>WBZM01000161.1_pt2 | contig 70495 bp, 56 predicted proteins | sample 5204271 | NCBI WGS metagenome assembly WBZM01 (sample SAMN12344346, study PRJNA552823) | activated sludge metagenome | biome: Activated sludge suspended growth; feature: Nitrification reactor; material: Wastewater; isolation source: activated sludge from nitrification reactor of wastewater... | reverse complement strand
CACCCTACCGACGCCGAAATCGAAGGGGCGATGAACGGGAATATTTGTCGCTGTGCGACGTATGTAAGGATAAAGGCGGCGATAAAAACGGCGGCGGGTTGATTGTTGTAATTGCTTGATTGTTAAATTGTTACCCGTATCACGACAACAATCAAACAATCGAGCAATCAAACAATCTTAACAATTCAACAATCAAACAATTCAGCAATGACACCTTCCAATAGCAGACGCACCTTTTTGAAAAACTCCCTCCTCGCCAGCGGCGGCCTCGTCATCGGCGTCAACTGGCTGACGGGCTGCAAGAACGCCTCCAGCGAGGCGGCGCTCGCCATGCCCAAGGAGTGGTTCAACTTCAACGCCTACCTGAAAATCGGGGAAAACGGCGTCGTGACCATCTTCACGCCCAACCCGGAATTCGGGCAGAACGTGATGACCTCCATGCCCATGGTCGTGGCCGAGGAACTCGACGTGGACTGGGAAAAAGTCCTCGTGGAAATGGCGCCGTTCGATACCGTCAAGTTCCCGGGCGGGCCGTTCGGCCAGTTCACCGGGGGCAGCCGGGGCATCATGTCCAAGTGGGAGCCGCTGCGCAATGCGGGCGCTGCTGCCAAGCAGATGCTCAAAGACGCAGCCGCCCAAGCTTGGCAAGTGCCAGCGGCGGAAATAACGACCGAGGCGGGCGTTTTGAAGCATGAAAAAAGCGGCAAATCGGCGGGCTACGGCGAAATGGCAGCGGCTGCTGCCAAAATCCCCGTGCCAGAGAAGCCGACCTTGAAGGAAATCAAGGATTTCAAGCTTATCGGCAAATCGCAAAAGAACGTGCGGGGCAAGGAAATCGTCACGGGCAAACCGATGTTCGGCTTGGACTATAAAGTTGATGGTATGCTCGTCGCAATGGTGGAACACCCGCCCGCATTCGGCATGAAACTGAAATCCATGGACGACTCCGCCGCCCGTGCCATGCCGGGCATCAAGGATGTTTTTAGCATCAAAACCTACAATGACGGTTATGAAAAAAATATGTTCGACGTCAACGCCTTTCCGGAACTAGTGGCCATCGTTGGCAACAGCACTTGGGAGGTGATGCAAGCGAAAAAGGCGTTGAAAATCGAGTGGGAACCCTTTGCTGCCTACTCGGAGACGGTAGCTGGCTTTGGTGGCAAACAGACGGTCAACGTTCCCGCCGGACTCGAAAGCAGCGACGACCACCTCGCCAAAATGGAGGCCTTGGCAGCCAAGCCCGGCAAGGTCGTTCGCCGGAACGGCGACCCGGAAGCAGCCTTCAAAAAGGCGGCAAAGGTCATCGAGCGGAGCTACTCCTGCCCGCACCTCGCCCACAACTGCATGGAGCCGATGAACTTCTTCGCCGACGTGAAGGGCGACAAGGTGAAAGTGGCCGGCCCGCTGCAAGCGCCCGGCATCATCGAGGGCACGTTGGCCGCACGCATGGGCATCCCCGTTGAAAACATTGACATCGAGTTTACCCGCATGGGCGGCGGCTTTGGGCGGCGGGCTTATTCGCACTATATGGTCGAGGCTGCGCTTATTTCCCAAAAAGTAAATGCCCCCGTGAAACTCATGTACACCCGTGAGGACGACATGACGAACGGCATTTACCGCCCTGCCTACCAAGCCGTTTACCGGGCCGCTTTGGATGAAAACAACAACCTGTTGGCGTTCCATGTAAAGGCGGGCGGCATCCCCGAAAGCCCGCTCCACGCCGACCGTTTCCCCGCTGGCGCAATAGACAACTACCTCGCCGAGGACTGGCAAATTGACTCCAATATCACCATCGGGGCGTTCCGGGCACCGAGGTCGAACTTCATCGCCGGGGCCGAGCAGTCCTTCCTCGATGAACTGGCCGAGGCAATGGGCAAAGACCCCATCGAGTTCCGTTTGGAGCTGCTGAAACGGGCCAAGGAAAACCCCGTTGGCGAGAAGAACGACTACGACGCAGCCCGCTATGCAGGCGTTTTGGAACTGGTGCGGGATAAATCGGGCTGGGGCAAAACCCCTGTGGCTGCTGGCGTTTCCCGTGGCGTTGCCGCCTATTTCTGCCATGCCAGCTATGCCGCCCACGTCCTGGATTTGACGATGGAAAACGGCAAGCCCGTCGTGCAGAAGGTCACCTCCGCCATTGACTGCGGCATCGTGGTAAACCCCGACGCCGCCGCCAACATGACCGAGGGCGCCGTGACGGACGGCATCGGCAATGCGCTCTACGGCGAAATGACCTTCAAGGCTGGCGCAGCGGAAAAGACCAATTTCGACAAATACCGCCTCATCCGCATGAGCGAAGCACCGAAGCAGATTGACGTGCATTTTGTACAAAACGAAATCGCCCCGACGGGTATGGGCGAGCCGCCTTTCCCACCCATCTTCGGGGCACTGGCGAATGCGATGTACAAGGCGACGGGAAAAAGGGTTTATCGGCAGCCGTTTTTGGGGGAGCAGGCGGTGATGGGGTGAAACGATTTACGATTTCGTGATTTACGATTTACGATTGGGGGCGTCGGGGTGGCTAATTGCTACACCGATGCCCTTGTTTTTTGGACGTGCCTGTATGCGGTGATGGGGAAGCGGGTGTATCGGCAGCCGTTTTTGGGGGAGAAAGCGGTGATGGGGTAGGAAGTTAAACAGACGCCTACCGTATGGTCCCACTAGAACTTTCAATCCAAAAGTCAACGAAAACTGATACCTTTGAAGCCTAAACTACCAAGCTGTTGGAAGGGCTTTTTTCCAGAAAAACAGCAAACCTAAAAGCATTGGACAATGAGAGTAACAATAGAAGTAGGCAATCCGAACGACATGGCACAGCTTCTCAGCGTCCTGAATTCGATGAATTTGGAAAGTGTCCACGTTGTGATGGACCAAGGTGCCGCAAATGGGTTGAAACCAAAACAGGATTTGTTGGAAAGCCTGCACCGCCCTGTCGCAAAGACCTTGAACCTTGATGCTTTGAAGAAAGCAAGGAACTACCAAGGCGTGAACCGGGAACGCTTCAACAAGCTAGTCAAAGAAATCAATATTACCGAGCCGATTGACTTGCTCCTGTCCCAATTAAGCCGATGAGATACGTCCTCGACACGAATATCCTGCTCCACTATTTGCGGGAAAGCGAGTTAGCCGCCTCGCTCGACGGTCAGTACGACCCGTTGAACCCTACCAATGATGCTATCTTATCCGTGGTAAGTGTTGGTGAAATACGGGCAATTGCCAAAATCAACCACTGGGGCAAGCGGCGCTTGGACAAAATCGAGCGCCTGTGCGAAGAACTTCTGGTTACTGATATCAATTCTGAAGATTTGATAGAACGATATGCGGAGATTGATGCTTTCAGTCAAGGCAAATTGACAGACAAACCGCTCTCCACCTCCTCCCGCAACATGGGCAAAAACGACCTATGGATAGCTGCTACCGCATCGGTCTTGAATGCCACGTTGTTGACCACAGACCTTGATTTTAGCCATTTGCACAAGGAATATCTTGATGTGGAATGGGTAAAAAGTAAGTAGCATCTTTCTTGTGCTTTTCCCGTTTGGCACTCCTTTCAAGCCAGCATTTTCTACTGCCCGTCGCCGTTCATGCAAAACGAAATTGCCCCAACGGGCATGGGCGAGCCGCCCTTCCCGCCCATATTCGGGGCGCTGGCAAATGCGCTTTATAAGGCGACGGGGAAACGGGTGTATCGGCAGCCGTTTTTGGGGGAGCAGGCGGTGATGGGGTGAAACAAAACAGGCGACAAGTTGAACCCGCCGCCTGTTTTTGCTTTGATGAACAAGGCCAATTTACATTTTCTCAATCAGCCAAGAAGCATCCTGCTTGAATAGCTCGGAACCATTGCTGGTATGCACGAACATGGCGAAGCCAGAGTGGCGCAAATAATGGTTGTTAAACTTCACGGACTGGAAGGAGCGGAAATTGCGCTCTTTGGCACCGGGCGCCGAAGTAAGTGGCGTTACTGACTTGAACTTTGCGCCTTCGGGAATCTGGCCACCATCCGCTTTTTCTACGTGTACTTCCTTGTTGTCACGGGCGGTGAGGTACATATCGGTGCCAGCGTTCGTCACTTTGAAGGCGTAGAGGTCGTCGCCAAGGTCCACGCTTTGAATCTCCATCCATTTCGCATTGCTGCCCAATTTGGCTTGGCTCAGGATGCGGCCCCGGCTGTCGCCGTTGTTCAGCGCAAACCAGTAGGCGTCTTTGTCCGTTTTTCCTTCGTTGACGGAATAAGCCAACACTTTGAATTTCTTTGGCAGGTCAACCGATGCAGATGAGCCGCAATTGGGGTCTTTCTCCACCTTGATGGTCGATACAATATCGTTGAAATTGTTCTCCCTCAAGTCGGGCATATTTCCCGTGACAACCAATTCCCTTCCCCTGCCGGGTTCATGCTCGTAAAGGGTGACCTTCCAGCATTTGCCCACTTTCAAGGAACTGAGCGCATCGTTTCCGATATTGAACGATGCCCATCTATTCAAGCCTGGCTTCAGGCTGTGGCTCTTGCCGTTATAGTCTGTATGCTCGAAAATCGTTACGGGCGCATCGCCGTCTTCTTCCGGTTTGATTTCTTCGCCGTTTACACGTACATTGATTCCCTTTACGGTATTTCTATCTGCGCAATCATCGAACTGAACGATGACTATGCGATTGGAACCATTTACGATTTTAGCTTTCAGGTCAACGTTTCCGCTGTTGTCCCTGCTGTTGCTGATAATCAAATCTGCGGCGGGGTCGAAAGTGCCATTGGGGAATTTTGAATTGAAGATGTAAATCCTGGCACCGTCGTCGGCTTTGTCGTATGACACGTTGAATTTGTCAACTTTCGTATTCGCTGGGATGTCAACAGTTGTCTGGAAATAGGTGAAGTCCAATTGTCGCAAACACTGGATAGTGGACGACCTATCAATGGACACATCGCCATTGCTGTTCAAAGGGGCGTCCTTCCAGCCGTTGTCGTTCTGGGCAGGAATCTTGGCTTTGGCGTAAGCACTCGGGTCGCCGTTGCGAGGGTTGGTGTGGCTGACAACGCCTTCTTTGCCTTCATGGATTTGCCAAGGGCTGACGGAAATCTGTGACATCAGGGCTGTTTGAACAATTGCCAAAGCTGCAATAGCCAGCATTAATTTAATCTTACTCATTTTCTTAAGTTTTAAAAAGTTAGATGCCTACTCTTTGAGGGGATTTTCGGCAGACTCCCTTGTATTGTTGTTTTACTCAGAATTGTACATGGTTGATGACCCGCCCGTTGAGGGGTTGAACAGGGCGATAGTTGTGGTGCAGTAGCTCGGTGAATGCTGCAATTTCGGCGGCAGTGGCCTGCACTTTGTTTTCCATCACCATCCAATGCACCACTTCGGAGCATGGGGGTGTGGTCAGCGAGCCGGAGTAGCTGAAGTGGCTGAGGTTGCCAGGCAGCAATTCGAATGGGTTGTAAATCAGGTCTTCGTTCTCATAGGGAGGCTGTTCCTTACTGGTTGGCAGGTGGTCAACGAACTGCGCCAATAAAGGATTGGAATCGCCTTCCTCAAACATGACGCCAAGCACGATGTACTCGTTTTTCCAAACATTGCGGCAAACAAGGTGCGCTTCGAGCGGGGCGTGGGCGCCGCCGACCTCGTGCTCACTCTGAGCGTGGAAGTGGAACTGGCCGAGGGTGAACTGGTTGGGCAGGCCGTTCTCAGTTAAGCCGAATTCAAGGAAGCTGCCCGGCTCCTGCTCGAACTCAATGGTGTGACCCTTGTTCACGATAATGGTTTTGGTTTCACCTCCAAACAGCAGCAGTTCAGGTGCATCCGTTTTTGGAACTGCGCCGACAATGTTGATTGGGCTTTGCTGATTGCCAGTGCAACCTGTGCCGCAGCACACGTCGTTCCAACAGCTAGGCCCACCAAAGTTGTCGTAGCCCCATTCGTTCGTCGTGTTGGCCTCGTGGCAGGGGTCTTCCACCTCGCAGTTGGGGCCAGAAAAGCCATCAGGGCAAAAGCAGGTGCCATCGGCGCAGGTGCCGCCATTCTCGCAAGTGACGCTGGCGCAAGCATCGGCGGGGGTATCGTCGTCCTTGCAGGCGGGTGCCAAAAGCGCAAGGCTTAGGATGGAAGTGAAAGCGAATAAATAATAAGGTTTTTTCATCGTAACTGAGTAAAAGTGATGCCTACTCTTTTAAGGGATTTTCGGCAGACTCCCTAGTGCTTAATGGTACGGGATAATAGCCGCTTTCAGTGGCTGTTTACTTTCATTTGATACGGCAAAGATGGGCACCCCCGGATGGGTTGATTCCGTCAATTGGGTAGCATTTTCCGTCAAAATAAAGGGAAGGCACAGGTGCCAAAATCCGTCAGGCGTGGATTTTGTCGTTGATAATCAAGCACTTAGAAAATCAGAGGGCAATTTCCCGAATCGCTGCTTGAAACTTCTTGAAAAAGAACGGGCGTCGCCGTAGCCCACTTTATCGGCGACTTTGGCGATGGAATCGTAGCTGCGGTTTTCCAATAATTGGCGGGCTTTGTCGAGGCGGATTTCTTGCAAATATTGCACGGGCGACAGCCCTGTGAGCCGCTTCAATTGCCGCAGCAGGGTGGACTCGCTCATGGCAAACTCAAAAGCCAAAAAGGGGATGTTCAGGGTATCGTTGGCCAAGTTCTTTTGCACGTAGGCTTCAAAGGACTCCAACCAAACCCGGTCAGGTTCGGAGATGAAGGGGCCTTCAGCAGCCACATCGTCATTGTCAGGCAAATCCTCATTGGGCTTCTCCAATTGGCGATTCTTGGAATTGGCCAGCAGGTTTTCAATTCGCACCAGCAGTTCTTCCTCGTCGAAGGGCTTGGTGAGGTAGTCGTCCACACCGATGCGGAGCGCTTTAAGCCGGTCCCTGGCTTCGGCCCTTGCCGTGAGCATGATGACGGGCAGGTGCCGGGTGGCGTCGTTGGATTTCAGCTTTTCGAGGAGCTGGTAGCCGTCCATGATGGGCATCATGAGGTCGCTCAGAACCAAATCAGGGATGAGGGATGAGGAATCAGGAATGAAGGGAAGCAGTGGGGATTTCATCCCTGATTCCTCATCCCTCATCCCTCTCACATCCCTCATTAGGTCTAGCGCAACTTGCCCATTCCCTGCGGTGACAACATTGTACTTTCCTTCCAAAACCAAGCGGATATAGTCTTGCAGTTCGGGGTTGTCTTCCACCACCAAGATGGTCGGTTTTGAGGCATCGGGGCTGGATGGAGCAGGTTCGCTTTTCGCTGAAATTGCGGCCACAGCCGCAAGCTCCTCCACTTGGGGTTCTTCCGCTTGCGCAATGCCCTCCACCACCCTCACTGGGAACGTCACCCGGAAAACCGAACCTTTGCCCAGCTCGCTTTCCACCTCGATTTTTCCACCAAACAAATTGGCATATTCGTGGCAAAGGGCGAGGCCGATACCCGTGCCGCCCTCGGCTGGCTTGTCGGGGCGGGTGGTTTGGAAATAGCGGTCGAACAAGTGCGGCAGGTCGTCGGGGTGGATGCCGGGGCCGGTGTCGGAAACAACCAATGATAGGGATGAGGAATGAGGGATGAGGAATGACGCATCACGTTCATTCCTCATCCCTCGACCCTCATCCTTTAATTGGACTAAAACCGCTCCGCCTGTTGGCGTGAACTTGAAGGCATTGGAAAGCAGGTTGTAGAGTACCTGACGGCATTTTTCTTGGTCAATGAAGGCTACGAGGCTTTTGTCCAAATTTGATTCAAAGGAAAAATCAAGCTCCTTGCGTTGCGCCAGCGACTCAAATTGCGCAGCGTACCTGCTGAAAAAAGGAACGAGGGCCGTCGGTTTTTCAACCAGTTCCAATTTCCCCGCCTCCATTTTTTGCAAATCGAGGATTTCGTTGACCAAGGTTTGCAGCCCCTTCCCGCTTTGGTGGGCGGTGTTCAGCAAGCGGCTTTGTTTTTCGGAGAGGTTGCTGTCTTGCAGCACAGATTGGATGGGGCCCAACATCAGCGCAAGCGGCGTCCGAAGCTCATGGCTGACATTGGCAAAGAACCGGGACTTGGCAGCGTCGAGGCTTTTCAGTTGTTCGGACTGCTGCTGGATGAGGGCGTTTTGCGCAGACAGTTCCTGCTTTGCTTTGCGCTGCCTTTGCAGGCCCACGAGCAGCCCAATGGTCAGTAAAATGACCAAGACCGTGATGAGCAGGGAATTGCGAAGCTGCGTTTTCCTTATGTGCAGCTCTAGTTCTTGGTTTTTTTTCTCGGTAGCAAGGCGGTCTTTCTCTTGCTGGAGGTAGTATTTTTCCATGCTGAACCCGGCACCACGGGACTTGAACTTTTCGTCGTGCAGTTGCCGCTTTTTGGTGAACGCCAAGGCGTCGGCAAAGCGCCTCTCGGCTTCGGCAATCTTGGCTTTTCGGCCATAAGCCAATGCCAACAAATCGTCGAGTTCCAGCTTTTCCGCCTTTTGCAATGCCTTGTCGAGGTAGGACTTTGATACAGCGGCATTGCCCCGCTCCCATTCCAAATCGGAAAGGGTTTGGAGTACTTTTATTTCCAGCCAGCGGCTCGGCTCCGCCTCGCAGAGCCGCAGGGTTTTTTGGTAAAAGCGCTCTGCTTCCACCAAGTTCTTGCGCACCATGAAAAGGTCTGCCCGGCCCAACACCGCATGGATGGCGTTGCCGTAATCATCGGGCTTCATAGGCATAGAAACGGGGATTTTCTCAAGGGCGGCGATATGCTGCTCCATCTTATCGTAAAGGCCCAGGCTTTGGGTGTGCAACAGCAGCCGAATGTGCAGGAATTTCGTATTCGCTGAGTCGTTGTTCTGTTGGGCTTCCTTTAGCAAGGTCTCCATTTCGGGCAGCACATCCTCCAGCTTTCGGTAGCTGAGGCTGTACTCCAGCAGCGACATTTTGGTGTTGATGACGGCAGCTTTGTCGCCCAATTGATTCAACAGGTGCAAGGCTTTCTCGGTGTTTGTAAAAGCCATTTGGTTATTGCCGAGCGCCCCGTGGTAGCGGGCCAAGTGCCTGTAAGTACTGGCTTCTTTTTCCAAATTCCCTTGCCGCTTCGTCACTTTGAGCATCTCTTCCGCCACGAAAATGGCCAAGGGCAGGTTAAAGCGCCGCTCCAACTTTATCATAATATCGTAGTAGGCCATGTATTGGCATTGGTCGTCTGCTCCGCAATAACTGCGCACTTTTTGGAAGATGAAATGGCGGGCTGTGTCGCCGCCCGGCAGTTCCAAGCGGGCTTCAATGGCTGGATATAACTTGTCATTCAGTACCATATCCGAACCAGCTGACTGTGCAGACAGCAGCCAGGGGATTAATCCGAAAAGGAAAACCAACCTATGAATCACCAAACGCATTGATGGCAAATATATAAAACAAGGGCGATTTGCAAAAGCGATGGATGTCCACTTTGTAAAAAGCAAACGAGCGGGCGAGCCGCCCTTCCTGCCCATCTCCAAAGCGCTGGCAAATGCGCTGTACAAGGCGACGGGGAAGCGGGTGTACCGTCAGCCGTTTTTGGGGGTTGATTGGGGTGAATGATTTATTTGCAACATGACATGCGAATGAACGACGCCTATCCATTCAATTCTTTCAACGCCGCTTCAATAAAGCCCGCCTTATCCTTTTTCACTTCCCTCAACATTGCCGCCCTTGCTTCTGGGATGGTGAAATACTTTTCAGCCCAAAGATTAATTTCAATCATAATGGGCAATAGGTCAACCCCTTTTGGGGTCAGTTTGTACAGCACTTTGGCCTTGCTGTCGGGGTGTTCCTGTTTCAAGATTAACCCATTTTCTTCCAAGTCCCGCAACCTGGCTGCCAAAATATTGGTGGCAATACCTTCCGGCGATTTCAAAAAATCGCCATAGGTGCATGTCTTGGCCTCCATCAAGTCCCTGATAATCAGTAATGTCCACTTGTCTCCCCACACGTCAAGGGAAGAACTGATGGGGCAATCCGACCTTTTTTGATTTTTTTTCATAAAATTTTCAAATTCACTTGCATTTTAAAAGTGAATGTTTCACCTTTGCACTTGCAACTTGCAAGCGAAATTACGAACTAAGTTTTTAATTTAAAAGGGATGAAGCAAAATATTTTTAGTTACAGGTGCATCGTCGGGTTTTGGGCTTCTAATCGCCACCAAACTTCGTGAAAGCGGCCACAACGTGATTGGCACAAGCAGAAACCCTGAAAAGAATGCGACAATATCATTCAAAAAATATTTTTCTTCCAACCATTTTAATGCTTTTTCAAATGGCAATATCAAATGCTCAAAGCAGCAATGCTTCAAATGCGCAGTACACCTACGCAACAGTTCCCACTCAATTTGTGGAAGCTAACGGTATCAAATTCGCCTATCGGTCTTATGGAAAGGAAGGTGATATACCTGTCATTTATTTCAATCATTTAACGGCCAACCTTGATAATTGCGACCCAAGAATCATGGATGCCATTGCAGCGCAACGGCATATTATTTCCTTTGATTATCGGGGCGTTGGCGCTACGACTGGTAAACAGGGAGAAAGTATTCCCGATATGGCGATTGATGCTATTGCCTTTATTCATGCCTTGGGCTATAAACAAGTTGATATTGTAGCATTCTCAATGGGCGGTTTTATTACGCAAGAATTACTTTTGGTAGAGCCGAAATTGGTCCGCAAAGCAATACTTGCAGGAACGGGGCCAAGGGGCGGCAAAGGCGTGAGCGACGTGGTCGGCTTAACCTATAAGGATATTTTCAAGGGGTTGATTACATTCAGAGACCCCAAGTTTTATCTATTTTTTACCCAAAACAAAGTGGGTAAGTCTGCTGCCCGTGACTTCCTGAAAAGGTTAAAAGAAAGAACCGCAAACCGTGATAAAAAAGTAAAATTCAGCGTGCTGAAAGCCCAACTCAAAGCAATTGAAACCTGGGGGCACGAGCAACCTGCCGATTTAAGTGTTTTCAAACTTCCTGTATTTATTGCCAATGGTGATGCCGACAGGATGGTACCCACTCCACTTTCCTATGATATGGCAAAGCGGTTTCCAAATGCTCAATTAAAGATATACCCTAACTCCGGTCATGGTGGTATTTTCCAATACCACGAAGCCTTTATTCCACAGGCAATTGATTTTTTAACTAAATAAAATCGAATAAAATGAAAAATCTAAATTTGTTATTGCTGCTTGTTTTCATTGGAATTACAAGCACCTATGCTCAAAACCAAGGCTCCAAACCCAATAAAGTTGCTACCTCAGTCAAGTCTGAAAAGCATCTTTCATCTTCTATTCTGCTATGGATGAGAACCGACAAACCCCGTCAGGCAGGCATGGACAGATGGAAAGGGCCACACGCAAAAATCATTGCAGCAAATAAGGGATTATGGGAATACCGACAAATCCATTTTGCTGAAAACAATAAAGGTTTATGGCAACCGATTCAGGGAGTGGAAACGGCGATACCAACCGACCGTAAAATTGATGGCGTAGCAGATGTTACCTTGAAAAATTTCTTCTCTATTTTTAAAGGCAAAAAGCAAAATAAACTTGCCTATGCCGATGAAGTGAATTTGTTTAAGCGTACTATTTTATATGCCGCTTTTCCAAAAAAATCGAGGTGGTACAATGTATCCTCAACCAACACTAAAATGGATGCAAGGGCAATGGTATTTTTCAGGAAAAAAGAAGGCGTAAATGAGGGCGATTTCAAGAAATTCATTTTGGAAGAACTTACACCTGCCCTTGCCAATACGGGTGTTTTGAAAGAATTGCGAAGCAAAGCCTATAACCCATGGAAACAGAAACAATGGGACACGCCAAACGTGGCACACGACAATGACAAAAATGTGCAGTTTCAGGCTTCTGTAATGCTGGGGTTTACGGACAAAAGTGAAATGGAAAAATTCTTTAATAGCCAAGATATTAAGGCGCTTTCGGAGCGAATTTCAACCTTTTGTTCAGCCGTACATGCGTATGAAATTTTTGAAACTATTACATTTGTTAAAGACGGCAATCCAATAAATCAGTAAATTAAATAAAAATGCAGCAAATGAAGAGCTTCATCCTCAACCGCTACGGTAAAAAGGAAAAATTGCACCGAACCGAATTGCCCGAACCCATTTTGGGCGAGTTTGACGTATTGGTTCAAGTCCACGCTGCGGGCGTAAACCAACTGGATTCCAAAATCAGGGACGGAGAATTCAAGCTGATTTTACCCTACAAAACCCCTTTTGCGTTGGGTCACGATGTGGCAGGCGTGGTGGTCAAAACAGGTGCAAAAGTGGCCAAGTTCAAGGTCGGCGACGAAGTCTATTCCCGGCCGGCCGACCACCGGATTGGCACTTTCGCCGAGCGCATCGCCATCCATGAAAACGACGTGGCGCTCAAGCCACGGCATATTTCAATGGAAGAAGCGGCGTCCATTCCTTTGGTCGGTTTGACCGCCTGGCAAGCACTGGTGGAAAGGGCGGGCCTGAAAAAAGGGCAGAAAGTGTTCATCCAGGCGGGTTCTGGCGGGGTCGGCACCTTTGCCATTCAATTGGCTAAGCACCTCGGCGCAACGGTCGCCACCACCACCAGTGCCGCCAATATTGATTTGGTGAAAAGCCTCGGAGCAGATGTCGTGATTGATTATCGGAAAGAGGATTTTGAGGCTATTTTGAAAGATTACGATGTGGTGTTGAACAGTCAGGATGAAAAAACACTCGAAAAATCTTTGCGGATTTTAAAGCCGGGTGGAAAGGTTGTTTCGATTTCAGGGCCACCCGACCCCGATTTTGGGCAAGAAATCAATGCCAATTTTTTCTTGAAATTAGTTTTTAAAGTTTTGAGTGCCAACGTTCGAAAAAAAGCAAACCGCCTCGGCGTACACTTCTCCTTTCTTTTTATGAAAGCAAATGGCGAACAATTGGACAAAATCACGGCGCTCATCAATTCAGGTGCGATAAAACCTGTTTTGGACCAGGTTTTTCCGTTTGAAAAAACCAATGATGCCCTGGCTTATGTGGAATCCGGGCGAGCCAAAGGAAAGGTAGTAGTTCAGATGAAAGGGGGATTTGCATGAGCGAAGCACCCAAGGCCATTGACGTGCATTTTGTGCAAAACGAAATCGCCCCCACGGGCGTGGGCGAGCCGCCCTTCCCACCCATCTTCGGGGCGCTGGCGAATGCGCTGTACAAAGCAACGGGGAAACGGGTTTATCGGCAGCCGTTTAAGGGAGAGGTCGGCGATGGGATAAAAAAAGCAAGGGCGTGACTTCGGTTGCGCCCTTGCTTTTTAACACCTGAAGCGTATTGAGAATTATTCAATCACCTCCATAAAATACCGGAACCCAATTAGCGGGGAAGCTTCAGTAAAACCAGCATATTCGTCCTCGGAGTCCAAACGCAGGTAGTATCCGAAACTTTGCCAGCTACCGCCCCGTGTTCGGCCTTGCTCGGACAGCATTTCGGCCACGTTGCCAGAAAGGTTATAGATGCCGAAATCGTTGGGATAAAATGATTCGACGGGCGACGGAATCGCAGCAACATAATTATCTGAAAAGCCTTTATTGTTGACTTCCATCAAGCCATCTTCTCGCAGTCTCATTTGCTGCGATTCTGAAATTCGCCTGAAATTTGCCAAATATTGGCCATCGTTGTTCTTTAAATAATTGCCGCCCCAAGGGTAGATGGCATATTCGTTACCCGCCCTTGCCGCCGTCAGCCATTCCTGTTCTGTAGGTAGCCTGAACCGCACTTTCTTGTACTGCCTTTTTGGGTAGGCATTGTACTGCTCGGTGAGCCATTCGCAGAACAAGGAAGCACCTTGCTGCGAAATGTTCACGACGGGATAATTCTCATAAGCCGGGTGATGGGCGTATTGGGACCTAAATGGTTCGCCATAAGTAGGGAACCCACTCCATGTTTCGTTCTGGATTTTGGCAATTTGCAAGGTTGAAGGGTCTCCTTTTTTCTCCAAAAAAGCAAGAAACTCGTTGTACTCAAGGTTCGTTGTCTCGTGTTTAGCAGCGAATAGGCCCGACTTTACGAGCGCCATTTTTTTTTCTATTTTTTTCATTGAAAAAACGGTCTTGCGTGGGGCGGGTTTGAAGGCCATTAGGCTGCAAAGAACAGCCAGAATCGTGGTAGTGAACAGGTATCTCATGGCTTTAACTTATTTTACACCAATTCCAAAAGCATCAGAATATTCAAATGTTTTGAAATGATGTGTTTTGAAAGAAATTGACTTCTTAAAATGATAGGAATCAGGGATTCTATGTTTAAAACGGTTTTTTTAATAAAAGGAACAGCTATGGAAAAGTCTTATTGCTTATCCGCCCCAGCACCTATCAAACCCAACACAATCCCCATCTGACTGTCTGCGCCAGTACCGATTTCTTCGGGTGAAGGTATTGCCTCAACATCGGACATCACACCCCGCCCATCATTGGCCCCGTCCCTGATGTGGTAGGTCCTCCTGGAAACAAAAGCATGAATCCCGGTATTGGGCAATAAATGCTCCTTTGCCCCGCCGGGGATGGCGACCCTGTTGCCGCCCGTTTCTTCGCCGATGAAAACCGCCCGGCCTTCGGCTTGGAGGAAGGAACAGGTGATGGCGGAAGCGGAGAAAGTACCGCCATTTATCAGCACGTACAATTTGCCCTTGAACCCTTTCCGCTTCGGAGAAATCCGCCTCGATTCAAAGCCTTTGGCCATGTACCGCGCTGGCTTCTGGATAAGGTATTTCGACAAGCGCCTACTGGTTAGGAAGTCCCCGCCCTGGTTGTCCCGGAGGTCGAGCACGAGGTGTTTGGAGCCTTGTTTTTTGATGGATTTGAACAGCGTCTTGAACGTTTTTCGGACGGAGCGCCCGCCCGTTTCCCGAAGGGTTTTACCATCGAAAGTCCCGAGGGTGAGCACGGCTAAATGATGGGTGGTGTCAAAACGCAGGGCTACCCCGCCTTGCCTGCTGTCCAGCCGATTGTTCGGGTAGCGGGTTTTTCGGATGGACAGGATGCTGTCGTTCGGTAGTGCGGGAATGTGGGCGCTCGTCTCCCTCCCTTGTTTATCCCTGACCACGAAGGAAAAACGGCCGGGATGCCCAAAGGAAAAGCCATAGTAAGACTTGAAAAAATTGTCCAAAATCCATGCTGAGTAGGTGGTGCAGTGGCCGTCCCGAATTTGCCTCGCCATCAAAAACCGCAGCAGTTCAGGGGCAGTAAGGCCGTTTATCCCCAATATTTCATCGCCTGTGGTGATAGATGTGTCGCTGGAGCAGTTCATGGCGATATATAGCTGGTCGCCCTTCACCTTCACATAAAATGGAAAATAGTGGGTCGAATCATTGAGGGTATAGGCCGCTTTTGGGAGGAACATGGTATGCCCGTCCCCAATTTTTTCATGCAGGGATGAAACAAGGTTATAAAAACTAACCTCGGTAGCGGGTTCGTTTATTTGCTGAAAAAGGCTGTCCAGAAAAGCATCCATGACCGCCTTGGGCGTGAAGGTGTAGAGGCTTGGGTGGTCGCTTTCCAGTTTTTGGCGCAGGTAGGTGAAGTCGCTTCGCAATTCGCTCACGGAGAACAGGTGGGCTTTGGTCTGCGAAAAAACACTGCTGAATAGCAGCGCATTTGCCACGAAAAGAAAGGTGAATCGTTTCATACTTCGCCTTGTACACTGAAGTTTGGCAAGCGTTCAAATATGATTTGAATAAACTTTTTGGTGCGCTGTACAAGGCGACGGGGAAAGCAGGTGTATCGGCAGGCGTTTTTGGGGGAGCGGGCGGTCATTGACTATTTATAATTTTAAGAACTTATAAAGCGACAGTGGTTCAAAGCATGGAAGCCTGCAAAGCATAATCCTATTTCAGCCAATACACCAACCTCGCCGCCAATGTCCAATCCAATCCCTCGACAGTAATGGGAAGGGATGCCTTAAAATTCAGCATTATTCGCTTCGACAAATGATAGGAGGTGGCGGCTTGCAAGTGCCATTGGTCTTTGTCGCCATAAACGACTTGGTCGCTGACGTCCGTTTTTTCGATGTCCTTGACCCGATACCCCAGCAGCCTCGTATATGCAGTGCCGATACTCAAATTCAGGTCGTAATAGGCGTCCCTCTGGAAAACACCAATCAGCCAATCAATATGGATGGGTATTTCAAGGTGGTTCAGCCGCACAGGGCCATATTCGAGGGGAGGGTAATATTCCGGGATGATGTACTCCCCGTTCTGGCTGAACAACATTTCGACGCCCAACTGGGCATGTTTGGTCAACCTTGCAGTTCCAATTAGCCCGGTGTTCAGCCCAAAATAGTCGGTCACGCCATCACCTTCCAGTTCCGAAAAATTCAGCCCTGCAACGATGCCTGCGTTGAACCGGGGAGTTTGAGCAAACAGGCTCGAATTTGAAAAAGCAAGGAAAAGCAGGAATGCGGAGCAGGTTTTTACAACTTTCATAGCGGTACCCATTTATTTGATAATCCGCTATAAACCTTTGATTGGTGCATATATTTTTCAAGGCAAAAACATTAATGCATGGGCGAACCACACTTCCTAACCATCTTCAGGGCGCTGTTTAAGGCTACAGTGAAAAGGGTGTGTCTGCAGCCGTTTTTGGGGAGCAGGCAGTGATGGGTATTCAATGAGTTTGATAATCAACCTTTTATAACCATCATCAACCTCAAATAGACTTAATCACCTTCGCTGGAACCCCACCTACCACGGTATTGTCCGGCACGTCCATCGGAATGGGTTCCCCGGCCAGCATCCGCTCGAAGATGTCTTTTTTTGACAAACTCATTTTGGAAATAGTTGAAATTCAAACGGCGGCCCTAAAGCCGCCGCCTGCTATTATTTTTTGAAATCAATCACACCAGTTTCATCCCCACAGGGTCCCACCCAATTATCTTCTTGCTGAAATAGCTTTCGTTGCAAGCCAGTGCTGGCGCTGCCGCCCGGAAGCCGAAGGTGGCGTCCTCTACCACGGGCTTGCCAGTGCGGATGGCGTCGAAGAAATTGGTAAAATGGTCGAGGTGGTCGCTATAGCCTTCGGGGGCCTTGAATTCCACGTCCATCACCACCTTGCGCTTGCGCTGCGCCTCCGTCCATTTGGCGTCGTATTCCTTCTGCATTTCGTCCTGCATGGCCTTGGAGAAGGTGAACAACGAATCATAGCCGCCAAAGCCCGGCGCTTCCGGCATATAGCTGTGCTTGATGTTGATATTGTTCCCTTTCACCGTAAGTACGCCTTCCGAGCCGACCAATTGGATGACTTCCTGACCGCCCGTGCCGCTGATGAAATTCACTTGCAGGGTCATCTGGAAGGCAGGATGCTCCTTGCAGTCGGGGTACTGCATCACGCCGGACATCACGTCGGGCAGGTTGCGACCGTCGTTCCAGTGGCTGAACTGCCCGGTGCTGTAAATCGTGGTCGGCCCCAGCGAGTTGGTCATGAAATGCGCCCCGCTCAGCAGGTGGATGAACAGGTCGCCCGCAACGCCCGTGCCCACTTCCTTGAAGGCCCGCCACCAGAAGAATTTTTTGGAATCGTAGGCCATTTTCTCGGTGACTTCGATGAACTTGTCCCAGTTGGTCGTCGAGGCGTCGGCGTCCTTCGGGATGGTGTATTGCCAAGCACCGATGGAGCTTTGGCGGTCATAAACGGCGTTCACCATGTTCAGCTTGCCGATTTCGCCCGCAGCCAGCAGTTCCTTGGCCTTGGCAAGGCCGATGCTGCTCACCCGCTGGCTACCGACCTGCACCACCTTGCCCGACTTCCGGGCCGCCTCCATGATGGGGTAGCCTTCGCTGATTTTGTAAATCATCGGCTTCTCGATATAGACGTGCTTGCCTTTCGCCAGGGCGTCCAACGTGATGCGGCTGTGCCAGCAATCGGTGGTGCAGATGAGCACAGCGTCAATGTCCTTTCGGTCCAGCAAATCCTTGTAGTTGCGGGTGGTGAACAGGTCCTTGCCGTGCAGTTCCTTGGCGTTTTCAATTCGGCCCGTGTAGAGGTCGCAGATGCCCGCCAGTTCCACGCCCGGCACTTTCAGCGCCGTGTTCAGGTCGAAATGACCCTGCACGCCAAAGCCGATGACACCGATGCGCACCTTGTCGTTGGGGCCAGTTTTCTTTTCATAATGCAGGATGCGCTGCTCCGCTTTTTCTTGCGCTGCAAACGTGGCCAGCGGAGCTGCCGCCGTGGCCAAGGTGGTCGCACCGATTTGGTGCAGGAATTTTCTTCTGGATGTTGTGTTGTCGTTCTTCATGATGATATAGTGATGGGTGATTAGTGATTAGTGATTGGTGAAGGGGAGGTTCTACGTAGCCATCCAATCACCAATCACAAGTCACCAATCACTATTTTACCCAATAGCTCACAAAAGCAAACTTTCGGCTGTCGGGACTCCACGAAGGCACGTTGATGGTGCCCTGACCGCCATAGAAAACGGGCGTGAGGTCACGGATGGCCTTGGTTTCGAGGTCCATGAGGCGAAGTTTGACATTTTTGCCAAAAAGGTGCTGCTGTTTTTCATCGGAAGTGTAGGCGATATAAACCGCCCATTTGTTGTCGGGTGAGGGGTGGGCGAACCAATTGGAGTTTTCATCAAAAGTCAACTGCTCTTTTTGCGAGCCGTCGGCCAGCATCCGCCAGATGTGCATGTGGCCGCTGCGGTAGGAGTTGAAGTAGATGTACTTGCCATCGGGTGAGTAATCGGGGCCATCATCGAGGCTCGCACCGTCCGTCAGCCGGGTCTCCGGGCCGCCCTCGACGGGGATGGTATAAACGTCCCACTCTTCATTGCGGTCGGCGCAGTAGGCCAGCGTCTTGCCGTCGGGGCTCCAGCCGTGCCAGAAGGACATCACCTCGGTCGTCACTGCCCGGGGTTCGCCACCGCCGATGGGCAGGATGTAAATGGTTGATTTATAACCTTTTGTGGAGGGGTTGTTCTTGTCGTTGTGGCTGACGACGAGCCATTTGCCGTCCGGCGAGATGCCGTGGTCGTTGTTGCATTGCGTAGCAAAGCCCGTGTTCAGGAGCGCCAGTTTTTTGGTCGCCAAATCGAGGGTATAGAGCTTCCCGTAGCTGTTGACGATGAGGTAGCCGTCGGGGTGCCAGTTGGGTGCTTCGAAATGCGCCTTGATGCTCATCACCGTGTCTATTTTCCCAGTGACAATGTCCAAGGTTTGAACAAAACTAATGGTGTCGTTTTGGACTTGCGGCTGCGCATAAATTCGGCTGAACAGCAAGAAAAAGCCGATTGGAAACAAGTACTTTTGCATGAGGAGAATTTTATTTAAGGTACTCAAAGTGCCAAAGGTAGCAATCTTGTATCATTATCTAAAAAAAAGAAAATAAATTTGTGGGGAATTCGCTGCCGCGTTATTTTTCGCAGGGCGGCTTTTGGCAATTAGGGAGAACTGCGTTTTTTCAAAACATTCTTTTTCAAGCATACATATTTATGGATAAATTCGGCATCGAAAACTATTTGCCACACCTCTCGATTGACTGTGTGATATTTGGCTACAAGAACAAAGCACTGAAGGTCTTGCTTTCCAAGCTCAAGTATGGGCAGGGCCGCTGGGCGCTGCCGGGCGGTTACATCCTGAAAACGGAGGGAATCGATGCAGCGGCCAGCCGGATACTGCGGGATTGGACGGGCTTGGCGGACATTTACCTAGAGCAGTTCCGGGTGTTCGGCGAAGCGGGCCGCATTACCGACAGCAGCCACCGGGAAGTCGTGGAGTCGGTACTGCCCAAGCACGACCCCGAACGCTACGACGCCGAAACCATTGCATGGATGACCAGCCGCTTCGTCTGCATTGGCTATTACGCCTTGGTGGACATCAATCAGGTACACCCACGCAGCGGCGAGTTCGACGAATACCTCGACTGGCGCAATGTTGACGACCTACCCAAAATGACCTACGACCACGCCGACATCATCGCCTCGGCACTTGCCAGCCTTCGCCAAAGCCTTGACCAAAAGCTGATTGGCTTCAACCTTCTGCCCGAAACCTTCACCATGAAGGAGGTGCAGGAACTCTACGAAGCGGTTTACGATAAGCCGTTCCCGATGAACAATTTCCAAAAGAAAATACTGGACTTGGGCATTTTGGAGCGGCTGGAAAAGAAGTTCACTGGGGCAGCAAACAAGGCTCCGTACTTGTATAGGTTTGTAAAGCCTCAATAAATCTAAGGCTGTAGGTATTTTTTATGAATTGAACAACTAAACCACTGATTGACAATTCATTATACTGAAATAACCATCACGCTCACGGCAGCGCAAACGCCACATACTGGTTCCCTTTTGGCGTGCCCAGTTTCGTGCCGCCGCAGGCCAGCACCACGTACTGTTTGCCGTTTACGGAGTAGGTGGAGGGCGTCGCAAAGGAAGCCGCCGGGAGCTTTGCCTCCCATAGCAGTTTGCCCGTTTTTTTGTCAAACGCCCTGAAAAAGCCATCCTTCGTGGCGGCGATGAACAGCAGCCCGCTGGCTGTGACGACTGGGCCGCCGTAGTTCTCCACGCCCGTGTCCTTGATGCCCTTTTCGAGCAGGGCAGGCTCGTGGCCGAAGGGTATTTTCCAACGGAACTCGCCCGTGTTCAGGTCAATGGCACTCATGGTGCCCCAAGGCGGCGTGATGGCGGGCAGCCCATTTTTGTCCAAAAACTTGTTGTAACCTGTGCTTTTATAGGGCAGCCAAACCTGCTGGCTCGTTTCGCCGGAGGCGGCCACCTCTTGTTTTTCTTCGCCAAACAGGTAGGCGACAAGGGCCTGCGTCTCGGCTGCCGAGAGCGTGGTGAAGCCCGGCATCATGCCTTTGCCGTTGGTAATAATAGTTGAAACAAGGGCTTTCTCCCGCTTCTTCCCGATGTCAACAAGGGAGGGGTAATTAGACAAGGCATTGCCCTTTCGGTCGGCCCCGTGGCAACTGACGCAATAGGATGAATAGAGCTTTTCGCCCGTGCTCAAATTGGCCATGTTGTCCTGTTTGGGGTTGTCCTTCATCTTCAGAATCCACGCCATTTCATTGGCATTCACGTAGAGGGTTCCCTCTGGGTCGGCAGCCGCCCCACCCCACTCCGCTCCGCCATCGTAGCCGGGCAGCAGCACGATGCCTTCCTTGTTGCCGGGGGCATAGACAAAGTTGTTGTACTGGCTAAGTTCGGCCAAAAGCTCGGCCCTGTTCTCGGCATAGGGGCTGATGTCATCCTTTGTCAACTCGTTCGACTGCCGGGCGAAGGGCGCTGGCTTGGTGGGCAGCGGCTGCGTGGGCCAAGTGGCTTCACCTTCCAGTGTTGACTGCGGCACGGGTACCTCCTTGATGGGGAAGACCGGCTCGCCGCTCTCCCGGTCAAAGACATAGACGTAGCCCTGCTTCGTGACCTGCGCCACCACGTCCTGCCGTTTCCCGTTCCGGGTAATGGTCATTAGGTTGGGCGGGGCTGGCAGGTCGCGGTCCCAGATGTCGTGGTGGGTGAACTGGAAATGCCAGATGCGCTTGCCCGTGCGGGCGTCGAGGGCCAGCAGGCAGTTGGCAAAAAGGTTGGCTCCCTTGCGGTTGCCACCATAAAAATCGTAGGAGGCCGAACCCGTTGGCACATATAAAATCCCCCTTTTTTTGTCCACCGACATGCCCGCCCAACAGTTGGCGGCGCCCACTTCCTCGTTTTTATAAGCGTTCTCAGGAAAGGTTTCATGGCCGAACTCGCCGGGGTAAGGGATGGTATGAAACGTCCAAGCCAGTTTCCCGGTCTTCACGTCGAAGGCACGCACATCGCCGGGTGCAGCGTCCGTCTCTTCCGATAGGCGGACGGGCATGATGATTAAATCCTCGAAGATGGTACCGGGCGTGTTGGAGATGATGAATTTCTGCTGCGCAATATCAGGGAGGCCCGTGTGCAAGTCCACTTTGCCGCCATCGCCGAAGGTAGGAATGGGCTTGCCCGTGCGGGCGTCCAAGGCCCAAAGGTCGGGGCCACGGGTGTAGAGGATGCGCTGGTCGTCGCCCTGCTCCCAGTAGGTGACGCCCCGGCTGGTGCTTGCCCAGTCGTGGAGCGTGTCGCCGAAAATCCAAAGCTGCTTGCCCGTGGCCGCATCGAGCGCAAACACCTGCACCGCTGACGTGACTCCGTAGAGTATCCCATTGACAATCAAGGGGTTGACCTGCATCTGGCCAGAATCGGGCGTGGAGTACGTCCAGGCGATTTCCAACTGCCCGACGTTCTCCGGCGTGATTTGCGTCAGCGTGGAATAGTGGTTTCGGTCGGCCCCACCGAGGTACTCCGACCAGTCATTGGGGTTGGTGGTCGCTTCGTCTTTTGTACAGTTTTGAAACAGGAAAATGGTTATTGCAAGGGCGAGTATTCCTATTGGGCGCAAAGCTGTATTGAGTTTCATTCTTCAATGTTTATGATGCGCCAAATGTACAATTGTAGATGAAGGCAGAATTTATTTCTTTAAAAACGACCCTACCCCAGCCCACACCGCCTCCCAATTCTCCAAAAAACACCCATGCCCCGTATTGGGAATGATGCTGATTTTGTGCTGTGAGATATGCCGGGCAGCACTCACGACCCGTTCCACGGGGTTGCCGCCGTCATTGTCCCCAGCCATGACCATAACCTGGCATTTGATGGCACCCAACATTTCCTTGCCGACTGTTACTTTGTTGTAAGCTGCACAAACCCCGGCGAACATCTCCTCCAACTTGTCAGGTTCGGGGTTCAGCCACAGGTGCTGGGCAATAAAGGCAGCGTCCATTTGCTTGGCTTGTTCCGCCGTGAAATTGAATTCCCTGACGCCGGGTGACAATTCTCCTGCGCCCATGACCACCATTCTTTTCACCCGGTTGGGGTACATCGCCGCCAGTTGATAGGCTGCATAACCGCCGTCGCTGAAGCCAATGACCGTCACGCTGTCCTTAGTCACGGCGTTGATGACCGCAATGGCGTCGTTTGCACGTTGTTCGAGCGACATGGGTAAGCTGCCGAGGTAGGATTTGCCGTGGCCCCGTGTGTTGATGGCAATGACCTGATAATCGTTTTTTAATTGGTCAATAAAATCCGCCATTTCGATGATGGAACCAAACAGCCCGCCGTGCAGCAGCACGATGGGTTCGCCTTTGCCATATACTTCGTAATAAATTTTGGTGTCATTTGCCTGCACATAATGCCCTGCTTGAGGGTTGTTCCCATAGGGCTGATGATATACCACGCCGGGTGGCTGAAAGGCACGTATCAAGGCTTTTCCCTGCCCCTCGGTTTCCAGGTTTGCCGGGATCACCTTCAAGTCTTTGAAATAGCCGACCGTGCCGATATCCACGTACAATCCAACCGCCCCGCGAGTTGATTTGGCCAACATGGTGTCCACCACGAAATTTGAATATTTTGCATCATTGATAAACATTTCGGCTCGTTTACCATGCACTTCAATCCGCATTGTAATCCATTCATTGGTGTCAACAGGCGCAGCGCCTTCATACCTGCCGGGCGCTTTTTTCCGCAAGGTTTCAAATTTATAGTCGGGGTATGCAAAATATTGAACTGTGTGATTTCTGCGAAATTGATTGTCGGAACGCCCAACTCTGGGACGTAGATAAATGGATTCAAAGTTTTCATCTTTTTCATCAATCCTAAAATACAAGCCAATAAACCCTTGTGCGCCGGGGAAAGGTGAAGGGTCTTGAATTTGGCTGTACATCTTCACTTCGATTGTGCCATCCTCGAAATCAAGGTTTGTTAGTTTGGCAAAATGCCTGTCATCTACGGTCGCTTCCAAATTATTTGCATCGAAAGGCAGAGCATTAAGGTCCCGTTCTATTTTCAGGACTTTTTCGCCTTGAAAATCAACGATGGAACCTGTGACGTTTTTCAGTTCAAAAATTTGGTCACCAAGGCTCAGCTTTTGACCAAAAGCGGCATTGGCGCAAAGCGCCAGCAAAAGGATGAATGTATTTTTCATGATGCAAGTTTTTCACTTCGGTTGCGCCACCAATTTGCCAGCATCGAGCCGGAAATCGTCATCCACGGCACAGAGATGGCGGAAGCCAAGCCCACCGTTGCTATCTTGCCCATTTGCAGGGCAATGCCAGACGCCAAACCGCCATTTTGCATACCGACCTCCAATGAAATGGTGCGGCAGGTGGCTTCGTCAAGCCCCGTCAGGCGACCGCTCCAGTAGCCGAGCAAATAGCCCGTGCTGTGGTGCAGCATGGAGGCGACGAACAGCAAGGGGCCGATGGTCAGCAGGTTGTCACGCCCAGCGGATATAATGACCACCAACATCATCAATATCCCAAACATGGAAATTTTGGGCATGATGGTTTGCAGCCATTTCATGTTGCGAATCAATTTATTAATGACCAAGCCAAGCACGACCGGCACAATGATGATTTCCATGACGTGCAGCATCATTTTCACAAAATCCACTTCCACGAATTGCCCTGCGAGTATTTTCATCAAAAACGGGGTCATAATGGGCGCCATCAGGGTCGAAACCGTGGCGATGGTGATGGATAGGGGCAAATTCGCCTTGGCAATAAATGCCAGCACATTGGATGAAACGCCGCTCGGCACGGAGCCAATCAGGATGATACCTGCGGCAATTTCAGGTGGAAAACCGAAGCACTTGGCTATCGAGAAGCCCACCAACGGCATAATGGTGAAATGGCTCACCAAGCCGATGACGACGGCTTTTGGCGTCTTGAAAACACTTTCGAAATCCTTCAGGCTCATCTCCGTGCCCATCGTGAACATAATTAATTGAATCAACGGCACGATGAGGCTGGTGAATTTGAAATCGCCGATTTGACGGAAATACTGGGGGAAATACATGCCCACCGCCACCGCCACGAATACCCAAATGGTGAAGGCGTTTTGCTTGATTTTTGGGTAGCCCAGCCCGCCGATTGCCAAGCATACTAGCGCAGCAATGACGTATGGACCTGTGGCGCTCAAGCCTTTGCCGAAGGCTAAAGTGCCTACCGCTATAAGCCCCAAAATGGCAGCGATGAAGAGCAGGTATTTGTATGTTTTTTCCATGATGAAATTGGAAAAATGACGATAGTGAGGTGACATCTTTTTTCGCAGCTATCATTGAAGGTTTACTGGTGTTAATTCAGCGAAAAAAGGTGTCATCTCGCTGCCGTCGCATCAAGATGACACCTTTTTTCTTTTTAATTTCTGGACGAAATCGAAATTCCGAGCAAGAAAAAAGATGTCACCTTAATTGCTCCTTAATGGCTGACTCCCTACCAAACAACTAAACCTGCGCTATGCGGCTGCTGAGCCTTTCGGCACTTTCCCGAAGCCTGATTTCCACCTCGTTTTGTGCCGCCTGTTTTTCGCCGTCAATGCGGGCGAGCATCGGCACGGTCAGCGCAGCGACGGCGTGGCCGTTCATGTCAAAAATGGGGAACGAGATGGCATGAAGCCCCGCAAACTGGTTGCTCTGGATGGAGGCAAAACCCTTGTCAGCCGCGTCTTTTAGCATCGTGCGGAATGCCTCGATTTCGGCTATAGACTTGCCTGGCAGGCTCTCCTTAATCCGAAGTTCCATGATGGCTGGGTCTTGGAACGCCACCAACACCCGCCCCGAAGCCGAGGGCGCCACCTCGATTTCTGCGCCCACACGGGTCATAAATCCCAAGCCGTCGGGCGGCTGGATGGAAGCGATGACGGTCTGTGCGCCTTTGCTGTAAACCCTCAAATCGCAGGGGAACGAAACCGCCCTCGACAGCTCCTCCATTATCGGCAATGCCTCCGTCAACAAGCGATAGGTTGGCGGGTGGAAATGCGACAATTGGAACAATTTAGAAGTAATGTAATATACATTGCCTTGATTGGCAACATATTTTCGCTGCACAAGGCAATTGAGCATCCGGTATATTTCGCCCAAATTACGCCCCAAGCGAGCGGCAATTTCCTGCTGCGTCAGCCCGGTTTCGCATTGGCAAAGTGCCTCCAAGATGTCCAATCCCTTCTCCAATGCGGGGGCAGAATATGCGCCATTTTTGTCCAAGACCTCTTCTGTTTCTTTGTTTTTCATTGCTTACATGCCAGTTTGATGTACCTCAATGATATTGCCATCGGGGTCATGGAAGAAGATTTGATACCAGCCCGCCAACGCCCATTTGCCGTAGTCGGCGTAAGGGATGCCCTGTTCTTCCAGCCGTTTTTTGAAGCCCACAATATCGTCGGTGCGGAAGCAAAAGTGCCCCCGTTCGAGCGGGTTGATGAACTGCTTCTGCTCAAAACCGAGGTTCACGTCCTTACGGGTGATATGGAACTCGACCGCACCGTCTGTCAGGAAGTCAACCACGCCGTCGAAGCGGTTGGCGGTATCTTCCCCTACCAACGAATGTTCTTCGTCCTGTATGCGGGAAAGCCCAAAGACGTTTTGGTAAAACGCCGAAGTCCGTTGCACATCTTCCGTGCAAATATTCATGTGGTGGTATTTGAATTTCATAAAAATGGAGTTGGAAGTAGTGAAAATTTTTGCAAATATGAAAATAGAATTTCAAATTTGAAAAAACTCTTTCTAATTTTGTTGCAAAATCTTTGGGGTTGGAAGATTTTGACTCAAGCCACCCTATCCAATCATTGAAAAGCAAAATGGAAATTTCGGACATAGAACATCCCGTAATAAAGCAGGAAATATGCAGCCCCACACAGATGCGCCGAGTAGCCGCCATGCTCGATTTGGATGTGCAACCATACGTGGAAGGCGGGCTTTTGCCAAGGGGCTGGCACTTTTTCCTGCTGGCGGGCGAAACCCGGAAATCCGCCCTGCGACCTGACGGGTTCCCCGGCCTGGGCGTGCCCATGCCCGAACTTGGCTTGCCGAGGTTGCTCTTGGGCGGCAGAAGCGTATCGTATCAAGGCGATATTGTGATTGGTTCCGTCTTGGAGAAAACAAGCTTTATTAAAAATATACTGGAAAAAACGAGCCAATCAGGGCGGATGGCAATCGTGAACATACAGCATGAATTGCGGACGGTTGATGCATTAAATCCCGCTATTGTTGAAACCCAAACCTATATCTTGCTTGACGGTAAAAATTCCTCCGCCAAAAATGAAAAAACACCTGTCGAACCGAGTTCTGCCAAATACCAAAAACAGTTTGTGCCTGATGAAACATTGCTTTTTCAATATTCCGCATTAGGGTTTAACTCCCATAAAATACATTTGGACAGGGGCTATGCCCAAAACGTGGAAGGCTTGCCGGATTTGGTGGTGAACGGTGGTTTGGCGACGCTGCTTTTAACGGAATATATCCGAACGGAATTAAAACTTGAATTAACGGAAATTAAAGTCAAACATTTAACGCCCATGTTCTGCAATCGGAGAATGACGATTGCAACCGAGGGCGGCGACACCATCTGGCAACTCAAAATATTGGATGATAATAATTCGGTTGCCGTGGAAATGGAAGCCAAAATAGATTGATTGGACATGAATTTCGAACCACTAAAAGGCATCAAAATATTGGATTTAACGACGGTCGTGGTCGGCCCCCTCGCTACTTGGCGATTGGGGCAGTATGGTGCCGAGGTAATCAAAGTGGAACACCCCTCCGGCGACCTGATGCGGGGGCTTGGCGGTGCTTCCCCGACTGGGCAACATTCCGGCGGATACCTGCACCTCAACCGGGGCAAGCGCAACGTTTGCCTCGACCTCAAAACGCCCGGAGGCAGGGAAATTTGCCAAAAATTGGTGGAAAAATGCGATGTCGTAGTCGCCAATATGCGCCCCGATGCCCTTGCCCGCTTGGGTTTGGATGCCCAGACCATACTGGCGCAGTTTCCTGATAAAGTCTATTGCATGATTACGGGCTACGGCACAGACGGGCCTTATTCCGGTTTGCCGACCTACGACAGCGTTTTGCAAGGCGCATCGGGCATTGCCGGTCTGACGCTGGCCCGTGACGGCAAGCCCGCTTATGTTCCGATGCTTATTTGCGACCATGTCGTGGGCGAAATCACGGCGGGTACGGTCATGGCTGCCCTCATGCAGCGCCAGCAAACGGGTCGGGGCAGCAGCATCGAAGTGCCGATGTTCGAAACGATGGCGGCATTTGTGCTGCAAGAGCATTTGGCGCAGCGGAGTTTCGACCCGCCCGTAGGCCCGGTGGGTGACCTCCGTCTTTTAAGCCCGCACAACCAGCCCGTGAAAACGAAAGATGGCTATATTTCTTTCAGCATCAATACCGACGCACAGGTGCGGGCGTATTTAAAATTGACCGATAAGCATGATTTATTGGACGATATGCGCTTTTCGACCATCGCCAACCGTGCCAAATATGTTGCGGAATGGTTTGCGGTGCGGGGGGCTCCTTTGGAAAACAAAACCACTGCCGAATGGCTCGACCTTTTCCGGCAAGCAGACCTTCCAGCTATGCCCTGCCATTCGCTCGAAACACTTACCGCCGACCCGCATTTGAAAGCCGTAGGTTTGGTAGTTTTTGAAGACCATCCGACGGAGGGCAAGGCTGCCGTCATCCGTTCGACCATACAAGTGGATGGTGCGTATCCTTCGCCTCGTGCCCCCGCCGTGCCAATCGGTTGGGACACCGAAGATTTGCTGATGGAATTGGGTTATTCCGCTGCTGATATAGCGATTTTAATTGCTCAAAAAGCTGCATTAAATTATGAGCATTAATAAATACAATCCCCTGCTCTTAGAAAACAAGGTTTGCGTCATCACAGGAGCGGCATCGCCCCGCAGCATTGGTTATGCCACGGCAGAACTTTTTGCCGCTCATGGCGCTAAAATCGTGGTGCTTGACTTAATTGTAAATGAAGAAAATGCCAATTTAATAGCGGCGCAAATTGGGTTCAACCCAGAAGTAATTTCCATTAAATGCGATATTCGTAAGCCAACCGATTGCGACCACGCCATTGAAAAAGCGGTAGCTCATTTTGGCACGATTGACTGCCTGGTGCATTGTGCGGGCGTCGTTAAATCCGGTGGCATATTGTCCATTAACGAAGGGGAATATGCGGATATCATGGACGTGAACCTGAAAGGCAGTTTTAATATCTGCAAAAGCGTTTTAAAAGTATTTACGGAAAAACAAGCGGGCGTCATCGTTAATCTGGCTTCGTTGGCAGCTCAACGCGGCGGCGGCTTGGTCGGAGGCACGCATTATGCCGCATCAAAAGGTGGCGTGATAAGCCTTACCAAATCCATTGCCAGGGAGTTTGCGCCGCAGGGCATCCGTGCCAACGTGATTTGCCCCGCCATGATTGAAACCGCCATGCTGGACGACATTAATGAAACGGATTTACAAAACGTCATAGCCGCAATTCCTTTAAAACGTTTAGGCAAAACCATTGAATTGGCCGGGACTTGCCTGTTTTTGGCTTCCGAACTTTCGGGATTTATCACCGGGGCTACTGTTGATGTGAATGGGGGGATTCATATTCATTAGGCGGTGTGAGCTTCTAACAACCATCCCCGAAAGCATGGGAGTTTGAAGCCAGTTTTTAATTTTTGAAAAGACCTGCCCATCAGCCCAATTTTTTCCAAAAAACCACCTTGTCCTCGCCTTCTTGGTAAAAGTCACGGATAACCGCCTCACGTTCGTATTGGCATTTATCGTAAAAATGGCGGGTATGCTCAAACTCAGGCAGCCCGGAAGTTTCGACCAAAAGCACCCGAACACCCTGGCTTTTCAATTGATTTTCAAGGTATTGCATCACGAGCGAGCCGATGCCCTTGCCCTTCATTTTCGCCAGGACTGCAATCAGGTAGAGGTTATAGGTGCCTTCCGTCATGCGCTCTGGTGCGCAATAGGCCACAGCGACGGGGCGGCCCCCAAGCTCGGCGCAGAGCCAGCTATCGGTGCTGGCCGGGTTGGTGAAAAAGTCCTGCACCATGTCGTCCAACAGTTCCGAAGGGAACAATTCGTTGGAGTCAATCACTTGTTTGAAATGCGGCAAGTCCTGCGGGACCGCCCTGCGGATATTCAAGTTCATTGTCTATTTTTAAAAAGTGAGCTGCAAAGATGGAAAAGCCGCCCGCTTCGAGGTGTTGGGGCCTTTCAAGTTTTCATCTATGGCATATTCATTTATCAAAACTGCCCCAGCAGCCACTCCTTCTCCGGTAGCCCAGTCGCAGCTTCTATTTCGCTCCGCAATTGCTCCCTTGCCGCCCGGTCGTTGGGGGGCAGCGCCATCAATTTTTGGGTGAAATGCACGATGCCGAGATAGTGCGCCTTCTGGTAGCCCAGTTCCTTGCGGCGGCGGATGAAGGTCTTCATGCTGGCCAACAGCGATTCCAGGGCATCGGCCTCGCCCAGTTCGTAGTACATTTTTAGGAGCATGACTTTTGAGTCGAGGTTGAGCAGCAGGTCGCTGTCACCCACCTGCACGAGCAGTTCCATGGCTTGGCCAAATTGCTTCATCGAAAAATGGTAGCGGGCGAGGTTGTAGCGGTAAAAATTGTCACGGTGGGCAGGTTCGAGGGCATCCTTGTAGCTTTCGATAAAGCCGTGCACCCAGTCACCCAAGCCCAGGGTGAGGCCCAGCGCCACGGTGTTCTTGTAGGCGAAGCGGCCCACGATGCCCTGTTCCAACAGGATGCCCTGCTCGATGCCCGTCCGGTACAGGCCGAACGCTTCTTGCACATACACCCGCCCGCCCGTGTTCAGTCGCTTGATGCAGAAATTGATGGCCAACAGCCAAAGGTCCTTGACCTCTTCTTTTGTGAACTCGCCAAAATGCCTTTCCAACAGGACACGGAACTGCCTGAAGTGTCCTTCATCGCCCTCGGTCATGGCCCGGTAGCAGTGGTAGTAGAGGGCAATGGCGGGCATCTCCAGGTAAGCATTCCCCTCCAAGTATTGGAGCATGCCCGGCAGGAACGAGTAGTCGTAGTCCACATGATAGACCGACTGGTGGGCCAATTGCAGGCAGCTTTGCTTCAGTTTGGCAGCCAGCAGGTAGGCATCAAGTGAGCGACCTACCTCGGCGAGGTTGTTAGCGTCGGTGCGTTTCTCGGCGAGCGAAAAAGCGTATTTTTCCAGTTCGATGCGGTAGCGGGCATGGTGGTAGTCCTGGTCGTGTACTTGGCTTTCGAGCAGTTTTTCGGCTTGTGAAATGGCCTGTCCGAAAGGCTTTTCCAGCTTTTTGTCGCGGCAGGCGGTGGCAAGCTGCAGGGCCTGTTCGGCTTCGTTTTTTTCAAACCGGCGCATGGCCAGGAAGTATTCGATGCTTTTTACCAGCCACGACATGGGGTAGCGCAGCTTAACTTCGTCGAACGTTTCGCCGGGGAACACGGCCTCAAATGCTTTTTCCTTGCTGAAAACATGGCCCGCCGGGACGAACTCGTACAGCAAGTAAGCCCAAAGCGCCTGCAAGTCATCCCGTTTGTTGAAATAATCGGAGGCGATGTAGCGGCTGAACTCCCGTTTTTCAACGCCCGTCAAGTGATGAAACAGCAAGAGAAGTTTATGGGTGAACATTTTTTGTTTTTAGCGATTCGACGGCAATTTTCATAAAATGCTTTAGCTTTCAAAATTTAGTTTTTGATTTTTTGATGAAAATGTATTTGTCCTTACACAAGGCTTGCTGGATTTTTGTAGCGGTAAAATAACCTGTTGGTCACAAGCCAAAATTTTCAACGACATGAAACAAATCATTATACCCTTCGGACATTTCCTTTTTTGCCTGCTCGCCCTGTTCCCCATGACCCAAGCGACCGGGCAGGGCTTTGAACTTGTTTTTGAAAAAGGTAGTACTGTGCCGAACATCGGCGACCCAGGCTACGATATCATCGAAAGCAGCGACGGCAACTTGCTCGTGCTCACCAACGAAAACGGCACCGACGGTCAAATCCTGAAAAAACTCGACCCCAACGGCAACCTTTTATGGCAGCAGAGTGTCGGTCTCTTTCCCCAAACGTTTGCGGTGGCCCTGCTTGAAATGGCCAATGGCAATATCGTGGTAGTTGGTGACAGAAGGGTACAGGGCCAGCCAACACAGCGAGCGTTTTATTGGCAGGTGCGAAATGCAAGCGGCACTTTCCTTTCCGATGATACCTACCACGACGGCGCATCGCACTTTTCCTGCACGGGTGCAGTGTTGGCCAACAATGGCCAGTTGATTATGGCGGGGTTCAAGAACTTTTCATCCACTGCCCCAGAGATGACCCTCGTTGGCGCAAGCACTACCGGGGCGATATTCTGGACGGAATCCTGGCCGAGCAATTACAAGCTAACCAAAGGCAATGTGGCCTTAATCACCAATGGGCCATTTGCAGTGGCCTACCACGACCCCGCCACCGACAACGTGGCCATACGTGCATTTTTGCTGGGTGGGAACGTGGTGACACAGCAGGTTTACCCCCAGATCACCGGTGGGGTAACCGACCTCGAAGCAGGGGTCGGCAGCGGCCTGTTTTTGGGCATACAGACACCGGGGAACAACGAGTGTATTTTCAAGTTCGACAACAACCTCGCCCTGCTCTGGAGCGCACTGCCCCAAGGCACTTACGGGCCATTGAATAGTGCGGTACTGGCCCCCACTTCCGACGGCGGTTGCGGCGCAACGGGCTACACAGGCGGGCAATTTTTGCAGCTTTACAAAATGAGTGCGTTGGGGGTGCAGGAATGGGAGGTAATCTGGGAAAATGGCCCTTTCAACCCAGGCGGCGATGGGGCAGCCATTGCCAGTACCTCCATCAACAGTTTTGCCATCACTGGCCAATTGTTCAGCAACAACAACTTCGTCATCGCCACCGATGCCAACGGCCAAGTGGCCACCCATACCGTCACTGGACGAATCATGATAGACTATAACGACAACTGCCAGCTTGATGCAATGGATTTCCCCTACATGATGAACGTGACGTTATCAGGCGCCCAGGGCATTTACAATGACCAAACGACGAACAACGGCCTGTTCAACTTCACCCTTGAAACAGGTAATTATGACCTAATAATAGACGCCGGGCAGGGCTTTCAACTTTGCCAAACCATCAGCGTGGATGCCAGCCAGGCCAACGGGACGACCAATCTTGGCGACGTTCTCGTATCACCCGATGCATTTTACACCATTTCAGGTACTGTTTATCAAAACAACAACGCTTCGGGCGGCTGTATCTTCAATCCTGGCGAACAGCCCATGACCGACAGGCCCATGCTGTTCACCATTCCGCCAAATGCCTACTTCCACGCCACGACGGATGCCAACGGACAGTATAGCTTCACCGTGCCCAATGGCCTATATTTCACCATTTCCACCGACTCGGTTGACCTGTGCAATAGTTGCAACACCCTCGTTGCCACGGCATCGCAAAACTTGGTTTATGACATAGGCGTGAACTGCCTTGGTGCATTGGGTGGGCGGGTTTTTAATGATGTGAACCTGAACTGCCTGTTCGACCCCGGCGAGCAGCCATTTGTTGGCTGGCAGGTGGCCGCCGTCCGGCAAAACACCACCGACACTATTTTCATCAATACCAATAACGCTGGGGGATTTTCTCGATATGTAAATACCGGCACTCACGAGGTTTTTGTATTGCCGCCCAACAACCTTTGGGCATCCTGCGCTGGGCCTTATCTGCTCAATGTGGACGACTCTAACTCCGCCTTTGCCGAGTTCCCCATGCAGGCACAGGCCATATGCCCACGCCTCCGGGTGGACGTCGGCACGAACCAGTTGCGGCCTTGCATGCAAAGCAATTATGTGGTGAAATACTGCAACGACGGCACGGACGCCGCACTTGCAGCTTACGTCGAAGTGGCGCTCGACCCCCTGCTTTTTCTGACGGGCAGTCAATTTCCAGCCACCGACCTCGGCAACAATACCTACCGCTTCGACATTGCCGATGTGCCGCTTGGGGCCTGTGGGGAATTTTGGTTCAAGGCCAACCTCGCTTGCTGGGCCACGCCCGGTGCGACGCATTGCGTGGAGGCGCATATTTTCCCTGACTCTATCTGTGCCCCGCCCAACCCCATTTGGGACGGCTCCAACATCGAACTGTCGGCAACCTGTGAAAACAGTGAGGTAAAGTTTACCATTACCAACACGGGCCAGGGCAACATGTCGGCCCCGATTACCTACCTCGTCATCGAGGACAATGTGCTGCTGCGACCCGACGAAGCCATGCTTTTCCAATTGGAAGCTGGCGGCGACACGATGGTCGTTTTCCCTTCCAATGGGCGCACCTTGCGGCTGCAAACACAGCAAGCACCCGGCCACCCCACTGGCACGATGACCGCTGCTTGGGTGGAAGGTTGTGGCGCAACTGGCAACGAACCCATCGATATCAGCTATGTGACCCAATATCCGTCCGGCGATGAAGAGTATTATTTGGCGATAGACTGCCGCCAAAATGTGTTCAGCTACGACCCCAACGATAAGCTGGCATTTCCACAAGGCATTGGTCATCAACGTTTTATAGAAAACACCACCGAACTGGACTACCAAATCAGGTTCCAGAACACGGGCACGGCTCCTGCCTTCGAGGTCGTGCTGCGGGACACCCTTTCGCCCTTCCTCGACCCTGAAACATTGCGCCCCGGCGCAAGCAGCCACCCTTATGATTTCGCATTGGAAAATGGCAATGTGGCTGTCTTCACCTTTTCAGCCATCAATCTTCCGCCACTGACGGCGGGCGAGGAGGCGTCGCAGGGATGGGTGAAGTTTCGTATCGCCCAAACGCCCGGCAACCAACCAGGTACGCAGGTTGAAAACGAGGCTTCGATTTATTTCGACCAAAACCCGCCCATCGTCACGCCAATCGTCGTCCACCGAATACCATTTCCAGAGACGACCGTTTATGAGCAGGCAACGCTTTGCGAGGGCGAGGCTTGGCAGGGGCAGGTTTTTCAAAACGATACTACGCTGAGCGAGGTCATCCACTATGCGTTTTTCGACAGCGTTTTCATCACGGAAATTGATGTTTTGCCTTCGGCAAATACGGCTTGGACGCAAACCTTGTGCTTTGGCGAAAGCCTCTTGTTGAATGGCACCTTGTACGATGAGGCAAACCCCACAGGCACCGAGGTTTTCACTGCCGCCAATGGTTGCGACTCAACGGTTCATGTGTCGCTCAGCTTTTTGCCTGCGGCAATGTATGAGCTAACCGAAACGCTTTGCCATGGCGGAAGCCTGACTGTCGGAGGAACAGTATTCAATGAGGCCAGCCCCGCTGGTTCGATTATTCTAACCGCCGAAAACGGCTGCGATTCCACGGTTCATGTATCGCTCAGTTTTGACGACGAGGTAACTTTCCTCCTCACCAGGACGCTATGCCCTGGCGAGAACTTGACCGTGAACGGCACGATTTACGACGAACAGAACCCACAGGGCATGGAGACATTCCCGCAAGGCAGCTACCTTGGATGCGACTCCACGGTGCAGGTCATACTCAGTTTTTATCCTGTTGCACAGTCCAGTGTAACTGGCCCGCTATGCCCTGGCGAATCCATCATTGTGAATGGGACACCCTATGACATCAGCAATGCAACCGGGCTTGAGGTTTACGCCAATGCCAGTTCAACAGGCTGTGATTCAACCGTTTACATTGATTTGGAATTCTTGGAAAACAGTTTTACGACGATTGATACCAGCTTGTTGGAGGGCGGATTCTGGGGCAAAATCCCAATTTACAGTGACACCAGTTTTATCATGGTTTTGCCTGCGGCAAACGGCTGCGATAGCCTAATTTCGGTCGTTATTTCTGTGTTCCCCAATGCGGTAAGCCAGTCGTCCCTGCCCATTTTCAACCTGAAAACCCACCCCAACCCGGCCAGTTCGTTTGCTTGGGCAAGTTTTGAACTGCCCGTGGAGACTGCGCTTTCATGGCATTTGACCAACAGCCTCGGCCAAGTACTCAAGGCTTCAAACGGCAAAACCAAATGGTTAGCAGGGCGACACCAATTGGCTTTTGATTTGGACGGCGTGCCAAATGGTTCCTATCATTTTTGGTTGTTTGGCCCAATGGGGAAGGCGGCGGCGAGGGTCGTGGTCATCCATTGAGCACCTAACCATTGCTGCCAAAAATTGCCTTCTGGACAGTTTTTGGCAGCTTTCCCATTATCAAATCGTAGGATTTGCGGACATACAAGTTGAGGTCTTCCTTGTTTAAAAAGGCGATATCCTTACACATTATCCATTTATTGCGGGCCATGTAGGGCGCAGGCATAAAGCCCTCACGTTCTGAAAGCAGGACGAAGTCTTCGTCTGAACATTTGAAAGAACAGGTAATGGGCAACTCCTCCTGTCCAAACCAGATGAACGATTTACCGCCAATATTGTAGGTGAGGTGGTTTTCGATTTTGATGATGGCAATGGAGCCTGGAAGGGATTCACAAAAAGCGATGAGTTGGTCCAAGTTCATAGCGGCTATTTTTTGGCCAAGGTATTCTTTTTCTGAAGCAAAACCAATTTAGTAACGTGTCCGAAATAAGAACCTGCCCACCTCCGAGAAATGTCATCCTCTTGCAATCGCCGCACTTCTTTTCCTGTTTAAAAAGATTCTTGCCAATCAACAAAAAAGCCTTGGACAACATTGATAAATTTGCGCTCCCAAATTGGTTGGTGCAACCAAGTGGGCCATTTTTTTCACCATCGCAAAAAAACTTAAAAATTAATTCTGATGCGCAAGACCATTTTCGTTTTCACGACCTTCTCACTCGCTCTTGTTTTCACCGTTCTCGCTTGTGGCAAGGACGACGACGGCGGCAGCGGCGTTGACTATGCCAGCCAAGCCAACTGTTCCAGCCTTCCTGCTGCGGTAACCTCTTACGAACTCGTGGTAAAACCTATCCTTGACAACAGCTGCGCCATTGGTGGCTGCCATGATGCGACTACAGCCGCAGAGGGCATAGACCTCACGGAATATGGCAAATCGAAAAACGCATTTGAAAATAAGCAAGTCCTTTGCAGCGTACACCACGGGGACGGTTGCGTTGCCATGCCGCAGGGTACCAGCAAACTCGACGATGCGACCATCAATGTCCTCGACTGTTGGGTGAAGAACGATTACCCAGAGTGATTCGATTGCGGATTGTGGATTGCGGATTGCGGCTGCGTGAAAGCAATCAAGTTGAAATTCCGATTCCGCTAAGCTCTGCTGTTTTTTCAGCAAATACAGGTTCCCGGCTTTGTGACAAGGCCGGGAATTTGTTTTTTTGACGCTTCGCAAAACGCAAAACAAAATGAACAACCGTTATCTGTCCCTCGACGCCTTTCGGGGTGTCACTATGTTCCTGTTGGCGGGCGAGGCCGCACTCATGTACGAATCGTTGGCACAAGCCTTCCCCGATGGGCACTGGCTGCACGGGTTGGTGGAGCAGTTCCATCACCACCCTTGGGCCGGGCTTCGCTTTTGGGATTTGATACAACCCAGTTTCATGTTCATAGTGGGCGTGGCCATGCCCTTTTCGCTGCACAGCCGCATGGCACGGGGCGACAGTTGGCAACAATGCCTGCGCCATATCCTCTGGCGGAGCATACTGCTTTTCCTTCTTGGCACAGGGCTTCACTGCGTTTATAGCGGCAAACTCGTATTCGAGCTTTGGAACGTACTGACGCAACTCTCCTTCACCATACCTGTCACCTTCCTGCTCATGCGCACCAATTGGAAGGTACAGCTCGGTGCCTCGCTCGGCTTGCTGGCAATTTCGGAAATCTGTTACCGCCTCTACGACCCCGCCGCGCCCTTTGTCATGGACAAAAACTTCGGTTCGGCGGTGGACCTACTGCTCATGGGCAAGCTCAACAATGGCGGTGGCTGGGTCACCTTCAATTGTGTGCCCACGGCGGCGCACACCATCTGGGGCGCCATCTGTGGCCAATTATTGCTGAACGGGAACCCAGGCGACAGCCGGGTGAAAACCTTTGCCCTTGCTGGCATCATCGGTTTGGCAATCGGTTTTACCTTGCATTGGGGAGGCATCACGCCCATCGTGAAGCGCATTGCCACCACCTCGTTCACCTTTGCTTCGGGTGGCTGGGCAATGCTCGCATTAGCGCTGTTCCATTGGCTGATTGACCTGAAAAAACGGCAGGCATGGACACGGCCCTTCGTCGTGGTGGGCATGAACTCCATTTTCATCTACCTTTTTTTCGAGACGGTCGGCGTGCAATGGCTCGTGCCAACGGTGCGCATCTTCAATGACGGGTTCCTCGGTGCACTCGGCATTGGCACGGCTGCATTGGCCATCACCAATTCGCTGCTGGTCTGGAGCATCTACTGGGGGCTTTGCCGATTTTTGGACAAGCACAGGATTTATTTCAAATTGTAACGCATCGCCGTGAGGCGGGACTCCAAACTTTCTTGACAAAAGCGTTAAAGTCTGTTAAAACCTTGCAGTACTGCTTTTATTCCCAGAACGTTGCACTCGAAATTCAAACCAAAGCATCTGTACCGCATCGCCTTCATATTAGCCATCCAATTCGCAGTGCTCAGCACGCAGCCAGCATGGCAGCCGCTGAAGCAGGCTCTTTTTGGCAAGTGTGGCGGCGGCAGTTGTGGTGCTGTCCCAACGTCATGTGCTACCGCCCCCACCCTACCCTGTTCGCCTTCCAGCGATGAAGACGGAGGCACTACCAAAGGATGTTGCACCCCATTCCAGTGTTGTTTCCCTTGCTGCTGCTACTGCCAGCAGCCAGCCCACCTGCCCGATTTTGCCGAAGCAAAAGAAAATACCCGCCCCAGTGAAGAAACCAAGGCCCTCCATTCCACTCACCTCGAAGCGCATTTCCAGCCGCCAGAATTGGTTTGAGCCAATGCCTCGCCCGACAGGAAGTCGGTGCGGGCCGAGTCAACTCATTTCACAATTCTAAAACTCAACGATTATGAAACGTGCAATCTTGATTGGCCTGAGCCTTACGGCCATCGCAGGTGCGGTTTATGCAATGGTGAGCGGCTGCTGCGGCGGTGTATGCGAACCTGGCTGCTGCATTTTCTGCTAAGCAAATCACTGGTCATTGATGGTCATTGGTCATTGATGGTCATTACATAAAAAAGTGAAGCCCCTTGCGACTGCAGGGGGCTTCCTAATTTTGGATATGTGTGTGATTCTTTTCGTTTGGCTTTGACAAAGGCTAGGCTTCAAAAGGTTAAGATTTTCAGGGTTTTAGCGTCATTCTATACATCGCCGTAAGGCTGGACTCCTCAAAGGGGTGTCAAATTGGTTTTTTGCCTCAGCAAAAAACCAATTTGACACCCCTAAAAAATTCTCCTCGGCGGCCGGTGGCTCCGCCACTGGCCGCCGAGGAGAATTTTTTAGGGGCGAATCGGAAATTTTGCTTCGCAAAATTTCCGATTCACCCTTTCTGGAGAGCAGTGGCCTTTACTGAAACACCATCTTCCTCCTTTCCGTCCCGGCGGGGGTGGTCAGTTGGTAGATATAGACGCCGGGGCCGCCCATCATGGAGCGGTTCACCTGCACCTCGTGCCAGCCAGCGTCCTGCATCCCATCCAGCAGGATGGTGCGGCGTCCGTTCAGGTCGTACATTTCGAGCTGTACGGCGCATTTTTCCTTTAGCATGAACTCGATTCGGGTCTGTCCGGTGAACGGGTTGGGCCGGTTCTGCCCCAGCGTGAAAAGCGGGGCAACATCCACGGGCAGTTGTGATGCCTCGTGGATGCGCCAGCGGACGTTCAAGGGAATACCGCCATTCTTGTACGCAATGGCCGGCGTTATAGTGGAATTCATTGCTAATATCTCTTCTACGGTCACATCTTGGTGTACCATGAACTGCAGGTAGAACAGTGTGGTGCCAGCCTCCAATAATTGGCCTCCTGCGGCGTCGTGCCAGCCGAGGGTGAGCAGGCCATTGCGAGGCTCGCCGAAGCTCTCAGCACCGAGGCCCTCCAAGCCATCGGGCAGGGCAGCGATGAAGTTGGCCTTGGCAGCGTCGAAATCGAAGGTGCCTTGCAGGGCGGCCAGGTCAATGCCTTCGCCGCAGGCAACGGGTATGCGCACCTCACGGCCCGCCTTCAGTTGCCAATTGGGCACGGTGAGGGTCAGTTCCCCATCCGTGTTGCGCTCTTCCACCTCGCCCTCGAAGGGGTTCAGCACGGCTGTGCCGTTCAGGTCGCCGATTTTCACCGCCACAAAGTTCTGGGCGGGCATATCGTGCGCCACATCGTCGAACCAACTGTTCTCAGGGAATGCCTCGACAAACGGGTTATTGGGATTCGGGAAATCGTAATCGGCCCTGACGAAGCGCCAAGACGTGTTGTTTGGAAACGCATCGGTCATGTGCAGGATAGCCTTGCGCAGCGCCACAATATCGAAGGTGGAAATGCTGCCGGAATGGTTCACGTCCGCCGCAATCAGTTTGTAGGGCGAATCGAGCGATATGTTGCCGAGAATGTGGTTGCTGAGCAATACGAGGTCGAAGGTGGTGACCCCATTGAGCAGCCCGTTGTCCTTGACGGGCCGCAGCTCGCAGCTTGCCCCCAGTGGCATGCCCTGAAAGTTGAACATGCCGAGGTCGGCGGTATAGGCATGCTCCATATTGCCGTTGTCCATTAACTGTACCTCCACCCCTATCATAGGCTGTAAGTGCTCGTTGAAAATGCGGCCACTCACCACCAATGGGTCATCAGGACTACAGGCATCCAATGGGTCGGCGAGGATGATGGAATTGGAACAGGAAGAAGAGTTGCCGAAGGCATCTGTCACTGTAAGGGTGTAGGGCAGCACGGTCGGGTCAACCACCACTACCACGCCACCGGCAAGGGTGTCCAAGTCCAAGTTGGCGCAGGTCAAGGTATCGGGGTCGAGTTGGAAGGTGACGGGGGTACAGAGGTCTTGTCCCCCAAGTACACTGTCCATCAACAAAGCCTGGATGTCGAGTGCCGCAAAGCCGTTCGAGTCGAGCGAGACATCGAATGGGGTGCAAAAATTGGAGGGGGCAATGGCGTCCGTCACGATGACCACCGTTTGATGCTGAACCGAATTGCCGCAACCGTCGGTAAACGTAAAAGTCACGATGGTCTCCCCTACCGGGTACAACCCACTGGCATTGGCACCGTTGGCATTGAAGCTGTTGGTGATGGTGACGGGGTTGCCGGGGCAGTTGTCAGAAGCCGTGGCGATAACGGTCACGAATTTGTCGCAGGTCAGGTTGGTGATGACGGTTTCGATGGTATCAATCCAACTGGCGTTGGGTGGCACGTTGTCGTTGATGAGGAACAACTGCGTAATGTCAGCCGAATTGCCACAGGCATCAGTAAGACGATAGGTTCGGGTGACGGTACCCATACAGCCCGGCGGGGGCGTATCACCCACAAAAGCCACGGTGACCGTACCGCCACAGTTGTCGGTCTCGCCTACCACTATGTTTATGTTGGGTGCTGGTATCAAGTTGGCACAGGGCAAGGAAAGCGTTGGCAGCGGGTTCGCCGTAGGCGGAACCACGTCCTTGATGAGCATTTGCTGGGTGATATTGGAGATATTGCCGCAGGCATCAGTAAGGCGATAAGTGCGAATGACCGTGCCCGAACAGCCGGGGTTTGGCCCGTCAGAAACCCAAGCAACCGTGACCGCCCCTCCGCAGTTGTCGGTTTCGCCCTGCACATCGTTGATGTTAGGTAAAGTTATCTCAGCATAACAATTAAATGGCCCTAAGTTGGGCATCGGCATTGCCGTTGGCCCGGTTTGGTCATTGACCACGATGGTCTGGGTATATGGCACCGAAAAGTTGCCGCAATTGTCAACGGCCCTAAAGGTCAGCACCCTAACGAATCGGTTGGCGCAACTGCCCGGCGTGGTTACATCGGTCAGTAGTGAAACCGTGGCCGTGCCACAATAGTCGGAAGCGGTGGGTGGTGGGGGCAATGCCACGGCACTTGCACATTGGAAGGTACGGTCGAAGAAGCCCACAGGTTCGTTCCAAACCGGCCCGGCATTGTCCATCAAACGAATGAACTGGGTATAAGTGGTATCAAAGCCTGAGCACCACTCCAAATAAGAATAGGTCCTGTAGATCTTTAGGCCACAGTTCACAGGCACGATGTCGTCGCTGAGGTTCAGCCCAACCATTTCACAATCGGAAACCACCGAAGGTTCTCCTGCCTGCAGGTCGTTGAGGGGGCGGTCGCAACCCACAATCGTATCGGGCGGAAAAAAGAACTGCAAAGGGGTGTTGTCCACCAACTTGATGGTCTGGGTGCAAGTGCCCGACCAACCGAAATTGTCAATGGCCGTGAAGGTGCGGGTAATGGTACCCACCCGGCACATGCTCAGGTTGTTTACATCGGAGAAAAAAGTGGTGTCCAGGCCACATGCTTCGGTGATGGTGGGTGCCCCTGTAAGCGTGGTCGGTGGGGGCAGAACGGTCGAGCAGGGTATGGTTTTCGTGCTTGGGCAAACGAGCGTTGGGGCCGATTTGTCCTGCACTTCCACCTGTACCATACAGGTATTTTTGTTGCCCTTGCAATCGGTCACCTGCACGATGACCGGTATTTCCTTGCCTGCATCGGCACAGTGGAACGATACCGATGCGGTGAAGGGCGCATTGGCAGGGGCATCCATCCGCTTCGCTAATATGCTGACGTTGGTGCAACAGGCGTCGTAGCTGCCATTGTCGAGCAGGCTGGCCGCCACGGAGGAAAAGCCTGCATTGCTGAGCGCCGTCACCGTGTATTCCCTACAAATGGCCACGGGCGCCACGTTGTCCGCAACGATGACCTTCACTTGACAGGTGGAAGCATTGCCGCAGGCATCCTTGGCCTCATAAGTGACCGTATAGGTGCCGGGGGCAACGGAATACGACATGCCGCCATTGCCCTGCAATACGCCCCAAGGTGTTATGGTGCGCCATGTGATAGTGGCTGAGCAGTTGTCGGTAGCCGACATGGCGGGCAGGAAAAAAGTACCCGTGCAGCCGGGGTTGTTTGCACTAAAGATTAAGGTATCAAGACAGGAAACCACGGGGCCTATATCGTCGGCTACCTTGATGATTTGGTTGTGCTCCAGCACTTCATTGGTGCAGCAGTTGAGCACCGACCAAGAGCGGATGATGGTTTTTTCGTTGGCGCAGCCGCCGAGGTCAATATCTTGGTGAGTGACGACCATCTTGCAGAATTCCACCACGGGCTTTCCGTCAATGGTTGGGACACCGGTAACGCTGGGGCTGGTATTGGGGTTGGCCCCACACGGGATGGCTGGCGACTGCACGCCGTCCTTGTTGGGCGGAAAAACGACATCGGCGAAGCTGGGACGCTTCACCCTGATGGTTTGAACACAAGGCACGGCTTGGTTGCCACTGGCATCGGTTGCATGCCAGGTTCGCACGAGTATGGCAGTGAAGGGACTGTTGCACGGCTGGGTCACAGGCTGCCCGCTGAAGGTCACCGATGGGTCGTTGTCGCAGTTGTCGGTGACGGTGGCAAAGCCAATGCTGCTTGGGGCAAGGTTGTCCGTGCAGTCAACAGTTAGGTCGTTGCAGGTGATGACGGGAGGTAAATAGTCTTGGATGAGTAGGCTTCCCCAGCAGGAACTGCCCGAACTATGGTCGAAAACGCTGTACATGAGCGTTAAATTCAACTGGTCGCATGTCACGGTATCGTGCAAACCCACACCGTACGGGTCTGTGACAGTGATGGTCTTTGGCCCTGGACACGAGGGATGCGGGCCGTCGAGCACCATTGCAGGGGTAATGATGACGTAACCTGCCTGCGGCAGTGATATATTGACCAAGTCGCTACATGCCAAGTTACATTGGCCCTGAAGCAGGTTGGCATACGACAGGCAGGCAAAAATGGCCCATGTCAGGTTGAAGTGTTTCACGGCTAACGGATTAAAATTTGTTTTGACCAGGCCTGCCAACGACAATTAAAGCATTGATTATCAGATGGCTGTATAGTAGGCCACAAGCCAGCAGTGTAGGCAATTCTCAAAGTATGGGGATGTCAAAATCGGTTGGAGGGAAACAAACTTGGGTTCCGGCCCTGTCAATTGGAAGCCTTTGCACAAGAATTGTATTATATTTTTCAATAATATCTATGTAAGGCAAAGATCTTGCCAACAAATTAAATTTTTATAAAATATTTCAATTTCCCTTTTGTCCTTTCCCCGCCCATGATCGGAGTGCGGCATTGAATCAAGGCAAGTAGGCGAATCTTAATATGAGGCAGGTTTTAGGCGTCACAGAAGTTTGGTTTTTGATTTTGATTTGGAAAATGATTGCCAAGAACTTTGCACCGTTTTCAATCCGAACGAATTTCCTACCAGGCTTTCACTTTCAATAACACTGTATTCCCTTCTTGCAACCAACTGGCACTGACAGCACCCCTTGTTGCCAATTGCCAAATGCAGGAAAGGCCCAGAAAAAGCAGGCGATACTTTGGCGATTTGAACCGACACATAGAGCCAGCCACGGAGCAGGCCAAATGCTGATGTTTGTCCCAATAGTTCCTCTGCCTCTAACCCATATAAGGCTGTAAATAAAATTCCGCTGAATGGTTCCAACCAGCGGCGGACAGGAAGTACTCAAACAAAGCCATAGCCTTCATGGCTCGTGCGGGACGCGTCTTGGCACGGGATGGAGCGTGGTGCTTATTCATTAACCAAGCTGCAGCCTTGCTGCAGGCAAAATCATTTTACCATGTTAGTTAACAACACAAAAACGACAATTAAAGCATTTGAAGCCAACGAAATCAAGGTTGCCCAGCAATTGCAGGTGAAGGGCGGGAACGGTGACGCAACGGGGAAGCCGCTGCCGATTATTGGGGATGAAGATGTAGTTCAAATATAATCGACTAAAAAGGAGTTAGCTCTTTGCAGCTAACTCCTTTGCTTTTTCTATCAACCACGGTTTATAAGCAATGTCTATTGTTGAATTATTCAGTGCATCTGCAAAGGCATCAAATGAATCTTCTGTGTTCTCAGAATTTGCGTATATCCTTGCCAAGTTCTTAAAATATTTCAAAAACAATAAATGGGAATCACGTATAGGTACTGCATACGAAGAATTACCTGCAAGATGTCTTTCAAAATTTCTAACTTGACCTAATATTTCATCTAATGTAGCTCTCCCTCTTTCAAAAATTTCAAAATGAACCCTGATTATCGCAGGCCTTACCCTTACCTCATAAGTAGGCCCCATTCTGGAAGGTATCATGTTAAAGCATTTTATGGCACTATAAAAATCATCAATATGATTGTCGTACAATCCTTTGTGATAGAACCAAAGCCCCCTACAATAATTGAGTGCTTGCTGTTTTTCGCCTTCTGGTAGCAGATGAATAAATTCATCTATGAATTTATCTACCCACTCTAACTCACCTACCGCTAACCCAATAGCTGATATGTTCATAAAGGCCGCAGAACCAATCTTGCTTGATACCAATCCTTTTTCCAGTTCGTGTTTATAAAGATCGAACATGAATTTCCGGTGTGGCAAAGACCCTTTGTTAGACATTGGAACAGCATAGTTTCTCAAAAAATTGATTGCCAAATCCTGTTCAAAACGACTCAATGACCCAAAAGTATCAAAAGTGGTTTCCCGAAGCTGGCCAAGGTTTTCTTCAACTTGTCCCCTTAATAAGAGAATAATGTGATGAAAGAATCGAATTGACTTGCTGGCTAAAAATTGCTCTGACTCTACTATCTCCATTGCAGTTTCCAAATAAGCACGAGTTCCTTTCTCGCGGACTAAGCGGGTTCTGACCACATTATTAGCTTCATTTTGAAGTATTACCAACGTAAAGTAGAGTTCAAAGTCGGCCAATGCTTTTTCAAAATACTCATTTCGCTTACTTAGCCTGCCCGACCCCGGATGGTAGTACAACATCTCCGACAACTCAAACCCTTCCCGAAAATAATCCCTTCCCCGTTCTACCCCCTTGTCCAGTTCTTTCAAACGGCCATCCACTACATCCAAGAACAGGTCATAGTTCTGTCGCGCTTCCAAGGAGCGGGCCAACAACTTAGCCTTGACATCTTCCGAGGCATCGAGTTCTTTTGCGACCAAAAACTGCTCAATCAATTGGGTCAATTGGGTCATCAGCTTTCGCATCTTGCCGTCGTTGTAGGTGGATTTTCCAAACAACTTGGTGAAAAGTCGCCCCTTGGATAGCTTTGGTTGGTCAAATTTGGGATGGTATTTGCGAAGTAGAACGAACAGTTTGGAAATCTCTACGTTCGAGGTGATGAGAGGGGATACAAGGTATTTTTCCACCTCTACCAACTCCTTAGGAGTCAGCACCTGCATTAGTTTGATTAGTTTGTAGTCCAGCATGTGATAAGTATTGACAGATCAAACAGGTGCAAAATTAGCAAATTTTCGGAACAACTCAATCTTATCACAAATTATTGAAAATCAATGTTTTAAGAACAAATAGCACAGCTATAAGCCATCATTTTTTCCTCTTTTTCAGGAACAACCCCTTGTTTTTTGGACTTTGTACGCTACCCGCCCAACGTATCTTTGCCTACACATTTAACCTCAGAACCACTACCCACACCGCTTTAAATTAAAATAGGTACAGTAACGTATGTAAGTACATCTAAGCTACTTTTTTCATGAAATTCTGACTCAGGCATTTATAAACAACCTTGACCTGTACCGTAGCCCATCCTTACAACTAAGATCTTTCAGTATATCTGGCGGCCAGGTAAATATAAATTGTTTGTTCCGCCAGATTTTTCCAAAAGATAAACACGAAATCGCATTTGCCGAGCCTGCGCGTCAGGTTCGGCATTTTTTTTTCGCCGCTGCAAGGCAACAATAAATTACCGACTATTTCATTGGGTTGCTTTGGTGGCTCCTTGCTGCCATTCATCAATTCATCCTTAGACGTGCACTAAAAAGCGTCGGCAATTCGACAGTAAGCTGATACCACCCGAATTCATGCTCCATCTCCTAACAATTCAAAAATTCAAAAAAAATGTGTTTCTCCTTTCATAAAACCATGTAAAAACAATACTATTACCACTCTGACAATATCCCTCCCATCCCATTGGGCTTTCCTTCCCATACCTTGGCTCATCAGTCCGAACGAGGACGAAAGCTCCAACCACATCTTTGCGGCGTATCCGATGCTCGCCTTTGGCTCCTGCTTGCCCCGCATCCAGTATCCAAAATCAAGCATCTCAAATTCATCCGACATGAAAAAACAAATCAAGCTAATCGTCGCAATGCTGCTGCTCGGAGCAGTCGCCACCTTTGCCAACCAAATGCCCAGTAAATTATTGGTGAACATTGAAAAATCAGCTGAAAACAACACCTCTTTAGACCTTCGGTTAGCCAACCTGGAGAAGAAAGGAACCCTCATCCTGCTGCAAGATGTAAGCGGTAACAATTGGTTCTCGCAGTACGTCAGCCGGAAAAATGGTTTTGCCAAACGGCTGAACCTCAAAGGAATGCCAGATGGCACCTACACCCTTACCATCAGCCAAAAAGATGCAACGGTCATACAGGCTTTGCGTCTTTCCAACGGGGTACTGGAGGTTTTGAAGCATCAGAAGATGGAGGTGCCCGCAAAGAAGGGGGAAGACCTTGTGAAGGGGAAATGAAGTGAATTTGGGTTCAGATATAAGATGTAAGAAATGAGATTTCAGATTTGGGAGTGGTTACTACTCCATCCATTTTTTGGTGGCTTCTATCTGAAATCAAAAGCCAAGACATAAGTTACATACAATCTTTGGGCAGGGCGGGCAAAAGGCTCGCTTTGCTTTTTCGATAAGCCCTGAAAGGGCGCAATACACTAGCATGGGGCAACGCCCTATGCTACAGATGCCACGATTTTTTATGAAAAAATCAATCACCCGACTAATCCTCCTGCTCGCATTCCCCCTCAGCGGGGTCTTTGCGCAGCAACCAACGAACCGCCTCGATGCGCTCGACCTCCAGCAGTTCGAGCTGCCCAACGGCGAACCCGGCAACCACGTCCAAGCCATCGTGCAGGACCGCTACGGCTTCATGTGGTTCGGCTCGCAGTACGGCCTGCACCGCTGGGACGGCAACCAGTTCCGCACCTACCTGCACGACCCCAATAACCCCCGCTCCATCTCCAGCGACTATATCGAGTGCATCATGTGCGCCAGCGACGGCTCGCTCTGGATAGGCACCTGGGGCAGCGGCCTCAACCGCTACGACCCCAGCACCAACCGCTTCACCCGCTACTACGCCAACCGTCGGGAGGGCCTCAGCGACAACGCCATCAGCGCCATCGCCGAGGACAAGGACGGCTTCATCTGGGTCGGAACGATGGGCGGCCTCGACCGCCTCGACCCCCGCACGGGCGACATCGTGCGCTACCAGAACATCCCCAACGACAAGCGCAGCCTTAGCTGCAACCAAGTACGCTCGCTGCTCGTGGATTCGGACGGTACGCTCTGGGTGGGCACGGGCTTCTTCTTCGATGGCGACGATGCGGGCGGCCTGAACCGCTTTCGCCCCGAAACCAACGATTTCGACCGCTTTTTGAGCAAGAAAAATGACCCGACCACGCTCATCCACAATGAGGTGCGGGCCATTTACGAAGATAAAAAAGGCCAGCTATGGGTCGGCACCGACGGCAACGGGCTGCACCGCATGGACAAAGCGAGTGGCACCTTCAAGCGCTTCAAGAACGAGGGCGACGAGAACAGCCTGAGCATCCCAAAGGGGAATGCGAATTGGCGCTCACAGGTCACGTTCCTCTTCGAGGACAAGGACGGCCTCATCTGGATAGGAAACTGGGCGGGCGGCATCAAATGCTACGACCCCGCCACGGGCCAGGCTCGTATTTACAATACCGACGGCAAAAAGGGCAGCTACCTCTTGGAAAACAACGCTTGGGCGGGCTTCCAGTCGAAGGACGGGGTGCGGTGGTTCAGCACGGCCTCGGATGGGGCACGAGTCTATCGCACGGCGGGCAAGCGGGGCATGTTCAACGCCGTGTATCTGCCCACCAAAACCGATGCCGTGAAGAGCATCTGCGAGGATGGCCAGCGCAACCTACTTATCTCGACGCAGGAGAACCTGTTTGGCAAGCTCGATTCAGACCAGCCAAACCTCCTACCCGAATACCAACTGGAAGAGGAGGTAGCCCTTGCTGGCAGCGAGAAAATCGTTAAAGGTGCCTCCGGCAAAATCTGGGGCATGAAAGCCAATGGCGGCTTGGTATGCTATGACCCGTTGCGGCAGCAGGCCAAGCAGTTTACCCACCAAAAACATGACCCAACGAGCCTGCCCGCTGCGCCGCTGCGGGATATTTTGCCGGATAAAAAAGGTAATCTCTGGCTCGCCACCTACGGCGCTGGCCTCGTTTTTTTCGATGGAAAATCGGAGCAGTTCACCGCATTGCGGAGCAAAAAAGGCGACCCGAACAGCCTGCCGCACGACTACACAGGCAAGCTGTTCATGGACAACGACGGGGCGCTTTGGGTTACAGGCGGCGGTAAGGACGCAACGAAAACGCCGTTCTTCATCACCCGTTTTGCACCTGCTTCGCAACAGTTCACCCGCTATAAAATCAACGACGTGCCGGAGGGCAGCAATTTCTGGCAAAGCCCGCCCGCACAGGACGAGCAGGGCTTCATCTGGGTCTGCCTCGACGCCGGGCTGCTGAAACTGAACCCCGAAACGGGGGAGTGCGGCTTTTTTGACCAAAACCGCTTCGGCACGAAGGGCGGCCACCTGAAGGGCATGACGATGGACAACGACGGGCGGCTCTGGGTGCTGTCCGACAAGCTGCTGGCCTTCGACCCCGTGCGGGAAACCGTGTTTTCCTACGGCGGGGCGAGCGGGCTTTCGGCACTGCCCTTCGAGCAGGACGCCATTTTCAAAAACGAGGAGGGCCTCGTGTTCGTCGGTGGGCGTAGCGGCCTGCACTTCTTCGACCCCCGCCAACTCGACAGCCTGAACATGACGCCGCCCACCGTGCGCATCACGGGCTTCGAACTGTTAGACGCCGACGGCCCCGAAAGCCGCTACGACGCTGCGATGGGACAGCTCGCACCCTTGAAATTGAAGCACGACGAGAACGTGTTCACCTTCAGCTTTTCGGCGCTTGACTTCAACGACCCCGACCTCAACCGCCTCGAATTCAAACTGGAAAACTTCGACGACGACTGGCGGGTGGCCGGACAAGACCTCAAGGCGACCTACGTGAAAGTGCCGCCGGGCACCTACCAGTTCCGGGTGCGTGGGGCCAACAGTTACGGCGTTTGGGGCAAGGAAACCTCGGTGGTCGTCACCATTTCGCCGCCTTGGTGGCTCACCTGGTGGGCTTGGTCGCTGTATGCTTTTTTGGTTGCTGCCGCAATTTTCATGGCCTACCGCTTGTTGCTCAATCGCCGCATGGAACGGCAGGAAACGCTGCGCTTGAAGGAATTGGACAATGCGAAGAACCGCTTGTTTGCCAACATCACGCACGAGTTTAGGACGCCGCTGACGATTATTTTGGGGATGGCAGAGAATGGGAAAATGGAAATTGAGAAATTAAAGAAATTAGAAATTGAGCACGGAACTACGACCGAAGACAGAACCCCAATTTCTAATTTCCTAATTTCCAATTTCGACCTCATCGAGCGAAACGGCACGAACCTCCTCGGCCTCGTGAACCAGATGCTGGAACTGTCCAAATTGGAGAACGGAGCCGAGCGGCTGAACCTCACGCAGGGCGACGTGGTCGGCTATTTGAAATTTGTCACCAATAATTTCCACTCGATGGCCACGGACAAGCAGTTGGGCCTGCATTTTCTCTCCGACCTCGACGAATTGGTGATGGAATACGACGCCGAGAAGCTGCAACGGGTGCTGTCGAACCTACTTTCCAATGCGCTGAAGTTCACCCCGGCGGGTGGGAATGTTTATGTGACGGTGAATGCAACGAGAGATTTGACAAATTTTGAAAATTTGTCAAATCTGACCATCAAAGTAAGGGACACGGGCCCCGGCATCCCGGCGGAGAAATTGCCGAAGATTTTCGACCGATTTTTCCAGGGAACCGAGTCGGCGCAATACCAGGGCAGCGGCATCGGGCTGGCACTGACGAAGGAGTTCGTAAAGCTGATGGGAGGCGATATTTCGGCCCGCAGCAGGGCTGGCGAGGGGGCGGAGTTTGTGGTGGCGCTTCCGATTGCGGATTGCGGACTACGGATTGCGGATTGGCAGGCGCTGCAAGCTGCTCCGGTCAGCGTTGAAGCAAAAGAGGACTTGGTCAAGGAGCAAATTGTCGATGAGGAATTACAAGTTGCCCTTTCTCCTTTAACAATTTTACCCATTGGGGAAAACATTGAAGGAGTAAGTCCCAATGAAAATGACCTGCCTTTGCTGCTGCTCATCGAAGACAACCCCGATGTAATGACTTACCTAAAGACCTGTTTATCAAGCAATTACCGGGTGGTTAGCGCCGTGAACGGGCAGGAGGGCGTGGAATTGGCCACACAGCAAATCCCCGACCTCGTGGTGACGGACGTGATGATGCCCGTGATGAACGGCTACGAGGTTTGCCGCTTTTTGAAAAATGATGAACGCACGAGCCACGTCCCGGTTATCATGCTCACGGCGAAGGTGGGCTTCGAGAGCCGAATCGAGGGGTTGGAACAGGGGGCAGATGCCTATTTGGCGAAGCCGTTCCATCGGGAGGAGCTGCTGCTGCAAATCCGAAACCTGCTGGAGACCCGCCGCCGATTGCAGCGCCACTACCGCAGTGTGGCGGGCATTGGGGGCGAGCATTTTCCATTGAAACTGACTAAAAACCCTGCCCCTGAGATGAAGGAATCAGAAGACTATTTCGTTCGGAAAGTGCGCCGTGCCGTGGAGGCACACCTCGACGATGCCGAGTTCAACGTGGAAGGGCTGTGCAAGGAAATCGGCATGAGCCACTCGCACCTGCACCGCAAATTGTCGGCGCTGACGGGCTGCTCGGCCACGAAGTTCATCCGCAATATCCGCTTGGCAAAGGCCAAGGAACTGCTCGAAAACCCGGCCCTGACCATCACTTCCGTGGCCTTCGATTCCGGCTTCAACGACCCTGGGTATTTCGGGAGGGTGTTCAAGCAGGAGTTCGGCATGACGCCAGTGGAGTGGCGGGACAGGCTGGCGGGGGTGGAGAATTAGAGGGTGAGAGGGTGAGAGGAGTGAGAGGAGTGAGAGGAGTGAGAGGGGTGAGAGGGGCACACGCCGCTTTGTCATTGCCGAAGGTAAACTGCGATGTCTCGTTGGAAGTCACGTATGACGTCGCAGGTCGCATTCGGAAATGACAAACATGGCGAATATCGAGACGTGGACGGATTGCTTCGCACTGCAAAAAGAAAATCACTTTGCATGAAACGATTTTTCATAAAATGGATGGCAAGGCTAACGGCAACGGGCCTGTTGCTGCTAGGGATTTTGGCGTGTATCGCCTTAAATCCGAATTGGCTATATGCCAATAAAACCACGGCGGGGGTGTTTACCATTTACCACCATTCGCCGCTGGATAAGGATTTAATCACAAGGCTGGACGATGCCACGCAATTATTGAAATCAAGCGAGCTATTTAATGAAAAAACACGACTGAACCTTTGCCTGAACGACGGTTCCAATTACCCAAAACTCATGGAAAAGCTGCGGGGACAGGCGTTCGGCTGGGGTTTTGCGGACATCGTTTTGCTGATGGGCGATGCCAATTTCGAAGCGAATTATGTGGCATTAAATGGCCAGCATTGGAATTTAACGCAATTAATTGCCCATGAAGCAGTGCATTGCCTGCAATTTGAAAAATACGGCTTTTGGCATTCCAATCCGGTCGCAAACCATCCAATTTGGAAATGGGAGGGTTACCCTGAATATGTGGCCAGAAAGAGCAATAATCAACTTGATTTAAAGGCCAATATTGAGCGGAAATTGAGTGAACCGAACGGTTGGGCAATCCATTTCAGCGATGGCACGATAGCCCCACGAGACTATTACGAATCATGGCTACTCGTGCAGTATTGCCTAGACATCAAGCACCTTAGTTTTGAAACATTATTGAAAGACACTGCCAGCCAACAGGCTATCACGAAAGAAATGTTGGGCTGGTATCATCAACAGACATCTATCCCGATTCAGTAAATTAATTCATCCGACATGTTATCAAAAACCCTCGCCGCAGCCCTGCTGCTCGGCCTTAATTTCCTTTGCCTTTCCCCTACCCTTGCGCAAGCGCAACTCACGGGCGAAATCACCGATGCAACTGACCAACCGCTGCCCGGAGCTTCTGTTTTACTATTAAACGCTGCAGATTCCAGCCTCGCCAAGGGCAACGTCACCAACGACGACGGGACGTTCAGCCTCGATGAAATCAGCGGCGGGGACTACCTGCTACGGGTGACGATGGTGGGCTTTAGCGAGTACCTTTCCGCTGTTTTTTCGATGGAAAATACGGGGCGCAAGTCCTTGGAAACCATTGTGTTGCAGGAGGAGGCGTCGCAGTTGCAGGAGGTGCAGGTGGTGGCGAAGAAGCCGTTTTTCGAGCAGAAGATTGACCGCATGAACATCAACGTGGCGGCCAGCAGCGTGAACGCCGGGGGGAATGCCTTGCAGGTGCTCCAACGCTCGCCGGGGGTGCTGGTGAACAAGCAATCGAACAGCATCAGCATGAGTGGAAAGAACGGGGTCATCATCATGATTAATGGCAAAATCAGCCCGATGCCGCCGGACGCCATCATCTCGCTGCTGGAAGGGACGCTGGCCGACAATATCGAGCGGATTGAACTCATCCACACACCGCCCGCCAGTTTTGATGCGCAGGGCAGCGCCGGGGTCATCAATATCGTGCTGAAAAAAACGGCGGATGCGGGCCTAAACGGCAGCTACTCCGTGAATGGCGGCTACGGTCGGGCCGAAAAGTACGGCGCAGGCCTGAACCTGAACTTCCGCAGGGGCAAGCTCAACCTCTTCGGCAATTATTCCATGCAGTTCGACCACAACCCCCAGGTGTTCACCAATTACCGGGGCATCAACCGGGACAGCGATTTCATCGAAACGGATGGCCGCAGCAAGCGCTCGCCCGACCTCTGGACGCAGAACGCCCGCTTCGGCATGGACGTGGACGTGAGCAAAAAAACGACCATCGGGGTGCTGGGCGGCTTCTTCGACCGCTACTGGGACATGACCGCCGAGAGCAATATCCTGCACCGCACCAACAGCGCTTTGGACAGCACCACTCGCATGTTTACCAATGAAATAAACCACTGGCGCTCGCTGGCGGGAAACTTCAACGTACAGCATAAATTCAATGATAAACAGACGCTGTCCTTCGACGCCGATTATATTGATTATTATATTGACAACCCAAGTGATTACCGCTATTTCACAGAATTCAATAATGGCAGCATTGGCGGAGAGCACCAACTTCAAGTGACCAAGCAGACGCCCATCAATATTGCGGTAGCAAAAGCCGATTATACGCAGACTTTTAAAAAGGAGACACAGTTCGAGGCAGGTGTAAAGGTGGCACAGTCCCGGTTCGACAACGATATACGGGTGGAAAATCTGATGCAGGGCAATTGGGTGGCCGACAGCCTGCTCACTTCCCGATTTAAACTCATGGAAGATATTGCGGCAGCATATAGCACTATATCTTTTAAAATAAATGCAAAAACCGATGCCAAAATCGGTTTGAGGTATGAGCATACGAACACCAATCTCGGCTCCAAAACCCAGCCAAACGTGGTGGACAGGCAATATGGCTCGTGGTTTCCAAGCGTTTATTTAATGCGGAATATCAATGAAAACCAGAGCCTAAATTTATCGTATAGCCGCCGCATTTTCCGGCCCGGCTTTACGCAATTGGCGCCCGTTTTCATTTTCTACGACCCCTCCACGATTCAGGGCGGGAACCCGTCCTTGCAACCCGCTTTTGTCCATGCCATACGGGCCGATTACCGCTATAAAATCATCAACCTGACCGTGGAGTACAACAAGGAAACCGAGAGCATGCGGGACATCCCTGACGTGGACGTGGTGAACAACTCGCACATCACTTACCCCGTGAACAACGGCTCGACGCAGACAGCCTATGCGATGGTCAATTTTGCACTGCAACCCACCAAGTGGTACGAAACGCAGAACAACGTCTTCGTGGCCTGGCAAAGTTTTTTGGTGGAACTGGAAGGCGTGGACTTCACTTATGACGCCTACCTGATGGGCTTCAACTCGAACCACAGCTTCCGATTGCCCCACAAATTCACGGTTGACCTCTCGGCATTTTTCATCACCGCCAACCGCTACGGCGTGACCAAGTACAGCCCGAACGGCAACCTGAACCTCGGCCTCTCCAAGGATTTTGGGGAGAAATGGGGCAAGCTGGCCTTCAATTGCAACGATATTTTTATGACAAACAACTACCGGGGCACCTCCCGTGAGGACAGCCAAAACCTCTACGTGAAGGCAGGCTACCTGCAAGCCGAGCGGGTGTTCATGCTGACTTGGAGCGGGAAGTTTGGGAACAGCAAGCTGCGGGAAGCGAGGAACCGGGATGGTGGGGCGAGCGAGGAGCGGCGGCGGTTGTAAGCTAGCCTATCGTAGAAAAGAATGCATGGGAAATTTGAATAACTGCTAATTTTGGGCTTTCATTCAATCATTAAAAACGATGAGACCAACAACAACAAAAATCTTGAGTGCCCTCGTATTGGCTGCAACCCTGCTTGCCTGCAATGGCAACGGTGCCAAAACAGACGAAGCCACCACTGGGGCCGCCACCGACACGACCGCCGCAACTGCGGCGACCGAAACGCCTGCCGTGCAGACCGTGAACGCCAAGTTCGTGGAGTTCACCTTGGGCGATGCCGAGCACTACACTTTTGAGGACAAGTCTGGGAAGACTTGGGAATTTGGAGGCTGCGATGACCCGAATGTCAAATTCGGCGTTGAACTGCCAGCCGCCGAAGCCAACGAAACCAACCAAGGCTGGGGCAGCAACAAAGACCTCCAAGGCAAATGGTTTGACCTTAAGTACATCGTCCGCAAGCAACCCCTGTACCAGGACGGCCCAGAAGGCGATGTACAAGTGATTACGGAGGCGAAGATGGTGCAGTAAATATTCTTCGCAAACTGCCGGGACAAGCTAGTTTGTCCCGGCAGTATCCTACCGTTTCAAAGCATGGGCTTAATCCGCTTCGCCACCTGCGCCCACGCTTCCCATTTATCAACGGGAACGCCCTTTTCAGGAAGCGCATTCAGCTTTCCAAAAGGTGCTTTTTTCCATGCAGAGGAGTGGATGATGACCGGAATGACCGTGGCCTCTCCCTTGGCCATACCTCGCCTTATTTTCCGCAACCGGTTTCAAAGCATACATTTTAAAGCACTGCCTACCTCGCCAAAAAAAACGCCCGAAACACCTCAAACTCCGCCCGCTCTTGCTCCACGAACCGCTCAAAGAGCCGTTCGCCGACCTGCGATTTCAGGGCGGAGATGCCAACGTCAATGAGCCGGAGGCCGTTGGGGGTGAGAAAGATATTGTCGTAGGACATGCCGGGCATATTGGAAGGGCGCTGGAGGTCACGGTGCACGAAGCCCGCACGGTGGAGTTGCGCCAGTTCATCCTCGAAGACATCGAGCCAGAGGAGGCGCTTTTCTTGTTCGTATGCCCGGAAATCGAGCGGGTAAAGGCGCTCCATCACCAGCATCTCGCTGTCGTTCTCGAACACATCCAAGCGCACGAACCGGACGACCAGCCCGTTCACGGCATTGGCGAACTTCATCTTCTCGGCCTCGGAGCCGATGTCGGAGCGGGTATCGCCAAAGAACAGCTTGCCCACCTCCGTATCGGAAAGGGCAATCACCGTGTTGTTTGCGCCCGTGGAAAGTGTTCGAGGATAACGTTTTGACATGATGAATTTGCGATATTAGCAAAGATAGGTCAAATCAATCATAGCATCAATCCAATTTCTTTACCTCATCCCTCCCCGTATCCGGGCAGTTGAAGCAACTCACCCAGTGCTCATCGTACAGCGATTTGTAATAAATGGAAAGGCTGATTTTAGAGGTGAACCGCTGCGAAGTGTTCGGCTTGGGCGGATTTCCGTTGAAGATATGCTCAAAACCAATCCACTCCTCGGTGGCACCAGCGGCCAGCACGGAGCCGAGGCCCAAGTCGGTCGAGGCGAAATTGAGGGTCTTCACCGAATCAATGCTGACATTTTGGGCATAGAGGCTGTCCATGAACGGCTGGTAATCGTACAGCTTGCCATCCAGCCGCATCTCCACACGCTCGATGATGCCAGGGCCGAGGCCGTTGTTCACCACCCTGACGCCCCAGGTCTGCCGCTCTTCGTTGGCCGTGCCATAGCCCCCGATGGAGAGGTATGGCCACACCGATGCCAACTGCTGCTGCCTCGACAGCTTGGCTTGGTACAGCGACACGCCAAGGGCACTGATGCTGATGAAAGTGGCCATGAGCGCCACGCTGGTGCGCTGCTGGATTTGGCGAAAGAAGCCGGCAATGAATTGAAAGATAGGCTTTTGCTTAGTTTTCATGGGGTGAAGATGGGGAAGCTAAGTGATTTCCTACTACTCGATTGTAAACCTCCTCAATCGGCTTGTCCCGCAGCTCGAAAATCAGCGGCGAGTGCTTGGCCTCCACGCCCCGCAGCAGTTGGATAACGAGTTGGATATCGTCCTCGCTCATTTCATGGAAAACGATACTGGACACCAACTGCGACTGTCGGTAGCATTCATTCAGCACCTCCACGCCTTTTGCCGTAAGGTTGACCAAACGGGCACGCTTGTCGTCAGGGTCGGGGCGTTCTTCTATTAATCCGTTGGCAATCAGGCGGTTGAGTACATCAATTCCGGTGGAAAGGCCCATGAGGAAATTGTTGATAACGTCCGTTTTGCGGCAGCCGTCATTGTATTTTATATAATTCAAGAAGTAAAAATCCTCGGGCTGTTTGATGTCTTGAATCGCTGCGAAGGCACTGCGTGCGTAGGTCTCGAACACCTTAACGATATAGCCCATCAGTTTTATCAAAAAAGAAGTGGAGGTAGGCGGTATGGCCTTTCCCTGGAAAATAGGTGGCAGTTCCCGCTTCGACCGTTGGGCGGTAAGGTAGTAGCGGCAGAACTCTTCGAGGCTCGCATCGGAGTGCGCCTCCTCGTAGGCCGCCCATTCGTTGACCAATTCTACGGTTTTATTCATGTTGCTTAAAGTAAATTGATGGCGTCATTCGTCATTGTAGTCATTAGTCATTTGAATTGATTACAACGATTTCGATGCAAAAATAAATAATTTGCATCGAAAGTTTGTTTTTTATTTCAAATCCGTTTTACATTTGCACCTATTAACACCAATCCGATGTATTCACCCGACGTAATCACCGACCTAAACATCTCCCAAGTGCTCGTTTTCAAGTCCGACATTAGCACCCGCATGGAGGCAATGGCGCTTTGCACTGCCCTGCGCTCGGTGCCTGGTGTCAGCCGTTGCAGCATTGACCTCGAAGACTGCGACCATGTGCTGCGAGTGCAGTGCGAGCAGCTCGAAAGCCATTCGCTGGTGCGCATCGTGCGGGACTGGGGCGTGCGCATCGAGGAATTGGCGGATTAGGCGATTTTTGTAAAACAGTTTGAATGGAAAACTTAGACTTGGCTTACCTGTCGAGGGCAGAGGTTTGGCTCCTGGCCAATTTGCTCGTTTATTTCCTGATGAATGGTGCCCAAATCTTCGAGACTTTGGTTTTGGTGCCGAAATGGACTGCCGCCCCACCTTCCACTTTCAGCTATTTGTCCGATAAAAATGGCGTGAGCCTAAAGACTTTCTGGACGGTTTTCCATTCCGTCCACGAGGTCATTTTCATGGTTTCCATTGCGTTTTGCTGGCAATTGCCGACCATCCGAAACTGGCTTTTGGTGCTGTTCACGCTCCATTTCATCATCAGGGTTTGGACCTTGGCCTATTTTGCACCGAATATCATCAATTTTCAAAAAATGGCAGCGGGAAGCCTCTCCCCTACCCCAGACCTGGCTGAAAAAGCCAACGCCTGGAAAAAACGGAATTACCTTCGGGTAGCCATGTTCGTGGCAATTTCAATCACAATCTTGCCTGTACTATTCAAATTAACAAGCCTCCAATGAGCGAATACCAAAACATAGCGCCAACAATAGCAACCCTTTCGGAGAAAAAACTCGTCGGCAAGCACCTCACCATGTCCCTGACCAACAATCGGACGGGCCAAGTCTGGGGCAGCTTCATGCCCCGCCGCCGGGAGGTGCAAAACGCCGTCGGCTCGGATTTGTACTCGCTGCAAGTCTATCCCGCCGGGTATTTTGAAGCGTTTTTGCCACAAAATGAGTTCGTGAAATGGGCCGCCGTGGAGGTCGCCGATTTTGAAAACATCCCCGAAGGCATGGAGGGCTTTGTATTACCGGGCGGGCTGTACGCCGTCTTCCCGCACAAGGGCATGGACACTGCCATTTTCCAGTACATCTATGCCGAGTGGCTGCCGCAATCAGGCTATCAATTGGACGAAAGGCCACATTTTGAGTTGATTGGGGAAAAATACAAACAGGGCAGCCCGGAGTCGGAGGAGGAGATTTGGGTGCCGATTCGGATGTGATTTACGCCAGCCTCGTCGTGAACCAAAAAGCGTTTCAAGCATTTAAGCACCCGTCGCTCCTGACCCCTAAAGGGGAACCCACGGATTTCAATTCATTGGTACTTCAAAACGATAAAGTTCCTACGCCAATGCGTCTGTGGGTTCCCCTTTAGGGGTCAGGGGTTCAGCCTTTTTCACACCAAAATCAACATGAAAAAAACCTTTTTCACCACCTTGGCCAGCCTGATGGCCATCACCGCTATTTTTGCCCAAACAGGCAGCGTCCGCGGCACCATCACCAATGCCCTGACCAACGAACCCGTCTTCTTGGCCAACATCCTAATCGTTGGCACCGAAGCCGGGGCCACCACCGACGAGAACGGCAATTATGAAATCACGGGCCTCGCTCCCGGCCTCTACAACGTGCAGGCCAGCTTCGTCGGGTTCAACGACCAGACACAGGCGGAAATCCAGGTAACAAACTCCAAACCTGCCGTCGTCAATTTCAAATTGGAAGAACAAAGCACTGATTTACAAGAAGTTGTGGTGAAGGCTTCGCCCTTCAAAAAGCCGGAGGAAAGCCCCCTCAGCCTCCGCACCCTCGGCGTGGCAGAGATACAGCGCAACCCCGGCGGCAACCGCGACATCTCGAAAGTGGTGCAGTCGTTGCCCGGCGTCACCACCACGGCCAGCTTCCGCAATGACCTCATCATACGCGGCGGCGCCCCGAACGAGAACCGCTTTTTCCTTGATGACGTGGAGGTGCCGAATATCAACCACTTTGCCACGCAGGGCAGCAGTGGCGGGCCCGTCGGCCTTATCAATGTGAACTTCATCTCAGAGGTTGATTTTTACAGCGGTGCCTTCCCCGCCAACCGCGGCAACACCCTCAGCTCCGCCTTCAATTTCCGGCAGCCGGATGGCCGCAGCGACAAAATCGGGGCGACCGTGATGCTCGGTGCTTCCGATGCTGGCCTCACGCTCGATGGGCCGATTGGCGAGAAAACGACCTTCCTGTTCTCGGCGCGGCGGTCGTATTTGCAGTTCTTGTTCAAGGCGCTGGAACTGCCGTTTTTGCCCACCTACAATGATTTTCAAGCCAAGGTGAAGCACAAAATCAACCAGAAAAACGAAATCTATTTCGTCGGCCTCGGTGCCATTGACGACTTCGAACTGAACCTCGACGCCAACGAGACGGAAGACCAGCAGTTCATCCTCGACCAACTGCCCGTGAACACGCAGTGGAACTACACCAACGGCCTGGTTTACAAACATTACGGAACAAAAGGCTACTGGACGGTGGTGGCCAGCCGCAACATGCTGAACAACGAGGCGGTGAAGTATTTCAAAAACGACAAAAGCTCGGAGGATAACCTCGTGCTGAACTACAAATCGCAGGAAATCGAGAACAAGTTCCGGGTGGAAAACACCAGCCGCTACGGGGATTTCAAGGTGAACTACGGCGTCGGTTATGAGTTCGTGAAATACAACAACCGCACCTTCAACCGCATCTTCACCAGCGCCGGGCCGCAGACGGTGGACTACCGCGGTGCGTTCGACATGAACAAATATGCGCTGTTTGGGCAGGTGAGCCGGAATTACCTCAGCGACCGCCTCGTGCTCTCGCTGGGTGCCCGCATGGACGCAAATTCTTATTCCGACGACATGAACAACCCGTTGGAGCAGTTTTCGCCGCGGTTCTCGGCCTCATACGCATTTTCGGAGCAGCTTTCGTTCAATTTCAACGTGGGCCGCTATTTCCAACTCCCGCCCTACACCATCCTCGGCTACCAAGAAGGTGGCGTTTTTGTGAACAAGCAAAACAATATCCAGTACATCCGGGCCGACCATGCCGTGGCGGGTTTTGCCTGGAACACCAAGACGAACGGCAAAATATCGGTGGAGGGTTATTTTAAAAAATACGCCGACTACCCCTTCCTGCTCCGCGACAGCCTCACCTTAGCCAACCTCGGCGGCGATTTCGGCATCATCGGCAACGAACCCGCCGTGAGCCGCAGCGCCGGGCGCACCTACGGCATCGAGTTTTTGTTCCAACAGCGGCTGTATAAGGGTTTTTACGGCATAGCCAGCTACACGCTGGGCAAGAGCGAGTTCGAGGATAAAAACGGCGAATACGTGCCCTCATCGTGGGATGCCCGACATATCGTGAACTTGGCTTTGGGTAAAAAATTCGGCAAGAACTGGGAGGCGGGCATCAATTGGCGCTTCCAGTCCGCACTGCCCATCACGCCCTTTTCCGACGCCTCAGCGCTGGTGGCCAGTTGGGACGTGCGCAACAGCGGCCTGCCCGACTTCACCCGCCTGAACACCGAGCGCGGCGACGTGAGCAGCACGATTGACCTCCGCATAGACAAGCGCTGGTTCTTCGACCGCTGGAGCCTGAACGTTTATCTCGACATCGAAAACTTCACGGGCAACGCCGTCGGCATCCCCGCCCTCATCCTCGACCGCCCACTGGACGAGAACGGCACGCCCATCGGCGGCGGCATCATCGAAAACCCGGACGCCCCGTCCAGCCAGCAGCGGTACAAGCTGAAGTCGTTGAGCGCGGAGACAGGGACGCCGATACCGAGTGTGGGGGTGATGGTGGAGTTGTGAGATTGGGTAACCTCCTCAAAAAACCTTAGGCTATCGAACTAAAATCAACATCATTCGCTTTAGGGAAATGCTGCCTGTGCGCCACAGGCGGCATTTTTAAAACAGACCAACTTGTGACCAACTCGACCACACAATCCACCTTCACCCCCTACCAAAAATTCGTCATTTTCCTCCTCGCTATCACGCAATTCACCGTGGTGCTGGACTTCATGGTGATGAACCCCTTGCTGCCCTTCATTTCCAAGGATATGTCCATCACGCCCAAGCAGTTCAGTTGGGTGGTGTCGGCCTATGCGTTCAGCGCTGGGGCGTCGGGGCTGCTCTCCTCGTTCATCGCTGACCGTTTCGACCGCAAGCGGCTTTTCGTGGTGTTCTACATCGGGTTTATCCTCGGAACGCTGTTTTGTGGCCTCGCCAGCAGCTACCCCCAACTCTTGGCCGCCCGGACGGTGGCGGGCATCTTCGGGGGCGTCATCGGTTCCACGGCAGCGGCCATCATCACCGACCTTTTTGCCTTCGAGCAGCGGGGCCGGGTCATGGGCTTCTTCCAAATGGCCTTCGCCAGCAGCCAGGTGCTCGGCCTGCCCATCGGCCTCGCCCTCGCCAACCAGTGGGGCTGGAACGCCACCTTCTTGGCCATCGTCGGCCTTTGCGTTCCCATCCTGCTGGCCATCCTGTTCAAGCTGCGGCCCATTGACGGCCATATATCGCTTGAGCGGAGCGGCTCTGCGAGGGCGCATATGGCAAGGGTCGCCACCGAGCCGCGCTACCTCCAGGTTTTCCTGGCGACTACCCTATTAGCCACGGGTGGCTTCATGCTCATGCCATTTGGGGCGGCCTTTGCCGTAGGCAACCTCGGCCTCACGATGGAGCAACTGCCCTTCATCTATTTCGTGACCGGGCTTTGCTCCATGGCAGCCGGGCCGCTCGTCGGCAAGCTGGCCGACCGCATTGGGGCCTTCAAAGTCTTTGCGGCCGGTTCGACCATCACCATCATCACCGTGCTGATTTACACGAACCTCGGCATCACGCCCGTCTGGGCCGTCACCCTGCTCAGTGCCGTGATGATGTCGGCGGTGGGCAGCCGCATGATAACTGCCTCTGCCCTTACCAGTGCCGTGCCCGACCCCGCCGACCGGGGGGCTTTCATGGGTATCAATTCCAGCGTGGCGCAGGTGTCGGGCGGCATCGCCGCAGCGGTGGCGGGCATGATAGTGGTGGAAAGGGCGGACGGGTTCCTGGAAAACTACCCCCTGCTCGGCATCGTGGTGGCAGCGGCGATGGTCATCACGGGGGTGCAGCTTTTCTTTGTGAACAGGGCGGTGGCGAAGAGGAGGCGGGAGGCGGCGGAGAACAATACAGAAATAACGAAATAAAGATTTCTACATGAAAATAGAACGCACCACCTCCGCCCATCCCGGCTTCGTCGCCCTCGTGCAGCACCTCGATGCCTACCTCGCCCATATTGACGGCGACGAGCATGCATTTTATGCCCAATACAACAAGATTGCCGCCCTGCAAAACGTGGTGGTGGCAATGGACGGCGAAACGCCCATCGGATGCGGGGCCTTCAAACCTTTCGATGAAAAAACTGTGGAAGTGAAACGCATGTACGTGCTACCGGAATGGCGGGGGAAAGGCGTGGCCCCGCAAATTTTAGCGGAACTGGAGCGCTGGGCCGCCGAACTTGGCTATGGCCGTTGCGTGTTGGAAACTGGGCTTCGGATGCCCGACGCCGTGGCGTTTTACACAAAAAACGGCTATTTGCGCACGGAGAATTTTGGGCAGTATGCGGGGGTGGAGAACAGTGTTTGCTTCGAAAAAAGCGTGTAGGGGTTTAGGGCAAAATAATTGAAGGGAATTATGGAAGTAGAAAACCGCCAAGCACTACCTTGGCCTTTATTTCACCTCCAAACTGTACGGAATGAGAGCATACCTACTCGCAGCCTTCCTGCTTTTCACGACCTTTTTATCGGCCCAAGACTTCAAGGTTATCGGCTACCTCGCCAACTGGAACTTCGACGATGCCCCCGCCAAAATCGAATGGGAGCGCCTCACCCATGTCAATTTGGCCTTTGCAAACCCGGATGCCGACGCCAATTTCAGCTTTGAAGGTGCCGATTTTACGCCCGTCGTTGAAGCCGCCCACCAGCATGATGTGAAGGTTTTCGTATCTTTTGCAGGAGGCTACCTCACACCCGATTGGCAGGCGAATTGGAACAACTGGATGCAGCCTGCTAATCTCCCTGCGTTAATTGAAAAAATCGTGGATTTTGTGCAAATGAACGGCTTCGACGGCGTGGACATTGACCTCGAATGGCAGCACGTCAACGACCTTTACAGCCCTTTCATCCTAGCCTTAAAACCAGCTTTGGAGGCCGAGGGTTTACCACTGACTGCCGCCCTGCCCGGCAGCTACCGCTACCCGCAAATCACCGCCCCAGCCCTCGCCGCTTTTGATTGGGTGAATCTGATGGTATATGACCTCACCGGGCCGTGGGCACCCAACAGTCCCGGCCAGCACTCACCCTATTGGTGGGCGCAGGACTGCCTCGCCTATTGGACGGGGCAGGGATTGCCCGGCGAGCGTCAGACGCTCGGAGTGCCGTTTTATGGCTATGATTTCTCGACCTCACCCGTGGATGCCAAGTATTTCGGGGAAATCGTGGCCGCCAATACCGCCAATGCACAGCTCGACCAAGTGGGGCAGCTTTATTATAACGGCATCCCGACCATCGTTGCAAAAACGCAATTGGCACAGGGAGAGACCAGCGGTGTCATGATTTGGGAACTGGGGCAGGATGCTTTTGGAGCGCTTTCGGAGTTTTCGTTGTTGAGGGCCATTGATGAGACCTTGCACCCGGTGAGCGCAAGCAAGGACTTGGTGGTGGATGGTATCCGCCCCCTACTCTACCCTAACCCAGCTGCAAATTATTTGACGGTGGAAAAATTACCATCGGCAGGCTGCCAAGCACAGGTCATAGATTTTCAAGGGAATAGAAAATGGACAGGAGTAATGGAATCAGGTGCGAGGATAAACATTGATGGTTGGCCAGCAGGTGTATATGCGCTTCGATTGATTGCTGAAAATGGGCCAGTCACTTTTTCTTTTATAAAGATTTAACGAAATAACGAATTTTACAAGGCTTTAGTGCCATGAATTCTAACCACAAGACTAAGTGTTTTTTTTACAGATTTAACGAAATAACGAATTCTACCAAGCATTTCATGCCATGTATTGCAGTAAAATTGCAAGGCAACCAATAACAAGGCATAGCGGTGAATAAAATTTCATATCCATCCTCCCAAACTGGGTATCTCGCACCTTCTTGAAAAATCCCACATACCGAAACTCTCCCACCGCCCGCAGCAGAAAGATAGCGGCGACAACCCACAATCCGTACTCAGTGGCCCAATCAGGGCAGGAGATTCGCAGAAGGCCCACCTTCACCAATGGCAGCAGCCCCATCACTGCCAAGCCACCAGCAACGAAGACCGTAGCCACGATGCCCGGCTTGAACAACGGCGCACCATTCTCGGTAGTGGGAATGGCCGCTACTGCGCCCCATTTGCCTCCCAATGCCCAATAGACATGGATGGCCGACAAGAAAATTAGGATGGCAGACAATAGAATAGCTAAAAATGGAAGCATAACGAAATATAGATTTAACGAAATAACGAAATGTAGTGTAACACGGACTACCAGTCCGTGCTTTCGGGGCGTTGTATACTGCATTTTAGTGAGGTTTAGTAGTTTGGGATGTGTGGAAGCACGGACTGCCAGTCCGTGTTACAGCTTGAAGTGCGGATTCTCAATCACCCCCAAGATGTTCCCGAAAGGGTCGAAAACCGTGGTCACTTTGATGCCCCCGCCCACCTCAGTGATGGGTTCACGGGGTGTTGCTCCCTTCTCCAACAGCCGAGCGTGGGCTGCCTCGGCATCGGCCACGCCCCAATAGGCAAGCACCCCTCCCCCACCCTGCCGGTTCATTTCATCGGTGGGCATGATGCCAAGCTCGTAGCCGCCGACATTGAAGCCGACATAGAACGGTTCATCGAAATAGGGCGAGAAGCCGAGCACATCGGCGTACCAGTTGCGGGCAGCTTGCAGGTCGCCGTTGACATAGATGACTGTGCGAAGACCAAGGAAGTGGTTGGTGTTGTTGACCATGTTGCTATTTGCATTGATGAGCAATACGAGATGAATCGGGACAGAATCGGTAACGAAATAACGATTTAAAGAAATAGAAAGCTTGGTTTGACGCTTTAAGCGTTATTTTTTGAACGAAAGAAAGAATTATACCTTTCTACATTTCGTTATTTCTTCATTTCGTCATGCAACAGGATGTCACACCAAATCTACCGAGTCATTTTAAGCGAATATAAGGAAAGATTTTCATGCGGGCCTACCAGTGCCAGAGAAACGGGCCTAAAGTCCATGAGCGGGCCTAAAAAAGGTCAAATTACAGAAACTACACTCCCCTACCCCGCTGTGCTTGATGGTAACGACTGTTATTTTCACGAAATCATCCATGAAAACTACCGAGCCAAAGGAAGAAATAACGAAATGAGATTTTCGTTTTTTAACGAAATGACGATTTCGTTAACGGGTATTCTTGTAATGCTCAAAACAGGCAGTGAGCAGGGAGACCATGCTCATGTCCATTTCGTTAGCATAGGCCTTGAACTCGCGCTTGAAGGCCGCTGGCACTTTGAAGTTGAGCGGTCGGAGGTCTTGGTCGGAGCTGCGAACGAGGTTGTCAGGCGCCTCGAACTCTGGTGGTGGTGCGCCTTTGCGGTTGGTGGCTGGTTTGCTGATTTTTGCCATGATGCTTTTGATGCTGGTTACTGGATGTTTGATGCTGGATACTTGTGGTGGGGCAAAGGTAACGAAATAACGAATTAATGAATTCTTCTACTACTAGCGAGGAGGATGGGCCAGGATTTGACGGATGTTCTCAGATTCAGGATACCCGTTTGTATCCGCTCAATCCACGTAATAATCCTCCTCACTGTCAAACTGCAATAATAACGAAATAACGATTTAAAGAAATCTTCTACTAATAGCGAGGAGGATGGTCAAGGATTTGACGGATGTTCTCAGCTTAAGGATACCCGTTTGTACCCGCTCAATCAGCCCAATCCGTGTAACCATCCTCTTCTATGTAGGTTCATTTACGCCGAAATGACGATTTAACGAATTCTACAAATCTTGGATTGAGGCACGGCCTCTAATCCTAAATCCGCAATCGCCAATCCGAAATCACTTCACTTCCTCCACCCGGTTCACGATGGCCTGCACGAGCACGTCGGCCTTTTCGTTGATGGTTTTGAAGCCAGTCTCTGTGGCGCATTTGCCTTCGTCGGAGGCACGGCGCACGGCGGTCTTCTCGAAGAGCACGCCGTCGAGGAGGTGGTAGCCGCTGGAGCGCACGTACTCCATGCCCTCGGCCAGCTCTGCATCGCTGTTGCCGATACGGGAAAGGGCGATGGCGATTTTCTTGGATTGGATGCCGTTCTTTTTGAGTTCGTGCGCCAACTTGATGGTGGGTTCCAGGTCGTCGAGGGAGACGCCCGTGGGCAGTACCACCATGTCGCTGGCCTTGGCGATGTCGAGTGTCTTGCTGGTGGAGTGGGGGGCACCATCGAACACGATAAGGTCGTAACGGTCGCCGTGCTTGATGGCATCGCTCACGTTCACGAACTGTTCCACGGCCACCTTTGGGCTGATGTCGTTTTGGAGGCGGCGGCGGTTCCAGTTGGTGGCGGTGCCTTGCGAGAGGTCCATGTCGGCGATTTTGACGGCCCACTCGCTGGCGGCGTAGTTGCAGGCGATGAGGCGTGCCACGGTACTCTTGCCCACGCCTCCTTTTTGGGATATTACCCCGATGACCAGTGCCATAGTTGTCAGTTTTTTGATAAAGAAATAACGAAATAAAGAAATAACGCCAATTGAGCTTGACGCCGCAAAGCTAAAACGTAGTTCGCCAAATAGGGTAGGGTAGTTGATAATTTTGTAGAAAAAAGGAAATAACGATTTCGTTATTTAACGAAATCTCACGCTTTGCTTTGATTGTGTGCACAGTTTACCACATGGTATTGCAAACCTTCGACGTCTCAGAGCATCAACCTAATTTTACCTCGATGAGAAAATTTATGAACACGGGTATGAATCAGTCTAACTTTTTCATTCAGTTTATTTCGCAAATACTTGAATCCAGTTCTACAACAGCTGCCTCACTCAAAAGGCCCAGTTCACCAACCATTGCAATCCCTAAACGCACCCGACACACATTAAGTACACACTTCGCCGGGTGAAGTTGTTTCCGCGTCTGTCCCATGTGCTGTCTGAATACAAGGCCACTATATATTTATAAAAACACCTTCCTATTTTAAAGATTGTAGTTTTTTATTGTTCTATTTTTCATTTTTATTTAATTATAGGTGGCGTAATTTATTCATTATCAGTTATTTATGTTCGCATATGTGTACCCGAAGTGGGTGTTTTGTGTACTGTAGATGGGCTGTCGAGCTACCCAGTGTGGGAGCCAAGTGTAGTTTATGTGGGCTAAACGCGTCTCTTGGGTGGGGCAGTTGTGTACAGCGCGTGGGGTATTCGCGTAAAAGATGTGGGAGATGAGCGTACCCAGCGTGGGATGTGTACCCCATGTGGGCGAATTTGGGCAAAATGGCGTCATTTTCACTATAAAAGCATTTGTAGGCAGGGTAAACGACCCACAGTGGGTACCCCTTGAGGCGTTAATGTGTCCCTCTTGTGGGTTTTTAGCAGGTGTTGATTTGCAGGGAGGGAACCGTTGCCTATTGCAAGTTGTTGATTATCAAATAGTTGCGGGATTGATTGTTCCAAAGGTGTACCTAAAGTGGGATGTGTGTCCATGAAGTGGGGGAAATCATACGAGGTGTTTCTCACCTTTGTTTCAATCATGTGTACCTTATTTGGGCAGCCCAGTAAATTCATAGGTTTCAAAGTGTTCTTAATGTGTGGCCATCTTTTGGCGACTCGAAATATCGATTCTGGGGGGCCGTTTGATGCAAATTGACGAAAACTTGGCGCGCATGTGTACCTGTTGTGGGCGGGTTTTTGGCCAAGTGTACACCTTTCTTTCATTGGTGTGTACCCACTGTGGGCGATGTTGAAAAAAAGTGTACCCGCGATTTGTACACGTACACGCGAGGAAATATTTTGCCGCAAAATATATGACCATGCAAGTCGAAAAGACGAAAAAGGTAGCGGCCATCGCCAACCAGTTTATCCAGAACGCCCGTTATAAGCTCTCGCCCCGCGAGCAGAAGCTCATCCTTTATATGGCAACACTGCTCCGGCCCGAAGATAGCGACTTCGAGACCTACCTCGTGCCTGTTTCCGAGATAGAGTACATCCTGAAGTCGGACGAGACGAAAAAGCATGGGTCCTTCTACGAGCGCCTCGACGACCTGCTCGACAGCATCACCGACAAGAAAATCACCTTCCCCACCGACTTCACCGTGGACGGCCACCGCCTCCGTGGCCACATCAATTGGGTGGCAGGTGCCGTTCCCAAGTACGACGAGCATGGCGTCCTTTGCGTGGAGTTCGGCTTTTCGCCCCAGATGAAACCCTTCCTGCTCGGCCTCAAGGAGCGCTTCACCCGCTTCGAATTTCTGGAAGTTGCGAAGATGAAGAGCGGGTTCAGCATCCGTATTTACCAGATGTGCAAGGCCTATTATTTCGAGAACATCCGGCACGGGCGCAACGTATTTGCCGCCAACATAAAGGAGTTCAAGTCGAGGCTCGGCATCGCCGACAAGTACCCCGACTTCCGCAACTTCCGGCGCAAAGTGCTCGATGTGGCCCGCGAGGAAATCAACGAAAAAACGCACCTCCGCATCGAGTTTGATTTCATAAAAAAGGGCCGCAACATCACCGACCTGCGCATTGTCATCAACGAGAAGGCCGATTTCAGCCCAGAACCCGTAGAGGAGGAGCAGCAGCCGATGGAAGCGCCAAAGAAGCGCGCTTCGTCCAAGCCTGCCAACGACCTGCAAAGCCGAATCGAGTCGCTAACCGAAGCCCAACGCCGCGCCTTCAACACCCTCACCGAGTACGGCGTGAGCATGGTCTTTGCCCTCGACGAGGTGCTGCCCATCATCAAAGGCAGTGAACTGGTTGGCTACGAAGACTATTTCGTGCTGTTCATGCTCGCTTTTTTTGAAAAAAAGACTACCGTGAAGGGCGCCAAGGAAAAGGTGAAAGCCTACTGTGGTTGGGTGACCAACCGCAGGTTCGAGGAGCCAAACCTCTACACGCAACTGCTGGAGCAGGTCATTTCAAGGAAGAAAAGCCTCCGCGACGACGAGCGCGCCAACCGCGAGCGCGCAAAGGGCATCACCGCCGCCGATTTCCGGGCCTTGCTGGAGGAGGAAAAATCCATTGGTAGGACCACCGAGCCAGCCTTCTCC
>WBZM01000333.1_pt1 | contig 70691 bp, 58 predicted proteins | sample 5204271 | NCBI WGS metagenome assembly WBZM01 (sample SAMN12344346, study PRJNA552823) | activated sludge metagenome | biome: Activated sludge suspended growth; feature: Nitrification reactor; material: Wastewater; isolation source: activated sludge from nitrification reactor of wastewater... | reverse complement strand
GCTTGCCCGACTTCACCTGATCGCGGTAGTAGCGAAAAGCGTTGGGCGCTGCCAGCGGGTTCCCGTCCTTGTCGGTGAGGTTGCGCAGCGCGACGATGTACCGCGTCTTCTCCTCGTAATTCTCGGAGGGCTTGATCTCCAGAACGCGATTCCGGTCCAGTCCGGCGTTAGAGTCGATCTCTGCCCAGACCGGGTGCCGTTCGCCGGTCTTCGTGTTGATGACGACCAGCTTCTGGTCAGGCTGGGCGTAGTCCCCGAGGTGGTTGAGCGGCACGAGGTCGTTTGCCTGGACCGCTGCTAGGGAGTCGAGTCCGGGGATCCGGACGATTGCGCCCTGGCCCTGGCTGAAGCCGTCCGAGACGTTCAGCTTGTTGTGATTGATCGGCACGCCTTCCTTGTTCTGCGGCATCGATCCCTCGGTGAAACTGACTCGCTTACCGGTTGGACTGTCGGGGTCTTTCACCGTGTAGAAGTCGCTGGGGAAAGGCAGCATGCACATGCCATCTTTCGGCTGGGCGATGAACTCGCAGTCATCCGCCCTGCTCAGGTCGACCGGAGTCAACTGGCACTCGGCCTGGTCACGGAAGACGGTCTGCTTACGGCTTGAACTGAGCCTGCCGTTCTTGCCCTTGACGGTGATCGTCCGGAGCTGGCAGGTGTCAATTCCGGACTTGACCGACGGGAGGATGCTGACGGTTACGGTCCGGCTTGCCTTCCGGCCGAGCTTGACCGTGCGTGCTTTGAAGAGTTGCCGGTTGCCGGAGTCGAATGTGTAGGTGGTGGCAGCAACCCGGACCTTCGCCCCCTTGTTGGCACGAACCTGGACCTTTGCCTTCCCCCGGGCAAGCTGGCTCGCATTCAGGTTGAGGACCCTGACAACCGGCTTCACTGCCCTCGGCTTCTTCGCCGACGCAGCGGCACCATCGGAGGCCAGGGCAGAACCGGTACCACCGGCCAGAACCAGGCCAGCCAACATAGTCAAAGCGAGAACGACAGCGCGACGCATTCGTACTTCCTCCCTAAAGATTTTCAACTACTCCCTGCGGGAAGGCTATAAGGGAACGCGCTCTCTGTGTCGCCCGTCACACTGTCGTGCGAGATTCCGCGCCTGATCGTGAAACAAACGTTGCCGGGTACCTCCGGAACCCCCGGAACCTGGTGTCGACCCGCTCTTATTGGGGGCCGACCGTGTTCCAGCACCTGATGACCAAGACTTATCTCCGGCGAATTGCCCTGTTCGCGGCAACCCTCCCGGTCCTTTTCATCGCGATCCAGTCAGCTTCGTCCAAGGCCCAGGCGGCCACCCCGTTCGACCGGCCCGCGATGTGGATCTGGTACGTCGACGACTCGAACAACGGCAACCTGCGATCGATTATCAGGCGGGCCCGGCAGGCGAAGATCGGAACGCTCTTCATCAAATCCGGCGACGGTGACGACACCTGGAGCCAGTTCAACAAGCCGATGGTCCGGCGCCTGCAGAAGGCCGGTCTCAAGGTCTGTGGCTGGCAGTACACCTACGGTCGGCGGCCTCTGGCTGAAGCCAGGGTCGCAGCAACCGCCAAGCGTCGGGGGGCGGACTGCTTCGTGATCAACGCCGAGGCCGAGTACGAAGGAAAGTACGCCGCCGCGGACTGGTACATCCGGGAACTGCGACGGCTGGTCGGCCCGAAGTTCCCGCTCGGACTCTCCTCGTTTCCCTACGTCCACTACCACCCGGGCTTCCCGTACTCGGTCTTTCTCGGCCCGGGCGCAGCCAACGTGAACGTGCCCCAGGTCTACTGGCACACGATCGGGGATTCGGTCCGGACCTCGCTCGAGATCACCTGGGAGCAGAACACGATCTACAAGCGGCCCATTCGTGCCACGGGGCAGACCTGGGACGGTCCACCGAAGCGCGATCTGCTGGCTTTCCGCAAGTTCATGATCAATTACGGCTCGGCGGCCAGCTGGTGGTCATGGCAGGAAACCGATTCGAATGAATGGGCTGCGCTGGCCAGGCCGGTGACGCGCGTTGCCGGCTACCGGGCCTACTCGGGAAAGGTGCCACTGGACCGTGGCGACCGTGGGGACCAGGTCGTCTGGCTGCAGCAGCACCTGATCGCACTCGGCTACAAGATGCAGCCAACCGGAATCTTCAACCGGGTTACCTACCGCGCGGTGCGCCGCTTCCAGAAGAGTCGAGGCCTCGGCGCTGACGGAGTGGTCGGCACGCGGACCTGGAACCGCCTGATGCGGGTTACGCCGGTCAGGGTCAAGTGGTCGGCAGCGAGGACGAGAAGCCGCCCGGCAGGGGCATCCGCTTCAGGAGTCGCCCCGGCCGCGCCCCTGTCGGCGAATCTGCCAGCGATCAGAAACGAGATCGCCGGCGCCAAGCCCTAGGCGCCAGGCAGATTACGGTCAGACCGCGATCCTGGTCTTCAGTTCGCCAAGCTGAGGTGAACTGACGACAAGCTCGTCACCATCTTCCAGCCAGACCCTCGGGTCCATGGCGAGCCCGACCCCGGAAGGAGTTCCGGTCGAAATGATGTCACCGGGTTCAAGGGTCATCCAGGTCGAAAGCGTGGCCACGAGCTCCGGCACCGAGAAGATCAGATCGGCGGTCGATGAACTCTGCCTCTGCTCGCCATTCACGTGCATTTCGATTCCGATCGCGTCGTGAGGGCCGGCCTCGTCAGGGGTGATCAGCGCCGGACCGCAGGGGGCGGCACCGTCGAACACCTTGCCGGCCATCCACTGCATCGTGAGTCCCTGCAGATCCCTGGCCGAGAGGTCGTTCAGGAGGGTGTAACCCGCAACATGGTCGAGGGCCTCTTCCACCGGAACCGAACTTGCCCGCCGGCCGATCACGAAAGCGACCTCGGCCTCGTAATCAACTTTCCGGCTGGCGGCAGGCAGGGTGACTGTCGACCCGTCAGGCACCAGGGCGTTCCGGTATTTGCCGAAAATCGTCGGAGCCTTGGGAATGTCAGCGCCGGTTTCCTCGGCATGCGCCCGGTAGTTGAGCCCGATGCAGATGATCTTGTCGGGGTCGGGAACCGGGGTGAGGATTCCGCCGACACCGATGTCAAGTACCTCGCCCGTTCCGGCCTCGATAGCTGACTTCAACTCGTCAATCCGACCGGAAGCAAGCAGGTCCCTGACGCTCGAACCTCCGTCGCCACCGATCAGGTCCCAGGCATCGATCACGCCTTCTTCGGTCTGTACTCCGGCCCGCGGGCCCCGGTCTGATGCGTAGGTGACAAGTCTCATGGCGCCGAGTCTACGGGCAGGCCGGGGTCAGATGCCGTGATTCGAACGAGACTGCGATAATGCCCGCCCGGTCGGTTTAGACCGATCGCCTCACGGGGGCGTAGCTCAGTTGGTTAGAGCGCTGGCCTGTCACGCCAGAGGCCGCGGGTTCAAGTCCCGTCGCTCCCGTTACTTGGGGCTTCGCGCCCGCCCAAACGCCGTCAGCAGCCCGCTGGCGGCGTCCCTCGCTCGACGGTTCGGGAACGCACCAGAGTGCGCCCCCTTCACCGCCTTCGCTCACTCCTTGCCATCGGGCTGCTGACGGCGTTTAGGCATGTGCGCTTTCGAAGGCTCGCTGAGTCGGGGTGGACTGCTGCGAGGGTTACTGGTTTTCGTAGTAGGGGCCCATTGATGGCCAGTAGTCGTTGAAGTCGGGCATTGGCTTGTTTTCGATTGCTGCTGCCAGGCGGTCGAGGTACCACTCCCAGCCGGCCCCGATCGAACCGACGGGGGTCTCTTCGTCAAGGTGCTGGGTGAAGGTGATCCTTGCCCCTTCATCACGGGACTCGACCGCCATTCCGAGATACCAGTCGCCCATTCCGGTCCCGACCGTGATCTCGTAGGAGGTGCCTGGCTCGCAGGCCGTGATCTCGCCGGAAGAGGTCGACTCCTCTTCCTCGGCGTTCATTGTGACCTCGATCCTGCCGCCGGGTTCGCCGCTCCCCGTCCAGGTGCCGAACCACTTTTCCAGCCGCTCGGACTCGCTGACCCATTTCCAGGCTTCTCCGGCGGAGACGGGGAGATCCCGGTTCAGGATCAGGTCACGACCATCGGCCGTGCGGACTACTTCTCCAGCTGGTTCCGGACTCATTCGCCCAGACTTTCATCTGGGCCGCCTTCTGTCCAGCGACCGCTGGGAGGTCTACCAGGGGGAAGGGCTGTAGTCCTTGAGGAAAACGCCATGGAGATCTTCGCCGGCCTCTCCCCGGATGATCGGGTCGTAGACCCTGGCGGCCCCATCAACGAGATCAAGTGGGGCGTGGAACCCGTCCTCGGCGAGGCGCTTCTTCATCGGGTGGGGTCTCTCGTCGGTGATCCATCCGGTATCGACCGCGGTCATCAGGATGCCGTCGGTCTCCAGCATCTCCTGCGCACTGGTCCGGGTCAGCATGTTCAGCGCCGCCTTGGCCATGTTCGTATGAGGGTGGCCCGGTCCCTTGTAACCCCTCGAGAACTGGCCCTCCATCGCCGAGACGTTCACCACATATGTGCGGTGGGCCGGTGAGCTGGCGAGGGCGGCCCGGAGGCGACCGACCAGGATGAAGGGCGCGGTCATGTTGCAGAGCTGGACTTCCAGCAGCTCGATCGGATCGACCTCGTTCACCGTCTGGATCCAGCTGTTGGTGTCAACCACATCGGGAACCAGGCCTCCCGCGTCGATCGCCCGGCCGGAATCAACGAGGTCGAATCCGGCCGAACCTGCGGTGAGGGCCATCGCCGTGATCGCGTGGGGAGTGGGAGCCCAGTGTGATGGCGCCGACACCGCCTCGAGCTGATGGTCCCCGTGACGGTCGAAGGTCTCGATGTCGGGGACGGGACCGGGTTCGAGCTCCTCGAGCTCTGCCCGGATCAGGGGCGCATAAGCCTCCGGTGTCCGGCGGACCGTCTGGCAGGCGTTGTTGATCAGGATGTCGAGGGGCCCCTTCGCCGCAACCGAATCTGCGAGGTCGACCACCTGGCCCGGGTCCCGAAGGTCAATGCCGACGATGTGAAGCCGGTCGAACCAGTCGTCAGCATCCTCCATCGCCCGGAACCGACGCACCGCATCGTTGGGAAACCGGGTGGTGATCGTGGTGTCGGCCCCGTCGCGAAGCAGCCTTAGAGCGATGTACATCCCGATCTTGGCCCGACCACCAGTCAGCAAGGCCCGCTTGCCCGTCAGGTCCGTCCGGGCGTCGCGACGAGCGTGGTTGAAGGCCGCGCAGTCAGGACAAAGTTGATGGTAGAAGGCATCTACTTCCCGGTAGTCCTTCTTGCAGATGTAACAGGCCCGCGGCTCGATCAGGGTGCCGGCGATCGCCCCCTTCGCAGAAGAGACGAGCGGCAATCCCTCTGTTTCGTCGTCGATTCGGTCAGGGGCTGCGGTGGCAGTGAGGGCAGTGATCGCCGCGTCGTGTTCGAGCACCTGGCGTCGCTTCTCCTGCCGACGACGGATCTTGACCGATTTGTAGAGCCCCGCTGCTGCTTGCTGGACCCTGATCGAATCCGGGTGTTCCGCGGGAAGCCGATCAAGCTCGCCGATCACACGGAGAGTCGTTTCGAGCTCGTCCGGGTCAATCCGCTCTTCGTTCTTGGGTCGGCTGCGCTGGTCCATTGTCGGGCCCGACAGGGCCGGAGGGGACCATAGCCTGCGTCCGGGGCAGGTGGTGAGTAGGCTCGCCGCATGAACAATCTCCTCGTTGTAATCGCCAGCGTCCGGCCAGGGAGGGTCGGCGAGTCAGTAGCCAACTGGTTCACGCCTGTAGCCGAGGCCGATGAACGCTTCGCGGTCGAGGTTGCCGACCTGAAGGAGCTCGACCTGCCGTTCATGGATGAACCCAACATGCCGGGCCGTCGCGAGTACACCAAAGAGCACACAAAGAACTGGAGCGGGATCGTCGACCGGTCCGACGCTTTTGTTTTCGTCACGCCCGAGTACAACTCGACTCCGGCTCCCTCGCTCAAGAACGCGATCGATTACCTCTACCACGAGTGGAGCTTTAAGCCGGCCAGCTTCGTCAGCTACGGCGGAGTCTGGGCGGGCGCCCGGGCAGTCCAGGCGTTGAAGCCGACTCTGACCCAGCTCTCCGTGATGCCGGTCCCCGAGATGGTGCCCATCCCGGGAGTCTCCGGCCTGCTCGACGACGAAGGGAACTTCCAGGGCACGGAGATTCACGAGAAGAGCGCCCGCGGGATGCTCGACTCGCTCGCCCGCTGGTCCGAAGCACTGAAGACGATGCGCTGAGCCCGGTCAGGGCTTGGTGCGAAGCAGGATCTGCTTTCGATCTGTCTTTGCGTCCGTGGCCGTGACCACAGCGGTGAGGTAGATCTTCGGTACCGCCTTGAGGGAGGTGAGAAGCATTATCTCCGCGCTCCGGGTCACGTCGTGGCGAAGAGTCCCCAGGGGCTTGCAGGCAGGCTTGGGGAAGATGCCGTTCCTGACCTTGTCAGGCAGCTTCACACAGACCCGGGTGTTCCGTGCCGCAACGTCGCCCCTGTTCGTGACCGAGATCGTCAGCTTCGCGGATGCACCACGGGTGACGTTCGTCGGTTTGAGGGTCAGAGAGGTGATGGTCGGCTTCGGTTTCCCAACGTCATCGGCGCCCCGGACAGCGGTACCGGCCGAGCCCGGTGTCGGCCCGGTGAGCAGGACGAAGAAGGTCATGGCGACGAGCCCCAGCCAGAGCGGCAACGAACGAGAACCGGAGGTCATGATCTTGCTCCCGGACAAGGGCGCCTCAGGCGCCGCCGGCGGGCGGGGGAGCGGTGGGGTCTTCGCCTTCTTCACCAAGACCTTCGCGAGCGATGTATTCCTCGGCCAGGAGCAGGTTGTCTTTCGAACGCTCGACCACGTTGAGCAGGTCTCCCATCAGTGCGACTTCCTCGACCTGCTCCTTCACGAACCACTGCATGAAGTGCTCTGCCCTGTAGTCCTTGATCTCGCGCGCGAGTTCGAAAAGCCCGAAGATTTCGTCCGAGACGCGCTCCTCCTGGGCGAGGGCTTCCTTGACCGGGGTGATTCCGTCCTTGTACCTGGTCGGCTGCGACTTGATGTCCGGGACCTTGACCTCTTCGTCCACGTCGAGCAGGTACTGGATCATCATCATCGCGTGCTCGCGCTCTTCCTCGGCCTGACGGTAGAAGAACGAGGCCAGTCGCGGCAGAGTCTCGCTGTCGTAATACACCGCCATCGCCACGTACTGCTGGGATGCCGCGAACTCGTTCGAGATCTGGGCGTTGAGTGCCTTGCCGAAATTCTTCTTTGCCGCCATCGTTTCTCCGTTCCGGGGGTGGGTCGATTCTGTTCGCCAGATTCAACCTAGCGCAGTCGGCGACTTTGGTCGGCCGCATGCGGGGTTAGATGACTCTAACTGTTATCCGGCTTTCCAAAGCCGTTTCCGGGTACCTGCATCGGACTGGTCGGCAAACCGGGTTCGGGCTCCGCGGCGTTGTAGCCGACCGGGGCCGTGTCATTCGGATTGTCCGGGTGGAAGAGAGCTGCGAGGTACTGGATCTGTTCCCTGCCGATTCCCAGTTCCCACTGTCCACCGCCGTAGGCGCCGATCCCGTCCGAGTCGCAGTAGTCGTAAGCATCGAACGTGGACTTCAGTCCGCCCATTCGTGAGGGCTTGATGTTGATCACCGTCGGCTTGTGCTCAAGCGAGGCGATGTCCTCGACCGAATGGATCGGTGCGTCCCAGGTCACCCGGTGCCAGTCGTCCTTCAGCACTTCCCTCGTTTTCGGGGTGATGTCCGGGTCCTCGATCCAGGCGTCGGGGAAGGCGACCAGAAGGCGTCGGTAAAGCTCGGGGTCTGTCTCGATGTCGACCACAGTGCCCTTGTACTGGCCCTTGAGGTCGAGAGTGTTGACCGCCCCGGTCTCCGCCAGCTGGTCGATCAGGCTCTGGTCCCAGTCGAGCGAGGGATCGAGCTTGAATTTCAGGTCCGGATAGCGGTCCAGTTTGACCAGAAGCCTGCCAACGTCGGATTCCTTGCCTCCCGGCCCGCCGGTCAGCCCCATCGATGCGACGAAGTTGAGCGGTCTGAGGGGACGATCCAGGTAGGAGGCAAGGGAGGTGCCGGCCTGGGACAAAGCGAGGTCGAGCGCGGCCGACTCGAAGGCCCACCGTCGGTAGAGTCGCGAAACCTCCCGCTCGGGGGCCGTCGGGAAGAGGTCCAGTTCGGCGATCAGATCACAGAACTGACCCACGGTCGTGACCTGGGTGAAGTCGTGAACAGGACCGGCATCCTGAAGGGCGATCTGATCCAGCGCCTCGTAGGTGATGTCTTCACCAAGACCTGTCTGCCCTGCCCCGTTGAGTCTGATCACCGTGGAGAGACGCTCGAACTCCGGCGAAGGCCGGATCGAAAGACCTTCCATCTCCCATGAATCGATCTTCAGCGGCAACTCGGCGACGCGATCGTAGGTGCTCATGCCGACCAGCCTAGCGGCCGACCGGCCCCGTTCTGAATTGACTGAAGTTGGACCGGGTACGGTTGGGTCATGTCTTCACTGATCCACACCTGTTACCGGGTCTTCGACCTGGACGAGTCGGTTGCCTTCTACGAGAAGCTTGGACTAAAGGAGCATCACCGCCTGCCAATCGGGGACAAGGCCGTGAACGTGTACATGGGCCATGAGGGTGACGGTCCGAGGCTGGAGCTTACCTTCAACTACGACCAGGAGGAGCCGTACGAGATCGGCACCGGTTACGGACACATCGCCTTCATCGTCGACGATCTTGACTCGACCCTCGAGAATCTGGCGGATCAGGGGATAGCTCCCGAGAAGCCGCCCTACACGGTCAGTGAGGGAGGCTCACGCCTCTGCTTCGTCCGCGACCCGGACGGCTACCGGATCGAACTGATCGAAGGCGATCCAGCCCGGGCAGACTGAGGCGGGCCCGCCAGATCGAGATCCAGATTGTTGGCGATAATGACCAACAATCCGGATCTCACTTAGATCGCTGACGTGCCCGCCTGCCAGGCCGCCTCGATGTCGGCGTCTTCGGGGAAACGGCCGTCGAGTTCCAGCAGGGACATGCCGTGAGCCATCGCCCAGATCGCACGGGCTCTTGCCCTGTCTCCACCAACCGCTTCGATCAGTGGAAGTGCGGCCGAATCCTCCAGCCCTTCCGGGAGGTTCTCCCGGTCGAGCGGGCGGGTCGTCGCGACGCGGTAGAGCGCCGGGTTGGCCAACGCCCACTCACGGTAGGCACGGCCCATGGCGGGGAGATCACTTTCGGCTCCCAGTCGCTGACCCAGTTCCTCCAGGGCCTCGGCTGCCAGCAGGGTCTCGATCTCCTGACGATCTCGAACGTGTTTGTAGAGCGAAGGGGCCTTGATCCCCAGCCGGTCGGCCAGGTTCCTCATGGTCAGGGCCTGCTCTCCTTCCTCCTCGAGTATCTGGCGTGCGGCCGAGGTGATCTCGTCGCGGCGACTCAAGCCGGAACCTGCCCGGTCTCAGCCCGCTCCTTGAGGGCGAGATTGAGCTCCCGGAAGCCCTGCTCGGCCCGGGTGATCACCTTGCCGAGGAGGGGAGGCAGCAGACCGCTGAAGTTCTCGCCCTGTACGAGCCTTGTGCCACCTCCCAGGGGTTCGAGCCGGAACCAGTGCTCGCCATCAAAGATGCCGGGCACGACAAGGCGGCCGAGCCAGCGCAGTTCAACGGCCGGGTCAGCCACGAGTACCTTCGGCTTGAAGGTCATTGGTCTTCCACCGGGCGGGTGCATCTTCAGCACCAGCTTCTCGTCCCTCCTGACTTCTCCCGCTCCTTCAATGATGAAGGGGTTCCATTCCGGATAGGACTCGAGGTCGGTCAGGACTTGCCAGACCCGCTCCGGCGTTGCATTGATGGTTTCCGAGGTCTCGATGGCCTTCATGCAGACTAGGCTAACACAGTTAGCCTCGTCTGGCAAACACCGTTAGCCGACGAGCAGTCGGGCCCGCAGGGCTTCGAGGATCTCCGGACCCAGACCTAGTCCTTCTTTCATGTATCCGTCGATCGAGCCGTACCTCTCATGCATCAGGTCCATAGCTGTGTCGAGGTAGCTTCGGTCTACGCTCAGCACGGGTCTCAGGTCGCCGGGGTTGCCTCCGACCGATTCGAACTGATCGAAGATCGGCTTCAGTGCGGGCAGCAGTTGCGGGTTCGTCTGGAGGTAGTCGTGGTAGACGTCCTCGCGACTGACGCCGAGAAAGGTAAGAGTGGTAGCCGCAGCCCATCCCGTTCGGTCCTTGCCGGTAGTGCAGTGGAACAAGGCCGGAAGGCTTTCGCTCTCGGCGAGCTCGGTGAAGAAGCGGGCGAAGGACCGATTGGCTGAAGGCAGTTCGATCAGGTCCCGGTAGGCCTCACGCATCATCTGCTCACCCTGGCCGTTGCTGAGGGCGGCGCTGATTGCTGCGGGATCATCCATCTTGGCCAGCAGGCTTGCCGGCCCGGTGCCGGTCCGGTCGGCGAGCACGTCCAGGTTCACGGAACGGGCACCCACATAGCGGTCGGGAGTCGATTCGAACTCGGCGGAGGTCCGGAAATCAAACACCGTGCTCAGGCCAAGCCCGGTTACGGTCGCGAGGTCCTCGTCACTGAGTCTTCCCAGCAACACGGACCGGTACAGCTGGCCGCGCCTGACGGTGGACCCGTCGGCAGTTACGTAACCACCGATGTCGCGAAGGTTCGGCAGCGTCGCAACCGGGATCTGTTCTCCCGGCTTCGCTGCGATGTCGGTCATTCGGCGATAACCCGCAGCGTGGTCAGCTCCCGGTCCGCGGCGCCCCGCACGTAACCACCGTGGTCGACGGACTCGGTGATGTAGTCGAGGGTCTCCCGTGTCAGTCGCTCGCCGGGCAAGACGTTGGGAATGCCCGGCGGATAAGTGGCCAGCGGCTCGGCGGCTATGCGACCCTCTGCTTCCCGGAAGGGCACCACCTCCTGTTCGCCAAGGAAGGCATCACGCGGCGTCATCGCCGGATCTCCCCAGGGAGGAGGTGGTGCGAACTCCGGCTTGTCCTTTACCGGCTCGGCTTCGATCGCCTCGAGGGCAGTGAGGATGCCGTCGATCAGGCGGCGCGAACGCTGGGGCGTACCGGTGCCCATCCCGAAGACGGCGACCGCCACGGTGTCCGATGCGAGCTCGAGATTCACCCCGGCCAGATCCCGGGCAAGCTCGGCGATGTGGTACCCGGTGCTTCCCGTTCCCCTCACGTCGATGGTCAGGCGGAGCGGATCCCAGCCAGCCACCGACTCGGCTTCCAGCAGGCGCTCGTCGAGCACGTCGAGGCCGGGAATCTGCCTGATCTCCTCACGCGCCTCTGCCAGAACTTCGATCGTCTCGCCAAGTAACTGCTCACCTTCAACAGCCGCCTGCCGGCGGGCGGCATCGAGGGACCCGCAAAGAAGTGAATTGGGACTAGTTGATTCGGTCATCGAGATGCAGCGATCGATGATCGCCTCGTCAAAGCGGTCGGTCGCCAGGTGGATCATCGCCGACTGGGTGAGGCTGCCAACGATCTTGTGGGTGGACGAAATGACGAGATCGGCACCGCTCTCGATGGCGCTCGGCGGGAGGTCCGGGTGAAACCTGAGGTGGGCTCCCCAGGCTTCGTCCACGACCAGCGGGACGCCCCTCTGGTGGGCAACCTCGGCCAGAGCGGGGATATCTGCGCAGGCTCCGAAATAGGTTGGGGACACCACCACCGCGGCGGCAGCATCGGGGCAACGGTCAAGCGCCTCGGCCAGTGCGGCGGGGGTCAGGCAGTGTGCCACGCCGAGCTCCGGGTCCACTTCGGGGGAGGCGAACGTCGGTTTAAGGCCGGCCATGATCATTCCGTCGATAACCGACGAGTGGACGTTTCTCTGGACCACGAGCTCGCCTCCCATGTGGGCGACTGCGAGGCACATCGACTGGTTCCCCTGCGATGCGCCATTGATCAGGAACCAGGTCCGTTTCGCCCCCCAGGCTTCGGCAGCCAGCTGCTGCGCCTCCTGGAACGGGTTCGGATCGCCGACGTCAATGCCCTCGATCAAGGCGGGAATGTCATCGGTCAGTCCGGTCTGCCCGGCCAGCAGGTGCAGACCTTCGTCGGCTCCGATACCGCCCTGGTGTCCGGGCACGTTGAACCTGCCGGGGTCGCTCTGGGCGAACTCGAGCAGGGCGTCTATGTACGGAGTCCTGTCCTGTCCGGATGACATTCCCTGAGTCTATTGGGCGTCCTGAAGGCCTCCGGAGATAGGCTGCGTTCCGATGCCTGACAGTCCACCAGCAATCCCGGGAAGCACCCCGTCCCGACCTTTTCTCAAACGGAGACTGGCTGCGGTTGTTGGCACCGTCCTCGGGATCATCGTCCTGGCCGGATGCGGCGGCTCGGATGAAGAGGACCTCACCCGAACCGATTACATCGCCGACGCCGACGCGATCTGCGCCCAGTACGGGACCGAATCGGCTGATCTCGAACGCCAGTTCAACCAGGCTTTGCTGGAGAGTGACCTCGAGAGCGCCGCCCAGTCATTCGAAGACCAGGCCTCCGAAGTGACTGCGATGCTCGACCAGCTGGAGGAACTCACGCCACCGGTCGCTGATCAGGCCACTGTCGACCAGATCATCGCGCTTGGCCGGCAGCGCGTCGAGACAGCCCAGGATGCCGCGGACGCCATTGCCTCCGGTGACAAGGACGCGATGATCGCCGCCGGCAAGGAGGGCTCTGTGCTGGCGGGCGAGTACTACCAGCTCGCCGACGGCTTCGGATTCGAAACCTGCGGAAGCGGTGGCGCGACGACCGACGCCGCCAGTACAACGGGAACCACTGGCGAAACCTCCTGACCTGCGAGTAGGCTCTGGGCTCCCAAACAGCTACGGAGGCCATATGAGTGTCAAGTCCAGGCCCGGACGCGTTGTCGCGGCCGGAGCAGCATTTATCGTCGGTGCCCTCATCTTCGCCGGGTGCGGATCCGACTCAGACTCGGCGAAGGACGATTTCGTCGCCCAGGCCAACACGATCTGTGCCGATTACGAGAAGGAATCCGCAGCGGCCGAACAGGACTTCACCCAGGCGATCAACGCCGGTGACCTCGAAACTGCGGCTGTGGTTTTCGAGGATCAGGCGAGTGCGATGACGGCAGCAGTCGACGAGATGGAAGCACTCGAGGTACCGGAAGGTGACGAGGAAGTCATCGGCGAGTTCATCGCTCTGGCCCGTGACACGGTCGATGTCACCTATCAGGCAGCAGACGCGATCCGGGCCGACGACCGTCAGGCCCTGGATGCGGCAGTCGCGGAGGGCGACGCCCTCGATGCCCGTTCAGACGAGATTGCCGAGGAGTACGGCATGACCGACTGCGTCTCGGAAAGCGACGAGCAGGCCTGAGCCTCAGGCTTGACTGGACCTTTGGTGGTATCCCTGCGGCGAGCTAGCCGTAGGGGTACCACCAGTCCTTGACTTCGATTTCGGTGTCGATGTGGGCGTGCTTGGCTTCCCGGAAAGCATCGAGGCCTTCGGTTCCAAGTTCCCTGCCGATCCCGGAGTTCTTGAATCCTCCGAACGGACCCGCGTCATTGTCGGTCAGCGGGTCGTTGATCCACACCGACCCCGCCCTTACTTCCTTGACGCAACGGATCGCCCGCTTGAGGTCCCGCGTATAGATGTTTGCTCCCAGTCCGAAATCAAGGCCGTTGGCAAGGGCAATTGCCTCGTCAAGGTCCTTGACCGGCACGATCGGGGCTACCGGACCGAAGGTTTCTTCCCGAAGCAGGTCCGCTCCTGAAGGTACGCCAGTCAGCACGCAGGGCTCGAGGTAGTGACCCTTGTCGAAGCCGGCGTTGCCACCCCCGGCCAATAGTTCGGCACCGGCCGCGACGGCATCCTCGACCTGCCCGAGCGCCTTGGCCTTCTGCGGGCCCGAAACCATCGGTCCGAGGTCGGTGCCCGGGACGAGAGGGTCTCCGATCTTCAGTGACTTCGCCTGGTCGACGAACGCGTTGACATAGTCGTCGAAGATGGTCTCCATCACGTAGAAACGTTCCGAAGAGGTGCAGACCTGGCCGGCGTTCAGATAGGCCGCCCAGACCCCACCCTTTGCGGCGACATCCAGTCCGTCCTTGCCGATGTCGTCACAGACGATGAAGGGGTCCTTGCCACCCATTTCCAGATTCACGCGGGCGTTTCGGGAGGCGGCGGCCATCCCGACCTTGCGACCGGTAGCCACCGAACCCGTGAAGGCGACGCAGTCGATTCCCGGGTGCTCGGCGATACCGGCGCCGATGTCGCCGGCGCCGGCCAGGAGGTTGACCGTGCCTTCCGGAAGTCCTGAAAAGACGTCGGCAATCGCGAGGGTGGAGAGTGGCGTCAGCTCGGAGGGCTTGGCGACGATGGTGTTTCCGGCGGCCAGCGCAGGAGCGACCTTCCAGACCAGCAGCAGCAGAGGGAAGTTCCAGGGCACGATGCAGCCGACCACTCCATGGGGCTCCTTCACCACAACCGAGAACTGTGAAGCCTCGATCGGAGGGATCACCCGACCGATCTCCGACCTTGCGACCTCAGCGTAGTAGTCGAAACAGGCCGCGCACCACTCAACCTCGTCGGCGGACTCGGTCAGTGGCCGGCCGATCTCCGTGGTCATGAGAAGCGCGAGCTCGTCGGTCTTCTCGCGGAGCGCGGCGGCAATCTCATGGAGCAGGGGTGCCCGGTCCACGGCCGGCATTCTTCCCCAGGTCTCCTTCGCCCGGGTGGCCGCCGTCACGGCGAGGTCAAGCTGCTCCAGCGAAGCCGCCCCGACAGCGGCCACGATTTCCTCGGAGACCGGGTTCTCCACCTCGATCGAAGCTCCGGCACCATCTACAGGTTCTCCGCCAATCAGCAACCGCGTCTCGTATCCCATGACTGAAGGCTAACTGCAGGAGGCGAGCTTCGCCCCGTCTCGGGGCGACCGATCAGACGGGGATAGAGATGGCGGGCTTGTTTGCCACTTCTTCGGGCCTCATCGCTGCCGCCTTCTCGGCCCGCTTCTGCTGGATTATCACGGCGAGCATCGCGATGATCGTTACCGCGAAGAGCATCGTCGCGATCACGTTGACCTGGACCGGGATCCCGCGCTGATTGGCTCCGAAGATGTAGAGCGGGAAGGTCACGGTCGATCCCGAGTTGAAGTTCGAGATCACGAAGTCGTCAATCGAGAGGGCGAAAGAGAGAAACGCGGCCGAGGCTACACCCGGAGCGATCAGTGGCAGGGTCACCTTCCGGAAGGTTGTGAAGGCGTTCGCGCCGAGATCGGCGGCGGCCTCTTCCAGCCTCCTGTCGAAACCGATCAGCCGGGACCTGACGACGATGACCACGAAGCTCACCGAGAACATGATGTGGGCGATCAGCAGGGTCGTGAACCCGAGCTGGAACACGTCCAGGGTCAGGAAGAAAGAAAGAAGCGCGGCACCGATCACGACCTCGGGCGTCGCCATCGGGATGACGATCAGCAGGTTCGCGGCCCGGCGGCCGAAGAACTGGTACCTGACTAGGGCGATGGCCAGCAGGGTGCCGAGTATGGTCGCACCGATCGCGGTGAAGAAAGCCAGACGGATACTGGTCAACAGCGACTCGGTCAGTTCTTCGATCCCGAAAGCGTCTGCCCAGTACTCGGTCGTGAAGCCGGCCCACTCGAAGTTGTAACGACCGGGGGGATCGTTGAAAGAAAAGACCGCGATGACCAGAATCGGCACGAGCATGTAGGCGATCGCCAACAGCCCGATGATCAGGATGGAGTTTTCCCTAAGCCACCGCCAGGCCCTCACTTGGCTTCCTCCTCGTCACCCATAAGGGCTTCGGTTCCAGCGAACTTGATGTAGAAGAGCAGGCCGACCAGAATGATCGCCATCAGGGTGAACGAGAGCGCGGCGGCTTCCGAGTAATCGTTGACGACCAGGTACTTGGACTGGATGACGTTTCCGATCATCGCCTGGTCCGGGCCGCCGAGGAATGTCGCATTCACGTAGTCACCGGCAGCGGGGATGAAAGTCAGCAGAATGCCGGCGATTATTCCGGGCATGGTGAGCGGGAGGGTCACCCGCAGGAAGGTCTGCCTGGCCGAGGCATAGAGATCCTGGCCGGCCTCGAGCAACCTTCGATCGAGCCGCTCCAGTGAGGCGAACAGCGGAAGGACCATGAAGGGAAGGAAGTTGTAGGTCAGGCCGGCGATCACGGCCGCGTTGGTGGCCAGCACCCTTCCGTCCGGAGCGAGCTGGAGGAACTCGAGAACGGAAACCACCGGGCTGCTGTCGCTCAGGATGGTCTTCCACGAGATCGTCCTGATCAGATAGGTGGTGAAGAAAGGTGCGACTACCCCGAAGAGCATCAGGTTCTTCCATCGCCCCGACTTGAAGGCGATCGCGTAGGCCAGCGGATAGCCGATCAGCAGGCAGAGAATCGTTGCTACACCGGCAAAGTAAAAGGCGCGGAGGAACTGGGTGCTGTAGTCGGTGATCGCATCCGCGTAATTGCTGAAGGCCCAGGTCATTTCGTAACCCGTGGTCAGGGTTCCTGTCTTCAGCGAGAGCTCGCCCATGTAGTACATGGGCACCACAAAGAAAATGAACAGCCAGATCAGGCCTGGCGCGAGAAGCCAGTAGGGAGTCATGCGCTGACGGAGCGTGGTCATCGGTTGATTCTCATTTCCGATCTGTCTCCGTCAGCGCATTCCCGTATTGCTTGCTGGTGGCTACCTGCTAGCCGATCTTGGCGTTCTCGAAGGCCTGCTCGACCTCCTGTACCTGCTGCTCGTCACCCGGAGGCGAGACCTGCGCGAAGCAGTTCTTCGTGAACTCCTCGGACGGGAAGATCAGGTTGTCATTGGCCAGAGCAGGATCCTTCTTGGCCAGGACTTCCTTCACGCCAGCCACCGGGCTCACGTAGTTCACGTACTCCGTGATCTGGGCCTGGTTCTCGGGGTCGTAGACGTAGTTCATGAACTTGTAGGCGGCCGCCGGGTTGGGCGCTCCGACCGGGATCATCATGTTGTCCGACCAGATCGAGCAGCCCTGTTCAGGCTGGACGTACTTGATGTTCGGATTGCTGGTCTGGGTGGTATCTCCTGACCAGCCGATCGCGGCAACCACGTTGCCGTTCTCGAGATCCTGGATGTAGTCGTTGCCGGTGACCTTTCGGACCTGGCCGTTGCCGACGTTCTCCTTCATCTTGGCGATCGTGTCCATCCACTGCTCGTCAGTTGCCTCTTCCGGATTGATGCCATCCGCGGCCATCATCAGCGGAATCGTGTCCCGCATCTCGTCGAGCAGGGTGACCTTGCCCTTGTACTTCGGGTCGAACAGGTCGTTGATCGACTTGATGTCAGGCGCCAGGTCGGTACGGACCACGAGTCCCGTCATGCCGGACTGCCACGGAACCGAGTACTCCCTGTTCGGGTCAAAGGCCGGATTCTGGAGGCTGGGGATCAGGTTCTTCTCGACGTTCGGGATCTTCGACTTGTCGAGCTTCTGTACGTAACCGAGCTTCCACATCTTCTCGGCCATCCAGTCGGTCACCACGATGATGTCGCGACCACCGGAGTCGCCGTTGCTGAGCAGCGGCTGCATCTTTCCGAAGAAGTCGGTGTTCGAGTTGACGTCATCCGTGTAGGTAGTGCTGGTTCCCGCTGCCTGATCGAATTCCTTGATCGTGGCGTTGTCGATGTAGAGGGGCCAGTTCGAGATCTTCAGGTTCCCCTGCGGGTCACCACCGGTGGCCGTCGTCACATCCGAGTTGTCGGAGCCACTGAGACCACCTCCCCCGTCGCCTCCGCAGGCGACCAGGACCATTGAGGCTGCCAAAGCCAGCACAGCCAGGACGAGTAGTCGGGACTTCTTCATTACGCTCATCAGTTCACTCCTTGGGTGACGTTGTCGGTGGGCGTTTCGTCAGCGGTTGCCTTGTTCCCTGCGGATTCAGCAACCAGATGCATGTGTTCCGGCAGCCAGGAGATCCTTACCCTTGCTCCTGCGCCGGGAAGACTCTGACGTTCCTCGTCAGAGACGTTGGGGCAAAGAACTGTCATCGAGACACCTTCGGCCACCCGGACTGCCATCTGGGTGGCTGTCCCCAGGTACAGGGAGGTCTCGACCACCCCGTCCACTCCGGGCTTGCTTGTGTCCCCCCGGCCTTCAAGGTCGATTTCAAGTTTTTCGGGACGGACCACGGCGAAGCACCTCTCGCCGGTGCCGAACCTCGAAGCCTCCGGGGTGGCGATCGCCGGACCGGTATCCAGCTTGATTTCAGAAGATGAACTGGCCACAGCGGGCAAAAGGTTCGAAACGCCGATGAATCCGGCGACGAATGTGGTCGACGGTCGTTCGTAGACGCTTTCCGGGTCGTCGCATTGCTCGATGCGACCCTCGTTCATCACCGCGATCCGGTCGCTCATCGTGAGCGCTTCTTCCTGATCGTGGGTCACGTAGACGAAAGTGATCCCGACGTCCCGCTGGATCTGCTTGAGCTGGACCTGCAGTCCCTTGCGGAGCTTCAGGTCGAGGGCGCCGAGCGGCTCGTCGAGCAGCAGTACTTTGGGCAGGTTGACCAGGGCCCGGGCAAGGGCGACACGCTGCTGCTGGCCGCCGGAAAGCTGGTTGGGCTTGCGCTTGGCTTCCCTGGAAAGCCCGACCCTTTCCAGTTCCCCGGCAACGCGCTTCTTGATCTCGTCCTTTGGGACCTTCTTGCGCTTGAGTCCGAAACCGACGTTCTCTTCGAGAGTCATGTGGGGGAAGAGCGCGTATGACTGGAAGACCGTGTTGGTCGGTCGCTTGAAAGCCGGCAGGCCAGCTACATCCGAGCCGTCAATCAGGACCTTGCCAGTGGTCGGCTGCTCGAATCCGGCGATCATCCTCAGGGTCGTGGTCTTGCCACAACCCGATGGGCCGAGCATGGTGAAGAACTCGCCGTCTGCGATGTCGAGGTCCATCTCCTCGACGGCAGTGAAGTCACCGAACTGCTTGGTGACTCCTTCGAGGCGTACGCCTCCGCTCCCAGATCCCGCGGCTTTTCCGGCTGCTTGCTCCGCTCGATCCTCTGCAGAATCTGTCGGCGGTAGATCTGGCGAGCCTTCCATCGAACCCCTCTCTCAGGTGGACAGAACCGGAGGCGTGGCTGACACCCCTCCAGCTACTTCGGCTAGAACCGTATGCGAAACATCACTTGCTCCGCAACCACGTTTTGTCCAAAGACCGGCTGGCCGATGTGCCAGCTGTCCAATAGAGCCCGCTGTTGAGGGCGCTATCCCTCCGACCCGGAAAGGGCCGCGGCTGGCTCCGTCTTGCCGGTCAGAAGGTCCGGATCTGCGATCTCGCGGCGTCGCTTGAAGAACGGTTCGTCCTGGTGGGCGCGCCATGCGATGAGGAGGATCACCCCGAGCAGGAGGAAGCCCACTCCGATGATTGCCGGCGGGGCGAAGCCGAACCAGGAAGCCCCTGTGTACGAGTTGGCCGGGTCCGTCCAGTCGACCAGTGACTTGAAGAAAAGGTAGGTCAGCATCAGGGAGCCAATTACCGGTGCGACGCCTATGAAAAGGAGGTTCTTCGCCGACTTGAACAGCTCGCGCCGGTAGTAGATCGCGCAGGCGAATCCGGTCATGGCGTAATAGAAGGCGATCATCAGGGAAAGCGCCGAAAGTGAGTCGAAAAGAAAGTTCTCGCTGATCAGCTTTGAAGGCAGGTACCAGACGATCGCCAGGACGCCGATCGTCACGGTCGAGACAACGGGGGTGAAGAAGCGGCTCGAGATCTCACCGAGCGCGTGAGGCATCGCCTCCGCCCGCGCCATGGAAAGCGAAGTCCGTGAAGCCGGGAGAATCGTCGTCTGGGTTGACGCAAGAGCCGAGACAACTACCGAGAGCAGGACCAGGAGTCCAAGGGTTCCGCCCAGTACTTCCTTGGCGTAGGTGGAAAGGATCGCGGCGTCGTCATCGAACTTCTCGGCTCCACCGATTCCGCCCCAGGCGACGATCGCGGTCGCAACTCCGAGATAGGTGATCAGGAGCAGGGCGGTGGAGATGACGCCAGCCAACCCCGGCTTGTCAGCGTCTCCCTCGGTCTCTTCGTTGAGGTTGACCGCGCTCTCCCAGCCCCAGTAGATGAAGACGGCCAGGAGCATGGCGCCGGAAAGCGCCGCCGCCGGAATGTCGAAGGGGTTGAACCAGGAAAGCGACGGGTCGATCGCCCCGACCGGCGCGTCGCCGCTCCATACCTTCACCAGGGCGACCACCATGAAGAGGAGCAGCGGGACGATCTGGATTGCCATCAGCACCTTCTGCAGGTTTGCCGAGATCTCGGTTCCCCAAATGCAGATCCAGGTCATGATCAACATCAGGATCACGGCCCCCGTAGCGACAGCCGCCGTGCTATTCATCAGACTTTCGGCTCCGATGAGATCGAAGAAGCTGTAGACCGCTACGTCGGCGAGCGAACCGATCACGAGAATGCCGGTCACGCAGATCGCCCAGCCAGTGATCCACCCGGACTGGGGCCCGATCGCCCTGGTCACCCAGGAGAAACTGGTCCCGCAGTCCTGGTCAGCCTTGTTCATGTAGTAGAAGGCCGCGGCGATGAAGAACATCGGAACGAAGGCCACCAGCAGGGCGGCCGGGGCCTGAAGCCCGACCAGGACGACTATCGAGCCGATCACTGCAGCGAGCGAGTAGGCCGGCGCGGTTGATGCGAGTGCGATGGCGAGGCCGTCGGTGAAGCTGATCGCATCCGCCTTCAGATGCGGCTCGTCTCCCTCGTTCGGTACCGACCCCGGATACTTCGACGGAACTTCTGAACTCTCCATGGCGGAGAAACCTAGTGGGAATCGCGGCGTCTGTGTGCGTTCAGCGGAAAGTTCGCCATGCCGCGCTGGAGACGAGAGGTCATGACAAACCATGGGGTTTTTACGTTTCGTCGACTTGCCAGTGTGATCCGGCCGACATAAGGTGAAGGCAGAAATCACCGTGGCCCGCCTGACTGCCACGGGGCCCGCCTCAGTCGGGCATGACCGAAGGAGGATTCCGTGTCCACCGCATCGCCCAGCCAGACCACAGTCGACAATCTCCAGGAGCAGGCCCGCCGCCATCTCTGGATGCACTTCTCCCGCATGGGCGGGTACAGCGATGAGCACGAGATCCCGATCATCACCAGGGGCGAGGGTGCGTACGTATACGACAGCCACGGCAAGCGTTACCTCGACGGTCTTTCCGGCCTGTTCTGCGTGAACGCGGGCCACGGTCGTCCCGAACTCGCTGAAGCAGCGGCCCGCCAGTACGAGGAACTCGACTTCTTCGTGATCTGGAGCTACGCCCACCCGCGGGCGATCGAACTTGCTTCCAAGATCGCGTCGATGACCCCGGGTGACCTGAACCGTGTGTTCTTCACCAGCGGCGGTGGTGAAGCAGTTGAATCGGCCCTGAAGCTGGCGCGCAACTACCACCTGATGCGCGGCAACGGCCGCAAGCTCAAACACATCGCCCGCGAAGTCGCCTATCACGGCACCACCCTCGGAGCCCTTTCAGCCACGGGAGTCACCGACCTGCGCCAGCAGTTCGAGCCGCTGGCGCCGGGCGGCTGTCACGTGCCCAACACCAACATTTACCGCTGGCCTGAGGATCGGGAGCCGATCTGGGCGGCTGACGCGATCGAGGAGCGGATCCTCTTCGAGGGGCCCGACACGGTCGCAGCAGTAATCCTGGAACCGGTTCAGAACGCGGGCGGCTGCTTCGTACCGCCAGACGGCTACTTCCAGCGGGTCCGGGAGATCTGCGACAAGTACGACGTCCTGCTGATTTCCGACGAAGTGATCTGCGCCTGGGGCCGGCTCGGGCATTACTTCGGCTGCGAGAGGTTCGGATACCAGCCGGACATCATCACCTCGGCCAAGGCTCTCACTTCGTCCTATGTCCCGATGGGAGCGATGATCGCGTCGGACAAGGTCGCCGAGCCCTTCATGGAGGGCACCAACTCCTTTGCTCACGGCTTCACTTTCGCCGGCCATCCGGTCGCGGCTGCCGTTGCCCTGGCGAACATCGAGATCTACGAACGGGAAGATCTCTGTGGACATGTGCGCGAGAAGGAAGGCGAGTTCCGTGGCATGCTCGAATCGCTGCGCGACATCCCGATCGTCGGCGACGTTCGAGGTGCCGGTTACTTCCAGGCGATCGAATTGGTCAAGGATCAGGACACCAAGGAATCCTTCAATGACGAAGAGTCAGAGAAACTGCTCCGGGGTTTCCTCTCAGGCGCCCTTTACGAACGCGGGCTGATCTGCCGGGCGGATGATCGTGGTGACCCCGTGATCCAGTTCTCGCCTCCCCTGATCTGCGATACCGAGCAGTTCGAGGAAATGCATGACGTTTTGCGGCCGGTCCTGACCGAAGCCGCTCAGATGATGAGGTAATGACCCGGCCTGTGCCGGACCCCACCCCCCACCAGAGAGGACGAGGAAAGACATGAAGGTCGGCGTCATCAAGGAGATCAAGCAGGACGAGTACCGGGTGGCAATAACGCCAGCCGGCGTTCGGGAGTTCGTCGAACACGGCCACGAAGTTCTGATCGAGGACGGAGCCGGCGAGGGCTCGGCCATTTCCAACACCTCCTACGAGGCACAGGGTGCGCGCATCCTTCCCGACGCAGCGTCGGTCTTCGATGCCGCAGAGATGATTCTCCACGTGAAGGAGCTGCAGGCTTCCGAGATCGAGATGCTGAAGCCCGACCATCTGCTCTTCACTTACCTCCACCTGGCTCCGGATCCCGAGCAGACTGCCGGCCTCATGAAGTCAGGGGCCACATGCGTCGCCTACGAAACCGTCGAGGACGCTGAGGGGCGCCTGCCCCTGCTCGCCCCGATGAGCGAGATCGCCGGACGGATCGCGACCCAGGCAGGCGCCTTCATGCTCGAAAAGCCGCTCGGTGGCCGCGGGGTTCTGCTCGGTGGAGTCCCCGGGGTCGCAGCAGCGAACGTGGTCGTGATCGGTGGCGGCGTTGTCGGCACCAACGCGGCCTTCATCGCAATGGGGATGGCCGCTGATGTCTTCATTCTCGATCGTTCACTCGACCGTCTGCGGGAGCTCGACCTGCATTACGCCCGCGAGGCCTCGACCGTCTACTCCACGACCCTGGCAGTTGAGGAACTTCTGCCCAAGGCCGACCTGGTCATCGGGGCGGTTCTGGTCCACGGCGCCCGGGCGCCGTGGGTGGTGAACCGCGAACAGCTCAAGCTGATGAAGCCCGGCGCCGTACTGGTTGACGTAGCGATCGACCAGGGTGGCTGCTTTGAGACCTCACGCCCGACGACCCACCGGGACCCGACGTACGAGGTTGATGGAATCACCCATTACTGCGTCGCGAACATGCCCGGCGCGGTGCCGATCACCTCGACAAGTGCTTTGACCAACGCGACACTTCCTTACGCGCTCACTCTCGCCGACCACGGCATTGAGGCTGCGGTCTCCCGGGACCCGGGTCTGCGCCCCGGCGTGAACGTGGCGGCTGGAAAAGTGACCCACGAAGGCGTTGCCGAGGGCACCGGCCAGCAGTATGTGCCCGTAGAGAAAGCGCTCAACTGGGTCTGAGGCCCGTCCAGCAGAGAACCAGACGCCGGTCAACCGGCAGCAGCAGGAGGAGAGAGATGGCGATCAGCGAGAAGCTGAAACTGCAGAACATGATCAATGGCGAGTTCGTCGACCCCGTTGACGGCGGCTCGGAGGAGGTGATCAACCCCTCCACCGGAGAGGTGATCGCCGATTCACCCCTTTCCGGGGTCGAGGATGTGAACCGGGCGGTCGCTGCGGCCAAGGCCGCCTTCGAGAACGGCTGGGCAAACACGACACCCCGCGAGCGCTCGGACCGGTTGCTGGCCCTCGCGGACGCAATCATCGAGAACGGCGACGAGCTGACCGACCTCGAATCCGCCGACGCGGGCAAGCCGCGCCAGGCCTTCATCGACGAAGAGCTCGACACCACTGCCGATCACATCCGCTACTTCGCGACCGCCGCCCGCAACCTAGAGGGCAAGGCCGCGATGGAATACCTCGAGGGCCATACCTCCTTCATCCGGCGCGAGCCGGTCGGTCCGGTCGCCCAGATCACCCCCTGGAACTACCCGCTGATGATGGCCGCATGGAAACTCGGCCCGGCACTCGCGACCGGCAACACGCTGGTACTGAAACCGGCAGAGTCAACCCCTGTCACCACGCTTCACACCCTGGCCCGGATCTGCGCCGAGATCTTCCCGCCCGGAGTGACCAACTTCATCGGCGGTCACGGCGATCCGGCCGGCTCGACACTGGTCACCCATCCGGACATCAAGATGGTTTCACTCACCGGCTCGATCGGTACCGGCAAGTGGATCGCCAAAGCCGCTGCCGACTCTCTGAAGCGGGTCCATCTCGAACTCGGTGGCAAGGCGCCAGTGATCATCTTCGACGATGCCGACCTTGAAGCCGTTTACGAGACGATCGCCGGCACCGCTCTGTTCAACGCCGGGCAGGACTGCACCGCCGCCACCCGGATCCTCGCCGGTCCCAAGGTCTATGACGATGTCGTCAACGGACTGGCGAATGAAGCGAAGGGTTATGTGATGGGGGACCTCGACTCGGCTGACACCACTCTCGGTCCGGTCAACTCCGCCAGGCAGCTCGAACATGTGACCGGCTTCTTTGACCGGGCACCCTCACACGCCGAGATCGTGACCGGTGGCCGTCAGGCCGACCTGCCCGGGTTCTTTGTCGAACCAACCGTGGTGGCCGACCTGCGGCAGGACGACGAGATGGTCCAGAACGAGATCTTCGGTCCAGCCATGACCGTTCAGCGGTTCACCGACGAGGAAGAGGCGATCAAGTGGGCCAACGGCACCAAGTACGGTCTTGCCTCATCGGTCTGGACCCGTGACGTAGGTCGCGCGATGCGTGTCACCAACGCCCTTCGCTTCGGAGCGGTCTGGGTAAACGATCACATCCTGATGGCGGTCGAGATGCCTCACGGGGGATACAACGAGTCCGGCTACGGCAAGGACATGAGCATGTACTCCCTCGAGGACTACACCCAGATCAAGCATGTGATGATCAACAATGAATGAGTAGTCGGCGAGCTTCGCCCCGCCTCCCTTCTGAACCCGCCCGCCCACTGAGCAAGAGAACGGTTGGGCGGGCTCTGTCCGGAGATTCGGAGGCTGGTTCTCCTACTCGCTGTCCCGGAGGGCAGCGATGCCACCGATTACTCCCAAGTATGCGGTGCCGTCCGGGCCGAGACCGAGACCTGCGTAGTTGTTGTTGAAGAGGAATCCCGAACCCGCGTACTTGTTCCAGGCCGTCTTTCCGTTGCGGAAATCGATCGCGGTCCAGTAGTAGCCCTGCGATCCGCTCGGATCCGGAGGACGGGTGTACGCGTAGATGAGGCCCGTCTTCGATGACATCTTCGGAACGACGGAGGCTCCCCGCTCGGTCCAGTTGGTCCAGATCTTCCTGCAGCCCTTGCCGTCCTTGCGGATGTCCACCCTCGCGAAGCCGGCCTCGGTCACAACCGAACCGGCGCCCGGGGCGAAAATGTCGGTGTAGCCGTAGTTGTTCTCGACGATCAGGGAACGACCCGTCGTGATCAACGAATTCTCGGTCGCGCTCTTGTTCTTCTTGAACACCGGGACCTCGCAGACCTTGCGCTTCTTGCCACGCAACTTGTCGGCGGTCCGGTAGACGACCACGTTCTCGGGGTTGGCGTTGTCGACGATCGCGACGTAACCGCCGGTCAGGATGTCGGGAGTGGTGCCGGTACCGGCATCGGCCTGGCCGGGCTTCTGGACTCCGTCGTTTCGGTATTTGACCTTCCACTGGACACGGGGCTTGCCGTTCTTCTGTTTCGTCAGTTTGTAGAGCCGCTTGCTGGTGGCCACATAGACGGCGTTCCGATCGACCGTGAAGGAGTTCTGGATTTCCTCGCCGAGCCGCAGGAACCTGATCTGTTCGGTCTTCGGATCGATTGTGCCGACCTCGCCGGTCTGCTTGACCACGAACCAGAGCAGGCCCTGGAAGTCGGGTAGCGCCGAATTCATCCGTTCGGTCGCCGGGTCAACCACCGAAGTGACGTCGATGTCATCAACCAGTTGGAACTCGGACCCGTCCGGGGTCTGACCAAGGATCAGGATGTGGTTGGTCCTGGTCGGGATGACCAGCTGATTCCTGTTGTTCAGATAGAAGTAGCCGCCAGCAGAGAAGTTCTGGTAGGCCGGAGTGTTGCCTACTGGAGCCGCGTTGGGCAGGTCGTAGGTGTCGATCACCTCGAGGGTGTACGGATCGACGATTCGGGCCTGGGGAGGGGCAATCGTGGAAACGCAGACCGTGACTATGCGGCCACGGGAATCGAAGGCGATGGTGGAGCAGACTCCGTTCGCAGCCGATCCGGAACTTGCGACCAGGTTCCTTCCGACAGGTCCGGGCCAGCTATAGGTGCCGGTCATCCACGTGTCGTTGTGAATGTTGCTCTTCTGGTTTTTCGCCATGAAGGGGTTCTGCGGTGCCCTGGTCGCGCCCTTGATCGGGGTCGGCTTGAAGGCCATTCCGGAGAAGTTCGGGAGCGAAGGCGCGGGAGCGGCCGAACTGATCGGGGCCGAAGATGCGGCCGGGGCGAAGGTCAGTCCGATCACGGCTGCGAATGCCACCACGACGGAAACGGACCGCGCAATAAGGTGAAGCTCACGAAAGGTCAAAAGCAGATCCTCTCCGAATTGTCCCGGCTGTCACTCAGTCGGGCCTTGGCGTTCTTCAGGCTCCGCTTCGCCGCCTCGATGCGGTCGCGATTCCCCGTCCTCCTGGCGGCCTCCAATGCCCGCTCACTCGACTCTACCCTCTGTTCGGCGATTTTTCTCGCTTTGATCGAAGCGGCGCAGCCAAAGGGACGGGCTTGGGAGCCGATCACGTTGATGCCCGAGTAGGCGTCGGGAAAGTCGTCGAGTGACTCGATCAGCTCGACCTCGCTCTGAATGTCCTCCGCAAGTTCCGGTTCGGCAACCCTCGAGTAGATGCCAGGGAAATAGTGCAGCGCGCAGCCCTTGCCCGTACTCACGATCCCGATAAGTCTTCTCGCCCCCTTGTCGCCGGTGACGCTGAGCGGGCCGCCGCTGTCCCCCTGGCAGGCGTCCCGGCCTCCGGCGATGTAGCCCGCACAGAGCTGTGTCGTGCCGTCGAAGGCGGCGCCGTAACGGCTGCAGCCGGAATCGGCGAGAACGTTGACGGTCACCCGCTGCAGAACGGTCGAGCTCGGTCCACCGTCGTACAGATCACCGAACCCCGTGACGGTTGCCTTACGACCGGGTTCCCAAAGAGGCAACTCGTCGGGCCCGGCGATCTTCAGCGTGGGGGCCGAAGCAGGACTATCCAACGAAACGAACCCCCAGTCGTAAACGGTCCGGATTGGGTCATAGCGCGGGTCGACGCGGGCCGAATGCCAGTCCAGCTCGACGCCCCCGGCACTCACCCGGGTGCGGCCGGTGTAGGCACGAAAAACCAGGCCCGGCCTGTCCTCGTAGTAGTTGCCGTAATCGTCGACAAGACAGTGGGCGGCAGTCAGAATGATCATCGGATGGATCAGGGAGCCACCGCAGAACTCCTTGTTGTTGGCGGTGATCAGAACCTGCCACGGGAAGTTCGATGCGGTAGTACTCGTCCCGCCGACGATCGACGAGCTCGCATCGACCCGGGTCTTCGCAGAGCTATGGCTGACAAATTCCGATGGTGTATTTGCTGCCAGAAACAGCGCTGCCAGGAGCAGCGCGAGGGCCGTAGCCGCAATCAGCAGCGGCTTGAAAGCTGGGGTTTTTCGCGTTCCCACCTCGTTTTACAACCCGGCTAGAGGCCAAATGTCTTGCCGATGATCTCCTTCATGATCTCGTCGGTTCCTCCTCCGATCGGGCCGAGACGCGCGTCCCGAAGTGCCCGCTCAATCCCATACTCCCTCATATAGCCGTATCCGCCATGAATTTGGAGAGCTTCGTCAGCGATCTCGCAAAGCGCCCGCTGGGTCATCAGCTTCGACATCGAAACCTCGCGGATCACATTCTCGCCTTCGTTGAAGCGGCGCAGAGTGTCGTAGGTGAGCGTCCTGGCCGCGGCAGCGGTGGTCGCCATCTCGGCGATCTTGTGCCGGATCGCCTGGAAAGAACCGATCGAACGGCCGAAGGCCTGCCGCTCCCCCGCATAGGCGATCGAGGACTCGATCAGGGCATCCATTGCGCCCACCGCACCGATTGCCATCAGCAGACGCTCCCAGGCGAAGTTGGACATGATCAGCTGGAAACCTTCGTTTTCCCTGCCCAAAAGGTGCTCCTCCGGCACCTCGACGTCGTTGAAGGCGATCTCGCCCGTGTCGGAGGAATGCCAGCCGAGCTTCTCCAGCTTTGAGGTGACCTCGTAGCCCGGCGAGTCTGTGTCAATTACCAGGAAAGAGATGCCGCCATGGCCCCCCTCCTCGGTTGTCTTTACAGCACACACGAGGAAGTCCGCCCGGACACCATTGGTGATGAAGGTTTTCGAGCCGTTCACGACATAACCGCCATCGACCTTGCGGGCCATGGTGCGAAGCGAGGCAACATCAGAGCCTGCCCCCGGTTCGGTAATCCCGAGGGCGCCGATCTTCTCACCCTTGATCCCCGGTACCAGCCACTTCTGGCGTTGCCACTCGTTCCCGAACTTGAAGACCGGCGGCATCGCGATCGAGGCATGCGCGTTCAGGCCGGCAGCGACTCCGCCCGAGGCACCGCGCCGGGAGAGTTCCTCGACCCAGATCGCGTCGTGAAGGTAGCTCCCGCCCTGGCCGCCGTACTCCTCCGGGAACTTCAGCCCGAGGAAACCGAGTTCACCGCAGCGGTCGTAGAGCTCGCGGGGGAAGAGCCTCTCTTCCTCCCACTCTTCGATGTGAGGCGCAATTTCGTTTTCGACGAAGCGCCGGACCGACTCCCTCAGGTCCTCGTGCTCCTGGGTGAAGGGGGGAGGGATGGCGGGGGTGCCGTTCTGGTCAGGCATCGATGCTTCCCATCAGGGTCGGGGCGTAACGGTCGCCCTGCGGCCTCGGTAGCGCGTCGAGCGCAGCCAGGTCGGACTCACTGAGTGACACCGCTGCCGCCGCTGCGTTCTCCTCCAGCCTGGAGATCTTCTTGGTTCCGGGGATGGGTACGACGTCGCTTCCCTGGGCCAGGACCCAGGCAATCGCCATCTGGGCCGGCGTTACGTCATGGGTCGACGCGAGTTCTTCGATCGCCTCCACGATCGTGAGATTCCGGCGGAAGTTCTCCTTGCTCATCCGGGGGTCATGGCTCCTGAAGTCGGCCGAGTCGAAGTCGGCCTCCGAGCGGAACCTGCCCGTAAGGAAACCCCGGCCGAGCGGGGAGTAGGGCACAAGGCCGATTCCCAGCTCCCGCAGGACCGGCAGAACCTGTTCCTCGAGGCCTCTTTCGAACAGCGAGTACTCGGACTGGAGGGCCGATATCGGGTGGACTTCATTTGCCTTCCTGATCGTCTCCACCGATGCTTCGGACAGTCCGAGGTAGCGGACCTTTCCGGCCTCGACCAGTTCCGACATGGCCCCGACCGTTTCCTCGATCGGCACGGTCCGGTCAACCCGGTGCTGGTAGTAGAGGTCGACGTGATCGAGCCCGAGGCGGGTCAGAGATTCGTCGATCGAGCTTCGAACGTAGTCCGGGTGACCACTGATCGACCGTTCGTTGCCTTCCCCGCGAACGATCCCGAACTTGGTCGCGACGACCGCCTGATCCCGCCGGTCGGCGACTGCCCGGCCGACCAGCCGCTCGTTGTCTCCCCGGCCGTACATGTCGGCCGTGTCGAGAAGGTTGACTCCGATTTCCAGGGCCCGGTGAATGGTCGCGATCGATTCCGCCTCGTCGCTTTCGCCATAGAAATCAGACATGCCCATGCAGCCGAGCCCGATGGCGGAAACCTCGAGCCCTTCACTGCCCAGCTTGCGATTCTCCATCGACCGATCATAGAACCGGGCATCGATCCGGCGAACCCAGCTTCGCCCGCTTGATGGTCCTTAACGGACGAAACGCCCCGGCGGGGCGCTTCGTGACTGAACCTGCTGTGTCGGCTGTCGGTCCTAGAAGCCCGCGGGGTGCCTGGCGGTGAAGCCCCGGGATGACCGGATCGTGGTGCTCCAGCGATTGCCTCCGGTGGAGCTCATATTGGAGGTGTCGAAGGAGAGACCGGCGATGACCATGTACATGTGGCCGCCGTTGGCGTAGGTGGTGATCCACCTGCCGACTCCGGGCTTCTGCCAGTTGACGAAGCTTCCGGAAGGCATCGGGTAACGGAGCAGGCCGGCGGCGCGGAGCGCGTAGCTGACCGAGCCGGAGCAGTCGTAACCGCGATCGAGCCGGCGGCTTAGGCTGTGACCGCCGCCGTACACGTAGCGCATGTTGCGGATCCGGTTGGCGGCCGCGATCGCCTTCTTGACGGCCAGCGGAGCGGTTGACGGGGCGTAGGCGACGCCGCGGATGAGGCGGGCCTTCTTGACCGGCTTGCAGTCCGACGGGGCGATGGTGAGTCCACCACTCGAAGCGTCCTTGCAGCTGGCGGCCTGGGCCGCCGGGGCCAGAGACGAAAGGGCGATGAAGGCCATGGCTGCGAGAGCTATGGCAAAGGCAAGTGCCCGGAAAGCATTGGAACTGCTGAAAGGCTTGGTTGTGCGCGACAGGTTGATACCGAATCTCCTTGGTCGGCCTACGGGGTTAGCTGTCGGGCTGGCGCTTTAGGAGCCGCGCCCCCACCTGATTCAGTGGGTTCGCCCCAGAAACTCGGTTCCCCCGTTCCCGGTCACAGAGTGAGCGGGATTCGGCGTCTCGGTTTTTGAACTTGCGGGATAATAGACGATCTGCATGTCATTCGCTAACAAACCCCCGCTCTCCTTCGTTTGTCCCTGCAATTTCCGGAAACATGATGTCCTCCGAATTCGGCACGAGATGCGAAGTCTGGCCGGGTCTGGAGCGTTTCCGGTGCTAGGTTTGACTGGTGGAAATTGCTGGCAAGACGGTGCTGTTGACAGGTGCGACCGGAGGCATCGGCCGCTCGATCGCCAGTACCCTCGCTGACGCCGGCGGAAGCCTGATTCTGTCTGGACGTTCCGCTCAAGCCCTTGAAGAACTGGCAGCAAACCTGCCGGGAAGCGGGCATTCGGTTCTGGCAGCAGACCTCGGTGATGAGGGTGCGGCCCTCGATCTGGCCTCCGCGGCCGGCGCGGTCGACGTTCTGGTGGCCAACGCCGCCCTGCCAAGCACCGGCCGGGTAACCGAACTCTCGGATGCCCAGGTAGCCCGGATGCTCCGCATCAATCTCGAGGCGCCCATCCTGCTCGCTCAGGCTCTGCTTCCCGGAATGCTGGATCGCGGAGACGGAAAGCTCGTGATGATCGGCTCCCTGGCCGGCAAGGCCGGCAGCCCCCGTTCTTCCATCTACAACGCGACGAAGTTCGGGCTTCGAGGTTTCGTCTTCGGGCTGGCTGCCGATCTTGCTGACACACCGGTGGGGGTAACGCTCGTCGCGCCCGGATTCGTCAGGGAGGCGGGGATGTTCGCCGACTCAGGCGCCGATGCTCCGCCGGGGTTAGGAACTACTACACCGAAAAAGGTCGCCGCCGCCGTCCTCAAGGCCATAGGCTCGAACCGGGTCGAGATTGCGGTGGCACCGCTAGTCCAGAGGACGATGGCGCATGTGGGGCTCATGAGTCCCCACGTCTCCCACCGGGTTCAGTCCGGAAGCGCCGGCCAGAGCGCCGCCGAATCCCTGGCTCGCGGCCAGACCGACAAACGTTGACTCCCACCCACCAATAAAGAAAAGAAAGAACCATGAGCAGCAACTCCAGAGATTCGTTTTCAAGCAAGGACAGCATCGAGGTAGGGGGCCAGAGTTTCGAGATCTTCAGGCTCGACGCGCTTCAGCCGAAGTTCGACGTTGCCCGCCTTCCCTACTCGATCAAGGTGCTGCTGGAAAACGTGCTCCGGCTCGAAGATGGTGTTTCGGTCAGCGCGGCCGATGTTGAAGCCATCGCCTCGTGGGATGCGAAAGCTGAACCGTCCGTTGAGATTCCCTTCCAGCCCGCACGTGTGCTGATGCAGGACTTCACCGGTGTCCCGGCGGTCGTGGACCTCGCGGCCATGCGCGACGCAATGGCTGACATCGGGGGTGACGTTTCGGCGATCAATCCGCTTGTTGATGTCGACCTGGTGATCGACCATTCGGTCCAGGTAGACGCCTTCGGCAACGGCATGGCCTTCGAAATCAACGCCGAAAAGGAGTTCGAGCGAAACCTCGAGCGGTACGAGTTCCTGAAATGGGGCCAGGGTTCCTTCGACAACTTCAGGGTCGTGCCGCCCGCCACCGGCATCTGTCACCAGGTGAACCTCGAATACATCGCCCAGGTCGTCTACAGCCGGGAGAACGACGGCGTCCTGCAGGCATATCCGGACACCCTGGTCGGTACCGACTCACACACCACAATGGTCAACGGCCTTGGCGTTCTGGGCTGGGGCGTGGGCGGCATCGAGGCCGAGGCGGCAATGCTCGGCCAGCCGATCTCGATGCTGCTGCCGCAGGTGGTCGGGTTCAAACTTGACGGCAAGCTCCCCAAGGCAGCCACAGCGACCGATCTCGTACTCACGGTCACCGAAATGCTCCGTGAGCGTGGCGTCGTAGGAAAGTTCGTCGAGTTCTACGGTCCGGGCCTCTCGACCTTGCCGCTGGCCGACCGCGCCACCCTCGGCAACATGTCCCCGGAGTTCGGTTCGACCTGCGCGATCTTCCCGCCTGACGCGGAAACGCTTCGTTACCTGGAGCTGACCGGCCGGCCTACAGCCACAATCGAACTGGTGGACGCCTACGCGCGACTCCAGGGCACTTTCCACACCGCCGACTCGGAGGACCCAGTCTTCAGCGACACGCTCGAGCTGGAGCTCGATTCGGTCGTGCCTTCAATCGCCGGGCCCAAGCGCCCCCAGGACAGGGTCTCCCTGTCCGACGCCAAGCCGGCCTTCCTCGAGGCTCTCTGCGAGTTCGACGAGGACGCCTCCAACCAGCTCAGCGCGTATGACGAGGCGCTCGAGGAATCCTTCCCGGCGTCTGACCCGCCAGCCGAGGATCGTTCGAGCGAAGCCGGCAAGCCGGCCGGGCCACCGTCAGGTGCCGATGTTGCGGTCGCCCTTGAGCGTTGCAGCGAAGACATGGTCGGTGTGACCCTGGAGGACGGAACATCTTTCGATCTCGATCACGGGCGTGTAGTGATCGCTGCGATCACCTCCTGCACTAACACCTCGAACCCGTACGTCATGGTCGGGGCCGGCCTGCTGGCCCGCAACGCGCTTGCCCGGGGCCTTGAGCGCAAGCCCTGGGTCAAGACCTCGCTCGCACCGGGTTCAACTGTGGTCACCGACTATCTGGACCAGGCCGGCCTGACCGAGTACCTGGATGAGCTTCAGTTCAACCTGGTCGGCTACGGCTGCACGACCTGCATCGGCAACTCCGGCCCGCTGGCGCCCGAGATCTCCGCAGCGATCGAAGAGAAGGATCTCGTGGTCTGCTCTGTTCTCTCCGGCAACAGGAACTTCGAAGGCCGGATCAGCCAGGACGTGAAGGCGAACTACCTCGCCTCTCCTCCGCTGGTGGTTGCGTACGCACTTGCGGGCCGCATGGACATCGACATCCAGAAGGATCCGCTCGGAAACGACCCTGAAGGCAACCCGGTCTATCTGGATGACATCTGGCCCGACCCGGAAGAGGTCGCGAAGGTTGTCGGCGACTCGATCCGGCGCGAGATGTTCGAGAAGAATTACGGCGACGTCTTCAAGGGTGACGAGAACTGGCAGAACGTATCGGTGCCTGAAGGCGACCGATACACCTGGCCCGACTCCACCTACGTCAGGAAGCCCACCTTCTTCGAGGACCTGCCGGCGGACCCTCCCGGGCTTGACCCGATCAGGGGTGCCCGGGTCCTTGCCAAGCTCGGTGACTCGATCACGACCGACCACATCTCACCGGCAGGAGCGATCAAGAAGGACAGTCCGGCTGGTGCCTGGCTCATCGAGCAGGGCGTCGGCCCCGCCGACTTCAACTCCTACGGTTCCCGCCGGGGCAACTACGAGGTGATGGTGCGCGGCACCTTCGCGAACATCCGGCTTCGAAACCAGCTGGTCGAGCGCTCCGGCGGCTACACCCGTCACATCCCGACCGGAGTCGAGACCTCGATCTTCGAAGCTGCCCGGCTTTACGCCGACGAGGGGGTTCCCCTGGTTGTGCTTGCGGGCAAGGAGTACGGATCAGGTTCCTCTCGCGACTGGGCTGCCAAGGGCACCCGGCTGCTCGGTGTCCGTGCGGTGATCGCCGAAAGCTACGAGCGAATCCACCGGTCGAACCTGATTGGCATGGGTGTAGTGCCGCTCCAGTACCCGGCAGGTGAGAGCACGGAGTCGCTCGGCCTGACCGGTGAGGAAGTGATCACGATCGGCGATCTCCAGGGCGGTGAAGCCAGGACGGTTCAGGTAACCGCGGAGCGGGAAGGCGCCGAGCCGGTCACCTTCGAAGCCACCGTGCGCCTCGACACTCCGAACGAGATCCGCTACATCAACAACGACGGAATCCTCCAGACCGTTCTCCGCGACCTGAACGCGTAGCTGACGCTGGTTTACGGAGCCCCGGTCCCGGTCCTACCTCAAACGGTCGGGCGGGATCGGGGGAAGGTCGTCGGGACTGCTGGTGAATGGCTCGGCGACCTGCTTGCTGCCGAGGAGCTGTTCGCGGTGCCTGACTGCGTCCCCGTAGTACGCGGTCCGATAAGGAGTCCCCGATTCTTCGAGCAGGCCCGAGTACTCGTTCAGTTCGACGGGGTCCCGGCCGAAGAGGAGCAGACCGACCTTTCCGTGTGCCGGTTCGGCGACCAGCATGCAGGTGAGCCAGGTGTGACCGGTTCCCTCGGCAACCCGGGCGTAGGTTCCGGTCGCTTCGTCTTCATCGTCAAAGAGCCGACAGAGGAAGAAGAAGATCTCCCCGTCAACATCGACTTCAACCGGATCGAAAAGGCCCGCTTCCAAAGGTTCATCACCCACAAGTCCATGCTGACACACAGCAACATGTGGGGCGAAGACCGGACCGACTGCAGTTAAGAGTTGGCGGGCGAGGGTCGCGGGAGGCAGGGGGTCCGCGCGACCCTCACCACGCCTGCGCGTCGGTAGCCAGGGAGGGATGCCGACGCGAACGCCTCCGGGGATTAACCGCCGGAAGCGGGCTTGGAAAATTTGAACTGGGTGACTACCCCTCCTGGGCCTGTGGGTCCGATCCTGCTCCTTCCCTTTTCTCCCTAGTGCTAAAGCGGACCTGCAAGGAAGGTTATACACCTATTGGCGACCGCCGTCCACTTAAGCGGGCTGCCCGTCACAGGCGGACCACAATTCCGGCCTTCCGGGCCGCTCGCGCGGGTGTTCTGGTGCCCGACTGAGCGGTTGCTGAAGGCTCAGGGGGTGAGTGCCGTGAGCACGATTCGTTCCTGCTCACGGATGTGGGCGACCGAGTAGCCCTCCGAGGGACTTGACCGTTCCGGACGACCGATGTACTCGAGATTGACCCCGTCCGGGAGGATCGGAGGCAACCTGCGCCACATCGTTGCCCAGGCACCCATGTTCTTCGGCTCTTCCTGGACCCAGGCAACTTCCTTGAGATTCGGGTAGAGCTTGAACATCTCGGCCAGCTGCCGGCCCGGGAAGGGGTAGAGCAGTTCGACGCGCGCCACCGCGACCCGCTCGGCGGTATCGCGGGGGGCCGCTGCATCCAGGTCGTGATAGATGCGGCCGGAGCAGAGGACCAGTCTCTCGACCTTCTCGCGTCGTTCGACCGCCTTCGGATCGTCGAGGATGAAGTGGAAGTGCTCTTCGGTCAGCTGCTCCAGCGAAGCGGTCGCGGCGGTCTGGCGCAGCAGTCCCTTCGGCGTGAAGACGACCAGCGGCCGAGCCTTCTTGATCAGTGCCTGACGCCTGAGCAGGTGGAAGTACTGGGCCGCAGTCGAGGGGTTGGCCACGCGCATGGATCCTTCTGCGGCCAGCTGGAGGAATCTCTCCATCCTCGCGCTCGAGTGCTCGGGACCGGCTCCTTCGTGGCCGTGAGGAAGCAGAAGCGTCAGTCGCGAAGTCAGGCCCCACTTGGCCTCGCCGGAAGCGATGAAGCTGTCGATGATCACCTGGGCGGAGTTGGCAAAGTCGCCGAACTGCGCTTCCCACAGGACCAGTGAGTCCGGGTTGGATGACGCGTACCCGTACTCGAACCCGAGGCAGGCGATCTCCGACAGCGGACTGTTGTGAAGTTCGAACGGCGCAGTCGCGTCAGCGAGGTGCTGGATCGGTGCGTACTTGATCCCGGTCTTTTCATCATGGAGGACGAGGTGTCGCTGGGAGAAGGTTCCCCGCTCGGTGTCCTGGCCGGTCATTCGAACGTGCTTGCCCTCGGTGATCAGAGACGCAAGTGCGAGCGATTCGGCATGAGCAAACTCGACTCCACCTTCTTCCAGCGCCTCGATCCGACGGTTCAGGGGCTTTCGGAGCTTGCGGTGAATCGTGAAGCTGGCCGGGACTTCCAGGAGCGCCTGGTTCAGTTCGCGCAGGCGATCCGCGGGAACAGCGGTCTGGACGGGCGGACTGGCTGAACGGTCAAGTTCCCCGGTCCCGATGTTGGTCACGGTCGGGTCCTCGTAAACACCCGAGTCCATCTTCTTGCGGAGGCCTTCGAGGGTTTCCTTCAGGTAGCTGCGACGCTTCTCGGCGGCAGCTTCGACTTCTTCCGCGGTGACGACCTTCTGTTCGATCAGCTGCTCGGTGTAGATCTCGGACACCGGCTTGTGCTTCTTGATTTCCGCGGCCATCAGTGGCTGCGTGTAGGCCGGCTCGTCGGTCTCGTTGTGCCCGAAGCGGCGGTAGCCGATCACATCGATCACGATGTCCCGATTCCAGCGTTCGCGGTAGGCCATAGCGAGCCGCATCGCCTGCGAGCACGCCTCGACGTCATCGGCGTTGACATGGAGGATCGGAACGTTGAATCCCTTGGCCATGTCTGCCGCATAGGGAGTGGAGCGGCCATCGGTCGGGTTGGTGGTGAAACCGATCTGGTTGTTCTCGATGATGTGGATCGTGCCGCCCACCGAGTAGCCCTCCAGCGACTGGAGGTTGAAGGTTTCCGCGACAACTCCCTGACCGGGAAAGGCGGCGTCGCCGTGAAGGACAACCGGGACGGCGCTGGCCGGGTCCAGGGTCAGGCTCCCGCCATCGATCACTCCCTGCGAGTAGCGGGTGGCTCCCGTGACGACCGGGTCGACGAACTCGAGGTGGCTCGGGTTCGGGTAAAGGTGCACCTTGATGCTGGATCCGTCGTTGTGCTCGGCCACACCCTCGTGCCCGTAGTGGTACTTGACGTCACCGGTTCCTCCATGGGGAATCGCGGCCAGCGACTTGACGTCCTCGATCCGCTTGCCACCTTCGAACTCGGCGAAGATCGCCTCGGCGGGTCGACGGACGGTGTGGGCGAGTACCGAGAGGCGACCGCGATGGGCCATTCCAAGCACGACTTCCCTGGCGCCGCCTCGCGCCGCGAGGGTAGTGAGCTCGTCGAGCATGGTGACTATCGAGTCGAGCCCCTCGATCGAGAACATCTTCTGGCCGAGATAGGCCTTTTCGAGGAACCTTTCGAACTCGAAGACGTCGATCAGCCGGCCAAGCAGCCGCTTCTGTTCTTCCTTGTCGAAAGCTTTGCGATGAGCGCCGGTCTCGACCATTTCCCGCAGCCAGACCCGCTGGCTATGCGACGAGATGTGCTCGAACTGGTAGCCGATCGAGCCGGTGTAGGCCGCCTTCATCCTGGGGAGAGCTTCAAGCAGCGTCTCGCCCGGGACACCAATCCTGAGGATCGATGCCGGGATCTGCGCCATGAGTTCCGGGGTCAGATGGACGGTTTCCGGGTCGAGCGCCGGATCGCCCTTGGGGTCGGCGCCGAGCGGATCGAGGTTGGCGGCGAGGTGTCCATGTGTGCGGTACGCCTTGAGCAGCGAGGTCGCTGCCTGGACCGCCTGGAGCAGTTCCGGGCTCGGGGCTTCGGCGATCGCGCTGGGTGAGGGAGCTGCGGCAGCCGCCAGCGGCGGGGCCTGTTTGGCCTTGGCCTGGGCCGCTGCCAGCACGGTCCTGTCGACACCGAGATCGTCGGCAACCGACTCGTAGAACTCGTCGCCGCCGGCCAGCAGGCCATCGAGGGTCTTCAGGAAGTTGCCCGACTCGGCGCCCTGGATGATCCGGTGGTCATATGTGGAGGTGAGGGTCATGACCTTGGAGATGCCGAGCTGCTCGACTTTCTCCTTGTCGGCGAGTGACCACTCGGGCGGGTAGGCGATTGAGCCTGCCGCGACGATTGTTCCCTGTCCGGTCATCAGGCGGGGAACCGATGCAACGGTTCCGATTCCGCCCGGATTCGTGAGGGTGATGTTCGTTCCGGCGAAATCATCCGGGGTGAGGCGGTTTTCCCTCGTCTTGGTGATCAGGTCCTCGTAGTAGGCATGGAAAGCCGTGAAGTCGAGCTGGTCGGCACCCTTTATCGCGGGAACCATGAGGGAGCGGGAACCGTCCTTCTTTTCCACGTCCACCGCGATTCCGAGATTGACCTGACCGACCGATACCGAGTAGGTCTTGCCGTCGCGCTCTTCGAAATGTCTTGCCATGACCGGCCACTGGCGGGCGGCCTGCACGATTGCCCAGGCCACGAGGTGAGTGAAGGAGACCTTCATCCCGCGTTCCGCGAGGGCACCGTTCAGGCCCTTGCGCTTGGCGTCCAGCGTGTCGACGGCAATCGTCCTGAACGAGGTCGCGGTCGGGATCGAACGGCTTTCGTCCATTGCCTTGGCAAGCATTCCGGCCGGCCCGCGGAGGGCTTTCTCCTCACGGTCTGCCGCGACAGAGCCGCTACCGTTTCCGGCCGCGAGGACATCGGCTTTCGTCACCTTTCCGCCGGGGCCACTGCCTGAAATCTGGTCGATCCTGAGTCCATTGGCTGCGGCGACCCGTTTGGCGACCGGGGTCGCACGGCCGTCGCCGACATCGGCGGTACCAGAGGCTTCAGGTGCGACATCGGGCGCAGCGGCTCCACTGCCACCACCGGATCCTTCACCGGGAATCATCCGGCAGAGGGCGGCACCGATCGGAATCACCTGGTCGGGTTCGACCAGCAGTTCCGTGATCTCTCCGGCGCTGGGTGCCGGGACCTCTGCGTCGACCTTGTCGGTCGAAACCTCGACCAGGGTCTGGCCTTCCTCGACCTGGTCGCCGACCGCTACGTGCCACTCGAGCACTGTCCCCTCGGTCACCGACTCGCCCATCTCGGGCATGGTCACTTCCACTGGTTCTCCCGCCGGTTCATCAGCTGCGGGACCGCTCCCGTTGGGGACGCTGGAGGCCTTCGGGGTAACGCTGTCACCGAGGTCGGAGTCGCCTTCGCCGCCACCGGTGCCCGAGGAAGGACCGGATCCGCTGGCATCCGGGTCGATGACCGCAAGGATCGAGCCGATAGCGATCTCGTCGTCGACTTCTGCACGAAGTTCGGTGACGGTGCCGGAAACCGGGGCGGGAACCTCTGCGTCGACCTTGTCGGTCGATACCTCAACAAGGGTTTCGCCCTCCTCGATGGTGTCGCCGACCGCTACGTGCCACTCGAGCACGGTCCCCTCGGTCACCGACTCGCCCATCTCGGGCATCGTCACTTCAACTGCTGTCGCTTCGGCCATGTGGTCCAAGTGTATGCATTTGTGTGAGCCGCGTTCTATCCATCTGTACTGGCTGGGTCCGGAAATACAGGGGGTAACCGCTTCGCCTTGTTTTGACGGTGGCTGTAGGGTCTCCGCAAGTCAGCTATCAAGTGTTGATTGCTCGGAGGAGGAGCTGTGGATTACTTCATCACCGGAGGCACCGGTTTCATCGGTCGCTACCTGATCGAGAGGCTGCTGAAGCGCGACGGGACGGTGCATGTTCTGGTGCGCGAAGGCTCACGAGGAAGGTTCGAGGAGATGCGCGCCGGCTGGGGAGAGGATGGCGAGCGCGTCGTGCCGGTGATCGGCGACATCGGGCAGGCCAACCTGGGTCTCGATGCCGAACAGATCGCGGAACTGAAGGGCAGGATTGACGCCTTCTACCACCTGGCTGCGGTATACGACATGGAAGCCGACGAGGAAGCGATCCGGGCCGGCAACATCGAGGGGACGATCAACGCAGTCGATCTGGCCAACGAACTCGAGGTCGGCTGCTTCAACCACGTCAGCTCCATCGCCGCCGCGGGCCTGTTCAAGGGCACCTGGCGCGAAGACTTCTTCGACGAGGCCGAGAACCTTGACAAGCACCCCTACTTCCGGACCAAGCACGAGTCGGAGCGGATCGCCCGTGAGCGGACGACCGTGCCGTGGCGGGTGTACCGGCCGGGAATCGTGGTCGGTGACTCCGAGACCGGCCAGATGGACAAGATCGACGGTCCGTATTACTTCTTCAAGCTGATCCAGCGGCTGCGTAACGTCCTGCCTCCCTGGGCACCCACGATCGGCATCGAAGGCAAGCAGATCAACGTGGTGCCGGTCGACTTCGTCGCGGACGCGATCGACCACATCAGTCATCTCGAGGGCAAGGACGGGATGGCCTTCCACCTGACCGACCCCAACCCGCTTCGGGCCGGTCAGATCATCAATCTCTTCGCCCGGTCGGCAAACGCCCCCCAGATGTCGATGCGACTGGATCCCCAGATGCTCGAGGTCGTTCCGCCGGCGGTCCGCGGCGGCCTGATGATGCTGCCTCCGGTCAAGCGGATAACCGATTCGGTGCTCGAGGATCTCGGTATTCCCCGGGAAGTTCTGGTCTACATCAACTACCCGACCAAGTTCGACTGTTCGAACACCCTCGAGGCTCTCGAAGGCACCGACATCGCGGTCCCGCCTCTTGCCTCGTATTCGGACCAACTCTGGGACTACTGGGAGCGAAACCTCGATCCTGACCTGTTCAAGGACCGCTCGCTCGGCGGCGCGATCGGTGGCAAGGTCGTAATGATCACCGGCGCCTCTTCCGGGATCGGTGAGGCAGCAGCGATCAAGGTCGCCGCCGCTGGAGCCAAGGTTCTGCTTGTCGCCCGCAGCCGGGACAAGCTCGAGGAAATCCAGACCCTGATCGCCGAGGAGGGTGGCGAGGCATACATCCATACGGCCGACCTCTCGGACACCGATGACATCGAGCGGATGGCGGACGAGGTGCTCGCCGAGCATGGTCACGTCGATGTGCTGGTCAACAATGCCGGCCGCTCGATCCGGCGTTCGGTTGCACTTTCGTACGACCGGTTCCACGATTACGAGAGAACGATGCAGCTCAACTACTTCGGCTCTCTGAAGCTGATCCTGAAGCTGCTTCCGAGAATGCGCGAACGCAAGTCGGGTCACATCATCAACGTGAGCTCGATCGGCGTTCAGACCAATGCGCCGAGGTTTTCGGCCTACGTCGCCTCGAAGGCGGCACTGGATGCGTTCAGCCGCTGCATCGGCTCGGAGATCATCGACGACAAGGTGCACATCACCACGATCCACATGCCTCTGGTACGGACCGCGATGATCGCCCCGACCAAGATGTACGACGCGTTCCCGGCCATCAGCCCGGATGAAGCCGCGGAGATGATCACCGACGCGATGATCCGCAAGCCGAAGAAGGTGGCGACCAGGCTCGGAACGTTCGGCGAACTGCTCTACAGCCTCTCCCCGAAGGCGTCGGACGCAATCCTCAACACCGGCTACAAGCTGTTTCCCGACTCCAAGGCAGCCAAGGGCGAGGATGACACCGGGACCGACAAGGCTCCGTCGACCGAGGCAGTTGCCTTCGCGCACCTGTTGCGCGGCGTCCACTGGTAGGGTGGTAGGGATGCGCCGACTCAAACACTGGGGCTGGGGTTACGAAGACCAGCAGCAGCCGCATGAGCAGATAGTTGCCGCCTCCGAGGGCATCATCCCGATGCTCGGCTTCGGCCTTGCGCCGGAGCGGCCCGTGCCCCTCGACAAAGTCGAGCTCAGGCCCTCAAGGCTTGATTCGCCAGGCGGAATCTTCACCGACGACCTGCATGAGCGGGTAGTCCACTCACTCGGCAAGGCCTACCGGGACATCGTTCGGGGCTTTTACGGGCAGTTCGAGAACCCGCCGGACCTCGTCGCCTTTCCCGAGGACGAGGCCGGGGTGGTCGAAGTCCTCGAGCGGGCGGCTGACTGGGGTGCGGCCGTGATCCCGTTCGGTGGCGGGACCTCGGTATGCGGGGGGGTCGAACCCCGCTTTGATGATCGACCGGTCGTATCCCTGAACATGACCCGGATGAACCGGCTGCTCGAAGTCGACGAGACATCGCTGGCCGCCAGGATCCAGGCGGGAGCACGAGGACCGCAGCTCGAAGAACAGTTGAAGGCGCAGGGCCTGACCCTTCGCCACTTCCCTCAGTCCTTCGAATACGCGACACTCGGTGGCTGGCTGGTGACCCGGGCCGGGGGCCATTTCGCGACGGGCGAAACCCACGTAGACGACCTGACCGAGTCGATCCGGGCGATCACCCCGGCCGGCGAGTGGGAGAGCCGACGGCTGCCAGGCTCCGGCGCCGGGCCTTCCCCGGACCGGATGCTGCTCGGCTCGGAAGGCATCCTTGGCGTGGTGACCGAAGCCTGGATGAGGGTGCGACCCCGACCGGATTTCAAGGCGACCACAACGGTCGAGTTTCCCCCCGGTGACCGGGCGTTCTCCGAGGCCGCCACAGGCGCAGTCCGGCTGATCGCACAGTCCCGGCTCATGCCGAGCAACCTGCGACTGATCGACTCACTGGAGGCTAAGACCACGATGGCGGGGGACGGCTCCGCGACTTTGCTGATCATCGGTTTCGAGTCCGCCGGCCAGCCGGTCAAAGACAGGATGGACCAGGCAGTGGCGATCGCCGAATCCGCCGGAGGCCGGGTTGCTTCCCGGAGTTCGTCGACCCCGGGCGACCGGGCCTCAGACCAGGACGGCGGGGAGGACGCGGGGGCCGACCGCTGGCGTTCGGCTTTCCTGATGGCTCCCTACATGCGGGACACGTTTGTCGCCTGCGGAGTGATTGCCGAGACCTTCGAGACCTCGATCACCTGGGACCGGTTCGAAGACTTCCATCGCAATGTCATCGAGTCGACCCGCAGGGCTGTCGCCGAGGTGACGGGTGCCCCGGGCGAGGGTGAAGGCGCCCCGCGAGTCAGCTGCCGGTTGACCCACGTCTATCCGGATGGAGCCGCGCCCTACTTCACCGTGCTCGCACCGGCACGCCGGGGGAGCGAGGTCGAGCAGTGGGACGAGATCAAGGCTGCGGCATCGGAAGCGATCGAGCAGGGAGGGGGCACGATCACCCACCACCACGCAGTGGGCCGTGATCACCGCCCCTGGTACGACCGCCAGCGTCCGGATCAGTTCGCTGCCGCCCTGGCCGCCGCCAAGTCGGCCGTCGACCCGGACAACATGCTGAATCCGGGGGTCCTGATCGGCTGACCCGGATTGCCCGGGGAGGTCAGGCCAGGGCCGCGGTGTAGATCTCGTGGAGTTCCTGGCGGGTCTGGTCGAGAGGCTCCACAGATTTCTCGGTGCGGCTGAGCACGATCGCTCCCTCGATCGCCGAAATCGCCAGGGTCGCGAGTGAGCTGGCCCGCCTGCCCTCCACTCCTGCTTCGATCAGGGCGTTGGTCAGCGAGGTGTGAATCTGGCTGAAGGCACGGGCGGCCGGGATGGAGGCTTCTTCGCTGGCACCGGCCACTGCCGCGGCCATAAGGGGGCAACCCTCCCGGAAATCAGTGTGCTCCAGCTCCCGCATGTAGAAAGTGGCAAAGCGGTCGACCATTTCGGCAGGCCCGTCATCTGCCCGGTCGAAATTGGCGGCCACATAGACACCCGCCGACTCGATCGCTTCCGAAACCAGCTGCTTCTTCCCCCCGGGGAAATGGTGGTAGACCGAACCCCGGGGGGCTCCGCTCGCTTCGAGTACGTCGGCAAAGGAGGTGTCGCCGACACCACGCTCACGAAAGAGCCGTATAGCCGAGCCGAGCATCGCCTCCCGGGTTCCAGTCGCCATTCGATCTACCTCTCTCCGCAGTCGGTCAGGCGGCCGCGCCCGCTTCGGCCTTCGCTTCTTCCCGCTGTGCCTTGGCGATCTCGACCAGTTGCTTGTAATGGACCACGTTCCCACCGGCTCCCCAGCCACCGTCGACCACGTCGCGGCAGAGAACCCAGACCTTCAGCAGGTCCTCGTCAGCGACACCAAAGGCTTCGCGGATCGCCGCGGTACCGGCTTCGATCATTCGCGCGCGGCGCTCGTCGTTCAGGGCGCCTTCGGGAGTGACAACGTCGAGCTTGACGACTCCTGCGCCAGGCCTGTCGCCGGCATAAACCAACTCGGCAGGACGCTCATTGACGAGCACCCAGGTGACGCTGCGGAAGAACTCTGTGTTCGGGGCACCTTCGGCCTTGAGCAGGCTCGTGGTGAGTGTCTCGACCAGTTCGTCGCGGACTTCGGGGGTGATCGCCCCTTCCTGGTAACTCAGTTCCATCAGTGGCATTGAAATCTCCTCGGTTGGATCGGATTATGCACCAATGCATACACTATGCAGAGATGCATAGTCAAATGAAGGGGGCAGTTCACCGAAGAGTGCACCGGATGTATGACGGCGCGAGTCAGTAGCCTTCCCCGGCCCCGATGGAAGCTTCCTCCGAATACAAACTCACCGAGCGCGGACCACTGCGGGCTGCCCTGAAGACGGCACGGCCCCAGGAATGGGTCAAGAACGTCCTGGTCTTTGCCGGAGTCATCTTCTCCGGTCAGCTCGACGACACATGGGCGATCGGCCAGGCGCTGATCACCTTCGCCTGCTTCTGTGCGATTTCGAGCGCCGGCTACTTCATCAACGACCTCAACGATGTCGAACTCGACAGGCAGCATCCGAAGAAGCGCTTTCGCCCGATCGCTGCCGGCCAGCTGCCTATCGGGGCCGCATGGGTGATCTCGGCCGGACTCGCGATCGGAGCGATCGCCGTCGCCTTCGGCGTCGTCAACTGGCAGGTCGGCTGCATGGTCACCGGATACGGAGTCATCCAGGTCGCCTACAGCTTCGGCCTCAAGCAGGTCGTGATCATCGACGTGATGACCCTGGCCACCCTGTTCATCCTCAGGGTGATGGCCGGTGCCGAAGCGGTCGATGCGCATGCATCCGAGTGGCTCATCCTCTGCACCGGCATGCTCGCCTGCTTCCTGGGCTTCACCAAACGGCGCCAGGAAGCCGTTTCCGAGCTACACGAAGGGACCAGCAGCAGGCCGGTTCTCGAGCATTACTCGCTGCCGTTCCTGGACCAGATGGTCGCCATGGTCACCACCGGCACCGTGGTCAGCTACTCGATCTACACCGTCAACTCGCCCCTGGCGGGTTCGGAGATGATGCTGACGATTCCCCCCGTCGTATACGGGATTTTCCGCTATCTGTACCTGATTTACGACCGGTCTGACGACCGTTCGACTGCGGCAATAGTGGCCGAGGACCGGGGCGTGATGATCGCCGGTGCGGTCTTCGTGGCGATGGCACTTCTCGTGCTTTACGCCTTCGATTGACAGAAACATCTGCCTTGCCGTAGGATTTTCGATCCCGACGGTGAAACCTTTCGTATTCAGAGGGGTTATTTCCGTTGAAGACATACCCATATGAACATGGGAGACGGGTTCGGGACCCATCGAGAACCGGCATCAGGCCGGGGATCCCGAGGAAACCCTGTGAGCTGCAAATTCTCGAACCCTTGCGGCAGCTGACCGGGCCTTCGAGGCTTTCCCACCGTTCGCACCAAGCCAATTGGATATTGACCGGGTACCGATCAGGTGACCCAGAGTCTCGGAGATGAATTGAACCCGAATAACCGCATCGCTGTCAGCATTATCGCCCTCTTCGCCCTCGTGGCCGGGCTGCTCGTCTCAAGCGCGCCCGCCAGCGCCGCCGGCACGCCTGACCTGGCTATTTCAGCCAGCGCGTCGAGTCCGCTCTACGGCGAGACCGGCACGGTTTCGGTAACCGCGTCCCTCCCTTCCGGGCAGCCCAAGGGCTACAACCTCGCGTTCAGGGTCGTCCTTCCGAAGGGCATCTCCTACGCGGGCGGCGCCGAGTTCGCCCCCACCGTGATCGCGGACAAGCCGAACACCGGCGAGACCACCCTCCTTTTCAACAACATCTCGGACCTCGTCCCGAATTCCTCGCAGGGGATCTCGTTCGAGGTCAACCACGACAAGACCCTCTTCGACGTCGGATCGACCTACAAGATCGACTACGAGGCCTTCATCAACACCGATCCGCGCATCATGCCGGACTTTGATGGTGCCGGAGCCCCGATCGTCGCTAGTTCGACCGGCAATGCCTCCACCTCGACTACCTCGCGGATCAACGCGATCAAGATCAGCAAGTCCGAGCCGAGCCGTGAAGGCGAGATCCTTCGTGGCGTCCACAACCACCAGACGATCTACACGCTGAAGGTCCGCAACAACCTGGTCAACCCGACCAAGGGCACCGCGATCGACGACTGGCTCCCGGCCGACCTCGAGTTCCTGGGCTGCGAGGGTGATCCGGACAACACCACGGACGCGCCGACCAACCCCGGTTCCAGCGAGGAGTACCCCGGATCCGGTCCGATCAAGATCAACCCGGTTGACGACTGCTACAAGCCGGTTCTGGTCGAGACCGTCATGGCCGACCCGGACGGTTCGGGCCCGATGCCCGAGGCCGTTTACACGCATGTGGGCTGGGACACCGGCGACCTGGCTCCCGGCCAGGAGATCACCTACCGCTACCGCGCCGCGGTTCCACTCTCCGAGAACACGCTCGAGTGGAGCGGCACCGAGCCGACCCCCGAGTCGGGTGCGCAGGCTGCGAATCTCGATAACAACGCCGTCAAGCCCGCCCTGGAAATCCAGGACGAACAGAAGATCGTCAACTACGCGATCGCGACCGGCGAGTACCAGTCCAACACGGTCCCCTTCAACGTTTCCGACGAAACCACCCTTGAACGTACCGCCGAGGACCTGGTCGTCTACAAGTCGAACCTGACCTCGAACCAGCTCGCCCAGAACGCGATCAACACCTGGGAGCTCCGCTTCCGCACCGGCGAGTACCGCTACAGCGACGAGATCGTCGTCACCGACACACTGCCTTCGGGCCTCTGTCCGCTCGGACCGCAGAACTACACCACGAATAACGACTCCAGCGACAAGGAATGCGATCCGACCGGTGACAACCCGAGCGTTCCTTACCGGGATGTGACCGAGAACGCTGACGGTACCTTCACCATCACCTGGGACAAGTCGGTCCTCGCCAAGCTAGGTCACACGGATGTGAGTGACGAGTTCGTGATCACCTTCCCGACCCGCACTCGAAGCCACTACCAGGCCGACTTCAAGCCGAGCACCCCGCTGCTCGCCCGGGACTCGATCTCGAACAAGGTCAACCTGACCGGTGACGCCTACTCCCGCTGTGTCGATCCCGGCACCCCGGACTGCGCCACCCCGGGTCCGCAGATCTGGAGTGACGGGCAGCAGCCCGAGCCGGTTGTCGACGCATCCTCGGCCGGCCAGAGCGCCCCGGGCGTCGTCCTCAGCAAGCAGGTTGCCGAAAGCGGCAGCAATTGTGTGACCGCGACCTGGGTCAACACCATCCCGACCTACCAGCCCGGCGACACGATCTGCTGGCGAGTGACCCTGGACTTCCCGGCAAACGTGGACACCAGGCAGCTCCGGGTCACGGACTTCCTTCCGCGAAACGCTGCCTACGTGCCCGGCAGCTACGCCGACACCTCGGCCAACACCACTGACAACGCGATCGACACCAGCATGAGCGCCAACGGCGTCCTCTTCTGGGACATCAACGACGTTTACGTGCCCAAGGGCTCCCAGAAGTTCCAGGTCACCTTCAAGACCACGATCGAGCCGACCGGCGTCCTGCCTCCCGTTGACATCGAGGGCAACCTCGCCAAGTTCGCTTACTCGAACACCGCGGGCACCTCGTTCCCGCTCAGGGACCAGGCCGACTTCCAGACCGTGACCCCCACGCTTGAACTCAAGAAGGGTGTCCGTCAGGTCGATTCCGGAACCGTCAACAACCCGCCGATCGACGGTGTGACCGTGCGCGGCGGCAACGTCGTCACCTACCAGGTGGACGTGAAGTCCACCCGCGACACCAAGGACATCCAGGTTTGGGACCAGCTTCCGGCCGCCTACGACTGCTCGATGGTCTCCTCGATTTCCGATTCCGGCATCTGCGTTGACGGCGGAAGCGGAGTCGACCGGATCAAGTGGACGGTCCCGGCGATCAACGACGGCTCGACCAAGTCGCTCACCTACAAGGTTGCGATCCCAGGAACCTTCGGCCCCGAAAACACTTACGTGAACAAGGCCGGCGTTCGCCAGTACGAATCGGACACCAACACGGGTGGCCGCTACATCTACACCCCGCAGAACAACATCGACCCGGCTAACCCCCGGACGCCGAACGTGCCGCGGGTTGATGACGAGAGCAACGTCAAGACCCCGAACGTCGGACTGGTCAAGACCCGCTCGACCTCGATTTCCGAGACCGGCAACAGCGCCTCGAGCCAGGCCACGATCGGCGAGCTGATCAACTACACGGTCACCGCGACCCTGCCGCAGGGGACCACGTTCGGCAAGAACGCGAAGATCACCGATACCCCGAACTCGGCCACCACCCAGCCGCTGACCGGGCCCGCGACGGCGCTGCTCAACGGCTCGCCCCTGCCTGCCGGCTGGAGCATCGCCACCGTCGGTCAGACCATCACGGTCAACATCCCGGACAACTACGTGGTGCCGGTCGGCTCGGACCACACCGTCACGATCACCTTCCAGACCCGGGTCACCGATGTTTCAGCGAATGTCCGGGGCCAGAACCGCACCAACCAGGCGAACATCGCCTGGACCGACGGTTCCGCCAGAAGCAAGAACTCGAACTCGGTCTCGACGACCATCGTCGAGCCGCTGATCTCGCAGACCAAGTCGAACAACAGGTCATCGAACGCGAAGCCGAACGACGTAGTGACCTACACCCTGGTCACTGCCAACTCGAACTCCTCGAACGTCAGCATCGCCCATGACGTCGTGATCAAGGATGTCGTTCCGGCTGGAATCACCCTGATCGACGGCGGGGGCAACCCGCTCGCCGATGGCGCCGTGGTCCCCGGCACCGGCGGTGCCACCTGGGATGCCGCCACGCGGACCATCACCTCCGCTGCATCACCGGCGATCAACATCAACCCGGGCAGCAACGTCACCTGGACCTACCAGGCGAAGATCGATTCACCGGCGGTCGCCGGCAGCGTGTTCACCAACACCGCGAATGCCCGCACCACCTCGATCGACGGATCCAACCCGAACGAACGGACTGCATCGAGCAGCACCAACACCGGCTACGTCGCTTCCTCCAGCAGCAACGTCCGGGTCGGCGGCAGCTCGGTGACCAAGTCGGTTGATCCCGCCTGGGTCACCATCGGCACGCCGATGACCTACAAGGCGACAGTCACGATCCCGAAGAACCTGAAGTTCTTCAACCTGACCGTGCTCGACCTGCTCCCTGACTCGATTGATTTCGACGGCTACGTCGGCTCGAGCTGCATCAGCGGCTGCTCGGTTTCCAACCCGGCTCCGACCGTCCAGAACTACAACGCTCAGGTCGCCCCCTCGGCTACCACAATCGGATGGGACCTCGGCACCGTAGATGCCGGATCCGCCGATCGCGTCATCGAGTTCACCTACAAGGCCCATGTCCGTGACACCCACCGCAACGGTGGTGCCAAGGTCCTGGCCGGTGAGAACATCATCAACAAGGTCAACTCGATGTCCAACACATCGGTCAAGTTCACCTTCGATCCGAACGTGGTCAGGCCGACCAACGGATTCGACCACCTCTCACCCGAGGCCAAGACGACGACCCCGGTGCGCGAGCCCAAGGTCACGCTTGACAAGAAGGTGAAGATCGGTGCCGGGAGCTTCGTTGACGGACCGGCCCAGAGCCAGCCCGGTGACGCACTGACCTATCGCATCGTCGTCACAAACAGCGGCACCAGCCCGGCCTACGACCTGGTGGTCGACGACATGCCCGATGCCGAGCTCACCAACGTTGTGCTCGATCAGGGATCTTCCTTCAACACCAAGGCGTGGAGTGCCGGCGACCGATCGATGCGCTGGGTCATCCCCGGCCCGGTCAACCCCGGCCAGAGCGTCACGCTGACCTACACCGCCAACGCCGTCTCCTCGGCCCAGCTCGCCAACGGCGACTCTGCGATCAACACTGCCGGTTCTTCCTACTGGGGCATCCCGGTGGCCGAGCGGACCAACCCGTGGACCTACCGCGGTTATGACAGCAACCAGGACACGGTCCGGATCGACTTCGAGTTCCCCGAACTGACAGTCGTGAAGACCACAGCGGCGCCGGGCTTCCCGGATATCGCCGACGCGCAGGTGGAGCAGCCCTTCGGCTGGAGGATCGTCGTGACCAACTCGGCGACCACCGCGAAGGCCTTCGACACCGTGGTGCGCGACGTGCTGCCGCCGCACTGGACCTACAACGCCGGATCGACCGTTATCACCGGAGCCACCGGCGGAGACCCGTCGGTCGCGACGGACCCGGCTGGTGACGTCCTGACCTGGAGCTTCAACGGCCAGGTGATCCAGCCCGGAGCGAGCGTCGTGATCAGGTTCACCGCGACCCCGCAGCTCCCGGCCCGCGCTAACCCGCCGGTCCAGGTCAACGACGCGGATGCGACGACCAGGGACGCCAGCGGCGCCAATGGCAACAAGACCGGTCCCTACAAGGACGAGGATGATGCCAAGGCGACCCTGAAGTTCCCGATCGCCGATCTCAAGATCGAGAAGTCGGCACCGGCCCAGGTCAACGTGCTCGACGAGTTCGACTACGTGCTCAAGGTGACCAACAAGGGTCCGGACACGGCTACCCAGGTCGCGATCAGCGACCCGCTGCCGGCCGGCCTCCAGTTCGTCTCCTCGGCTGACTGCACCGCTGCGATTTCCTGCAGCCTCGGGACCATGGTCTCGGGTGCTTCGAAGACCGTGACCATCCGGGTCAAAGCGACCTTCGCTGCCGGCGGCAACACGGTCCACAACGTGGCCACCGTGACCGGCAAGGAATGGGAGCCGACTCCGGAGGACAACACGGATGACGCTGACACCTTCGTCGTCGGTGTTCCCGATCTGAAGATCACGAAGACTGCCGTGCCGACGAATGCGCGTCCGGGCCAGACGGTTACTTACACGCTGAAGGCCGAGAACATCGGTAATGCGCGTGCGGAGAACGTTGTGATCACGGATCCGGTTCCGGTTGGTCTGACCTTCGTGAGTGCTGACGCTCCCTGTGTCGAGGCCGCTGGCACGGTGACCTGCGCGATCGGTTCGCTTGATCCGGGTGAGGTGAAGACCTACCAGGTGAAGGCGACCGTGGATCAGTGGGGTGATGCTGATCCGACCCAGAACCACCAGCTTGACGTCCAGAAGGTTGAAACCCAGATTGATCTGAATCCGGGTGAAGTGAAGACGATCCAGGCGGTCTGCCCGTCGGGTTACTTCGCTTCTGACGGTTCGGTCCGGATCGACCATGTCGATCAGGGCACCGGTGACTGGACTGCTCCGCAGGTTCTGGAGTCAAGGGCTGCCGGTCTGGACAGGTGGCAGGGCACCGTGAAGAACACGGCGACCGGCCGGGTCCAGGCGAAGATCTTCGCGGTCTGCATCCAGAAGCAGACGGTTGCCGATGGCACCCACACCCATGATCTGATCGTCTCCGACGCAATAACCGTCACCGACCTGGTTCCGGTTGCTGGCAAGAAGACCGCGACGCTGATGTGTGGTCCCGGCCAGATCGCGATCCAGCCCGGTTTCCAGAGCGACAAGGAAGCCGATCTCGTTTACAGCGAGCCGGAGGGCAACGGCTGGAAGTTCGTGCTTGATGTTTCCGAGCCGGCCCAGGTGACCTTCTCGATTCGCTGCATGACCAGGCAGGTCAGCGTGACCGACGGTCACACCCATGACCTTGCCTTCGAGCATCTGGTGAAGGAGTTCACGATCCCGGCGGGCACCGTTTCCGAGGCCCAGCTGACCTGCTCCGATGGCGGCAAGGGCATCGTCGCTGACATGGACCTTGATGACGGTCTCGTGTCACTCGGCAACGATCCCCGTCCGGTCACCCGAGCGTTCAAGATCTACAACCCGACCGACAGTGACCTGAAGGCCAGGCTGAGCCTGCTTTGCCTGGGTCTGCGCACCGCTGGCGAGCATGTCCCGCCGAAGGTCCTGCAGAACACCGCCTACATCTCGACGACTTCGCTCGAGGAGATCACCACCAACAACCACTCGACCGCGACCGTGATCGCCGAGGACACCGACATTCACGAGCCGATCGATCCGGTTGATCCGGTCAAGCCCACCCCGAACAATCCTGTCGCCAAGACGATCGTCGGCAAGGGCGTCAGCTACTCCGCCAGCGGAGTCACCTTCACCCTGAAGTGCACTGGCGCCTGTGGCGGAACCGCCAAGCTCAGCACCCTCTCCAGGGTCAAGGCCGGTGGCAAGCAGTTCGCCAAGGGCACCGTGCTCGCGAAGAGGACCTACTTCGTCGGCAAGGCCGGCACGAAGAAGATCAAGCTTGGCCTGACCAGGGCCGGCAAGGCGATCCTCAAGTCCGGCAAGGCAAAGAAGGCAATCCTTCGTGTCTCCGGCAAGACCGCCAAGGTGGTCAAGGTCGGAAGGCGCTAGGCCCTTCCGAAACGAATTCAGGAAGCCCCGGTCGAAAGGCCGGGGCTTCTTCGTTAAGGCTCGCTCTACTCGAAGACGGGAAGATCGCTGGCGAATTCAGTCTTGCCGGACTTCTGGAACTGGACGTCGACGGTTTCGTCCTTGTTGTAGAAGCCGACCACTCCGAGCAGCATGAACAGCTTCTTCTTCCCGGTCTTGTCTTCCTTGATGATCTCGCGGGTGAAGAGGATCTCGTGGTCGCGGATCGCGTAGTCCTCGCCCTCGGACTGGGCGACGCCGTTTACGAAGACGACGATCGGCTTCTCGGCGCCTTCAGGCAGGGTCACCCGGCGCCCGGCCGCATATGAACCCTTCGGAATTTTCTGTTCGCTGCTTTCTTCGCTCATGCGCTCAGGAACATTTTCAACGATTTGATCGCCTGGGGCAGCGTCGACCCCTCCAGGGTCTGTCGGCGGACACTTCCCGCATAAGGAACGATCCTGAGGTCACCCTGGATGTCGATGCCGGCCGTAGGAGGCTTGAAGATGCCCTTGCCGGTGATCTCGATCCGCGCGTTGACGATCTGGGAAGGCTCGTACTCCCGGATAGCACTGACCGGGTCGAGGGGTCCCTCAGAGACCACCTCGTCCGCGGCTTCGCGGGCAGCGCCGAGGGCAGAGTCGAGATCGTCGAAGGTCTGGCGACTTACGTCAGGGCCGTGCCTGACGGTGAGTTTCCACTGAGCCATGCGCTCCCCCTGCCTGGACGGACCGGGATCTGCTCAGGAGGGACGGGTGGCCGGACCGGAGATCCGGTCGTCGCCGGTCCTCTCGCCGATCGGCACGTAGTCTGCCTCGCGCGCCCCGGTGTAGATCTGCCTGGGGCGGGCAATCTTCTTGTCCGGATCCTCGGTCATCTCGAGCCACTGGGCGATCCAGCCTGCCGTACGGGCGATCGCAAAGATCACGGTGAACATTCCAGGCGGAATCTTCAGGGCCTCGTAGATGATTCCCGAGTAGAAGTCCACGTTCGGGTAGAGCTTGCGTGAGGTGAAGAACTCGTCGTCGAGAGCCTGCTTCTCGAGTTCCGTGGCCAGTTCGACAAGGGGGTTGTATTCGGTCGCCTCGAACACCTCGTCGGCATGGCTCTTGATGATTCGCGCCCGCGGGTCGTAGTTCTTGTAGACCCGGTGGCCGAAGCCCATCAGCTTCTCTTCCCGGTTCTTGACCGCCTCAAGGAAGTCCGGGATGTTCTCGACCCTTTCGATCCGCCGGAGCATCTGAAGTACCGCCTCGTTGGCGCCACCATGGAGCCTTCCGTAAAGGGCCGCGATGCCCGCCGCCACCGCCGAGTAGGGGTCCACGTCCGAGGAGCCGACGCCGCGCACGGCGCTGGTCGAGCAGTTCTGCTCATGGTCCGCGTGAAGGATGAAGAGCACGTCGATCGCCTTTGAAAGCCGGGGATCGGGCTCGTACTTCGTCTCGGTCATCTTGAACATCATCGAGAGGAAGTTCTCCGGGTAAGACAGATCGTTGTCCGGGTAGACATAGGGCAGGCCCATGTTGTGGCGGTAGGAGAAGGCCGCCAGGGTCGGCATCTTGGCGATCAGTCGGATCGTGGCCAGGTAACGCTCGATCGGATCGAGGATCTGGTTGGCGTCCGGGTAGAAAGTCGAGAGCGCGCCGGTCGACGCGAGCAGCATTCCCATCGGGTGGGCGTCGTAACGGAAGCCGGTCAGGAACTTCTTGATGTCCTCGTGGACGAAGGTGTGGTGGGTCACGTCGTGGACCCAGGCCTCCAGCTGAGGCCGGGTCGGCAGGTCACCGAAGACCAGCAGATAGGCGACCTCGAGATAGGTCGAGTGCTCGCAGAGCTGCTCGATCGGGATGCCGCGATGTTCGAGGATCCCGGCGTCACCATCGATGTAGGTGATTGACGAACGGCAGGAAGCAGTGTTGGTGAACGCCGGATCGAAGGCCATCATCCCGAAATCGTCTTCGTGGACCTTGATCTGACGGAGATCGAGAGCCCTGATCGTGTCGTCCTCGATCGGGAGTTCGTATGTGCGCCCGGTCCGGTTGTCGGTGACGCTAAGGGTGTCGCTCCCGGTGGCTACCCCACCTACGTCGCTCTCCGCGGACGCTTCACTCTGCTGTTCGCTCGACATGCATCTCCTCGAATCCTGATCTCTTTCTTTGTCGAAATCAGTATTTCAGTTCGGACTTAACTGCAAGTCGGCGAGCTTCGCCCCGCCTCCCAGGTCAGGCGCCTGGTGCGGTGAAGTCGGTCATGGAGCGGAGTGCGACCAGACGGGACTCGATCTCGTCTCGGGTCAGCCTCCCGACTCTTTCGGTTCCGAACTCCTCGACGTTGAACGAAGCGAGCACCGTCCCGTATCCCATCGCGGTCCTGAGCGCTCCGGCATCGATATCGCCGGCTTCGCCGTCCAGGTAACCGAGGAAGCCGCCAGCAAAGGAATCGCCGGCACCGGTCGGATCCCTTACATCCTCGAGGGGAAAGCCCGGGAGGGCGAAGAATCCACCCGGGGTGAAGAGCGCGGCTCCGTATTCGCCCTGTTTGGCGATAACCGCCCTGGGACCCATCTCCATGACTGCTGCCGCCGCACGGGCAAGGTTCGACTCCCCGGTCAGCTGGCGGATCTCGGCGTCATTGATCAGCACGCAATCGACCTCGGAGATCGCCTGGATCAGGGAATCCTTTGCCGTGTCAATCCAAAGATTCATGGTGTCGAGACCAACGAAGCCGGCATCGGTGCACTGGGCGCGAACCTGGCGCTGCAGGTCGGGCTGGATGTTGGCCAGGAAAAGCATGTCCGCCGCGGTCGATGTCTCGGAAAGCTTCGGCTGGAAGTCACCGAAGACGTTGAGTCGCGTGTCGTCGGTGTGGGCTGTATTCAGGTCGTACTCGTAATGGCCCTTCCAGAAGAAGGTCTCGCCGCTGACCCGTTCAATGTCTTCGGTGATCACGCCGCGGTTCTCGAGGACGTCGAGTTCCGTCTGGGTGAAGTCATCACCCACCGGGCCGACCACCCGAACCTCGGTGAAGAAGCTCGCTGCGAGCGAAAAGTGGACTGCGGAGCCGCCGAGCATGCGCTCGCGCTCGCCGAACGGGGTGGCGACCGCGTCGAACGCGATCGATCCGACTACGGTCAATGACATGGCCGGAATCGTATTGGTCAGCGTGAAAAGATGACCTCGTGAAAGCGATTCTGATCGAAGAGTTCGGCGGCCCCGAGGTGATGAACCTCGTCGAGATGCCCGATCCCGTTCCCGGCGCAGGTGAGACCCTCGTCGAGATAAGCAGGACCGGTGTCAACTTCTCTGACACCCACATAACCAACGATCACTACGTCGCCAGGCAACAGCTGCCTCTGGTGCCGGGTATCGAGTTCGTGGGCGTGACGGGCGACGGGCGGCGGGTCGCCGCAGTGGTGCCCAACGGTGCCTACGCGGAAAGGATCGCGGTACCCGAGTCATCGCTGGTCGCGATTCCCGACGAAATCGACGACGAGCAGGCGGCCGGAATCATGATCCAGGGCGTCACTGCGGACGGTGTTCTCACCCTGACAGGCAGCCTGAAGCCGGGAGAAACCGTCGTGGTGGGCGCAGCGGCCGGCGGAACCGGGAGTCTCGCCGTCCAGCTGGCGCGGTCCATGGGTGCCGGCCGGGTCATCGGACTCGCCTCGGGCGAGGAAAAGCAGCAGCTCGTCCTTGATCTCGGCGCGGACGCGGTCGTCGACTCCAGAAGCGAAAACCTCGGGGAGGAGGTCATGGATGCCGCGGGTGGTCGGGTAGACCTCGTTCTGGAGATGGCGGGGGGCAGTTCCTTCGACCAGTTGCTCGGCACGCTGCGGCCTTTCGGCCGGATGATCGTGGTCGGAATCGCAACCCGTGAGCAAAACGAGGTCAGGACTGGCAAACTGCTGAAGAACAGCATCAGTGTCTCGGGCTTCTGGCTCATGCACCTGCTGGCCCGGCCGGATCTCGCCCGGGACTCGATTGACCGGGTCTTCGGCGCCACCGCTCGTGGTGAATTGAAGGCCGTGGTCGGAGGTACTTTCGGCCTTTCGGAAGCCCGCCAGGTCCATCGAGACATTGCCGGACGGAAGACAGTCGGCAAACTCCTGCTGGACCCAAAGAGATGACAGAAGAGACAGAACAGACAGAAGAGAGACTTTTCAAGGATCTGGGGCTGAGCCCGCAGATCCAACAGGCGATCGACGAGATCGGATTCGAGAAGCCGAGTCCGATCCAGGCCGAGGCGATCCCCGAGCTGCTGGCCGGCCACGATGTGATCGGCCAGGCCCAGACGGGCACGGGCAAGACAGCGGCTTTCGGTTTGCCGATGCTGCAGTACCTCGACCCTTCAAACGATGAGGTCCAGGCGATCGTTCTCACGCCGACCCGCGAGCTCTGCATCCAGGTGACCCAGGCGCTCCGCTCGTATGCGGAACACCTCGACATCGAGATCGTCGCCGTTTTCGGTGGCGCCCCGATCCGCAGCCAGCAGGCCCAGCTGCGCTCCGGAGCCCATGTCGTGGTTGCCACCGTGGGTCGCATGAAGGACCTGATCTCCCGCCGCTCGCTGGTGCTGACCGCGGCCCGCTTCGTAGTTCTCGACGAGGCCGATGAGATGCTCGACCTCGGATTCATCGAGGACGTGGAGCGGATCCTGCGCATGTGCCCGAGCGGTCGCCAGACGGCGCTCTTCTCGGCCACCATGCCGCCGCCCATCAAGCGCCTGGCCGACACCTTCATGTACGACCCGGTGACCATCTCGATCACCCCGAAGACACTGACGGTCGATGCGATCGAGCAGGCCTATGTCGAAGTTCCGGGCAAGGCGAAGGTCGACAAGCTGGTTGATGTGGTCAAGGCCGAAGATCCCGAGCAGGCGATCCTGTTCTGCCGGACCAAGATCGGGGCCACCCGCCTCGAGAGGGACCTGAAGAACCGCGGTCTCGACGTCAAGGCACTCCACGGAGATCTAAGCCAGGGCGTCAGGGATGGCGTGATGCTCGCCTTCAAGAACCATCGTTGCCGGCTGCTGGTCGCCACCGACATCGCAGCCCGCGGTCTCGATGTAGATCACGTGACCCATGTCATCAACTACGACATTCCGAACAGCTCCGAGACCTACGTCCACCGCATCGGCCGGACCGGCCGGGCAGGACGCACCGGTCGTGCGATCACCTTCGTGACGCCCGACCAGATGCGCGATCTCGAACAGATCAAGTCCGATGTGAAGGCTTCCATCGCCGAGTGGGAAAAGCCGGAGGACAGGATCGAGCACGCCCGTCCACCTCGCCGCAAGCGTCGTGGTGAGAAGCCGGCCCCGCTGGACGATCAGCCGGCTGTCGTGGTCGAGGAGGTTGAGGACGTCGACGAGGTAGTCGAGGTCCCCCTGGCCGAGGAACCGGAAGCCGACATTCCAGAGACTCCGGATGGAGCGGTCAAGCTGTTCATCAATCGCGGTTCACGGTCCGACATCACCGAGGATGACCTGCGCTGGGCCCTGAAGGAGGGTGCCGTGCTCGAAGACGGCCAGGTAGCCGACGTCCGGGTGCTGGAGCGCTTCTCGTTTGTCGAGGTAGATGGGGATGTGGCCGAGCGGACCGTTGAGTTTCTCGACGGTAGCCGTCTCAAGGGATCCGCGATCAGGGTCGAGATAGCCCGCAGCTAGGCAGGGCTGGGGGCGTCGTCGACCCGGCCGCAGAGCCGGGCGATCTCGCCGAGCAGAGCGTCGAAGTCGATCGGCTTCGAGAAAACGGCATCGGCTGTCTCCTTCTCCAGGGGATGAAGGTCCTGTCCGGTGACAAGGAGCACCGGGATACCCGGCCTCAGCGCCTTGACCCTTTTCAGGGTTTCAAGTCCGTCAATTCCCGGCATCATCACGTCAGCCATGACCAGATCGGGCTGAAGTCCGGCCTCGAGTTGCCCGATGGCATCCAGACCGTCCGGAGATATCTCCACCGAATAACCGGCGAGCTCGAGCCTGCGCCGCAGCAACAGCGCGATGGCCGGAGAGTCTTCAATGGCGAGGATGAGTCTCAAACCGGTCCCGGCTTCCCCGGGGCGTGGGCTGCCTCGCTTTCGCGGTCAATCGGGAAGAGGAGGGTGAAGGTACTTCCCTCACCGGGGCTCGACCTCACTTTGACGTCGCCCCGGTGAAGCTGGATGAGACGCTTGGTCACCGAGAGGCCGATGCCTGATCCGGTCCGGTCTCCGGCTGCGGCACCGGGCCCGCGGCGGAAGCTTCTGAATGCGTCTTCGGGATCATCGAAGGGCAGACCCTGGCCGTCGTCACTGACCGAAACCGCCACATGGTCACCTTCGACTTCCGCTTTCACCTCGATCGTGGTTCCAGCTGGATTGTGGACCGAGGCGTTATTCACGAGGTTGGAAATCATCTGGGTGGCCCGCGCTTCATCTCCCCTGATAATCGGCAGGTCGGGGTCGAGGGTGCAGGTCAGGGTCTGGCCGCGCTCGCTGGTCAAAGCGGAGATCTGCGCAACGACGGACTCCAGGACGTCCCGGAGATCCACGGTGCAGATGTTCAGCCGGAGTTCACCGAAACTGTTGCGGCTCAGGTCGAAGACATCCTGGACGAGTACGGTCAGGTGTCGTGAGGTCCTTTCGATGATCTCTGCCGCCTCAGCCTGTTCAGGGGTCAGGTTCGACGGATCGAGATTCAGGAGCTCAGCAAAGCCCTGCAGGGTCGTGAGCGGGCTCCGAAGTTCATGGGACGCAGCCATCATGAAGTCCGCTCGGCGCTCGTTCATCAAGATGCTGAAGTCGGTTTGCCAGGCGGTCAAAAGCAGCCCGCCCGTCTCCGGGATGTCCCAGACCATCCAGTTGAGCTCGGGATCGTCGGGGGCAGGGGCGAAGGCGGTGACCTCGCGGCGAATCAGCAGCCGGTCCACCTTCTCCACATGAGTGATCGCTTCCAGGGTCTTGCGAAAATCAGCTCCGATGGTGAAGGTGGGCAGGGTCGAGGCGGCGGACTTGCTGCGGTAGGAGACCCGCCCTTCCGAATCGACTGTCACCACCGAGCTTGGCATCGAGTCGAGGGTGTGCCTGAGCAGAGCGAGCTCTTCCTTGAAGGTGCCTGCGCCGGATTCCATGCCCAGAGACTAACTGTGGCGCCCAAGGTACCCTCCTTCCTCGTAATCTCCCAGCAATGAGTTCTCAAACCGATGGGATTTCGCACGGTCCGCTGGAGGAGTGGTTCCGCGAGAGAGTCGCCGATCTCGAACCCCCGCTGGATTACGAGAAGATTCACGGTGGCATGTCGAACCTCACCTACCTGGTCACCGACCAGGGAGGATCGCGGTGGGTCCTGCGCCGTCCGCCGCTCGGGAAGACGCTCGGATCGGCCCACGACATGGGCCGGGAAGTCAGGGTCGTCACCGCGCTCGACGGGACCGGCGTTCCGGTTCCGCCTGTGGTCGGATACTGCGACGACGAGGAGGTGACTGGGGCGCCCTTTTACGTGATGGAGTTCGTCGAGGGTCCCGTGATCCGGGGACCGGAACAGGCCGCAGCCTTCCCCACAGCAGAGCAGCGCCACCGGCTTGGCGAAGGTCTGGTCGAAACCATGGCCCGGATTCATTCGGTTGACGTCGTGGAAGTCGGCCTTGGCGACCTCGGCCGGCATGACGGATATGTCCAGAGGCAGCTCAAACGCTGGTCAGGGCAGTGGGAGAAGTCGAAGACCCGCGAACTGCCCCTGGTGGAAGATGTCCATTCGAGGCTCGTCGAGATGGCGCCGCCACAGTCGGCTTCGACTCTCGTTCACGGTGACTACCGTCTTGACAACGTGATCTACAGCCCGACCGGTGAGGTAGCGGCAGTGGTCGACTGGGAGCTCTGTACGATCGGCGAACCCCTTGCGGACCTCGGTCTGCTGATGGTCTACTGGCGCGAGGCAGGGGACGACCAGATTCCGCTGATCACCCCTGCAACGGTTGAACCCGGGTTCCCGAAGAGGGTCGAGCTGGCCAACCTCTATGCAGAGATCACCGGTCGCGACATCTCCAAGCTCGACTACTTCGTCGCGCTTGGCTTCTGGAAGCTGGCGATCATCGCCGAAGGCGTCCTGGCCCGGTTCGCGGCAGGCCAGTATGGCGAAGACATCGGGGATGTCGTCGAACGTTCGCAGGCGACGATCGACCTCCTCGTCGGCCAGGCCGACGAAGCGATCAGTCGGGTCAAGTAAGTCGGGCGGGTCAGGCCGCCTGTTCTTCTGTGGCGGCACGCTTCTTGAGAAAGCGGCCGCAACACTCTGGTGTCCGGAGGTCAGGCCGCCTTTTCTTCTGTGGCGGCGCGCTTCTTGAGGAAGCGGCCGACCTCCCTGCGGGCGATGACCATTTTGTGGACTTCGTCCGGGCCGTCGGCGAGCTTCAGCATGCGGCTGTAACGCCACATGGCCGCCAGCGGCGTGTCGTCTGACATGCCGAGAGAACCGTGAACCTGCAGCGCACGGTCGAGCACGTCCATCACCATGTTCGCGGCGACCACCTTGATCATCGAGATCTGCTGGCGGGCCGCACGCTTGCCGACCGTGTCCATAAGCCAGGCGGCATTCAGTGAAAGCAGGCGAGCCTGGTCGATCTCCATCCGGGACTTGGCGATGAAGTCCTGGACGAACTGCTTGTCGGCCAATGGGCCCCCGAAAGCTTCGCGGTCGGCCGCGCGCAGGCACATCATCTCGAGGGCACGCTCCGCTGTTCCGATCGCCCGCATGCAGTGGTGGATACGACCGGGGCCAAGCCGGTCTTGTGCGATCAGGAAGCCGGCTCCGCGGTGTCCGAGGAGATTTTCCTCCGGCACGCGGCAGTCTTCATAAAGGATCTCGCAGTGGCCGGGGCCCTTGTCGTGGCCCATAACCGAGACCGAACGGACCAGGTTGAAGCCGGGCGCGTCGACGGGAACGATGATCATCGAGGCGTTCGCGTACGGGTTGTCGCTCTCCTCCGTGTTGACCATCGCGATTGCGAAATCGGCACCGACCGCTCCCGAGGTAAACCACTTGTGGCCGTTGATCACCCACTCGCCGCCGTCGAGCCTGGCCGTTGCGGCGAGACCGGTCGGGTCGGAACCCGCAGTCTCGGGCTCGGTCATCGAGAAGCAGCTGCGGATGTCACCATCGACCAGCGGCTGCAGGTAACGCGCCTTCTGGTCGTCGCTACCGTGCTCGAGAAGAATCTCCATGTTGCCGGTGTCAGGTGCGGCGCTGTTGAAGGCCATCGGGGCGACCAGCGGGCTGCGTCCCATCTCTTCACAGAGGAACGCGTACTGCCAGTTGTTGAGGCCGGCGCCATACTCGTCATCGGGAAGGAACAGGTTCCAGAGACCCTCGGCCTTTGCCTTTTCCCGGACTTCGACCAGTTCGGTCGGGTAGGCGACACCGGGTGCCACTTCGTCGTCTATCGCCTGGTGGAGCTCTGCTTCACGGGGATAGATGTGCTCGTCCATGAAAGAACGGACACGTTCGAGGAGACCTTCTACTTCGGAGCCGGGTTCGAAATCCATGGCGGGGACGCTACTACCCGGGCAAGTGTTGCAGCGGGCGAAACCGGCGAAGTCCCGTAGAAATCCGAAACGGTCAGTCCTGCACGTAGCGGGCGAAGAGGTCGCCGTCCGCTTCGGAGAGCGTGGCAAGCCGGAACCTTGAGATGTCCGGCAGGTTGGTTTCCAGAATCCGGGGGGCGTCACCTCCTGTAACGACCGGCGTGATGGTCAGGAAGAAGTCATCGACCATTCCTCCCGCGACGAGCTGTCCGAACAGGGTGGGTCCACCCTCGCAGAGCACCGCCCGCACGCCTTCCTTGTGCCGCAGGTGGTTCAGCACATCGGCCGAGTCGATAAGTCCTTCCATGACGACCAGATCGACCGGCGTTTCGGTTTCGGGGGCGGAGTGCTTCCGGGTGAAGATCAGGACCCGGCCGTTCCCGTTGGTGAAGAGCGGGGCATCCCAGGGAAGGTCGAGATCCCCGCTCACGATTACGGCGAGGGCATCCGGGTCCAGGCCTTGCCTCATGCGGCTCTCGCGGTGCTCGGGGCGCGAAATGATCCGGCCGTAGCGTTCGGCTCGCATCGTCCCGCCGCCGATCATGACCGCATCGAAGCGGGTTCTGAGACCGAGCAGATGCTCGGTGTCCGCTTCCGAGCCGAGCTGCTTCGACCTTCCACTGATCGAGGCACGCCCATCGAGGGTGGAAATCATGTTCGCGGCCACCCAGGGGCGATCCTCGAGGGCATTCTCGATCGGGTGGTAGGCCTCCAGTTCGGACTGGAGGTCGGTGGGCCCGGGGTCGGGGATCAGTCGGCGCATGGAGCCAAGTTACCCGCCGGTCCCGGGGGTCTACTCAGTACTCGTACCAGCCGTCGAAGTCGCGCCCGGCCCATTCCTTCAGGCCAGCCACGTCATCGCGGAAGCGACCCTTCAGGGTCTCCATCAGTTCATCCGGGATTTCCGGCTTCGGGGCCGGGGGCTTGTCCGGGTCGTGGACGACCTTCTCGACCATCCAGCGCATTGACTCCGGGAGCCGGTCGAAGTTTCGATCGAAGGCGCGGAAACCGGGCAGCTTGATCAGCTTCTCCATGAACTGGTACTTGTCATCGTGCTTGGCCGATGACTTCTCCCACTGGCGGTCCCACTGCTCGGAGGTGAAGTTCTCGTCCACCTCGAGGAAGGTGAACGCCTGCCGCATGGTCTCGTCGCGCTTCTTGCCGAGATCCTCCTGGGTGATGATCTCGATCTGGTCGCGGTCGAAGTACTCGAGGTAGGGCTGAAGCTGCATCCAGTACATCGAACGCTGGATGTATGAGGTGTCCGGAAGTTCGAGCGTTGGTACGAATTCCCGGGTCTCGTATCCGGCTCCGGTCGCGTGGACCCAGTGGGAGAGGATCCGCTTGATCGGGTCGCGCACCATGTAGATCAGCTTCACGTCCGGAATGTGTTTGTGGATGCGCTCGGCGACTCCATTGAACCGGGGGCGGTTCGTGTAGTGAGGCGAGGACTCACCGTTGATCTTGACCGTGCTGTCGAACCGGTTCTCGTACCAGTCGAAGCCGAGATCCCAGTTCTGTTCGGCCGCGAAGAAGTTGAGTTCCTTCGGCTTCGACATGTGGATCTCCGGGTGGAGGCCGAGGTAATGGTGGATCGACGTGGTGCCGCACTTGAGGCCGCCGATGATGATCATGTTCGGCAGGGTTGCCGTCTTGCTCCGGCGCCGGGGCAGGCGGCGGTTGCGATCGGACGTGAAGCGCTCGCGGGCGCGCGAGCACATGGCGTCATCGGCGGGGTCGTAGGTGGCCTCGGGGGCGGTCACGGATGTATTGGCGGTTTCTGACACGGCGGAGTAGTGTAGCCGGGAATGGCAGGTGCGATCCCTTTCGCCACGACCGTGAACGTGTCTGCCGATGCGGTGGAAGCCCGCGAGCAGCCTCCGATTTCATGGCGCGGACCAGGTGACGGCCGTCCCGATCTGCGACTCCCGCCGGACAGGCAGCCGCTTTTCCACCGTGGCCAGCTGCGAAAGCGCTGGCGTTACGTCGGCTTCTACGGTGAAGAAGTGATGCTCTGCGCTGGCATCGCCACGATCGGAATCTTCACTCACAGTTTCTGGTCGGTCTGGGACCGTGGCGCCAACGACGGCAAGGGCAGGCACATCGAACACACCCGCCTCAGGCCGGGTGGACCCGAGGTGGTGCTCGACGGTCCCCGGGTTGAAATTCGAACCAGAGAGGTCCGTGCTGCGCTCCAATTCGGGTCCAGCGAACCGATCGAAGTGGTCAATTCGAGCGGGCGCGCCTGGGGCTGGACCCGCAAAAGGGCCGGTGTGCCGGTGAAAGGCGTGGTTGAAATCGGTGATCGGCACTTCGACGTGGAGGGATTCGGGGTCGACGACGAATCGGCCGGCTTCCACGCCCGCCACACTGCCTGGTTCTGGTCGGCCGGGATCGGGACAGCCGCGGACGGCCGGGCCCTCGGCTGGAATCTGGTCGAGGGGATAAACGATCCCGAGGTCAACAGCGGGCGAGCGATCTGGGTCGACGGTGTTCCCTACGAGCCTGCTCCGGTTCGCTTCGACGGCCTCGAGGCCGTCAGCTTTTCGGGAGACGGCGAAGGGGAAGGGCTCCGGTTCACCGATGGACAGGCCGAGCGTCGACGCCACGACAACTTCGGGCTGATCCGCTCCGATTACGTCCACCGGTTCGGCACCTTCGATGGCAGTCTCGACGGCGTCGAGCTCGCGACCGGAGCGGGAGTGATGGAGGAACACGACGTAACCTGGTGACCTCAGGCCGACCAGCCGTTGCTGGCCGGTTCGACCTTCCAGCGCCAGGGAGGAATCTCCCGGCGGGGAAAGTCGTAATGGTTTCGCCCCGGCAGGATCTCCAGCGGCACCAGTCGCGGACTGTCCTCAAGCGAGAGCCTCGTACCGGCGGCGGCCTCGATCTCGGCCGGGCCCGCTACGCGCCTTGTTGCCTCCCAGCCGATGGTCGGACGGTATGACCAGTAGGTAACCCTCCAGGAGCCTTCTCCCAGAGGAGAGACCTCAGTGAAGAGCGTCAACCTGCGGTTGGCGGTGGTCAGTCTTCCGTCCCCCGCGGGCACCGCGCAACTCGAGCTCCGGCAATAACGGAAGTCGACCGGCACCAGCATCGTCCCGTCCCTCGAAGGGAGCCCCGAAGGAATCGGAGCAAGCCACCTCACCGCCTTCGCCATATTCCGACCGTAAGCGGAGACCGTGGGATGCTGGCGGCAGACCCCGGGCTCCCGAGGGCCGCAGGCGATCCGGTTGGCGAGTCGGATCCCGAGGCCATGCCCGGGCGGCTCACCCCTGCCATAAATCCCGAAAGCGAGAAGGCCCGAAAACACAAGGGCGAGCAACAGCACTACTGCAACTTGCTCGACCGTGGCCGAACCCCGGTTGTTCTCTTGGAGTCGCCTGGCCATGCCCCGAAACTAGGGTGGAGCCGCTCAAACGTGGCGCTGCAGGTGCAACAAATCCGGGCTCCCTCGTCAACGTTGGTCTGCCTGAACCCCGGCCGCTTCGACCGGCCGGATCGCCGGGGGCGGTACATTGGTCCCATGGAAGGTTCACCGTTCAACATGTTTGGCGACCCCGACGAGCTCCGGGCGCGCATGCAGGAGATGGCAGATCAGATGCAGTCCTCCCAGGAGGTTGCCTGGGCCGACAACGCAATCCGGCTGGCGGTCGAGATGACCGTGGCCTCGATCGGCCGACTTGAGCTGACTGGCAGCTCTGACGAGCAGGCGATGCAGGTGAGGGACGCGATCCGGGTTGTGTTTCCCGAAGCGGTGACCCTGGTCAGGGAAGCCCGCCAGGGCCTCCGCTGAGCGAGCTCCACTTCACCGACCGCGGCGACGGGCCGCCGGTTCTGCTCGTCCATGGCACGGGCACCGATTCATCGGTGTTCGATTCAGCCGTAGGAACCCTGGCTGGTGAGTGGAGGCTGATCACGGTTGATCGCCGTGGCTGGGGAGAATCGATCCCGGCCGATGAGTACCGCCGAACATCGATCGCCGAGCAGTCCATCGAGATCGCCTCGATCCTCAGAGACCTGGATCCCGGGCCCGTCACCGCGATCGGAATCGGTCTGGGAGGCGTGGTCTGCCTCGAAATGGCGCTTGCCGAACCGGATCTGGTGGCCCGGGTCTTCATGATCGAGCCCCCTGTCTTCGGTGCGATCCGCGCTGCGACCGAGGGCATGTCGGCCGACGTCGATCAGATCCGTCTGGCCGCATCCGAAGGCGGGGAAGAAGCTGCCTACGAACTGTTTCTCTCGGGAGAACTCCCGACCCTGGGGGCGGGTGCCGAACGCTTCGCCGACCGGGCCGACCGGGGGCAGCATGCAGCCCGGGCGTTCCTGGTCGAACTCCCGGCAGTGCCTGCCTGGCCGCTCGATCCGGTGCGGCTGGCCACCCTCGAAGCCGAGGTCACGGTTGTCACCCTGCCCTCGACCCCCGCTCTTCTGAAGCGGGCTGCCGATGCGGTGACCGAGCGCGTCCCCGGGGCAGAGTCGATCCACTCGAGCCGCGACGGCGCCGACGCCGTGGCGCCCCTGATCAGCTGATTCAGAGAACCTGGACTTCGCTGCGGGCGACGCTGCCCTTGCGCATCGCGATCCCGATCAGCTCCAGGGGCAACGCGAAGATGACGGCCGGAACCGCCAGGACAACCGAGATGAACCAGTCGAGCATTCGCTTCCAGCCCCGGTCAGCCGCCACCAGATGGGCCCGGCCGAGTGAGCCGAGGACGACGTTCTGGCCGAAGGTGAACATGTTGAGGCCCGACTGCCACATCACACCGATGCCCTTCAAGGGTCGCCATCTCGTCTTGGTCACGACCTGATCACGGGTCGCGATCAGGTCGGTGACGGCCTTCGGGGTAAAGCGGTAACGGCGGTCTGTCCCGAGTCCCACCCAGGCTCCACCGGTCAGCCAGCAAGTGAGTGAATCCCGGTTCTCGAAAACGTACGAGCCATCTTGCTCTCGCCCGGCTTCCAGTTCGCGAAGGGCATCTTCCGGGCTGCCCGGGTCGAAATGGAAACTGATCCGGGGTCTCCGGTCATCCGGTTCGGCCTCGCCCGGGCGCTTCTCGAAGTCGAACTTCTCGCCGTGGCTCAGTACTCCGAGACCACAGGCCTCGCAGCGGTGGGCTATGCCGGTGGCGACGGGCATTCCGACCCAGGGGAAGAGCGGCTCGCCGCAGGCAGGGCACGGGGGATTGGCCGGACTGGCTCCGGCTTCAAGGGGGACGTGGGGGAGGTCGATCTTCAAGGTGTCTGTAGCGTATTGACCGGTGAGTTCCTCCGACCCCGACAGAGACCGGATCGAATCGGCCATCGTTGCCGTTTCACCCCTGCTCGACCTTCTGTTGTCGGTGGGCGAGAGGATCTCGAAAATCGCTGAACCGGTCGATTACGAGTTCTACCCGGTGCGCGATGAGGAAGAGGAACGCTCCGGGAGTGATCGGCCTATAGGCTAGCCCGGCCGCAAGGCCAAGCCATGAGTTCAAGAACCGAGACACTCGCAAGAGAAAAGAAGTGGACCCTGCCCGCCGGCATCGTTTCGGTTGCTGGCGTTGCCATGTACTTCATCGGCCAGCTGGTTGGAAGCTCCGGACTTGGATCGCCCGAGGGCTCGGCCGAGATCCTCGAAGCGATCTCGGACAACGGTTCAAGCGTGATGCTCGGCGCGGTCATCCAGGGCGTCGGCATTGCCCTTCTCGCCGTCCCGCTCGTGTTCCTTTTTCTCGCTGCCCTCGCCCGGTCGGCGCGGATGCGGCGAGGTTTCATCCTGATCGCGATCGTCGGTCCCGCCTTCATCGGGCTGGGGACTATCGTCAGCGCCGGCACCCTCGTTTCCTCCTCCGGTGACTGGGAGGGTGACGCGACGAAGGGCGTCGCCGAGTGCTTCCAGAAGGCAGCCGAGTCTGATCAGGGCGCAACCGGGGCAACCGGTGCCACTGGCATCACTGGTGAAACCGGCACTACCGGAACGACCGGCGAAGGTGCCTCCTCCGGCCAGACCTCTGACGGTCAGAACGGGAACGCAGCCGCCACGATTACCGAAGACCAGAAGACTGACTGCCGCGACGAAGCGGCCGATGACCTTCGTGCCGAGTCCGGACTCTCCGGACTGGCGCTCGGCCTGCTCGGCTCCGGTGCGGTCGGGTTCCTGATCGGACTCTTCTACACCGCCCTGAACGCGATGCGGGTGGGGCTGCTGACCCGGTTCTGGGGCTCCCTCGGAATGGCGGTCGGCGTGATCCTGATCCTTCCGACCCTGCAGATCATCGCCTTCGCCTGGTTCATCTACCTCGGCTTGCTGCTGGCCGGCTGGATCCCTGGCGGCCGTCCCCCGGCTTGGGCTGCGGGTGAAGCGGTCCCCTGGATGCTTCCCGGCCAGAGCAGCGACGAGGAAGACGAGGATGATGTCATCGACGGCACTGCCGAGGAAATCGATGACACGGACGAGTCTGGTGCTCTTGAAAGCGGCGACCCCGAAGGCCCTGATGACGGTCCGCAGGGTGAGCGTCGCAAGCGCAAGAAGCGGAACTGATCAAGACGGGTTCTGAGACGATGCGGGCATGGCCTCGCAGTCGCTGACCGTCGCCGAATTCATCGAGCTCCCGATCGTCAAGGCCGGGCTGCCCGAACTGGTCGCCGGGAGTGAGGGCCTCGACGCTGAAGTCCGCTGGGTTCATCCTCTCGACGTTCCGGACGTGTCCGACCTCCTGCGGGGAGGCGAGATGATCCTCACCACCGGGGTCTCGATTGGTGAAGATGCGGCGGCCCAGCGCCGGTTTGTGAGGGACCTCGAAGCCGAAGGTGCGGTCGGAATTGCTGTGGAGCTCGGCTTCGCCTGGAACCGCGAGCTGCCCAAGGCCCTGGTTGACGAGGCTGACAGGCGCCACATCCCGATGGTCGCTTTCCGTCGCGGGATCCGCTTCGTGGAAGTTTCAGAGGTGGTCAACGGCAGCCTGCTCGACTCCGGCCACGCGCTCGCCCGTCGTGGCGAGGAACTTCACCGCAGTCTTGACCGCCTCGTGCTCGAAGGAGAGGCGGCAGAAGCCATCCTCGCCGAGGTTTCCCGCCGGATCGGCAACCCGGTCGTGCTCGAGGACGCCCGGGGAGAACTGGTGGCCCTGGGGTCGGTTTCCCGCCAGGAAGACGAGGTCGTGGACACCTGGTCGGGCCTCAAGTGGTCGGACCGCGACCCCGGAGAGGCGGAAGGGGCGGTGGCCGTTCCAGTGATGGTCCGAGGCAGGACCTGGGGCCGCGTCATCGCCCTGCAGGCGGACGCAGAGTTCGATCGATTCACGCCGATCGCTCTCGAACGGGCGGCCGTTGCGGTCGGGCTTGGACTCATGAGGGGTGGCGAGGAGGCCGAGCTCAGGGCCCGTTCACGGGGGAATCTGCTCTTTGAGCTGGCCGCCGGACTGATGGAGCCGCTCTCGGCCGCACGCCGGGCGGCGAGTCTCGGTTTCCCCAGACGCCACGGCCAGCTGGTTCCCGTTGCAGCGGTCTGGCGGCCTGACGCCCTCGACCAGGGCGTCGGGTACGAGGAGGCCTGGGCTTCGCTGCTTCCCGCCATCCGTGCCGCGATGGCTGAACCGGATCGGCCGGCACTGCTCGGGTCACGCGGGAACTGCGTACTTGGAGTGCTCGACAGGGGAACACTTGGCTCGGAGCCCGATGATGTTGCCTCAAGGGAGAGGCTCGCCCGCCGTTTCGCCGGGGTGCTTTCCCGGCACGAAGTTGAACCGTCTTCTGTCGCCCTGGCGATCGGCGGAGCAGCCGGGGGCTGGGAGGAGCTTGCCCCGGCGCTGGTCAGGGCACGCTTCGCCGCCGAGGCCGGTGCTGCGGGGCCCGTCCGGGCATGGCATGACGCAAGCCGCACCGAGATCGGTCAGCTGCTTCTCTCGATGAGGGGGAGCCCCGAACTGGCCCAGTTCAGCGACGAGAGACTCGGGCCGCTGCTTGATCTGCCGGGAGAGCGGGGGCGTGATCTGCTGGACACTCTCGAGGTTTACCTGCACAGCGGCGGTCGCAAGACCGAAGCTGCGGCCGAGCTGGAGATCGAACGCCAGTCCCTCTACCACCGGCTGGCTCGCATCGAAGAAGTCCTCGACGTCGATCTCAGAGACGGCGACACGGTGCTCGCGCTTCACCTTGCCGTGATGGTCCGGCGGCTGCTCAGAAACTGATTCGACGGTCGGATCAGCCGATCGCGTTGCGGATCACGATCCCGAGCACGATCCCGGCCCCGCAGGCAAGAACGA
>WBZM01000324.1_pt1 | contig 70860 bp, 62 predicted proteins | sample 5204271 | NCBI WGS metagenome assembly WBZM01 (sample SAMN12344346, study PRJNA552823) | activated sludge metagenome | biome: Activated sludge suspended growth; feature: Nitrification reactor; material: Wastewater; isolation source: activated sludge from nitrification reactor of wastewater... | reverse complement strand
ACATCGCCTTCCTAGCAGGCTGCTGAAAAAGGCGCCGCCTCCCGATCTGAACCCGATGTGCCGCCATTTCACCCCCCCAACCCCCCTCACTTACGTGAGGGGGGAGACCGCGCCAATGCGGCTGATTTGTTGCTGTTTCTCGATGGCACCCCCCTCGCGAAGCGAGGGGGGCCGGGGGGGGGTGAAAGAGCAGCACCTCCCTCATCAAGCACAACGACGTCGCCTTTTTCATCAAACTGCTAGTTCGGCGCGGGCGACTGGCCGGTAGCTTCGCCTGCGAGGCTGCCGGTCTTGCCGAGCGCCTCGATCGTCCCTGCCCACGTGCCTTCGAAGGAAACGGGGATCAATGTGCCGTCCACCGTCGCCTGGGCGGTGAGCGAGACCGTCGTCGTTCCGGACGCCTCGGGCGCGTCGAGCCCCGCGCGCCAGAGCTCGTCGAGCCCCGCCTTGCAGAGGTCGGCGCCGCAGGCGGCGTCGCAAGTCCCGAAGCCGGCGATTAGCGAGCCGATCGCGGCGCAGTCGATCTCCTGCGCGAGGCTCTCTCCGACCGTCGCTCCGCCGTATTGGCCCGCGGCGGCCACCTTCATCCAATGGGCGGCCAGGCGCGCGGCGGAGAAGCCGATCGCGCCGGAGGCCTCGATGACGTCTCCGGAGCTCGTCGACCACATGAACGCAACCTCCGGGGGAACGCCGAGATCGGCGGCGTTGCCACCGCTCCAATCTTTGAGGACAAACGTCACCATCATGGGGTCTTCGGAGCTGCCCGTGAGCCGACCGGTGATGGTGCTCGTGCTCGCAGCGACGTCGGCCATGGCCGCGCCGACGCCGCTCGTCGCCAGCGAGTCGCACCACGCGCTCGCGTCGAAGCCGGCGAGCTGCGAGTCGACCGCCTCGTCCAGCTGGGTCGACTCCCGATGCGCCTGGAAGAGCGCCAGCTCGCTCGCCGAGAGCGTGCTCTCGATCGCGTCGAGGAGCGGCCCAGCGAGCGGCTGCTGGGGCGGGAAGGCCGTGTCGGCGACGACGGTCGCGCCCGCGGTGAGCAGCGCCTGGTAGCCCGTCGGGTCGGGTGAGAACTCGAGCGTGATGTCGAGCTCGGCGTCCTCGAGGGCCATCGGCCTGTCGAGCACGTCGACGGAGACCTCCGCGACCTTCCCCGGCAGCTCGAGCGTGAGCTCGGCGCAGCCGGCGGCCAGCTTCCCGGCATGGATCGCGGCGACGACCTTGGGTCCGACCGGGACGCTCTCGACTACCGGTGCGGAGGTCGCGCTGGACGTCGCGCGGAGGCCGCCCGGATGGTCGGGGAGCTTCGCGAGCACCTCTTCACACGTGGAGCCGACGACGACGTCCGCCGTCCAGCCCTCGATCTCGCGGTTGCCCGCGTACTCCGGTACCACGCGCAGGTCCGAGAAGCCGAGCTCGCTCACCGAGACCGGAAGCTCGGCGGAAACCCCGCCGAGCTGCGCGCGAAGCCGGAACGTCGCGGGCTGGCTCGGGGCGGTCAGCTCCACCGAGGCAGACCCGCTCTCGTCGGACTGCACCGCGGATCGGTCGAGAGATGCGTCGGCCGCGTCACCCAACAACAACACGCCGACGGTCACGCCGGGTGAGGTCTCGATCCCGACCTGGGCGGTCTGCTTCGGCTTCAGCTCGAGCGTGCCTTCTTGCGTGAAGCGGACGGAGGAGCCGTTCGAGTCGCTGCCCCCCTCATCGAGCGGACCGGTGCCGCCTTCCGATGCGCCGCAGGCCACGAAGGACGGTAGGGCCGCGAGCGCGGCGAGGAGGAAGGCCGCTCGCCGGACAGGGCGGAGCACGGCAAAAGTTAAGGACATCGAGGAGGAAGCTTAGCAGAGGGAGAAGGGGTGCAACAGGAACCGACCTTCCGCTGCTCCCCTCTGCCACTGCGCCGGCTTGGGTGTACGATGCCTCGCCCTCTGGAGAGCAAACGTGCAGCCTACCGACGTCCGCGATAGCCCGGACCACTTCCACAAAGTCGTCGACTGCCAGTGGGCCTGCCCGGCCCACACGAACGTCCCCGCGTACATCCGACTCATCGCGCAGGGCCGGTTCGCCGACGCCTACCTCGAGAACCGCCAGTCGAACGTGTTCCCGGGGATCCTGGGCCGAACGTGCGATCGGCCTTGTGAGCCCGCCTGCCGGCGAGGCCGCGTCGAGGAGAAGCCCGTTGCGATCTGCCGGCTGAAACGCGTGGCAGCGGACCTTCGCGGGGACGTGGACGCGCGCCTGCCTCGGGCGCCGGACCAAAAAAACGGCAAGCGCATCGCGTGCATCGGGGCGGGGCCGGCCTCCTTGACGGTCGCCAACGACCTGATGCCACTCGGCTACGAGGTCACGATTTTCGAGAAGCAGCCGGTCCCCGGCGGTCTCATGCGCTCGAACATCCCCGCGTTCCGCCTGCCCGAGTCGGTCCTCAACGAAGAGATCGACATGGTCCTTCGGATGGGCGTGGACATTCGCTATGGAACGCCGGTCACCAGCATGAAGGCCCTGCTCGCCGAGGGCTACGACGCGGTCTTCGTCGGAAGCGGCGCGCCGCGTGGCAAGAACCTCGAGCTGCCGGGGCGCTACGACACGGACCGCATCCACATCGGGATCGACTGGCTGGAGTCGGTGGCATTCGGGCACATCGACAAGATCGGCGAGAAAGTCCTCATCATCGGCGTCGGCAACACCGCGATGGATTGTTGCCGCTCGGCGCGCCGCATCGGCGGCAAAGAGATCAAGGTCATGGCGCGCAAGCCGCGCGGCTACTTCAAGGCGTCGCCCTGGGAGCTCGAGGACGCGGAGGAGGAGCAGGTGAAGATCCTGGTCAACCACGCCCCGAAGGAGTTCGTCGTCGAAGACGGCAAGCTGAAGGGCATGCGCTTCGACCTCGTCGAGTGGGAGATCCCCGAGAAGGGTGAGCCCACGAAGTCGAAGGTGATCGACACCGTGTTCATCGAGGCGGACGACGTCATCCTGGCCATCGGGCAGGAAGCCGCGTTCCCCTACATCGAGAAAGACCTCGGCTTCGAGCTCGACAAATGGGGCTGCCCCGTCGTCGACAAGACGACCTTCCAGTCGACGCGCGAGGGTGTGTTCTTCGGTGGCGACGCGGCGTGGGGCCCGCTCAACATCATCTGGGCGGTGGAGCACGGCCATCAAGCCGCTATCAGCATCCACAACTACGTGAGCAAGGTTCCGCTGACCGAGCGGCCCAAGCAGGGGATGAACCTCTCGACCACGAAGATGGGCATCCACGAGTGGGCGTACTCGAACGACTACAGCTCGGAGAAGCGCCAGAAGATGACCCACGTCGACCTGGCCGAGCGCTTCAAGCGCATGAACATCGAGGTGGAGCTCGGCTTCGACGCGGAGCAGACGGCGCGCGAGGTGCAGCGCTGCCTGAACTGTGACGTCCAGACCGTCTTCACCGAGAAGGCATGCATCGAGTGCGACGCTTGCGTCGACATCTGCCCGGTGCTCTGCCTCACCATCGCTCCGAACGGCGAGGAGCCCGACCTGCGCAAGCGCCTGAGCGCGCCGTCGGTCAACCCGAGCCAGTCCCTCTTCGTCTCGGACGCGCTCCCGCAGACGAAACGCGTGATGATCAAGGACGAGGACATGTGCGTCCATTGCGGGCTGTGCGCCGAGCGCTGCCCCACGGCAGCGTGGGACATGCAGACGTTCCAGCTCCTCATCCCTTACGCAGGAAAGCCGGCGTGCAAAACTCCCAAGCTCTGAAGATCAACGACTTCGCCTTCAAGCTCGCCAACGTCAACGGAACCGGGTCGGCGAGCGCAAACAGCCTCCTGATGCAGGCGATCTTCCGGATGGGGATCCCGGTCTCGGGCAAAAACCTCTTCCCGTCCAACATCCAGGGGCTGCCGACCTGGTACGAGATCCGCGTCAACAAAGACGGCTTCACGGCGCGCACATCGGAATACGACCTGATGGTCGCCATGAACGCGGAGACCTACGCGCGCGACGTGGCGGAGGTGCGGCCCGGCGGCTACGTCATCTACGACTCGACCTGGCCGCTCGACAAGAAGCTCATCCGGCCGGACGTGACCTACCTCGGCGTGCCCTACGCGAGGCTCTGCAGCGAGGCCTTCGAGAGCGCGCGCGAGCGGACGCTGATGAAAAACATCGCGTACGTCGGCACGCTGACGGCGCTGCTCGACATCGACATGTCCGTCGTGGCCGGCATGTTGATGGAGAAGTTCTCGAAGAAGCCGGCGCTCATGGAGTCGAACCGTAAGGCGATCGAGCTCGGTTATGCCCACGCCAAGGAGAGCTTCGAGTGCCCGCTCCCGCTGCGGCTGGAGAAGATGGACGCGACGAAGGACTCGATCCTGATCGACGGCAACACCGCCGCCGCCCTCGGCTGCGTCTACGCGGGCGCGACGGTCGCGGCGTGGTACCCGATCACGCCGAGCACGAGCGTCCTCGACGGCTTCAAGGCGTTCTGTGAGAAGTACAGGACGGACAAGGAGACGGGCGACCGCCACTACGCCATCCTCCAGGCCGAGGACGAGCTCGCCGCCGTGGGCATGGTCATCGGCGCGTCCTGGAACGGCGCGCGATCGTTCACGTCCACCTCGGGGCCCGGCATCTCGCTCATGAGCGAGCTCATCGGGCTCGCCTACTACGCGGAGATCCCGGCAGTCCTCATCGACGTGCAGCGGGTTGGGCCCTCCACCGGCATGCCCACGCGCACGCAGCAAGGCGACCTCCTGCTCTGCGCGTATGCGTCACACGGCGACACGAAACACATCGTGCTCTTCCCCGCGAACCCGAACGAGGCGTTCCATTTTGCCGTCGCTTCGTTCGACCTCGCCGAGCGCTTCCAGACGCCCGTCTTCGTGCTGACGGACCTCGATATCGGCATGAACGACTGGGTCGTGCCGCGCCTCGAGTGGGACGACGGCTACCGGCCCGATCGCGGGCGGGTCTTGAGCGAGCAGGAGATCGCGGCGTTGCCGAAGTACCACCGTTACTCCCCGGAGGACGAGCTGGGCGTCGCCGCGCGGACGTTCCCCGGCGTCCACCCCAAGGGAGCGTTTTTCACCCGCGGGTCGGGGCACAACAAGCTCGGCGGCTACACCGAGATCCCCGACGAGTACCAGGAGGTGATGGACCGGCTGCTCCGCAAACACAACGCGGCGAAGCGCCTGGTGCCGGCGCCGATCATCGAGCGGCGAAAGGGCGCGAGCATCGGCGTCGTCACGCTCGGCGGCTGCGATCTCGCGGTCCGCGAGGCGCTCGTCCTGCTCGAGAAGCAGGGCGTGCCGGCGGACTACATGCGGGTGCGCGCCTTCCCCTTCAGCGAAGAGGTGGAGACGTTCCTCGCCGAGCACGATCGTATCTTCGTGGTGGAGCAGAACCGCGACGCGCAGCTGAAGAGCCTGCTCACCCTCGAGACCCGGGTGGAAAAGGAGAAGCTCGCCAGCGTCATCGCCTACGGCGGCTTCCCGCTCCAGGCCGCGCAGGTCACAACCGGCATCCAGTCCCAGCTGCCGCCGCCGAAGCGGCCGCCCGCCGAGCCCACGGCGGCACGCGCGAACGGAGGTGCGTCGTGAGCTACATCAAGAAGCCTGTCGTCACCCACCCGTCGCTCACGCCCAACGAGATCGGCCTCACGCTGCGCGACTACGAGGGCTCGATGTCCACGCTCTGCGCGGGCTGCGGGCACGACTCGATCACGGCGGCCATCGTGCGGTCGCTCTACGAGCTCGATCTGCCGCCGCACCGGATCGCGAAGCTCTCCGGGATCGGCTGCTCCTCGAAGACGCCCACGTATTTCGCCTCTGCGGCGCACGGCTTCAACTCGGCGCACGGGCGGATGCCGGCCATCGCGACCGGGGCCAACGCCGCGAACCGCGACCTCGCGTACATCGGCGTGAGCGGCGACGGCGACTCGATGTCGATCGGTCTCGGGCAGCTCTGCCACGCGATTCGGCGAAACGTGAACATGCTCTACGTGCTCGAGAACAACGGGTGTTACGGGCTGACGAAGGGGCAGTTCTCCGCGTCGACGGATATCGGGTCGAAGTCGAAGCGCGGCGAGGAGAACACGATGCCGCCCCTCGATCCGGTCATGATGGCGCTCTCGATCGGCGCGGGCTTCGTCGCGCGCAGCTTCTCCGGCGACAAGGCGCAGCTCGTCCCCATCCTCAAGGCTGGGCTCCGCCACAACGGCTTCGCCCTGGTAGACGTGATCTCGCCGTGCGTGACGTTCAACGACCACGTCGGCTCGACCAAGAGCTACGCGCACACGCGCAAACACCAGCTGCCGGTCATCGAGTCGGACTTCGTGGAGCCGAAGGACGAGATCATCGCGAACCTCGCCCCGGGGGCCTCCACGACGGTCGCCCTGCACGACGGCAGCACCGTCGTGTTCCGCAAGGTGGCGGAGGACTACGATCCGACAGATCGCGCGAAGGTCATCGCGTACCTGCAGGAGCACCAGCGCACGGGCGAGGTGCCCGTGGGGCTCCTCTACCTCGACACGAAGGGCGTGGAGATGCACGCGGCCATGCAGACCGTGGGGACGCCGCTCTCGCAGCTCCCGTTCGAGAAGCTCTGCCCCGGCAAGGACGCGCTCGACAAGCTCCAGCGCGCTTACCGGTAGGGCGACGCCGCGATGTTGAGCCAAGGTGCAGCCATGCGCTTCGCCGAGGCGGCCGCCCGCTGGCTCGAGGTGCGCGCCCCGGCCGAGTGGCTCACGCTCGCCCTGGTCTTGACCAAAGAAGGCGGAAAGCCGGCGATCATGCCGCGCGCGGAGGCGGTGAGCCTGCTCGAGAAGGCGCGAGCGCTCGCCGCCTCGAAGCAGCACACCGGGCTCACGGCCGACATCGCCGCCGGCATCGACGTGGTGAAGGCGGCGGCGCCGATCGAGGTCCCGCTCGTCGTGTTCATCGAGCGCGAGGGGGGCGAGGTGGAGATGGGCGTGTTGCGGCTCGCCCTGCCTCGGGCTCGATGACGCGAACGGCGCCGCGGGAGACATCACGCGGCGCCGCGGGCGGGCCTCGGCGCTACTCGAGCGAGAACAGCTCTTCGAGGTCGGACTTGGTGAGCTTCTTCGCGCCGCCGGCGTCCTCGCTGAGGACGCTCGCGACGAGCTCGCGTTTCTTCGCCTTGAGGAGCAGGATCTTCTCTTCGATGGTCCCGGCCGCCACGAGCCGGTAGACGCTGACGACCTTGCTCTGGCCGATGCGGTGCGCGCGGTCCGTCGCTTGTTGCTCGACCGCCGGGTTCCACCAGGGGTCGAAGTGGATGACGGTGTCGGCCGCGGTGAGGTTGAGGCCCGTGCCGCCGGCCTTGAGGCTGATGAGGAAGACGCCGACGGTCGGGTCTTCCTGGAAGCGCTCCACGCGCTCCTGGCGGTCCTTCGTGGAGCCGTCGAGGTACTCGTACTTGATGCCGTCGTCTTTCACGGCGCGCTCGATGATCTTCAGCATCGAGACGAACTGGCTGAAGACGAGGACCTTGTGCCCGCCTTCGATCGCGTTCGACAGGAGCTCGCGGAGCGCGACCAGCTTGCCCGAGTCGTCGTCGGCGAAGTCGCGCGGCAGACCGAGCAGGCGCGGGTCGCAGGCTGCCTGTCGGAGGCGCGTGAGGCCGGCGAGGATCTGGATCTGACTCTTGGCGAGGCCGTGTTTCTCGACCTCCCCCATGACCTGGGCCCGCACCTCGCGCGCGACCTCCTGGTAGACCATGCGCTGCTCGCCCGTGAGATCGCAGACCTGGTCGCTCTCGATCTTCTCGGGCAGATCCTTCGCGACCTCGTTCTTCGTGCGGCGGAGGATGAACGGGTGGATGGTCGCGCGGAGGCGCTGCGCCGCCTTGTAGTCGCCCTGCTCGATCGGCTTGGCGAAGCGCTGCTCGAACTTGTCGAGCGCGCCGAGGAGGCCGGGCGAGACGAAGTCGAAGATGCTCCAGATCTCGGAGAGCCTGTTCTCGATCGGCGTGCCGGTCAGGGCGAGGCGGCGCCCGGCCTTGAGGCGCTTGGCGGCCGCGGCTGTGGCGGACATCGGGTTCTTGATGTGCTGCGCCTCGTCGAGGATGGCGTACGTCAGGTCCAGCGTGGAGAGGAACTCCTCGTCACGGCGGAGCAGCGCGTAGCTCGTGATGACCACCTCGGACTCGCGGACCGTGTCGATCTGCTCCTTGCGGTCGGCGCCGTGCCACAGCGAGACGGAGAGCGTCGGGGCGAAGCGCGCGATCTCACGCTCCCAGTTCGTCACCACCGACGTGGGGGCGACGATGAGCGCGCGGACGGGCTTGGTCTTGTCCTCCTGCTTGATGGAGAGCAAGAGCGCGAGCGTCTGCACCGTCTTACCGAGACCCATGTCGTCGGCGAGGACGCCGCCCGAGCCGAGCTCGTGGATGAAGCGCAGCCAGCTGAGACCGGCCTCCTGGTAGGGGCGCAGCGTCGCCTTGAGCGCGCGCGGCTTCTTGGCGCTCTCGATCTCGTCGATGTTGGAGAGCTTCTTGAAGAGATCCTTCGCGCCGGTGGAGACGTTCGAGCCCTGTGCGTGCTGGAGCAGCTCCTGGATGCGCCCCGCGTGGGCGAGGGGGATCTTGCCGCCCTTGCCCGCGGAGGCGATCAGCTCCACCTCGCGGTCGAGCATGGCCTGCAGCGCCTCGGGGTTGAAGGGCGCAAACGAGCCGTCCTCGAGGCGGACGTACTTCTTCCCTTCGGCGATCGCGCGGCGGATCTCGTTGCGGTCGACGCCCACGCCCTCCGCCTCGTAGGAGAGCTTGACGTTCAGCCAGTCCATCCCGGAGCTGACCTTCGCGAACACGGCGACGGTGGCGGAGCGGACCTGGGTGCCGACGAGGTCCTCCGGGACGAAGAGATCCCACTCGTCCGGGAGGCGACCGAGGCCCTCGCTCCAGAAGGTGATGGCCTTGTCACCCCGAGCGACGAAGCTCTGCCCGCTGTCGTCCGGGACGAGCCCGAGATCGAGCAAGCGCTGAGCGGCCTCCTGCTGAGCGGCGATGTCGACGCGCACGCAGCGCGGGCGGCGCTGCCCTTCTTCCGGGGGCTGGATGAGGACGGGGAGAGTGATGCCGTCGGCGCGGACCTGCACCTCCTCGTGGCCGTAGAGCGCGTAGAGCTGCACGCTGGCCTCCACGAGGGAGCCGCCGGCGCGCATGCGGAACGTGGGTGTGAGATCGACGACGTCCGCGATCTGGTTGAGGTCCGGCAGCTCCGCGCCGACCTCGAGGGCGATCTTCGGCAGGCCCTGCATGATGACCCGCGTGAGCTCGCTCATCGGCTCGGCGATCGTCGGGGAGCGGAGCAGGCGCCGGAGCGCGGCCACGCTGACGCGCCTGTCGATGCGACGCGCGATGCCTTCCTGGGTGTCGACGTGCCAGCCGGGCCAGCCTTCGAACCAACCGCCGGTGAGGAGCGAGAAGCGTCGCTTGTCGCTGGTTCGCTCGAAGCTCGCCTTCACGATCATCGTCTCGCCTCCGACCATCTCCAGGTCGAAGCGAGGTCGGAGGGGCTCCTCCGCGAATCGGAGCTGCATGAGCTGGGGCTCGAGCAGGACACGTTGCCCTTCGAGAAGCGGCAGGAGCTCCGCGACGTCTTCGGTCCGCACGTCGACCGCGGGGTGGCGCGGGTTCCCGCTCTCGAGGCGAGCCAGGAGGCGGAGCGCGGCGCGGTCGTTCGTGGGGTAGAGCGCCTGCCAGCTGAGCGCCGTCGACGGCAGGATGGGCATGCGCGCCTCGGCGTCGAGCACGGTGACCGTGAGCGCCCCTTGGCGGACGTGAACGCGGAACTCGAGGCGGCGAGGGCCCGAGATGCCCTCCGGGGGGAGCCAGGCCCCGATGCCGGTCGGCTTGGCCGACGCGTCTTGCGGGAGCGCGCCGAGCACGGCCGGGCTCAGGGCGCCGGGACCCATGGGCGACGAGCCGCGGTCCTGCATCACGAGGGAGGCGGACGGCGTGACGGTGGAGCCCGGCGGGCCCATGGCCGCCATCGTGCTGCCCGACGCGGCGACCGCGCGGCCGCGGCGATCGCGCCGGCGGGACCGCTTGAGGTCGTTCATTTGCTGCGTGGCGGCGGGCGACGGAGCGGCCGCAGGCGGGGGCGGGGGCGGCCGCGGATGGGAGCCTCGCGCCTGATCACGCACGGCGATGAGGAGCGCCGCGACGTGTTTGCAGTGCTGGTTCGCCTTGGCGAACGCAGGGCAGGGGCACGTCGACTTGATTCCGTCCGGCGTGAGCTGAACCTCCACCTGGAAGGGCTCCGCGTCGGCCGTCTTCACGGTGCCCGAGGCGGTCATCTCGCCCACGTGGATGTCTTCGACGACGCGCCGCCGGAAGTACTCCAGACCGCGAAGGAAGGTTCGCGCGCCGAGGAGCCTTCTCAGGCCTCGGTCGCTCAGCGTCGAGAGTGCGTCGGAGATGGGGGTGCCCACGATTCAGAGGCGCGGCAAACGGCGAGTCAGAGGAGGAGGGGCAGAAGGACCAAGACGAGAACGGGAACCAGGCGGACGAGCATCAGCAGGGCGGGGGCGATCGCGTCCTTGAGCGGATCTCCTACCGTGTCGCCGACGACGGCAGCTTGGTAGGTAGGGTTCTCGGCGCGAGCCCCAGTTTCGTCGACGAGCAGCCGCCCGCCGTGCGCACCGGTCACGATGTACTTCTTGGCGTTCCCCCAGGTGCCGCCGGCCAGAGTTCCGAGCAAAGCTCCCAGGGAGCCGACCACCATCGCGCCCATGATCAGGGACGAGATCGAGCCGACCGCCGCTCCTCCCATATCGCTCTCCGAGACAAAGCGCAAGCCGACCGACGCAGCCACGAGCGAAGCCACGACGAGCAGGCCCGGCAGGACCATGTTCCGCATCGCCAGGCGGCCGGCCACCTCGAGGCACGGGCCGTAGTCCGCCAGGCGGGCGCTCCGGGCGCGGGAGCGGCCCTCGGGCTCGTCGCCCTCGGCCGGCGGCCTGTCCCGGAGCTGTCGCCGCACCTCGTCGAGGACCCGCCGGCTCACGCGGAGCACGCTCGAGACGAGGCGCGCGAAGAGCCAGAGCACCAGCGCCGCGCCCGAGAGCGCAGCGAGGAGCGGCCAGGGCCCTGCCGCCGTGGTGGCCTCCGGGGCTGGCTGCGCCGCGTGGTGCCGGACCAGGAGGGCGACGAGCGGGACCGCGGCGAGGGCCGTACAAGCCGGGATGACGCGCGCGATGGAGCGATGGGTGGCCGCGGGCGCTTGCAGGGCGAGGAGCCGCCCGCGGACGTCCCTCCGCTCGGCGGCGACCGTCATCCCCACGATGCCGGTGCCCGCGTCGATGATCGCCGCCGCGGACTCGAGCGCGACGTAGAAGCCTGCCGTGCCCGAGACGCCGAGCCCGACCGCCGCGAGCCCCAGCAGCCCTCCGGCCGCACCGCCGAGCGACGAGCCCGCCGTCCAGCCGCCGGCGAACGCGACGGCCGCGAGGCCGAACGGGATCAGCGCGGCGTCGAGCGAGGTCGAGAGCCCGAATAGAAGGCTCGCGGTCGGTCCGGCGCGCGAGGCATCAGCTGCGTCTCGCGCCGGGCGGAACCTGACAGAAACGTAATAATGAGTGGCGGCGACGGCGACGAGGCCGAGCGCGGCGCCGATGCCTGCGCCGCCGAGCAGCGCCGCGCGGCGCGCAGGCAGGAGCCACTCGACGGCGCCGACGAGCGCGAAGGCGTGCACGACGAAGGCGACGGCCGCGCCGCGGGTGATCGCTGCCTGGGGGCTCTCGCGCTCGTCGGTGCGGACCACGAAGGTGGCGAACGCGGTGCCGAGGAGCCCGAGCGCCCGCGCGAGCAGCGGCAGCATGACCAGCGCGAGCGCGCTGCGCAGCTCGGTGTCCGCGCCGTACGCGAGCGAGCAGGCCACCATGAGCAGCAGATCCTCCGCGACCGCCGTGGCGAAGCTCGCCGCGGCGCGCGCGCCCGCGCGCGCCGCGCAGTCGCCCGCGAGATCGGCGATCGCCGCCGGGTTCTGCGCGTCGTCGTCGTCGAGGCCGGCCTCCCGCGCGCCGACGTCGGCAGCGATGTCGGTCGCCGCGGCGAAGGTGCCCGCGGAGAGCTGCGCGAGCAGGGCCGTGAACGTCGCGCCCAGCGCGTGGCCGAGGAAGAACCAGGGGGCGCTCGGGATGAGGGCGCGGGCCGCGGCCGGCGCGTCCCCCAGCCCGCCGTGGTAGACGAGCAGCGCAAAGAGCAGCCCGCCCGTCGTGAGCGTGCTGGCGGCGCCCAGCAGAAGCGCGACCGCGCCTCCTCCCCGAACCGCCACCTGGAGCGCGGCGTCGACGGAGCGAGTCGCCGCGATCGCGGTGCGGACCGAGCCGCGCGCCGCGATGCTCGTGGCCGCCTGGGACAACACGAGCGTCGTGACCGCCCCGATCGCAAACGAGAGGCTGATCCACACCCCGAGCTCGAACCCGGGCAACACGTCGCCCTGCGCAGGCCGCAGCCCGTAGGCCAGGAACAGCGAGCCGCCCACGACGCCCGCGAGCGCGCCGATGATGCTCGATTGTCCCCGCGCGAACCGCTCCGCGCCGTCGCGGACCAGGCTCGCCACCCGGCCCATGTCGGGATCGCTCGACGGCTGAGCGAGCAGCCACCGGACGAGGTAGCCCGCCGCGCCCAGCGCTGCGGCCGAGATGGAAAGGACGACGAAGAGCTCGGTCAACGCCCGAGGTCGTCGCATCGCCTCGGGCGAGGGGTCAAGCAGGATCGGGCAGGGGAGGGCTCAGCGGGTCGGCCCGACCGCCGGGATCGCGCGGTCCCGCCCGGTCGCGTGCTCGAGCCGGATGATCGCGCCGAGCAGGTTCACCTGGGCGATGAGCCGCTGCAGGCGCGCTACGGTCACGGCGTTCTGCGCGTCGACGAGGGAGGTGCCGGTCGCCTTCCCGAAGGCGAAAAGCTTCTTCGTCACGCGGAGCGACTCTTCCGCGGCCTTCACGCCGCGGGCGGCGGCTTCGATGTTCGGCACCGCCTTGGAGATGTCCGCGTGTGCCTCGCTGACCTCGACCCGGATCGCGTCGATCAGCTGGTCGCGCTGGGCGTCGATGCGGGCCACTCGCGAGCGGGCCTGGCGCGACGCTCCGAGCGTCGCGAACGTATCGTTCACGCTCCACGTGAGGCGCGCGCCGACGGCCCAGGTGAAGTCGAACTGCTCGCGGCTCGGCACGATGCGCGGGTTGGGGTTGGCGAGGTTGCCGTCCGCAAACGCGTCGAGGCGAGGCCAGTACCCCGCCGCGGTCGCCGAGTCCGCCTCTTCCAGGGCCTTGCGCGCCTCGGCGGTCGACTCGAGCTCGAGCCGGGCTTGCACGGCCTCTTGCACGAGCTCGTCTTCGCTGCCGAAGGCCGGGATCTTCGGCACGTTGATCACGTCGACCCCGATCGTGAGCTGACGCTTGGACGGCGCGTGGATCGTCGTGCGCAACCGCGAGAGCGCCACGCGTTCGGAGGCCTGCGCCTGCGAGAGCGAATACTCCGCTTGCGCGAGCTGCGCCTCGATCCGCAGGACGTCCGCCTGCGACGCGTTGCCGACCTCGAACGTGGCCTTCGCGTCCGCGAGTTGCGCCTTCACGGCCTCGAGCGCCTCGTTCTGGACCACGGTGGCGCCACGCGCGAGCACCCAGTTCAGCAGCGCGAGCTTGGCCTGCGCCGCGACGTTGAGCCGCTCCGCGGCCAAGGCGAGCTCCAGCGACTTCTCGTTGTGCTGGGCCGCGTTGTACGCCTGCACGGAGCGGAGGAAGTAGTCCGAGATGGGGACGTTGATGCTCCCGGTGAACGCGTATTGGTTGAGGATGACGGGGAACTCGAAGCCGAACGAGGCGGCTTGTGCGGGGAGCCCACCCGAGTCGAGCACACACTGCACGGCGGGGTTGTCCGGGCACGGGCCGACCGTGACCGGGCCTTCGTTGGCGGTTCCCACGACCGCGCCGCCGCCGCCGAGCGAGGGCTGGTCGATGTCCGACAGCCGCGTGTAGCTCGCGCCCAGCGTGAGGCGCGGGAAGAACTGCACCAGCGTCTGGTCGGTTTGCCCCGCCGCGTCCTCGATGTCCGCTTGCCTGGCGCGGACCGCGGTGGAGGTGGCGACCGCCTCGCGTGCGACCTGCGCGAGCGTCAGCCCGCCGGGCTGCGGCGTGAGCGCGAGGAGGAGCGGGTCCTCCTTGTCTTTGACGGCGTCCTCGCCGGGGCCGAGCTTCTCCTCGTCCGGCTTCGGCGCAGGCGCTGGCCCAGGCGCGGGTTGCGCGAAAACGGGCGCGGCAACGAGGAGGCCGGCGCCGGTGGCGAAGGTCACAGCGGCGAGGCAGAGTGCACGGGGGACCTTGGTCATGGGCGCTCCTTGCCAGAAATGGGGCCGACGCGCACCCATGGGCACCCCCGAGGACGATAATAAGCCGGCTTACGAAACGGCTGCGGATTGTTCGACTCCCGACCGAGGACGCGGCTATCCTGCCTTCCAAGCGACGGAGCGAAAATCGAGTGAATACTGTCGAGCGAGTTGCCGCGCTGGAAGCGCTTCTGTCGCGCATCCAGAAGAACGCGAACCAGCCCCGCGTGTCGTGGCGGGAAGCCTCTTTCGAGGGGTTGACCGTCGCGACTGCGCCAGCGCCTGCGCCGCCGCCGGCGTCCGCGCCGCCGCCGGCGCCCGCGCCCGCGCCGGCTCCGCCGCCGACTCCCAAGCCCGCGCCCAGCCCGCGCGCCGTGGTCGCCGAGCCCAGGCCCGCACCTGCGCCCGTGGCCGCTCGACCCGCTCAAGCGCCCGTCGCCGCCAAGCCCGTCCCCGCGAAGACGGCGCTCGGACTGGGGAAGCTGCCCGCTTCGGTCGACGCGAAGCCGGCCGCGCCGCGCCAGCCCGTGTCGCCGAAGGCCCCTCCGGTCGCGGAGAAGCCCGCTGCCGCCGCGCCGCGGGTGGCCGAGAAGCCCGCAGCCGCCCCGCCGGTAGCTGTCGCGCCTGTCATTTCCGTTGCCGCAGCGCCGGCCGAGCCTTCCCCCATCGAGGCGGCTGCAGCCGAGGCGGTCTCGGACTTCGACCTCCCGCTCGTGGACGCCGCGCCGCCGCCGCCGGCCGAAGCGCGGGCCCCCGAACCGGCCCTCGCGCTCGAGCCTGCCGTCGCTCCCGAGCCTCCGCCGGCGAAGCCCGCCGAAGGTGCGGAGAGCCCGGTCGCCACGCTCCTCGCCGATCTGCCTCCGCCGCCTGCTCCCGAGCCTGCCCCGGCCCCCGATCTCGGGATCGAGTCGGCGTTCACGGAGCCGTCTCCGATGCTCGCCAAGGCCGAGCCCCGGCCCGAGCCCGAGCCTGCGCCGGCTGCGCCCGAGCCGCGCCCGGAGCCGCGACCTGCTGCCGCCGTTGCCGCGCCGCCTCCGGCCTTCTCGGACTCGAGCGCCTCGGCGGACGAAGCGCCCAGCAAGTTCACCCAGCCGATCTCCGAGCCGAAGCCGAAGAAGAAGGGCGGGGGCCTCGGCCTCGCGCTCGTCGCCCTGCTCGTGATCGTGGCTGGCGTCGCCGTCTTCGCGTACCTGCGCTCGCAGGACGAGAGGCCGCCGGAGAAGCCGCGCGACAACGCGACCGCCGCACCGACGGCGACGGCGACGGCGACGGCGACGGCGACCGCCACGGCGACCGCGGCGGCCACCGCCGAGCCGACGCCGACGGCGTCGGCGACGGCCGAGCCCACCGCGGCCCCGGCCGACGGGCCGCCCAAGGATCCCGCATCCCTGCCACTGACCATGGGTTACTTGCAGGTCAAAGCACCGGAGACGGCGGACGTGTTCGTCGACGGCCAGAAGATGGGCGTCACCGGCGACTTCCTCGAGGTGCCGTGCACCAAGAAGTTCCGCGTCGTCGCGCTCCGTCAGAACAACGTCGCGAAGACGGCCGGGAAGAACGCGGCTCTGCAGTGCCGCGCGGTGGTGAGCATGGAGTTCACGGGCGCGGAGTGGGGCAACCTGCCGCCGCCGCCTCAGCCCGGCCCCGCACCGGCGCCGACCGGCAACCCCGGCGGAGCGCCCACGCCGCCGCCCGCGCCCACGCCCGAGACGTACGATCCCTCGACGCCCTGAGCGCCCCGCGCTCACTCTGGTTGTCGAACGCCGGCCGGTACGCGCCGAATGACCAACGAGTCTCCCGAGAAACAAGCCGATTCGGTTGTCGCCGCGGCTCGCCGCGCGCAAGCGGCTTGGGCGGAGCGACCGATCCGTGAGCGAGCGGACGCGCTACGCCCGCTCAAGCGCCGCATCTTGTCTGCCGCCGAGCACGTCGGGTCGCTGCTCGCAGAGGAGTGCAGCAAGCCGTTCGAGGAGGCCGTCTTGGCCGAGGTGCTGCCTTCGGCCGACCTCGTCGATTACTGGACTGTCAGCATCGAGGAGCTCTTGGCCGCGGAGACGCTCGAGCTCGATCCGATCTCGTTTCCGAGCAAGCGCGCGGTCGTCTACCGCGAGCCCCGCGGCGTCGTCGCGCTCGTCTCGCCCTGGAACTACCCGGTCGCGATTCCGCTCCGCACTCTCGTCCCGGCGCTCCTCGCCGGCAACGCGGTCGTCCTGAAGCCGAGCGAGGTCACGCCCCGCGCGGGTGAGCTCGTCGCCTCGTTCTTCGAAGGCCTCGTCCCGGAGGGGCTCGTCGGCCTTCTTCAAGGCGGCGCGGAGGAGGGCGACGCGCTCGTCCGCGCCGACGTGGACGCGGTCGTCTTCACCGGGAGCGTGGCGACGGGCCGCAAAGTGGCCGCCGTTTGCGCCGAGCGCCTGGTCCCCTGCGCGCTCGAGCTCGGCGGCAAAGACGCGGCCATCGTCCTCGCGGACGCGCCTCTCGAGCGGACCGCCCGTGGTCTCGTGTGGGGCGCGTTCACGAACGCCGGCCAGAACTGCGCCTCGATCGAGCGCGTCTACGTCGTTCGATCCATCGCCGACGCGCTCAAGAAGCGTGTCGTGGAGCTGACGAAGGCGCTCCGCGTCGGCAAAGACGTCGGCAAGCTCACCACGCTGCGGCAGGCGGAGATCGTCCGCGCGCAGCTCGACGCCGCCGCGACGAGCGGCGCAAAGCTCCTCACCGGCAGCGTCCCGGAGGAAGGCGCCCAGCAGATCGATCCGGCCGTCGTCGAGGTCACGGACGAGGCCACGCCGCTTCTCGCCCACGAGACCTTCGGTCCGGTCCTGCCCATCGTCGTGGTCGACGACGAGGAGGAGGCCGTCCGGCGCGCCAACGCCTCGCGGTTCGGCCTGACGGCGAGCATCTGGACGAAGCGAACGGCGCACGGTCACGCTCTGGCGCGCCGCCTCCGCGCCGGCGTCGTCACCGTGAACAACCACGCCTTCACCGCGGCCATCCCCGCGGCCCCGTGGTCGGGGGTCGGTGAGTCGGGCTACGGCGTGACGAGCTCACCCCACGCGCTCGGCGAGCTCGTGCGCCCGCGCCTGGTCCTCGAGGACAAGAACGCGCTCGCCGCCGAGCTCTGGTGGTACCCCTACACCGGCACGCTCCGCTCGCTCGCCCTCGCGATGGCCCGGCTGCGCGGCGGGGCGGGGATCTTCGGTCGAGTCGCGGCCCTGCTCGCCCTGCTCACGCTGTTGCCGCGCCGTCTGTTCGAGAAAGGCCCCGAAAAATGACGTCTCGGCCCCTCGTGCTCCTCTCGAACGACGACGGCTACGCGGCCCCGGGGCTCCAGGCTCTGCGGCGTGCCCTCGAGGTCTTCGCGGACGTCGTGGTGTGTGCGCCGGAGACGAACCAGAGCGCGACGAGCCACTCGCTCACGTTGCATCGAATCCTGCGTCTGCGAACACCCGAGCCGAACGTGTTCTCAGTCGACGGAACGCCGGCCGACTGCGTCTACGTCGCCCTCCACTCGGCGGGGCGCGTGCTGGCGCGGCAGCCCGACCTCTGCGTGTCCGGCATGAACCACGGCCTCAACCTGGGGGTCGACGTCTTCTATTCGGGCACGGTCGCCGCGGCTCGCGAGGCCGCGCTCCGCGGGATCCCTTCGGTCGCGGTCTCGGCGGACATCAAGGCCGACCCGTCGGCTGCGGCCCGCGCCGGGGCCGACGTCGCGCGCGCGCTCCTCGAGGCGCAGCGCGGCTCGGCGAGCCGCGCCGCGCTGCTCAACGTCAACATTCCCCCGGGCAACACCTGGCCGGTGCGGGCCACGCGGCTCGGCGCGCGCGTCTACGGCGCCGAGGTCGTCTTCCGCACGGATCCGCGCGGCGGCGAGTACCTGTGGATCGGCGGCTCGGCGGCGACTCACCACGACTCGCCGGGCGCCGACACGGAGGCCTACGACGAGGGTGTCATCGGCGTGACGTCGCTCGCGCTCGATCTCAGCGATACGGCCGGCGCGAGCGTGGCCGGCGAGATCGCCAGCCGGATGACAGCTCCGTCAGCGTGACTCGACGCCCGCCAGATCGGCCACCACCCGCGCCGTGCGCATCCCAGACCCACCGTTGTCGATGGAGAACGTGATGCGGACGCCGCCCGTGTCGACAGCCTCGACCGTGCCGCCGTAGCGCTCGATCTCGGCCTGAAGCTCGCCGACCTTGCCCACGCGCGTGCGTTTGTCGAGGTCCTCGAACAGAGACGGGCCTGGCGTGCTGCCGGGCGGATAGAGGAGGTCCGGGCGGATCATCGCCACGTCCGCGAACGCGCCGAGCGCAAAGAGCACCGAGCTGGCGGCCGTCGGCAGATCGCGCCCGCGGAACCAGAGCCCGACGTCGTGCACGGGCAGGTGCGCGCAGCGCAGGTACAGGGCCCCGGCCTGGGCCTTGGACGCCTCGAAGACCCGGTCGGCCGCCTTGGAGAGGCGCCCTGCGCCTTCGAGCTCGAATGCCTGGGAGACGACCGGCCCCGCCAGGCGGATGATGACACCTTCGTTTGTGGGACGGTCCCGCGCCGAGAGGCTGTCGATCTCGGACCGGCTCGCCGGATCCGGGCCGCGGAGCGCGAGCAGGTCGAGCGTCGCCGCGTCGATGGTCTGGCCTTCGCGCGGGCGCAGCCACAGCTCGGCGACCCAGCCGTCGCGCGACAACCCGAGCGCTTGGCCGCCGCCGCGCACCCGACGACGGAGCGCCTCACAAGCCTGCGGATCGGGCACACCGACCGATGCCGGCCGAGAGGAGGGCGCGGGAGGCGGCGTGCGCCGCACGACGAGGTACCCGCCGCCGAGCCCCAGGACGAGAACGATGAGGAGCAGCGGGAGGAGCAGCGGTCGCAGCGAGCGCCCGTCCGCGGGAGGAGCGGGGCGATCGACCTCGAGCCTCGGCGCGAGAACGGGCGCACGGCGCGGCATGACGCGAGGCTCTCGAGGCTCGAGCGCCAGCTCGCGTGGACCCGCCGAGGACGATTGCCCCGAGCTCGAGGGCCCGGCGAGAGGGGAAGGCTGAGGCGACGCGAGGTGGCCGGAGTCGAGTGTGAGCGGCTCCCTTCGTTCCGCCGGCGCGGGCGGCGCGGGCGCGGGCGCGGGCGCCGCGGGCGCGGGCGGCGCCGTGGGCGCTGACGGTGCTGCAAGGTCGAGGCCCAGCGCCGCATCGAGGACGGGGCCGGGCCCGGCGAGCGTCTCGCTTCGCGAGAACTGCGCGAGCGTCGCGACGTGGCGCGGCCCGGCGGACGGCTCCGCGGCCGCACCCTGCGACGGGAGCGTCTTCTCCACCACCGCGTTTTTGCGGAGCGCCCTCGGCGGCGCGTCGATCTCGATCGCCTCGGGCGGCCGCGGGCTCGGCGAAGGCAGCTCGAGGTTCGGCAGCACCAGGATGTCCGTGCCCTTCGCCGAGAGTTGGCTGGCCGCCTCGGCCGGAACGTTCGCGTGGAACGGACCTGCGGAGGGGTTGTTGGGCAGCGCGGACGAAGGCGCCGCGAGCACCGAGCCTCGGGCGCCTCTCAGATCGCTCGACGAGATCTCGGCGGTGCGGCGCGCCACGCTGTCGACCAGCTTGGACTTCCGGGCGAGCTCCGCGCCGAGCATGCCCTCGACGAGCGCACCGACGGCCGACGGCGAGGCGAGGCCGAAGACGCGCTCCACCTCGATCGCCATCTCCTTCGCCGAGGCGAAGCGCGCGTTTCGGTCTGGCGAGAGGCCCTTGAGGACGAGGTCGTCGGCGCCGGGCGGCAGCCCCGTGGCGACGGAGCTCGGCGGCGCGGGGCGCGCCGTCAGGATGCTCGTGATGTTCTCCACGTCGTTGTCGCTCGGGTAAAGCCGCCGCCCGACGGTCGCCTCCCAGAGCACGGCGCTCGCGGCGTAGACGTCCACGCGCCTGTCGAGCGGCTCGCCCCTGAGCTGCTCCGGCGCCATGTATGCGACCTTGCCCTTGATCTTCCCCGCCTGGGTGCGGCGGCCGTGTTCTGTCGCCTTGGCGATCCCGAAGTCCAGGATGCGCGACTGCCCGTCTCGCCCGACGAGGATGTTGTCGGGCGAGACGTCGCGGTGCACGAGCCCGAGCGGCCGCCCGTCGCTGCTCCTCGCCTCGTGGACGGCGTGCAGCCCGTAGAGCGCTTGCGAGACGATCGCGCCGACGACGGGCAAGGGGAGTCGCGCGCCCTTCTTCTGGACGGCGCGGAGCACGCGCGCGAAGGACTCGCCCTCGTGGTACTCCATGACCAGGAAGAGCTCCTTGCCCTCGCTCACGACGTCGATCGTCGAGACGACGTTCGCGTGCTGGACTTGTGCCGCGAGGCGAGCCTCGTCGAGGAACATGGTCACGAACTCCGGATCGCTCGCGAGGTGCGCATGCATCCGCTTGATGGCCACGGTGCGAGAGAACCCGACCGGTCCGAGCAAGCGCCCGAGATGGACCGTCGCCATACCCCCCGACCCGATCACGTCGCAGATGGCATAGCGTCCCAACACGACCATGGGCGCGTCGTCGCTCATCTGACCAGGTACCTTAGCAAGGTTTCGCGCGCTTCCGCTATGCTCGCCCCCGCCCCGGCCCGATGGAACGAACTCTCCTCTTCACGACGCAAGCGTACGCTTATCTCGAGCCGCTCTTCTTGGCCGCGGCGCCCTTCGAACGAGGAAACATCGAGCGTAAGTTCTTCCCCGACGGGGAGCGCTACCTCCGCCTCGACGCCGACAGCTGGGGGCGGCACGTGGTCCTGCTCGGCGGCACCCCGAGCGACAGCGACTGGCTCGAGGTCTACGACCTCGGCTGCGCGATCTCCCGAGCCGGCGCGCGCTCGCTCTCCATCGTGATGCCGTACTTCGGCTACTCCACGATGGAGCGCGCCGTGAAGCCCGGGGAGGTCGTGACCGCCAAGACACGCGCGCGCCTCGTCTCGAGCATCCCGCCTTGCGAGGCCGGGGCGCGGATCTTCCTCTTCGATCTCCACACCGACGGGATCGAGTTCTATTTCGGCGACGATCACGTCACGCACCACATCTACGGCGCGCCGGTGATCACCGATCTCATCCGCGCCGTGACGGCGGGCCGGCCCTACGTCCTCGGCGCGACGGACGCCGGGCGCGCCAAATGGGTCGAGAGCCTCTCGAGGCAGCTCGGGGTCGACCCGGCCTTCGTGTACAAGCGCCGCGACCCGAGCTCGGGGGCCATCTCGCTCACCGGCGTCAACGCCGACGTGAAAGGTTACGATGTCGTCATTTACGACGACATGATCCGCACCGGCTCGTCCCTCGTCCAGGCAGCGCAGGCCTACAAGTCGGCGGGCGCCTCTCGGATCCACGCGGTGACGAGCCACCTCGTCTTGCCTGCGGGGGCGCTCGACAGGCTCCAGGGCTCCGGCCTCTTCGAGACGATCTCCGGAACGAACTCCCACCCGGGCTCGAGCCAGCTCGCGGGCGCCGCTGGCATGGTGGCCGACATCGCGCCGCTCTTCGCCCGCGCCCTCGAGATCTCCGCCCACAAGTGAATCAGATCGGTAGCGGCTGATGGCGACCCACGTCTTTTTGTCCCCCGGCATGTTCGGCTTCGCCAAGGTGGCGAGCTTCCAGTACTTCGAGCACGTCATCCGCGCGCTCACCGATCGGTTCGCGCTGCGGGGCAGGGCGGCGCGGGTCGTCGTCTGCGACGTTCACCCGACTGCCTCGGTTCGCCGGCGCGCGCTGCGCCTCGCCCGCACGGTCCGCGAGCACGCCAGCGCCGATCAGGACCCCATCCACATCGTCGGTCACTCCACCGGCGGGCTCGACGCGCGGCTCGTCGCGTCGCCGTCCGTGCACCTGCCCGGCGTCACCCCGGAAGATCTCGCGTGGCTCCCGCGCCTCCGCTCGATCACCACGATGAACACGCCTCATTACGGCACCCCCCTCGCGGCGTTCTTCGCGACCAAGAGCGGCCAGCAGGTGCTCTACGCGGCGATGGCGCTCACTGTCACCGTGCTCAAGCTGGGCGCGCCGCCGCTCGCCGCCGCGAGCGCGCTCATGGCCGCGTTCTCCCGCGTCTCCGGCGCCATCGAGCTCTCCGTCATCGAGCGCACCGCCGAGTCGATCATCAAGGTCCTCGACGATGCGTCGAGCCGTGACCTGCGCAGCTTCCTGCGCCTCATCCGCGACGATCAAGGCGCCGTCATCCAGCTCACCCCCGAGGCGATGGACCTCTTCCAGGCCGCCGTCGAGGATTGCCCCGGCGTTCGCTACCAGTGCGTCGCGAGCTACGCCCCTCGAGAAGGCGCGCGCGCGTTCCTCCGCTCGGTCCCTTCGCCCTGGGGCATCGTGTCGATGGCGATCTTCAACACCTTCTACAACATCACCGCCAGCCACGACGACCGCTACCCGTGTCGGCCGCCGGACGACTCCGTGAGCGCCACCCTCCGCGGGATGCTGGGCACGCTCCCGGCGGAGACCGAGAGCGACGGCGTCGTCCCGCTCTATTCGCAGATCTGGGGCGACCCGGTGTGGGTGGGTCGAGGCGATCACCTCGACGTCGTCGGCCACTTTCCCGGCCGCCCCGCCTCCGGCAAGGAGCTCCACGTGGACTGGCTCCGCAGCGGCGCCGGCTTCGACGAGACACGCTTCGAGACGCTGATGGACCGCATCTTCGCGGGGATGGTCCTCGCCGAGGAACAACACGGTCGGCCGTGACGCGCTCGCGCCGGCTCGCGCTCCTCGCCGACGAGATCTCGCGCTGCCGGGCGTGCCCGCGTCTCGTCGCCCACCGCGAGGCGGTAGGGGAGGTGAAGCGCCGCGCGTACGCCGCCGAGACCTACTGGGCGCGTCCCGTCCCGGGCTTCGGTGATCCCGACGCCCGCCTCGTTGTCGTGGGCCTCGCGCCCGGCGCTCACGGCGCGAACCGCACCGGCCGCGCCTTCACCGGCGATCGGTCCGGCGACTTCCTCTACGCGGCGCTCCACCGCGCCGGGCTCGCCTCGCAGGCGCAGGCGGTCTCCCGGGCCGACGGCCTGACGCTCTCGGGCGTGTTCATCACGCTTCCTTGTCGCTGCGCTCCGCCCGACAACAGGCCTCTCGCGGAGGAGCTCGCTCGCTGCCGTCCTTGGCTCGTCGGCGAGCTCGAGCAGCTCGGAGCCATCGGCGCCATCCTCGCGCTCGGCGCCATCGCCTACGACGCCGTGCTCTCGCTTGCCGACCCCGCGAAACACCCCGCCTTCGCGCACGGGGTCGAGTCGGCCGTGGCTCTTCCCTGGGCCCGAGGGCGTGCCGTGCCGGTCGTGGCCAGCTACCACGTCAGCCAGCAGAACACCCAGACCGGCCGGCTCACCGCCGCGATGTTCGACCAGGTCCTCTCCCGGGCAGCCGACCTGGCTGGACTGGCCGGACCGCAGAGGGGTCGCCACGCAAGCCGAGGTCGTGTAGAAGAAGCGGCCGTCAAGAACCGTCGAAGTAAATAGGAACCTCAGGAGCCCTATGCGCCTTCTCAACGTTTTGTCCCTCGGTGTGCTCTTCGCCACGGTCGTCGGCTGCAGCAGCGACCCCGATCCGAACGATCCGTCCCAGTTCCAAGGCGGCGCGCAGTACCCGCAAGGACAGGGCCAGTACCCGGGCGGCCAGTACCCGGCGGGTCAGTACCCGGCCGGCACGGCCACGGCGCCCGGCACGGCCACGGCGCCCGCCCCCGCGGGCACGAGCGCGACCAGCTCGGCCACGCCCATCGCCCCGGCCGCCGCCGCCATCGCCACCCCGGCGCTCACCGCCCTCGCCTCGGCGGAGACCCGCGGCATGTCGCCCGAGGGCGGCGCGTTCGCCGGCAACTTCCAGCAGGGCCAGACGCTCGAGCAGCCCTTCAACATCGAGCCCGGCAAGTGTTACACGGTCGTCGGCGTCGGCGTCGGCATCACCGAGCTCGACATCCAGATCGTCGGCTCGCTCGGCCCGATGACGCAGGTCCTCGCGCAGGACAACCAGACCGGGCCCCAGGCCGTCCTCGGCTCCGGCGGCAACTGCTTCAAGAACCCGCTGCCCGTCGGCGGGCCGGCCAAGGTCGTCATGAAGGCGACGGGCGGCTCGGGCCTCGCCGTCGCGCAGATCTACAAGAAGTAGCCGCCAAGTTTCGGCGCAGCGACTGGTGAGGTCGCGCCGACTGGTGAGCTGGGCTCGCGCCTGGCTGGCGAGATCGATCCCAGCTTTCACGTCCGACGCCGCGTCGCCCCCCTCCCAGCCCTCCCCCGCGTTGCGGGGGAGGGTTTCTTTTGTCTGCGTGCAGAGGTGTGCACGTCTGCACCTCCTCGCCAGAAACGAAAACCCCCCTCCGCGAGAGCGGAGGGGGGCAGGGGGGAGGGAACTGCAGCAACAGATCTGTCAGGTTGGGCTGATGCGCCGGTCTCGTCCAGGCCCTCGTTCAGCGTGGGACCGGGTCGGCGGTCTTGGCTGGGGCCCTCGTCCGGCTTCCGGCCCCGCGCTCACTTGTTCCCGCTGCGGACAAGCAAGTGGTACTTGCCGAACTCGCTCTGTCCTGCGGTGTAGAGCACCTCGAACAGGAGGCGGTAGGGCGTCGTCTCGTCGGCGACGATGATCGCCTCCGACGTCGTCGCGTCCTTGCCACGCGCCTCGCGGAGGGCCCGATCGTTCGCGCGGTACTTCTGGAGGACCTGCGCGAGCGGCTGGATGTAGAGGTCGTTTGGCCCGTTGCGCTTGTAACGCGCGTCGAGGCCCGTCTGACCGAGCTGCTCGCGATCCGAATACTCGACGATGGGCTTCGTCTCGTCGCCGACGTTGATCTCCGTCTTCGAGATCCGGATGATGACGCCCTCTTCACCCGGCTCCGCCGTGAGCACCGAGACCGGCAGCTGCAGATCTTGGTTCTGGGGAATGTTGGTGGTGCTGGCGGAGAGGGTCTTGAGGACGAACACGAGGATGATCGTCATCAAGTCGAGCATCGCCGTGATGTTGAGGAAGTCGATCTCGGGCTCGCGAGCCTTCTTCCGCTTCGCCTTCCGGAGCGCGGCCTTGAACTTGGCGATGCTGGCCTGCGGGCGCCTGCTCGTCGCGGCGCCCGGGGCCTGGCCCATCGGCGGATTCTGCGCGGTCATTTCGCGACCCCCAGGTGGAACTCGGGGAAGAGAACACGCTGCTGTTCGTTCGTCGCGTCCGGATCGCTCCGGAGCGCGTCGAGCACCGCCACGAGGTACTTGTACTGCACGTCACGGCTGCACGTGACCGTGACCTGCGTCTCGTCCTCGAATTTGCCGCCGCCCGCGTCGTATTTGAGCGTGCGCGCGCACTCGCGGATCTTCTTGTAGTCGTAGACCTCTTGGCCGCCCTCGTTGGCCATCGGGACGGTGATGCCCTTGCCGACACCGCCGCAGCCGGTCGCGATGCCGCCGAAGCCCGTCGAGAACTGCACGCCGGTCCCGGTGATGAGCACCGTGAGGTTGAGCGCGTCGCTCTTCACGTCCTGCTTGACCTTGCCGCTGCCGACCGAGGGCGGCACCGTGTCGAGCTGCGTGAGGAACGTCACCGTCACGCTCGCGAGCACGAAGACGAGGACGTTGGTGATGATGTCGAGGTAAGGGACGATGTTGAGCTCGCCCGATTCCTCGCCGGCCGCGGGCTCGGCCGGCTCGGAAAGGCGACGAATCTTCGACCGCTGAGCGGGGCTCAGCGGGATGTCCGCCGTGGGGGGTTGTCCGCCTTGCGTCATGGAAGCAAGCGCTGGCTAGTACGAGCCCTTGGTGCTGATGGTGAGCAGGTTGAAGACCCGCTCCGTGATCGAGTCCAGCTCGTGCGCGATGCCCTTCGCGCGCGTGTGCAGGATGACGTGCGCGATCATGCAGATGACGGCGATGAGCAGACCGAACGCCGTGTTGTACATGGCTTCGGCGATGCCGTTCGAGAGCATCTGCTGCTTGACCGCGGGCGAGAGCCCTTCGGCCGCGATGGCGCCGAAGGTGCTGATGAGACCGAAGACGGTCCCGACCAGCCCGACGAGCGTCGCGATGTTCGCGAGCGACCACAGCGCGCCGATGCGCTTCTCGACCTGCGGCTTGATCTCGGCGAGCTTCTCGCTGAGCGCGGCGTCGATCTCGTCCGCGCCCTTGTTCGCGTGCGTGAGCCCCGACTTCACGAGCTGGAGCACGGGGTAGTCACTGGCCTCGCAGAGCTTGATCGCGCGGTCGATGTTGCCCGCCACGACGAGCTTCTTCACCTGGCCGAAGAACTCCTTCGAGTTCACGCTGTAGCGGCGGATCTGGAAGGCCGCTCGCTCCACGATGATGGTTACTACGACCGCCGACACCACCAGATTCAGAATCAGGAAGGTCGGGTTGTGCTTGATGGCGTCGACGAGGTTTGCGCCACCCTTTCCGCCTTCGGCCGCCAACATCACCAATTGACGCATCCCCAGAGTCCTTTCTCGAAAAAGCGCGGGTTCGAACGGCTACGGCGACCGCTGGTCGGCGGGGTAGAGAGGGGCGAAGCTGCTGAACTTCGGTCGCATCGCGCTCGATGTGCATGCGGACTATACCGGCGCGATTTGTCGCTACGCAAGCTCAGCTCCAAGGTTTACGCGGGCCGACCGTCGCTCGCCCTCGAAAGGCTGATGCCCGGCACCCGAACAAGTGGGTGGAAAACTTGTCGTGGCACGGTAGCTGCTAACCCACACCAAATCTTTGTTGACGGTCGAGGGTAGAACTCGTGAAGATGTCACCGCGTTTGCGAGTGCTTGTCTTTGCCTTCGAATTAGGCCGCCGGTACGTCTCCTGAGCGAGACGGCCTGTTATGGCCTTGCACCTTTCCGGAGCCGTCAGCTAGCGTGTCGGCCCTCTCGGAACGGGAGCAGCAACAGAACGAAATCTTCGGCGCCGAGCCTCGTCGCTCGGTGGCAGCGGGACAGCGGAGTCGGACACGCTCGCGCCCAGCCGGGTGCGATACAAGGAGCAAGGCACAATGTGGGAGTTCTTCGTTGAGGGCGGCTGGGGCATGATCCCCATCGCGATCTGCTCGGTGTTCATCCTGGGCATCATCATCGAGCGGGCAATCTACCTCTACGGCGCGTCCATCAACCGCGACGTGTTCCTGGCGACGATGCAGAAGTGCATCCTCGCGGGTGACATTCCGAAGGCCGTGAAGATGTGCTCGGCGGCGAACGTGCCGCTCGCGCGCATCGTGCAGGCGGGCCTCGTGAAGGTGAACCGCCCGGACGAAGAGGTCCAGGCTGCGATGGATGAGGCCGCGCTGCACGAGATCCCCAAGATCGCGGCGCGCACGCCCTACCTCGCCCTCCTGTCGAACATCGCCATGCTGGCGGCGCTCTTCGGGACGGTCATGGGGCTCATCAAGTCCTTCGGCTCCGTCGGTGGTGCCTCCATCGACCCGAGCCAGAAGGCGACGATCCTCGCCAGCGGCATCTCGGAGGCCATGCACTGCACGGCGTTCGGTCTCGCCGTCGCCGTCTTCGGCCTCATCGGCTACGCCATCCTCAACGGCCAGACGCAGAGCCTCGAGGACGACATCAACGAGGCGTCGGTTCGCGTCCTCAACCTGGTCGTCGCGAACCGCCAGAAGGTCAACGTCAACGCGGTTCAGCAGGCCTGACGTCTCCGTGAGCGGGGCGGGGGGGCTCGCTCGCAGACTCGTCGCGGCTCATCTCCGGAAGCTCGCTGCCGGCGATGAGAGCTCTGCAAGCCGTGTCGAGAAGGTCCACAGGGCCCGGCTCGACAAATCTCGGAACTGGTCTCGTCGTGAGTTGTCTTCGCCTTGTCTGGTGCGCCCCTGCCGGGCGCACCCCACGGGCACAGCCCGAAGGAAGTAGAGAGCTATGGGTGGCGTCGACGTAGGTGGTAGCGGCAAAGGCCGGCCGACGAACGCGGAGCTGAACCTCGTCCCGTTCATCGACCTGCTGTTTGTCACGCTCGCGTTTCTTCTCATCACCGCGGTCTGGGTGACGAACTCGCGCATCAATGCGAACGCGCAGATCCCCGGCCCGCCCGACCCGACTCAGGAGGTCACCCCGCAGACCCCTGAGAAGGTTCTCAACGTTTACATCGGCGCGGAGGAGTTCACCCTCACCTGGAAGCAAGCTGCGACCGTGGTGAGCGAGGTGAAGGTCCCCAAGCCGACCGACCCGGGTGATCCGCCGCGCTACACGGAGCTCGCGAAGAAGTTCGAGTCCGAGTGGACGACGCACGGCGGCCACAAAGACCCGGCCGACACCAAGGTCGACCAGGCGATCCTGCACGCGGACAACCGTCTGCCGTTCAAGGACATCGTCGCGGTCCTCGACGCGCTCTACCACCCGAAGCGCGAGATGAAGATCGGCGGCAAGACGTCGATGGTCCCCGTCTTCAACATGACCTTCTCGGTGCGCTGATGGAACGCTACCAAAACAACTTCAAGCACGACCCGCACGCGCACGTCATCCACCAGCCGGGCCGCTCCCTCATGAAGGGCATCCCGCTGCGCTTCGTGTGGAACAAGGTCCAGGGCCTCGGGTCGCGTAACCCGAACGCGAACCTGAACCTCACCTCTTACATCGACTTCCTCCTCGTCTGCGTCGTCTTCCTCCTGACGACCTTCAACGCGTCGGGCCAGCTCCACGTGGACGAGAACATCAAGATCCCGCCCGCGGAGAACGCGGAGGACGTGCTCGACGCGCCCATGGTCTCGGTCAACACGAACCAGGTCTTCGTCGACGGTCAGCTCGCCGGCTCCACCCGCGCGATCGAGGAGCTCGGCCGCATGCAAAAGGTCGAAGAGCTGTTCAACATGCTCAAGACCCGCCGCGAGACGTGGAAGCAGCTGCAGCCGGACAAGCCGTTCCCCGGCGTCGTCATCCTCCAGATCGACGAGAACGTCCCGGCCATCGTCGTGAAGAGCGTGTTCCAGACGGCCGCGTACGCCGGCTATCCGAACGTGAGCTTCATGGTTCAGAAGATCGGCGGAGGGCAGTGACCTTCTCCAAACCCTCGAGCGAGGCGGGCGCCTCGCTCGAGGCGTCTCGGTAACGTCTGTTGGCTGAGGAAGAGAACAAGCCCGAAACGAGCGAACCGCCTGCCGCGCAACCCGCGGCGGGCGGTCCGCGCTTTCGGCCCCCCATTCGACGCGAGTCCCCCGCGGACGGCCCCTCGCGTGGCCTCCGTTCGGTCGAGGCCTCGCGCGCCGAGCGCAACAAGGTCAAGCGGCCGCCTCTGCGCGTCATTGCGTGGTTCCTGATCGTCACGGCGGTCGCGCTCGCGCTCTACTTCCGTCACTCCGCGGGCCAGGTCGATCGCGATCGGCAGCGCCTCCTGGCGGACCAGCGCGCCGTCGAGTCCGAGCTGGGCAAGATCTGGTTCCCCCTCCGCGACAAGGTCGAAGGCTGGACGGTCGAGCTCGCCAAGGCCGACATCCCGACGGCCGACGCCACGTCGGACGTGATCGACAAGGCCGCCCTGGCCGACTTCAAGTTCCAGGAGATCGCGGGGCTCTACCTGCGGCTCCGCGCGGACCAGGCTGGGGACGTGGAGTCGGTCCGCAAGGCGGCCCAGGGCTCCATGCGCGACGGCTTCACCGCCTGCCTCATGCGCACGCCCACGGGCGACCCGCTGTCGGGCAAGGAGTGCAAGACCTCGATGGACTGCGAGCCGGGCCAGCTCTGCAACGAGTTCCAGCACTGCGCGGTTCCCGGCCAGCCCTACAACCTCCGCCTGGCCTACAAGTCCCTCTTCGTCCTCACGCCCGAGTGGATCAAGGACGTGCAAGAGGTCGACAACGACCTTCGCCTGCGCGCGCTGCGCGGCACCTTCGATCAGGCGAACCGGATCGAGTTTCCCATCGCCGTCACGCTGCTGACCGGCGCCAAGTTCTTCCTGGTCGTGGTGGACGAGAAGCCGTCGCCGCCCGGCCCACCGCCGGGCGCTGATGCCGGCGTCGCCCCGGATGACGAAGACACGCTCGCCGGCAAGCTCTACCCCATCCGCGTGGGCCTCTGGCGCCTGTCGGACGGCAAGCAGCTCCTCCGGGTTCGGCGCAACGTCGACCCCAAGCTCCGCGAGTCGGCCGGCGCCATCGCGGTCGAGGGGGCGGCCCGCGCCGCCACCTTGCGCCAGGCGCAGAGCTGCGAGCTCGCCCAGGAGGTCCGCTGCGCGATCGGCGACGCGGGCGCTTCTTGCGGCGGCGGCAAATAGCGACGCCGCTGTCATCGACGCGGTCGTAGGAAAATCTTCGGAACTGCCTTCGCCGACCCGCTGTCCGCCTCCTGAACGGAGGAGGTCCCATGGCAGGTGTCGACGTCGGTGGCTCGAGTCAGAAGCGATCGGTGAGCGCGGAGATCAACATGATCCCGTTCATCGATCTGCTCTTCATGATGCTCGCGTTCTTGCTGGTGACCGCTGTCTGGACATCCAACTCGCGGATCCAGGCGAACGCCAACGTCCCCGACGACCCGACGAAGCCGGTCGATCCGACGCCGGAGGAGAAGATGCTCCACGTGTATGTCGGCGAGAACGACTTCACGCTGGCGTGGAAACAGGGGGCCACGGTGCTCAGCGAGGTGAAGGTCGAGAAGGACAGGGCGGACGGCGATCGTGCCGCTTACCCGACCTTGGCGAAGCGCGTTCAGGCGGAGTGGGCCCAGCACGGCCTGCACAAGGACCCGGCGGACGCGAAGCTCGACAACGTCGTCCTGCACACGGACAACCGCGCTCCTTACAAGGAGATCGCCGCCGTGATGGATGCGGTGCATGCGACCAAACGCGAGGTGGCGGCGGGCGCGAAGGTCGCGAGCGTGCCTGCGATGAACCTCACGTTCTCCGTGAAGTGACCTCATCCCGCGGTCTGGAAGGTCATGGTGCTCGAAAGGGGGATTCGCATGGATTCACCCCCCCGGCCCTCCTCACTGGGTGAGGGGGGAGGGGCCGATCCATTCGGGCACCAGGGGCCACAGCGAATCTTTCATGTTGGGCCTGAAGAAGCCGAAGTGCCCGATGCGGTCGACGCCCAGCTCGCGCGGGCGGACGCGCCGGATCTCCACCGGCGCGTTCTCGTAGAGCTCGAACAGGCGGCGCGTGCCTCGGAGCGTCATCATCTCGTCGTCCTGCATCGAGAGGGCGACGATGGGCGTGCGTGACGAGGTCACGCGCTCGCGAGCCGCGTGGTTCGAGCCGAGGTAGTCGCGGCTGAGGCACCAGGCCCGCCACTGTTCGGCGACCCCCTTGGGGAGATCGCCCACCATCTTCAGCTTCTTGCCCGGGAAGTAACCGGCGACCCCGATGGCCAGGGGCATGACGAGCAGCCAGAGGCTGAGCACGTAATACCGGAGCGGGCGCGCGTTGTAGCGCCAGTACCCGGACCCCGCGGCGATGCTGAGCATGCCGTGGACTCGGTTGCGGCTCGGGACGAGCCCGAAGAGCTGCGCGCCGACGCTGTGGCCGATCCAGTGGACACGCGCCTCCGGGAAGCGGCGGTCCACCTCCGCGAGGAGCGCCTCGCAGTCCTTCGTGGCCCAGTCCACGATCGTGGCCGAGAAACCGCGCAAGGTGGGGGGCCGAGAAGCGCCCATGCCTCGGTAGTCGAAGGTGACGGCGGCCATCCCCTGGTCTGCCAGCCAAGCCGCGAACGGCGCGTAGAAGTCCTGCTTCACGCCCATGGCCCCTGCGATGACGACGACGTCGGTCACCTGGCCCGCAGGGCGCCACGCGCGGCCGTGGATGACGAAGCCGTCACTGGTCTCGATCTGGAGATCCGTCTCTTGGGTCATTGCCTCGCCTCCTGTTGATGTCACCAGTGGAGACATTGCCACGCGACCGGTGGAAGTCAAGCGGCGGGCTTCACGTACGTCACCGGCCCGCGCGCGAGTCGCGGAGGTCGACCAGGCCGGCGTCGAACGCCTGGTGCCAGGCCAACGTGAAGACGAGCAGGGCGCCGCGGTCGAGGAAGCCCGCGTCGCTGCGGCCGACGAGGTAGCTCCCCGGCCAGCGGGCGAGGGCCTGGACACCGACGAACGGGCCGTTGCCGTTCGGCAGCAGCGGCACCTCGAGCCCGAGGCCGAGCTCGAGGCCCGGCTCGAGGTCGAATCCGTCTTCGCCGGGCGGCGGCCGGCGAGGCCCCGGCTCGCCCGGATCTGCCCAGAACACCCCTGCGATGAGCGCAAACGAGTCCGCGAAGAGGTCGAGGTGGGCCGGCCCCTGCTCGAGATCGAGGGCGTAGCGCGCGAGGAAAAGCGGCCGGAGCTCGAGGCCCGCGCCGACGCTCCTCTGGATGCGCAGCTCTTCCTGGCCGAAGCCCTCGGTGTAACGCACGTACGGCCCGACGCTCTGGAGGTAGAGGAGATCGACGTGGGTCTCGAGGACCACGCCGCCTGCCTCGAGGGCCGGGCCCACGCTGCCGATGAACAACATGTCGCCGTCGAGGCGCCCGTATGCGCCATCGGTGTCGTCGGCGCGGGCGGTGCCGGAGAGCACGGCCGCGCCGAGCAAGGCGGCGAGTGACGCCGCGCGCGCCCTCACCGGCCGAGGGCCCCCTTGATGTCGTCGCGCAGCTCGGCCGCGAAGACGAGGCGCGTCCGTGACAGCGTCTGACCTTTGAGGCGTCCCAATAGAAATGACACTTCTGCTAGATCTCGCGAGCGGCCGTCCGGGAAGATGACCTTCAGGTCTGCGCTCGCAGGGTAGGGCGTGTCGCTCGCTCGGTCCACGGAGACGAAGTAGCGGGGGTCGAGCCCGCGAGCGTTCGCGGCCTCCGTCGCGATGGCGAGCGCCGCCTCCGCCGAGGACTCGCTCTCGACGCTGTCGAGCTCGATCGTCTTGAAGAGCGCGCGCGAGCGCAGCCGCTTGCACAGATCCGACAGGACCGGATCTTTGGCGTGCTCCCAGGCGTGGATGGCGCCGAGGAGCACGTTGTCGTCGAGGTCGAGGTACTCCCCGAGGGTCGGGCTGCGCCCGGAGGCGGCCGACTCGAGCGCCGCGAGGCGAGCGGGGAGGCGTTCGCCCCCGGCGAGGAGCTCGACGGCCCGCCGGAGGATGCTGCGGACCATCCCCTCGGCCGCGCGCGTCGACTTGTGGAAATAGACCTGCTGGAACATGAAGAGGCGGGCGAGCAGGAAGCTCTCGATCGCGGTGATGCCCTTCATGCCGTCGATGGCGAGCCCGGGGGCGTTGCCGGTCGCTCCGACCGGCTCCAGGCGCAAGCTGCGGAGGAGCCAGTCGAGATCGAACGAGCCGTAGGTGACGCCCGTCGCGTGCGCGTCGCGCAGCAGGTAGTCGCAACGATCGGCGTCGAAGGTGCCGCTCACCAGGTTGGCGAGATACCGGAGCTCGTGCCGCCCCTCGACCAGCTCGGCGACCCGCCGCGGCAAGCCGGGATCGTCACGCCGCAGCACCGTCGAGAGCTCGGTCGACTCGTCCAGGATGATGCGCGTCGTCCAACGCTCGTGGCGCTCGCCACCGGGCATCGCCTCTTCGAAGAGGTGGGAGAGCGGCCCGTGGCCCACGTCGTGGAGGAGCGCGGCGGCGATCACGTCGCGCGCGCGCTCGCTGGTCAGCCGCTGCCAGAAGGGCAAGGACTGGTCGATCTGCCTGAGCCTTGCGACGAAGCGCTTCATCACGTGCGCGGCGCCCAGGGCGTGGGAGAACCTCGTATGCTCCGCGCCCGGGAACGCGAGCGACGTCAGCCCGAGCTGGCGGATTCGCCGCAGCCGCTGGAGCTCCTTCGTCTCGAGGAGCTGGGGGATGATCGCGTCTTCTTCGCTCTCGAACGCGACGAGCCCGTGTACGGCGTCCCGGAGGATCATGGAGTCAGGGTCGAAGGAGCGTGCATGGGAAAGTGTGTCAAAAGAGCGCAGGCCGACCTCGAGGCAGGTGTTTCCGTGAGGTCGCGGTGGTCGACCGAGGCTCCTTCGTATAAGCTGGGCCTTTCGGTTTGACCATGACCGATCTGGAAGGCGCGGAGATGCAGCGTGGAGAACGCGGCCGTCCCTCCGAGGGAGAGGCGTTCCGGCGGCTCGACGATATTTTGCGCGCGCTCCCCAAGTCCGAGCTCGACGGCCTCATCCGTCGCATCGGGATCAAGGTCGACCCGCAGAAGCGAATCGACGTGCCGAGCCAGGTCGCGCGCGCTCTCGTGGGCCAGACGGACGTGCGCGACCCCTCGCGGCTGCCCGTCGCCTGTCAGCTCCTCCTGCGCAAGCTGGCCGAGGCCGGCGGCGTGCTCCACGTCCCGACGCTCCCGCCTGGCTTCGAGCCGCTCATGGCGCGCGGCATCCTCTTCATTCGCCGCACCGCGACCGGGTACGAGCTCGTCGTCCCTGCGGCCTACCTGGTCCAGCTTCCCACGTGGCCCAGCGAAGACCCTCGGTCGATGCGCGCGCTCCTCGCGCAGGCGCCTTTCGAGACGGTCAGCGCGGTGGCGTCCCACTACCTGGGTCGGCCCGCCACGCCCCCCATCGCCCTCGCGCTCGAGGCCGCTTGGGAGGTCGTGTCCGACCCCGCGCAGCTCGCCCAGGAGATCTCCGCGTTGCCGCTGCTCGAGCGCCGCCTCCTCGAGGCGATCGACAACGAGGGTGGTGAGGTCGAGACGACGGAGCTGCTCGATCTCGAGCGCGAGCCCATGCGCCTGCGCAACGCCAAGGGCGTGACGACCACGCGGCGCGGCGCCGGCTTCGCGCTCGAGCGGCGCGCCCTGCTCATCCCCATCCACCCGAACCGCCACGTGATCCCCACCGAGGTGGCGACAATCGTGGGGGCCGAGCGCCGGCAGCAGCAAGAGAGCCGCCGCGCCGACATCCGGAGCCAGGTGCTCGGTGAAGACCATCTCCCGCGTCGCGCGAGCTTCGCGCGCGATCCGGCCGGCATCGCGCTCGCCATCGCGATCGCCGCCCGCGAGGCGCAAGCGGAGATCCGGCCGAACGTGGGCACGCCCCGTTCGCTCATCGTGCGCCTCGCGCAGCGGTTCGGCCGCGCGCCCGACGCCGTCTGGCTGATCGCCGCGCTCTCCCGGGGCGTCGGCCTGTGGGAGCCCACGGCCATCTCCACCGCTTCTCCGCCTGGCTCCATGCCCGTCGGCCACGTCGCCTCCTCGCTCTTCGCCGCCTGGCGCGCCGGCGGCTCGTGGGACGAAGCGCGACCGGAGCCGGAGATGCTCCGCGCAAGCCCCGACCAGCGTGAGCCGAGCCCCATGCGCGGCCTGCGCGAGCTCGTCCTCGACGGTCTGCTCGAGCTCGGGGAGGAGGGCTGGATCCTCTACGGCTCGTTCGAGCGCTACGTCCTCTCGGACCCGCGCATCGCCGGCCTCGAGCGGCTCCTTCGTCGCTGGGCGGAGCGCCTGGGGCTCGAGCCGCCGCCCCTCGGTCAGGTCGTGCGCCGCATCGTCCTCGAGACGTTGCCGGTGCTCGGCGTGGTCGATCTCGGCCACGACTCGCGCATGAGCATGGTCGCCGTCTCGGACGAGAGCGACGCCGGCGCCGAGGTGCAGCGCACGGCGCTGCGGCTCACCCAACGCGGGCGGGCGCTCATTCATGACAAATACGTCACGACCCCCCGGCCGAGCGAGTTCTTGGACAGCCACGTGCTGCGGGTGGGCACGGGCGCGCTCGTCGGGCACGTCGTGGCGCTCGGGCCGCTGGCGGAGACGGGCCGGGTCGAGGACACGATCGACCTCGTCCTGTCGCCCACCGCCATCGCGCGGGCCATCGAGTCGGGCGCGGGCGGGGAGGAGATCCGCGAGCGTATCGAGGCCGTCGCGAGCCTGCCCGGTTCGCTCTCGCAGATCCTGGAGCGGGCGAGCGTCGTCGTGGGCAAGGCGTCGCTGGTGCCCGCCGTGGCCTTCCTCTGGGTGGACGACCCCGACGTGCGGGAGCTCCTGCGGACACGAAAGACCACGGCCGACCTGTTCGTCGACCCGTCCCCGCCCGGCGGGCTCCTGGTCGCGACAGGCGTCGACTTCGAGCGCCTCGTGCGGCGGTGCCGCGGCGTCGGGGTCGAGGTGGAAGGGGCCAGCCCCGACGTGTCGCTCCGCGCCCGCGCCATGACGCCGCGACCCTCTCCCGTCGTCGAGCCGCCGAGCCGGTCCGGGACACGCACTGCGCCGACGAGCCGCACCCCGGTGCCGCGCTCGCGCACGCCGTTCCCGCGAACGAAATGACGCCGGCCAGGCAGGCGAGGGCGGAGCCGAGCGGGGCGGGGCGCGTCGCCCTGATCGCGGCGCTCGTGGTGACAACCGGGGCGTGTGACTCCCGGAAGGAGGCCGGCCCCGGGCAGCCGCCGAGCGCAGCCGCGGCCTCTAGCGTGTCTTCGTCCTCGTCCTCCTCCGCGACGATGCCCGGAGCCATGACGGCGCCGTCGGCTTCGAGCCCGATGCCCGGCCTGCCGATCGGCCCGGGTGGCGCGAACGTCGTCAGGCCTGCGAGCGGGGTGTTCGGCCCCGGCGAGGCAGACGCGATCGCCAAACGAGGTGAGCCCCGCCGCGTCGTCGTGCTCGACGCCGGGGCCGAGCCTCGCGAGACGATCGCTTACCGCGCCGCGCCCGGCACCAAGCAGACGATCACCATGGGGCTGGACCTGGCCATGGCGATGAGCCCGCCCGGAGCGCAGCCGCGCCTCATGAAGATGCCGCGCACGGAGACGACGCTCCAGATCTCGACCGAGTCGGCGGAGGCGGACAAGGCGACGGTCCGGGCGGAGATCGTCGCGGTGCAGCTCGTGGAGACCGATGCCTCGCAGGCCGCCGCCATCTCGGGATCGCGGGAGATGCTCGAGACGCTGAAGGGGATCAACCTGGAGATGACCTTCGATCCGCGAGCGACCCACACGGCCGTTTCGCTCGCTTCCGCAGACAAGCCGAGCCCGGAGGCGTCGAAGGCGCTCGAGCAGCTGCGGCAGACGCTGTTCAACGTGATCACACCGACGCCCGACGTTCCCGTCGGGACGGGCGCGCGCTGGCTCGTCGTCGAGCGGATCGCGACCCCCGCCGACGTCATCCAGATCCGTACGGTGACCCTCGGCAATCGAGACGGGACGCGGGCGGAGCTCACGGTCTCGGTCGCGCAGATCGCCGCGGCTCCGCGGCTCGGACCGGCCGCTGCCGCCGGCGGCGCCTCCCCGACCATCGGCGCCCTCGAGACGAGCGGAACGTCGACATTCTCCGTCGACTTCGAGCACGTGTGCCCGGACAAAGGGCAGAGCGAAGTGAAGACCGTCATGCTCCTCACCCAAGGCAAAGACTCCCTCCGCACCGAGGCCGTGGCGAAGGCCACGATCGAGACAAGATGAGCTTCGACCGCGCACGTCTTCGTGCGGCGTACACGTCTTTCCTGGGCGCGAGCCCCGGGCGCGTCCTCTTGACGGGACACTCCCACCAGGCCTGGCCGGACGTGGCGCGCGACGCGACGCTCCGCGCGTTCGACGACGCCGCGCGCCTCGTCGACGACAAGTGGGCCCGCGTCTTCGAGATCATCGACTCCGTAGGCAAGCGGATCAACCGGCGCCTCGGCTTCGACGAGTCCGACCCGATCGCGTTCGGCAAGAGCACACACGAGCTCGTGTACAGGCTGCTCACGTCTTTCCCGAAAGACGCCCGCGTCGTCACCACGACCGGCGAGTTCCACTCGCTCTACCGGCAGCTCCGGCGTCTGGAGGAGGACGGCCTGCGCGTCACCTGGGTGGACGCGAGGCCGCGTGAAGCGCTGGTCGACGGGCTGCTCGACGCCATCCGGCCGGGCGTCGATGTCGTGGCCGTCTCGGCCGTGCTCTTCGAGGACGCCTTCATCATGCCTCGGCTCGGCGAGATCGTGGCTCGCGCGGCGGAGGTGGGCGCGGTCCCGCTCGTCGACGCCTACCACGCGTTCAACGTGGTCGAGCTCGACTGGGGGCCGGCTCGCGAGCACGCGTACGTGACGGCTGGCGGCTACAAATACGCTGCCTTCGGCGAGGGTGTCTGCTTCCTGCGGTTCCCCCGAAGCTCGTCCCTCCGCCCTGCATACACCGGGTGGTTCGCCGACTTCGGTGCGCTCGAGGGGCCGCGTGACGGTCGCGCGACCTCGTACGGCGGCGGCGGGGCGCGCTTTGCGGGCGCGACCTTCGATCCGACAGGTTTCTACCGCGCCGACGCGGTGCTCGAGCACTGGGAGCGCTTCGGCCTCGACGTCCCTGCGCTGCGCAACATCTCGAAGGAGCAGACGTCGCTCTTGACCGAGCAGGCCCTCGAGGCAGGCCTCGATGTCGTCTCGGCTCGCGACCCGGCCCGACGCGGCGGCTTCGTGGGGGTGCGCGTCGCCGGGGCGCCGGAGCTCGTACGCGCGCTCCGCGCGGAGGACGTGTGGGTCGACGCGCGCGGCGAGGTCTTGCGGCTGGGCCCCGCGCCCTACCTGACCGACGAGGAGCTCACGCGAGGGGTCGAGGCGCTCGCGCGCCTCGTCCGTCAGAGCCGGTGAATCTTCGCGGCCTCTGGGTAGAGCGGGTGAAGCCCGACGCTCGCGACGTGCGCCGCGCTCTCTGCGTGCACGGATAGATCCCACGACAGGTAGAGCTTGTCGCCGTCGTGACAGCCGAAGCTCGTCGAGAGGCAGAGCAGCGGCTCGCGGTCGATGGCGAAGCCACGGTGGGCGACGTCGTGGCCGTAGATCGAGACGGTCAGTCGATCGTCGAGGGCACGCAAGAAGGCGCGCGCGCGGTCGGACGACGTCGTGCGCGCCCAGAGGAGCGCGATCATGATGGCGCGGCCGTCGAGGTCGTTGGGGTCGTCTGCGTCGGCGGCCAGGGCGAGGCGCTCGAGGTCCTCGGCCGAGGAGATCGGCGCGTGCGGTGCAGCGTGTGTCATGGCGAGGCCCGCGCTCGGCGCCATCGCCACGAAAGGCCACGACGCGATCCAGGCTCGGAGGGCGCGTGTCCCTTCTTCGCCGAGGAGCGACTCGAGCCGCTCCGCCTCGTTCGGGAAGAACTTGGACACGACGGGGCCGCCGACGTGCGCGTGCTCGTGGTTGCCCATGAGGAAATGGACACGACCCGGGTGCCGGTCGGCGAGCGCTCGCGCACGGCGGATGAGCTCGGGTGAGTCACCGTGGTAATAGGTCCCGAGGTGATCGGGCCATTCGTTCGCAGCGAGCTCGGGCCCGTGTACGAGGTCGCCCGAGATCACGAGCACCGCGCCACCAGGCTTTCGGGCCGCGTCTTCGTAGATGCGTTCGAGCGCCTGGAAGTCGCGGACGTTCCCCTGGAGATCGGTCGCCAGGATGAGGCGGCCCTCGTTCGGGAGCGTGACGACGCGCGACACAATCTCCAAGGTTAGCAAGCGAAAGCTCGAAGGTGGGGTAGGCTTCTTTCTCCTCGGTTGACGAACGTGATGATCCGACGACCCCCGATCCCGGCTTTCCTCCTGGTTGCGCTCCTGTGGGCGAGTGGCTGTGGAGGTGGGGAAGAGGTGGCCGCGCCGAGCGCCAGCGCGACCTCGAAGGAGACGCCGCTCAAGGTCGCGCCGGTCGTCGCGCGCCGGGTGGAGGCCGAGCCGAACCCGCTGAACCTTCCGTCTCGCAAGCTCGAGCTGGCCGCTGGCGACCACGTCTTCACCGTGCCGGAGCCCATGTTGCGCGGCGCAAAGCTCGGGAGTTCGTTTGCGTTTCGGGCGGCGACCGTGACGGGACGCGACGGCGAGGACGTGCTGGTGGACGGTCGCGACGGCCCGCCTTATCGGGTGCACCCCGCCTACGTCATCCCGATCACGCCGGTCACCCGCCCGAAGCTGGAGAGCCCGGTCCTCGCGGAGTGGGGAGGCGCGCTGCGTCACGGCGTGGTCCGCAAGTACGTGAAGGACAAGATCGTCGTCCGACTTCTGGACACGAACGACACCTCCGACCGGCCGCTCGCGCCCGAGCAGCTGTCGCTGCAGACGGACGGCTTCCACCCCGGGAACTACGCGGTCGTCCGCGCGCCCGGCCCGCCCGGAACGATGGATTACGATCATGTCATGCTCGTGTCGCCGATCTCGGACGCGGGCGAGTGGCTCGCGGTCGGGTTCGGCGGCGCGACGCGCCGCGTCTCCGAGAAGGACATGCTCATCGTGCCGCTCACGTTCACGCCCAAGCAGGGCAGCCCGGTCTGGGCGGAGCACCTCGGCAAGATGCGCGAAGGAACCGTGACGGAGGTCGACCGCCCTGGGCTCGTGACAGTGAAGTTCAAGCGCGTCGGCAGACCGGTCACGGTCGGTTGGGGGTCGTTGCTACCCCCAGCAAAGACGTGACTGCCCGGTCGCAAAACGAACGGCTCGTGTCGTGAGAAATGACCGAAGAGTCACGTCGTTCGGCCGCTGCGTCGCGATCTTGGTGCGCCAGGCGAGCTCTGCTAGCGCTTGATCGCTGTCATGATCGGGAAGTACTACCGCGCCGCGAAGCAGTGGGGGCCGTTCGCCGCGCGAACGGCGTTCTACGGGACGATCAGCGTCACGTGTGGCCCGCTCACGCCGGATCACGGCGCGAGCCTCTGGGCCATGAAGCGCTGGTGTCGCGCGAGCACGAAGGGCCTCTCGATCGAGGTCGAGGCCGACGGGCTCGAGAACGTCCCGACCTCGGGACCGTTCGTCTACGCGACGAACCACCAGAGCATCGTGGACATCATCGTCCTCGGCAGCGTGTTGCCCGGCGACTACAAGTGGGCGGCGAAGCGCTCGCTCTTCAAGATCCCGTTCCTCGGCTGGCACCTGGCGCTGGCCGGGCACGTCCCGGTCGATCGCGGCGGAGGGCCGAAGACGGCCGCGCAGGTCATCAAGTCCTTCGAGGGCGTGCTGAAGGGCGGCAAGCCGCTCCTCATCTTCCCGGAGGGCACGCGCAGCGAGACGGGCGTCCTGAAGGAGTTCAAGGCCGGAGGGTTCTACGCCGCTGTCCGAGCCGGCGCCCCGGTGGTTCCGGTCGCCCTGGACGGCACGTACGATCTCATGATGAAGGGCGCGCTCGACACGGGCGAAGGCAACATTCGCAAGGTCCGTGTTCGGGTCGGCGCGCCCATCGCACCGAAGAGCACCGGTAAGGAAGCGCAACGAGTGGCGGATCTTCGTGAACGTTCCCAGGCAGCGGTCGCGGAGCTCTTGCTCTCGATCGGCGGTCGCGTAGAAGACGAAGGTGCGGCTCGGGTCCAGCCCGAGCCCGAGATGAGCGCGACCGTCGAGACCGCGGCCGAGTAGCTCAGCGCGACAGCTCGGGGGGCAACGTGCCGGCCGGGCGCTTCTGCAGGAGGGCGCGGAGCTCGGCCGGGCGGCGGAACCCGATCTTGCGGGCGACGGTGCCCTCGGCCATGCCGCCTTCGAGCATCACACGCGCGGTGTCGGCGCGGACCTCGTCGTAATAGACGTGCGGCGAGCGATCGAACGCCAGGCGGAACTGGCGCGCGAAGTGGAACTCGCTCATGTCGAGGTCGAGGGCGACCTCGTAGGTGCGGATGCGCTGGCCGGCGCGCGCGGCGTCGTGGATGCGAGCGCGGGCGACGGTGAGCCGGGCCATGGTGCCAGGCAGGATGCTCGCCTTGGACGTCGCCTGGTCGAGCGAGGGCTCGATGTCCTGGGCGGGCGGCACCACGGCGAGGGCGTTTGTGTGACTCTCGGGAGCGGGGGGAATCGACAGGGCGGACTGAAAGGACAAGCTCGACACGGTGGACTCTCCTCGTTGCTGCCAGCCGGGGTTCGACCCCGTCCGGACTCCCTCTGCCTTGTGCAACTCGTAGGCCGAGCGCGACGATCTTGCGTCCTGGGATTTTTGCCGTGATTTCGGGGGAGGGGTGGGGGGGAGTGTGAAGAACCGTTCACGAGGAGTGACCGGCAGATCACGCGGGAAGAGGGGTACGCGTTGGTTTCGGGGGACGGAGGGAGCGGGCCGGCCAGGGCTGAGCGGGCGGGGGGCAAGAGGGCCGAGGGCACAGGGCAGAGGGCAGAGGGCAGAGGGCAGAGGGCAGAGGGCAGAGGGCAGAGGGCAGAGGGCAGAGGGCAGAGGGCAGAGGGCGGGAGCAGGACAGGGAAGAGGGACGAGGCCGATGACGGATCCGTTGTGCTGTGATGGGCCCGGCGTTTGGCTTCGGATGCTGGGTCACGCCCTGACCGCGCACCAGGCGCGCCAGCGCGCGGAGACGTCTTCTCGAGGCTGGTGACGTCCCGCCGAGCGCGCCGTCACGCCTGCCGCGCGGGAAGGGGGCATGACCCAGCATCCGAAGCCAAACGCCGTCCTTCCTCATCATCGCCTCGTTGCCTACGGCGTCGCCGTGGAGCTGCTTCAGGCTGTCCGTGCCGCCAGGATCCGGGACGCTCGGCTGCGGGAGCAGGCGCTGCGCGCGGCGAAGAGCGCGTGCCTGAACTGCGCGGAGGGCGCTGGGCGCGTGACGCGGGCCGACAAGGCGCGGGCGTTCGCCATCGCACGCGGCGAAGCGGTGGAGGCGATCGCGGCGGTGGAAATCGCGGGCTACGCGGGTGACGCGTCGCCGATCGCGGCGGCGCGCTGCGTGGAGATCGGGCGGCGTTTGGTTGCGTTGCTCACGGGGCTCACGCGGGCGTAGGCGGGTCCCACAAGGCATTTCGCGGCAGCTCCCCTGAATCGGCGCCCTTTCAGCAGTGGACGCACTCGGATGGGAGGCCCTCCACGGACAGGAGGTAGTCGTCGCACGCGGCCAGCAACTCTCGCGTGCTAGAGTGGAGCCATGGACGCCGGATTCCGCGCCCGAGCCGAGGAACGGAAGCGCCGCGGGATGTTTGGCGGCGTGGCCCGCTCGCATGAGGAGCTCGACGAGCGAGACTTGGAGTTCTGGCTCGGCGTCGACCCGGCCGAGCGAATCGGTGCGGCATGCCTCCTCCACGAAGAAGCGCGACTCCTGAGGAACGATGCACCTTTTCCAGGACTTCAAGGATCTCCTGGCGGCGTTCGTCGCCTCGGGAGTTGAGTTCGTTCTGATCGGCGGGTATGCGGTGATCTTCCATGGTCGCCCGCGCGCCACCAAGGACCTGGATCTGCTGGTGTCGCTCGACGAGGCGAACCGCGCGCGCTTGGCCGAGGCTCTCGATGCGTTCGGCGCTCCCGCCAACGTTGTCGAGTCTGCAAGACGTCTTTCGCCTGATGAGGTCGTCTATTTCGGCGTCAGCCCGCTTCGAGTCGACATCCTCGGTTCGGCAAGCGGGATCCAGTTCTCCGAGGTCCACGCGCATGCGGTGTCCGCCGTGCTCGACGGCGTTCCCATACGCGTGATTGCGCTGCAGGACCTCATCAAGAACAAGCGCGCCTCCGCGAGACCCCAGGACTTGGCGGATGCTGCCGAGCTCGAGCGCGTGCTTGCGCGGTCGACGAAGGGCTAGCGGGAACGAGCGATGCGAAGCACGCTGAACCCGCAAGGGCCACGGTCCGCACGCTGCCCAGCCCCTCCGACGAGTGGACCCGCAGCGAGCGGTCGCCGGGGCCGACCAGCGTGTCGTAGCTCGGTAGCCCGAGCGAACCGCGGCGCGGCGAGCAACGTGCGGCTCAGCAGTTGAGGCACTCGGTCGGCGGGTAGTTGCGCACGCCGAATGCATCGATGCACGCCTGGCTGAACAATCCGTCGCAGGACTGCTCGCTCGGGCTCGCGCTCGCACATGGCCCGCCTGGTCCCCAGAATGCTTCGCAAGCCGGCTCGTACAAGCACTCGACCTTCGAGTCGAGGTAGGTCAAGAGGCAGATGGCGCCATAGGGCAAGCAGACATCTCCACCCTCCCAGCGGTCGTAGCAACCCGGCGCTTCTTCCGTGCAAGCGCCGCTGCACGGGAGCGATTCGGGCGGAACACACACGTGCTCCTCGAGCTTGCACGCCGATGTTGGCTCCTCGCAGTCTGCGTTCTCGGTGCAAGCCCAACAGCTCGGTTCGTCGGGAGACTTCGCTGCCCAGTCTTCTGTGCCTCTGACGCAAGCGTCGTCGCAGGTTCTCCAAAGATCCTTGGTCTCGCCCCAGCAGTTGCCGTCAGGCCCGTAGGCGTCGAGAACGACGCTGAGCCCGGAAGGCGCGACGGCCGACGTACAGGCGACGTACTTCTTGCATGCTTCGGATTGCTGCAAGCGAGAGGCTGCGCTCTCGGGCCTTTCGGCGCTCCCGCCGCCTGAGCCGTCGCTCTCGTCGCAAGCTGCCGGCAAAGTCGCGAGCAGGAACAGGGTGAAGACCAGAACGCCCTTGGTTTGGATACACGAGCTCATGCCCTCTAGTCGACACGAGCGGGCGCCAGTTGCGTGGAAGGGCAAAAATAGTTCGATCGCGCGCCGACGGTCCAGGCCGCGCCGCCGGCCGCAGTGAGGATGGCGCCGGCGCTCCATGTGCCACCCGTCTCAGCCGAGCCCCTCCGAGGGGACGACCCGGAGCGAGCCGTCGCCGGGGCCGACGAGCGAGTCGTAGGTCGGCAGCGCGAGGACGTGTTGGGCGGCGATCAGCCCGGACATGGTGGCGCCCGCGATGCCGTGGGAGAGGGTGCTCGCTCCGCAGAGGTAGAGGTGCTCGACCGGCCCGCGCGAGTTGAACGAAAACGGGCCCACCTGGAAGGGCGTCTTGGCGGTGCCGTAGATGCCCCCTCGGTGGGTGCGACAGTAGAAGTCGTTCGTGAGAGGCGAGCCGACTGACAGGAACGTCATGTTCTCCCGGAGGCCTGGGATCACGTGCTCTGCAGCGGTGAGCATCTTGTCGGCGAGGTCGCGCTTGAGCTCTTCGTATTGCGCGCCGCGGACACCGGTCTCGCTCGTCGACCAACGCGCCCACGGCTCGTAAGGGACGAACGTGAACATCTCCACGGTGTGCGTGCCGCGCGGCCCGTGCCCCGGGTCTTTGAGAGACGTGACCGTCAGGAAGAGGACGTCGACGGCTTCCCGCGGGAGGGTCCTTTCGCAGCTCGCATAGATGGCGTCGACGTCGGCGTGGCGGAAGTACCAGTAGTTCCCGGAGTCGAAGCCCAAGCGGCGGAGGTCCATCTGCACGCCGCAGAAGAGCGACACGGTCGCGACCGAATACTCGAGCTTCCGAAGCCGTCGGACCTGGCGCGCACAATGCTCTTCGGCGAGGAGCCTCCCGTAGGTGACCGCCGGATCGGCGTTGCACACCACGTTGGCGGCGTCGATCTTCTCGCCGGTCTCGAGCTCGACGCCGACGGCCCGACCGCGTTCGACGCGGATGCGGCGCACGCCCGCGCTCGTCCTCAGCTTCCCGCCTCGCCGGCGCAGCGCCTTGATGTACGCCGCGGGGATGCGCTTGGCGCCGCCCCGCGGATAAAACGCGCCGTCGAAGTAGTGCCGGGTCATGCTCGCGTGCAGCGGCATCGAGACCCTCGAGGGGGGGAGGCCATGGTTTCCGCATTGCGCGGAGAGGAAGCCGCGGAGGAGCGGATCGCGGATTGTCGCGTTCAAGAGGGACGAGAGCGGTCGCAAGCCCCAGCGAAAGAGGCGCGGAGCGCGCAGCGGCAAGGTCAATACGTCGGGGAAGGAGAGGTGATTCTCGACCCTGCACACGTCCTCGTTCACCTCGACGATCTCGGTGAAGTACCTGTCGATGCCGGCGGCTTCATGAGGAAAGCGCGCCCTCAGCCGAGCCTTGTAGGCCTCGAGCCCCTTCGGCTGATCGATCCGCTCCTCGCCGATGAGGATGTGATCGAACCCCTGCGGGTTCATCTCACAGAACTCGAGGGCGTCCGTCAGCTCGAAGGTTTCGTAGAGCCGGCGCAGGCCGCCTCCAGGCTGGAGATTGCCGATGTAATGCACGCCGGGGCTGAAGCGGTGCCCCTCGAGCGTGAAGCTGTGCATCCAGCCGCCGGGCAAGTAGTGCTGCTCGAGAACGAGCACGCGCATGCCGACCCGTGCGAGCGCAACTGCCGCAGTCAGGCCACCCGGCCCCGATCCGATCACCACCGTGTCCCATGCGTCGCTGGGCATGGGCCGGCCGTGGCAAGCCGTGTGCCCCGGTCAGACGTCGACCTCGGCTCTCTTGCGTGATGCACGGTGAAGCGCGCGCCTGCGCGGCGCGAGCGCTACTTCGTCGCGTCGACGAGCTTCACGCCGCCGCGCCAGCCGAGCAGCGTCTCGTCGGCGGTGACGAGGGCGGCCTCGTGCTCGAGAGCCGTCGCGCTGATCAGCCGATCGGCGGGGTCCCCGTGGAACGCGCGCAGCTTCGCCGCGAGGATGGCGATGGTGCCGTCGACGCCGATCTCGCGAATCGAGCTCGAGAGCGTCGCGGCTCGGAGCTCAGTGCTGCTCTTGCGAAGTCGAAGCCTGCCGCGGTCGACGAGGGTTTCGATCTCCCAGAAGCTGATCGCGGATACCGCAACGCCCTCTCCGCGGATCGCCGCGTCGATACGCCGGGCTGCGCGCCGGCCCAGCCTCGGGTCCGCCGCCGCGAGCCAGACGACGACGTGCGTATCGAGCAAGATCAACCTCGCTTCCCTCGCTCGACGTTCCACCTCTCGTCGACCGGGGCGACGACGTCGCCGATGCTCTCCACGTTGTCCTGCCAGAAGCCCACGAGCGTCTGCGGCAGCTCACCGGCGGGGACCAGACGCGCGACGGGTCTACCCCGCTTGGTGATGAGCACCGAGTCTCCACTGGCCGCTACCTCGTCCATCAGGGCGAGGCACTTGGCCTTGAACTCAGCGGCGGTCACGGTCGTTCTGCGGGCTGCCGGCATGGTCATGACTATGGTCATGACCACCTGGGCCGTCAACGTCACACGTCGATCTCGGCCTCGCTCGCGTGATCCATGATGAAGCGGAAGCGCGCTTGCGGGTCCTTGCCCATGAGCTCGCTCATGATCTTCTCGGTGGCGAGCGCGTCTTCGATCACCACGCGCAAGGCGCGGCGGCGCTTCGGGTCGAGCGTGGTGGCCTTGAGATCGTCCGCCGGCATCTCGCCGAGGCCCTTGAAGCGAGAGATCTCGGGCTTCACGTTCTTGGGGAGCTTGGCGAGGACGCGGTCGCGCTCCTTCTCGTCGAGCGCCCAATAGGTCTCCTTCGCGGCGTCGATGCGGAAGAGGGGCGGCAGGGCGATGTAGACGTGCCCGCCTTTGAGCAGGCCCGGCAGGTGCCGGTAGAAGAACGTGAGGAGGAGCGTCGAGATGTGCTGCCCGTCACTGTCGGCGTCCATCAGCAAAAAGACGCGGCCGTAGCGGAGCTTCTGCGCGTCGAAGTCGGGCCCGATGCCGCAGCCGAGCGCGCTCACGATGTCCTGCAGCTCCTTGTTGTCGCGGACCTTCGCGCTCGAGGCCTGCTCGGCGTTGAGGACCTTGCCGCGGAGCGGAAGGATGGCCTGCGTGCGCCGGTCCCGCCCCTGTTTGGCGGAGCCACCGGCGCTGTCGCCCTCGACCAGGAAGAGCTCGCTCTCGTTCGGATCGGTGGAGGCGCAGTCCGCGAGCTTGCCCGGCAGGTTGAGCCGGTGGCTGATGGCCGTCTTGCGGAGGACCTGCTGCGTCGCCTCGCGGCGTGCTTCGCGGGCGCGGGCCGCGAGGATGGACCGGAGGACGATGGCCTCGCCCACGGTGCCGTTCTCGAGCAGCCACTGCTCGAGCGCCGGGCGGACGAGGCTCTCCACGCCGCCGGCGACCTCGGGGTTGTTCAGCCTGTCTTTCGTCTGCCCCTGGAACTGCGGCGAGTGGACGTACACGCTCAGCAGCGCGACGACACCCTCGCGGATGTCCTCCGCCGAGAGCGTGACACCCTTCGGCTGGATCTTCTTGGCGTCGATGAAGCCGCGCACCGCCTTGACGATGGCCGAGCTCAGCCCGGCTTCGTGGGTGCCGCCCATCGGCGTGGGGATGCCGTTCACGTAGCTGCGGATGTGCGTCTCGGTCGACTCCGTCCAGGCGAGCGCGACCTCGAGCTTCACCTCGCCCGGGCGCTCCTGGTTCAGGAAGAAGTGCCCGGGGTGTGTCGCGGCCTTGCCGCGCTGCGCGACGAGCTTCGGCAGGAAGTCCGCGATGCCGTTCGGGTGATTGAGCTCCTTCGTCTGGCCGGTCTTCGCGTCGGTGAAGGAAATGACGAGACCGCCATGCAAGTATGCCTTGGTCTCCAGGCGCTCGAGGACGTGCTCGGCGTTCAGCTCGAGCTTGCTCCCGAAGATCTCCGGGTCGGGCCGGAAGTGCACGATCGTGCCGCGCTTCTTCGTGTTCCCCTCGGTCTTCAGCTTCGAGGTAGGCCTGCCCTTGGAGTAGGTCTGGCTGAACGTCTTGCCGTCCCGCTGGACGGTGACCTCGAGCAGGTCCGACAGGGCGTTGACGACGCTCGAGCCGACGCCGTGGAGGCCGCCGGAGACCGAGTAGTTCTTCTGGCCGAACTTGCCCCCGGCGTGCAGCGTCGTGAGGATGATCTCGAGCGCCGGCTTCTTGTACTTCGGGTGCATGTCGACGGGGATGCCGCGCCCGTCGTCCTTCACGGTGGCGCCCTTGTGATCCGCGTCGAGGATGACCTCGATGCGTCGGGCGTGACCGTTCATGGCCTCGTCGATCGAGTTGTCGACGATCTCCCAGAGCAGGTGGTGGTAGCCGCGCGAGTCGGTCCCGCCGATGTACATGGCGGGGCGCTGGCGGACCGGCTCGAGCCCCTCGAGGACGTCGATGTCGGCCGCCGTGTAGCGCTCGCCCTTCTTGGGCGCGTTCTTCGCGGGGGGAGGGATGGACGGCATCAGCTTTCCTCCTCGTCGAGCTTGAGCGACGGGACTTCAGGGAGCGCAAGCAAGAGGCGCACCGGCGGATCGCCTCGCTTGGAGACGACGCTCCCGCGTGAGGCGCGGCCGCCCTTGATGTCCTTCAAGGCGATGGAGAGCTCCTTGCTCTTGGCGGTGACGAAGTCGAGCTTGTCTTTCGGGCCGCCGAGGAGGGCGCCCGCGAGCCGCTCGGTGTCGTCGAGCTTGATGACCATCGTGCCCTTGCCGGCGCCGGAGAGCAGCGCGAGCTCCTCCGTGTCGACGGCGAGCGCGTGGCCGTCGGTCGCGATGCACGCGCAGAGCTCCGCGTCCTCCGTCAGGAGGCCCACGAAGGCCACCTCGTCGCCCTCGTTCAGGCGCGCGAACTTGCGGCCTGCGCGGGTCGAGACGTCACGGTGAGGCCGGAGCGAGAAGCGGAAGCCGAGGCCCTGGCGGGTGACGGCGACCGCAAACGGGGGCTCGGGCTCGCCGCCCTCTTCGGCGGCGGGGACGTCGAGCACACGCGGATCGAGGCCCATCATGCCGATCATCTTCTCGCCGTCGGCCAGCTTGAAGAGCTTCTGCACCGGATCGCCGTAGCCCGTGGAGGGCGGCACGTCGTGGATGCGGCAGACGTAGCAGCTGCCGAAGCTGGAGAAAAACGCCACGGTGGCGCGCGTCGAGCCGGCGGTGACCGCGAGGACGCTGTCTCCCTCGCGCAGGCGCGTCGTCGCGAGATCCTTCACCTCGCGCACGCGCTTCACCCAGCCCTGGGCCGAGAGGATGACGGTCGCGTCCTCGGCCGCGATGAAGTCCTCCTCCTGGAACTCGGGCTCGTTCGTGGCGCCCACGATCTTCGTGCGGCGCTTGTCGCCGTACGTCTGCTTGATGGCGCCGAGCTCGTCTTTCACGATGGCCCAGCGCTTCGACTCGCTCTTGAGCAGGCCGACGAGGCGCTTCTCCTCCGCGCGCTTCTCCGCGAGCTCCTTGCGGACGATGAGGATCTCGAGCTTGGCGAGCCGGTAGAGGCGCAGGTCGAGGATGGCGTCGGTCTGGATCTCCGACAGGCCGAAGCGCTTCATGATCTTCGCCTTGGCGTCGGGGCGGCCGTCGCTCGCGCGGATGATCTTGATGATCTCGTCGAGCGCATCGAAGACCGTCTCGAGGCCCTCGAGGATGTGGATGCGCGCGCGGATCTCGCTCAGCTCGAACTCGAGCCGGCGCACGAGCGTCGCCTGCCGGAAGTCGAGGAACTCCCTCAGCATGTCCTTCAGGCCGAGGCGGCGCGGCGTGCAGAGCGCTTCCGTCCCGGCGAGCTCGCCTTCGGCGGGAGCCTGGGTCCTGTGCTCGTCCGGCACGAGGCAGGTCATGTTGACCTGGATGTTCACGGCGAGCGGCGTCTGCTTGAAGAGGTACGCCATGACCAGGTTCGGGTCGGCGTCTTTCTTCACCTCGAGCACGACGCGAATCTCTTCGGTCGACTCGTCTCGCACGTCGAGCAGGCTGGGGAGCTTCTTGGAGAGGATGACAGCCGCGATCTTCTCGACGATGGTCCCGCGCTCGACCCCGTAGGGGATGCTCGTGACGATGATCTGCTTGCCGCGCTTGCCGTCTTCCTCCACGGCCCAGTCGCCGCGGAGCTTCAGCGTGCCGTGACCGCCCTCGTAGACGTCCTCCAGCTCGCGCTTGCTCGCGGTGAGGATGCCGCCGGTCGGAAAGTCCGGCCCCTTGATGTAGCCGAGGAGCTTCTTGGTCGTCAGATCGTCCGACGCGTCGATCATCGCGATGCACGCGTCGATGACCTCCCCCAGGTTGTGCGGCGGGATGCTCGTCGCCATGCCGACGGCGATGCCCTGCGCGCCGTTGACGAGCAGGTTCGGGAAGCGCGCGGGCAGGACCGTGGGCTCGCTGCGCGTGCCGTCGTAGTTGGGCCTCCAATCGACGGTGCGCTGGCCGAGCTCCCCGAGCAGCTCGCTCGCGAGCGCGCGGAGCTTCGCCTCCGTGTAGCGCATGGCGGCCGGCGCATCCCCGTCGATGCTGCCGAAGTTGCCCTGACCTTCGACGAGCGGCGCGCGCAGAACCCAGCTCTGCGCCAGGCGCACCATCGCGTCGTAGATCGCGGTGTCGCCGTGCGGGTGGTATTTACCCATCACGTCGCCGACGACCGCCGCGCTCTTTCGCGCCTTCGCGTCGGGGCTCAGGCGGAGGTCGTGCTGCATCGTGTAGAGGATGCGGCGCTGGACCGGCTTGAGGCCGTCACGCACGTCCGGCAGGGCGCGCGATGTGATGACGCTCAGGGCGTAGTTGAGGTACCGCCGCTCGGCCTCCTTCGACAGGGAGGTGTCCTCGAAGAAGACGGCCGGGGGAGGGGTCGAGGGAGGGGGGGCTTTCCGCGCCAACGTCGGCTCCAGTAAACCCGCGTTCAGTGCGGGATCAGGAGCATTTAGAAGGAGAGGCGGGTTTGGTCAAGAAACGGGCGGTTCGCGCGTGAGGGGGACCTCCGCCGCGGCGCGCTTCACCTTCCACTTCTTGTAGAGCCCGACTCCGATGAGGGCGGGGGTGGCCACGACGCAGAGCGGGCAGGTCGCGCCGAGCAGCACCGCCCCGGCCACGCCGATGGCGCCGACGCCGACGCCGGTCGCGATGAGATCGTTGCCGTCGTTCTCGCGGCGATCGTCCTTCATGCCTGCTGAGAGCCAGCGGCCCGCGAGAAGGGTTCAGGGGCTTCAGCCTCCCGGCTCGGCGCTCTCCGAGATGCCGTCGAGGAGATCTCGCACGGCGCGCGCCAGCTGCTCTGTGGTGAACGGCTTCAAGAGGAGCCTGGTCCGCGCATCGAGCGCGGAGGCGGGAACGAGCCCCGCCGAATAACCCGACGCGAAGAGGACCGGCAGGGCGGGTCGACGCGCGCGGAGGCGCTCGGCCAGCTCGATGCCGCTCATGAGCGGCATCACCACGTCGGCCATGAGCAGATCGAGCGGGCCGACGTGGCTCGCTTCGAGCGAGAGGGCCGACGCGCCGTCGCTTGCGCTGAGGACCTGGTATCCGAACCCCTTGAGCGCTTCGACGAGGAGGCTCCGGAGCCTCGGCTCGTCTTCGACGACGAGGACCGTCTCGGTGCCGCGAGGTGGGGCGACTTTCACCTCTTCGGTGACGAGCGCGGCCGCGCTCGTCCCGGTGGCGGGCAGCAGGATCGTGAACGTGGTGCCGACGCCGGGCTCGGACTGCACCGCAATCTTCCCTCCGGCTCCTTCCACGATCGTCCGGCAGGTCGCAAGGCCGAGCCCCGTCCCGCCTTGGTGCTCCTTCGTCGTGAAGAGAGGCTCGAAGATTCGCTCGCGGATCTCGGCGGGCATCCCGACCCCGGTGTCTTCGACCGTGCACTCGATCCATCGACCGGGCGGGACGCCTGCGACGCTCGCCTCTTCGGGGCCGAGGGTCTTCGAGGCGGTCGCGATGCGGAGGATGCCTCCCTCCGGCATGGCGTCGCGGGCGTTGACCGCCAGGTTGACGAGCACCTGCTCGAGCTGCGCGGGATCGATGAGCACCGCCCAGGGATCGTCTCCGAGCAGCGTCGCGAGCTCGACGTCCTCTCCGAGCAGGCGGCGCAGGAGGCGATCGATGCGCACGACGATGTCTCGCACGCGGACGGGGCGCACCTGACCGAACTGCTGCCTGGCCAGGGTGAGCAGCTGCCGGGTCACGTCCGCGGCGCGCTCCGCCACCGACACGATCTCGTCGAAGCGGTCGGCGGTCGGATGGCCCTTCGGTGTCTGGCGCTGACCGAGCTCCGCAGCGCCGAGGATGACCGCGAGGAGGTTGTTGAAGTCGTGCGCGATGCCGCCCGCGAGCTTGCCGATCACATCCATGCGTTGCGCGGCCAGCAAGCGGCGCTCGAGCTCACGCCGCTCGGTCTGGTCGATGATGATCGAGTGGAGCAGCGTGCGGCCGCCGACGGTCACGGGGCCGGTGTAGACGTCCACGTCGCGCACCCGCCCATCCGCGAGGCGGTGCTGAAAGCGGAAATAGAGGCGGTGCTCGTCACGCGCTCGCGCCATTTCCTCTTGCACGCGCTCGGCTGGCATCGTGTTGATGTCCTGGATGCGAAGCTCGAGCAGGTGCTCGCGCGGGTGACCGTAGAAGCGGCACGCGGCCGGGTTCGCGTCGACGATGGCGCCGCTCTCGGGATCGATCACGAGCTTCACGGCGGTGTTCGTCTCGAACACCTCGCGGTAGCGCCGCTCGCTCTCTTCGAGCGCGCGCTGGAGCTCAGCTTCCCGGGTCATCCGTGTGGGTGAGTGTACCCAGTCCTCGTGCGGAGCGGGGCCGCTCGTGCCGCTGATCGCAGCTGCACGCCCGCTGGCGTAAGGCGACGTTCCGGGGCGCTATTCGTTCCGTGCTTCTTCTTCGGCGCTCCGCGCCTTGGCTTCGATCGCGGCGCCTGCCTTCGGATCGAGCTTCTTGATGAAGGCGAGCTCCATCTCGAGGTCGCGGTAGCGGCTGCTGTCGACCAGGGAGCTCTGGCCCTTCTGGATGACGTGCGTCTCGCTGTTCCGGAAGAAGTGGATCTGGCTGCCGTCTCCGGCCGTCGCGCCCTCGGCCTCGAACCAGACCTTGTTGATGCGGACGCCGCCGTCAGCTTCCTTGTCGGTCGTCGTTTCGGTCGACGACCGAGCCTGGAACCGACCGGTCTCCTCCCAGTTGAGCCCGCGCCCTGCGATGACCTCCCAGAAGGTCTTGTCCTCGGAGAGCGCGACCTTCCACGCCTCCTCGAGCGGCTTCTCGATCACGTAGCGGGTGAGCTCGTGATCCAACGTGAGTTGGCGAGCCTCGGCGGCGCGTAGCCAGGCGCAGCCGAACGTGGAGGTGGAGACGAGCAGGAAAAGGGCGAGCCACATCAGCCGTCGCATGGTTCGCGTCATACTACGAAGCGCGGGCGAGAAACCCCGCGGTGGGATCTTGCTCGACGCCGCGGCACGCCCTATCACGAAGCCCCGTGAGACTCGCCTTCGCGCTGCCGCTCGTCTGCCTTGTCCTCGCCTCGAACGGGTGCGCACGCGACGAGAGCCGGAGCGCGGCGCCTGCCGCCCCAACCGAAGCCGCTCGATCCTCTGGATCCGCCACCACGAAGGAAGCCGCCATGCCCGAGAGCATCCACGAGCTGACGATGAACCGCCTCGACGGCAAGCCCGAGCCCTTGCGCACCTACGAAGGCAAGGTGCTGCTCGTGGTGAACACCGCGAGCGAGTGCGGATACACCCCGCAATACGAGGGCCTGCAGAAGCTCCACGAGGAGCTCTCGCCGAAGGGGCTCGTCGTCCTGGGTTTCCCCTCGAACGACTTCGGCGCGCAGGAGCCGGGATCGAGCGAGCAGATCGCCACGTTCTGCCGCAAGAACTACGGCGTGACCTTCCCGATGTTCGAGAAGCTCGTCACGAAGGGTGCGGGCGCATCGCCGCTCTTCGTCCTGCTCGGCGCGAAGGCTGGCGAGCCGAAGTGGAACTTCCACAAGTACCTCGTCGACAAGAAGGGCCACGTCGTCCGCGCTTTTCCGAGCGCGGTCGCGCCCGAGAGCGCCGAGCTGCGCGCCGCGATCGAGGAGCAGCTGTAGCTCAGCTGGCGGCGCTCGGCTCTCGCGCTTCACGCGAGAGAAAGCCGTCGACGAAGAGCGGCCCAAAGGGGAGCAGCGACGCGACCGCGAGCGTCGTCACGCGGGACAGCGGCCAGCGCCGCTCGAGCGTCGCGAGTGCCAGCGCGACGAAGTAGGCCACGAAGAGGATGCCATGGGCGGTGCCGACCACGCGCACCGCCATGGGCATGCCCGCGAGGTACTTGAGCGGCATGGCCACGCCGAGCAAAAGCACATACGAGAGCCCTTCGATCATTCCCAACAGGCGCAGCCGACCGACGCTGGAGGAGAGCACGCACCACCTTGTCAGGGGAGGGGGTGAGGGGCAAGCGAACGCTTGCTCGCCCGATGTCATCTGGCACTCTCGAGGCCTCATGGACCTTCGTTCACTTTGGCCCCGTCGAATCCTGACTTTGGTCTGCGGCTTGGTCTGGAGCACGGCCTGCGGCGACGACGACGGAGCGGGAGGCGGTACGACGGGGGGAACGACGACCAGCACGACGACGGGCGCGATGGCCAGCTCGACGACGAGCACAACGGGCGCGACGGGAGCCGCCGGAGGCGCCGGAGGCGAGGGCGTGGGCGGCGCCGGAGGTGACGGGGGGACCGGCGGCGAGGGCGCCGGCAATGGGGCACCGAGCGGCCTCACGGCGGCGGTCGACGAAGCGCTCGTGGAGCTCGCATGGTCGAGCCCCGATCCCTCGAGCGGCAACACCGTCGTCCGGGTGGTGCGCTCCCTCAATGCTCCTCCGACGGGGCCCGACGACCCGAATGTGACCGTCGTCTACGAGGGCGAGGCCGAGGCAGCGACGGAGCCGACGTCCGCGCTTCTCCCCGACATGCCCGACGCCCCGCGCACCTACCACTACGCGGCGTACGGCTGCACGCCGGCGCAGACCTGCGAGACGACTGGCTCGTCGACCACCCTCACCCTGACGCTCACCGAGGCGCTCGTCGGCGGGGGGTACAACGTGATCTGGCGGCATGCCTCGGCGGATGTTTGCAGCGACAACCTGTCGCTCGGAACGGCGGCGACGACCACGACGCCGGATTGGTGGAAGAGCTGCGAGAGCAACTGCGCCGTCGCGACGGCGCGCCAGTTGAACGCCACCGGCGTCATGGAGGCCACGGCCATCGGACAAGATCTCGCGTCGCTCGGCGTTCCGTTCGGCCGCGTCCTCTCGAGCGAGTTCTGCCGCAACGTCCAGACCGCCGAGCTCATGAATCTCGGCCCCCTCGTCGAAGAGCGGCCGGAGATTACGTATTACGTCCACGACGAAGCCAATCGCTGCGCGAGCACGCAAGGCCTGCTCGCCGTTCCGCCCAGCCCCGGTCAGAACGTCGCGCTCATCGGGCACGCGGGCTTCGTTTGCCCGGTGCTCGAGAGCCTCGCTTGGGGCGAGGCTGCGATCTACAAGCCTGACGGAAGCGGCGGCAGCGAGCTCATCACGCGTGTGCTCTGGGACGGGTGGATGTCGTTGCCGTGAGCGTCTGCGGCGAGAAGCCTACGTCCTCATCCCGATCAGGCCCCTTCCTCTGCTCAGGGCGTGCGCGATGCACGTGGCCCAGGCGAGGAGCACGGCCTCGAGCTCCGCGGCGCTGCGCACGCCGAACGAGCCGGTGAAGTCGTGAGCTCGTGCGACGCCTACGAGCGCGGCGAGCTTCGGGAGGAGATCGGTGGTCCAGACCGCGTGGAGCTCGCCGACGTCGACCGGATCGAGCGTGAGGAGGTGCTCGCCGCCGCCCGACTCGATGATCTGCTCCAGCCACGCGGCGAAGTCGTCGCCTCCCTCGACCGAGCGAAGCACCAGCGCTGCGCCGAGCGTGCACTTCCAGGCGCGAAGCACGGGACTATCGAGCGGGGTACCGCCGGGCTGTGGCGCCTGATCGCTCCAGGTCGACTCGAGGAGCGCGAGGTGGACGCCCATGTCGGCAGCGTAGGCAGCTCGAGGAAGCGGCGCCAAACGCTCGTCGTCCTCGTGCCGCAGGCCCTCGTCAGGGCCTCTCGCTGAACGCCCGCACACAGCGCGCGAGGGCGTCGACGTCACCTTCGGCGAGATCGGGGTGTGGCGGCATGAGGGGGCTCAGGCCGTGCGCGGCCCCCCCGTCGCGAATGACGCTCCGGACATGCTCGTCGGAGACGGCGCGAGCCCAGCCCTGTTCGGCGAAGCTGCGCGGGCGTGGCTGGAGCCCGCCAGCGAGCGGCCCGTCGCCGCGGCCGTCCGTGCCGTGACACGAAGCGCACCGCGTGGCGAAGACGGGCGGGCACGGCGCAGCGGCAGGGCTGGCGGAGGACGCGACGCCGCTCGGAGGTGCCCGCAGGAGCGGGCGGCTCACCGGCATGAAGGGCCAGGGCACCGACGTGAGCATCAAGACGAGGCTCGTGAGCGTCCAGCCGAACACGCGTCGGTGGCGGGTCGGGCCGTCTGGTGCGCGCTTCGAGCGCACGCGCCCCACGTGCGCGACGAGCACGCTCACGATCATCACGGTGATGTGCTCGATCCCGAAGAATCGCAGCTCGCGCACCTTCATCGATGCACCGGGGCTCGCGAAGAAGGCGCGCGTGATCGGGCTGAGCACCAGATAGAGCACGAGCCCGAGGACGAGCTGCGAGTCGAGCGCAGCCAGGAAGCTCTTGTGGAGGCGCTCGCTTCGCGCCGACCATTCACCGCTTCGGCGGTGGCGGAGCCCGTCGACCACGACCGCAACGCCCAACCCGAGCACGGCCCAACGCACGTACGAGTGCAAGAGCAGCACGAGCTCGTGCGCGCTCATCGCCAGACCTCCGTCGATCGTTGGGCCATCGATGAAGACCACTAGCGGACCTGCTCGCCCGGCGGTGCATGCACTTGCGCGGGTTCGCACAACGTAGCGCCCGCTTCACGTTTCTTCAGGGAGGCGGGGGCGAGTCGATCATGCCGCTCGGGTGCGCTCATCGCTCGGCGACGTAGATGAACCGCCCCGGGATTCCCGGAGACTCCCGAAGTTGAGAGGATGGAGTCATGGGACGACCCAGCAAGTTTGCCCCCGAGGTGCGTGAGCGAGCCGTTCGGCTCGTCTTCGAGCAGCAGGACAGGCACGAGTCGCAGTGGGCGGCGATCCGTGTTCGATGAGCTTCACGAGGCGAACGCTTCACGCGTTGGGCGTCGTGGTGGGGCTAGCGTGCATTGGGTTCGGCGCGGTGATTGTGGCTTTGCTGAGCGTGTCCCGGACTCCTCCGGAGAGGCTGCATGTGGGATTGCGCTCGTTGCCTTCAGCGTCGGCGCCATCGGTTCCGAACGTTGCGCTTCACCCGAGGGAGTTCCAGGCGCGAACCATCGCACTGGGGAGAGCGGATGAGGTGTTTGTTGTCCGACATGGAAGTCTCTACTGCGAGGGTTGTGAGATTGCCGGGGTTCCCCCATACGTGACTGGCGTCTGGTCAAGCGGCGAGACACTGTGTGTCACCGATGGCACGGCCGAGGTTACTTGCTGGGAAGAGGCTGGGCCGGGGCCGTTCTCTCCGCGTTCCCGCCGCACGCGGTTCCCGCTCGGCTCTGCGCCTGTGGCGCAGCTCAACCTCGGTTCGAACCAGTGTGGTTTGGTGGATGGCTCTGTCCATTGTTGGCGAACCTCAGAAGGCCGTCGGAAGGTTCGGATCGTGGAGAGCTCGGTCCGCGTGGAACATCTGTTCGGCGACGGATGCGTTGGGATGGAGGGCGAGCGGGCTGGCATGGTCAGCCAAACGCCGGATGGGGGCTGGGTGATTCGTCAGGCGGGTGTCGCGATACCGGACCCGTTCTCTTGTGAATTGGATGCGAGGAACGTCGTTCGAGTGTGTGGTTTGGTGCGCGGAGAGCCGGTCTGCTCCAACGAGCGCGGTCGCATACCCAATTGGCCATGGCCCTTCGGCGCCGTGCCGGTTCATCCGGACTGCGTGGTGCTCCCCGAGCGGGTTGTCGCCTGCAGGACTGGCGCCTACCCCCAGCTTGGATCCGTCGTGGAGGTCACGTTCAAGCATGGCAGTACGGGGTGCGTGCTCGACGACGTAGGGCGTGTTCGCTGCGTTGCTTGGCGGTCGAACATCGCCGAGAAGGTGTACTTTGAAGTGCGAGTGCCTTGACGTTTGCAGGCGACCGTTCCCTTGGCCCAGGAGCGAATGGCCGGAGAGTTGTGACGATGACGTCATCGGGCCCGCGGCCGAGGGAGGGGAAGACCCAAGGGGGAGAGACGTGCCAGCTCACCGCGGCGCTCGCGCGGGCTCATTGGGTCCGCGAGGTGAGCGGACGCGCCTGTGCATCGCCGAGTCGCGCGGCGGGGGTTCCCATGGCGACAGTCTACACCACACGTTCCTCGAGCGCGCCCGGTCCGGTCGTTCACGGATCGCGAAGCTTGCTGGGCCGCTGCTCCTTCGCGGCGCGCATCACCTCCTCGAACTCGGGGCTCGCCTCCCACTGTTTCAGGAACGCATCGACGTCTCCGGGACGCAGGACGGTTCCGTCGGGGTTTCGCAGGAGCGTCGTGCAGCTGGGGCTTGCCTCCGGCCACGGGTCGCCGTTTCTCCAGCGAATGGTGAGCTGCGAGCCATCCCGGCCGAGGTACTCGAGCTCCAGCGCGTCGACGGAGCGTCGCGCCGTTTGCTCGGCGATCCAGCTCGGCGGGGCCCGTTCGGCTGGCGGCTCGGCGGGCATCGGGAAGGGGCATCGATCGACGGCGCGTCCGACGTTGAGACAGGGACCACCGTCGTATTGGGCCGAGAGCCCGTTGGTCTGCCACCGCACGAGCCCGAAGGGACGCTTGCGGAAGAAGTGCCAGAGCGCCCCGCCCTCATAGGAAGAAGATGCGCCGTCTGTGAGCCGTCGCGGTCGCGCGTTGCTCCAGGCCGCCTTCTGCTCGAGGACAATGAACTCCTCGGAGGTCTCCTCGAGCACCTCGTAAAAGGCGAAGAGCGGCGCCTCGGGCACGGGAGGAGGAGGCCAGGCGAAGAACCACGCGCCGTGTCGTGCGTAGCTTCGCGGCGCGCTTGGACAGTGATGCCGGGTTACCCAGGTGTCGCCCACACGCCACCCAGGGTCGAGGAGGCTCGGTCCGGGTCGCGCGCCGGCCGGTGATGGATACGAGCGGGTCATGGGAGGCTCATCCTGGACGCGCATGATGCGGGGCTCCGCGTCGCCGAGATCACGGATGTCGTGTGGCTCGTGCACATGGCCGTCGAGGTCGCGAACGAGCCGGCTGCAACCGAGCGAGTCTTCCCAGTACGGCTCGCTGGTGCGCCATTCCAGGCTGCTCGGCCCGAGCCCGTTCTCCCAGTAAAGGAAGCGAGTGCCGTAGGCGAGCGGGAGCGCCACCTGACGCACGGGCCACGTCGCAGCGTCTCGTTCGTGATCCGGCGGAGCGGCAGGCGTCGGTGGGCAACGAGTCTCGCGGCGGTTCGATCCGATGCAAGGTCCGAGGCTCCAGGGCTCGACGACGGTTCCCAGATCGGCGTCGGCCGACTGTCGTGGACGTGCGTCCGCGAGGCCAAAAGGGAAGCGTCGGAAGAGGGACAGCTCGCGCCTCAGCTCCGCGTCGTTCGGAGCAGACGGTGCCTCCGGGAGCGTCGTCCGCGCGAGCACGAAGGCTTCGGCGCTCGCCGAGACCACCTCGAAGTGGACGTACGAGGGCCATGGCTCGAGCAGCCCGGTGAGGTCATTCCGGGCCCGGGGCGTGCCGGGTGCACATCGCTCCTTCACCATCCAGGTCGTGCCGACCTCCCAAGGCGGGCGCAGCAGGTCCTTCAGCGCTGTCGCCGAGAGCGGCTCTTCGACTTCGATGCGAGGAACCTCCGTGGTGATCGCTCCGGCTTCGTCGCACCCGAAAGCGGGGGCGAGCGCGAGGACGAGAAGGAGCGTCGAAGTGCGGTCCGCGCTTGCATGTTTCTTCCGCTCCAGCGGGGTGTTGCTCATCGCGGTGCGCTCTCGGTGCTGTCTTCGGGTAGCGAGCCGTGCAGAGCCGCGAGCTCCTCCTCGAACTCGGGGGTCAGCTCCCAGGCGTCGAGGAAGGCTCCGATGTCGTCGGGACGGAGCACGGTCCCGTCAGGGCTTCGAACGAGCGCCGTGCAGCTCGGCTTCGCCTCGGGCCATGGCTCCCCGTCCTTCCAGTGGATCGTGAGCGCGGTCCCGTCCGGGGCCTGGTACTCGAACAGGAGCCGGTCCGCGAGTCGACGGACTGTCTGTGTCGCGTGCCAGGCGGTTGGCTGTTCGCCGTCAGGCGGCTCGGCCGGCATGGCGAACGGGCAACGGTCGACGTTGACGTCGACATTGATGCAGGGGCCGCCGTTGTGCTCCGCGAGGAGAGTCTGGTTGGGGAGGCGCTCGTCGTCCCCTTGCCACCGGACGAGGGCAAACGGTCGCTTCCGAAAGAAATGGAGGAGCGTCGAGCTCGCGTACGGTGAACGAGCTCCGCCGGCAGAGCGCTGCCCAAGCCCGTCATGCCAGGCATATTTCGTTTCCCGGAGAACGAGCTCGCTGCCCGCATCGTCCAAGACCTCGTAGAAGGCAAAGGTCGTGGTCGCGATACGCTGAGGGCTAGGCCAAGGAAAGTACCATCCGCCGCCACGCGTGAAGGTCGCCTTCGGCTGAGCGCAGCGATGCTTGGTCACCCATTGGTCGCCCACTTTCCAGCCGGGGGAGACGAGCCCGGGTCCTTCGGGCGGATCCGCGGGAGAGCCGCGCGAGCGAGATCGGGATGGCTCGCCTGCACCCAAGCGGACACGCGGTTCGGCTGGACCGAGATCGCGTGCGTCTTTGGGTCGGTGCACGCTCCCGTCGAGATTGCGAACGAGGCGAGAGCAGCCGAACGAGTCCTCCCAGTAGGGCTCCGAAGTGTGCCAGTCCAGACCGCTCGGGCCCCGATCGCGCTCCCAGTAGAGGAACCTCAAGCCAGTTTCGGTCTGGAGGGCGATCTGGCGAACGGGCCACCCCGCTTGGTGCTCGCCGCCGGCAGGAGGAACCGCGGGCAGCGCGGGGCACTCCGCAGCTCTCCCGGTTGCCCCGACGCACGGGCCGAGGGTCCACGGCTGCTTGACGACAAAAGCGTCGGACCCGATTGCGAGTCGCGGAGTCTTGTCGGCCAGGCCAAACGGGGTGCGTCGAATCAGGAACACCCTTGTTTCGGACTCAGGATTCTGCACGCCCCGATTCGGTTCGTCGACGAGGGTATGGGCGAGGAGGAAGGCCTCCGCCGTCTTGGCGACGACCTCGTAGTGGGAGTAGACGGGCCATTCGTCGAGCAGGCCTGATCGATACCGTCGCGGCAAGGGGGTGCCTGGGTAGCATCGCTCCTTCACCATCCAGGTCGTGCCGACCTCCCAAGGCGGGGCGAACGCGCTACGCAGCGTCTCCGCGGACAGCGGCTGCTCGGCGTCGACGGCGGGAACGGCTCTGTCGATCCGATCGGAGGAGGAGCATCCCGCAGCGGCGAGCCAGGTGAATGCGTGGAGACGAAGAGGGCGGGTCATTCCGAGCTTACGGGCCGCCGAACGGGCGGGTCCTTCGTCTCCTCCATCTCGACCCGCAGCTCCTCGCTGGCTTCCCACGCATCGAGGAAGTCAGGTCCGGGGCGAAGCACCGTGCCATCTGGGTTCCTTACCAGCTTCGTGCAACTCGGCGTCGCCTCAGGCCAAGGTTCGCCATCGCGCCAGCGAATCGACAGGTGCCGGCCGTCGCGCGCTCGGTATTCGAGCTCGACTCCATCGGTACCTCGATGGACGATCTGGGATGCCACCCAGGTGTCCGGCAGAGAGCCGTCAGCGGGGCCGTCTGCCGGCATGACGAAGGGGCACCGGTCCACGGCGGGACCGGTGTTGAGACAAGGCCCGCCTCGGTACTCGCCCATCTGACGACCGCTCTGCCAATGAACGATCCCGAACGGCCGCTTGCGAAACAGGTGAGTCATGGTCGACAGGTCGAAGCGGGGCAATCGGGTCTCTGCGACGACCCGAAGCCCCTCCTGTGTAGCCTTCACCTCGCGTATGGCATAGGCATCATCGGTTTCGGCAATTACTTCGTAGAGAGCAAAGGTGGATCGCTGCGCGCCGGGAGGAGGAGGCCACCCGAACACCCAGGCCCCGCCTCGGGCATACGTCCTGGGAAGCCGGGGACATCGGTGCCGCGTCACCCAGGTGTCGCCGACCTTCCAGCTCGGCGAGACGATGCTCGTTTGTGCCGGCGTGAAGGACGGGCGCGCCGGGGACGCCTTGCTCGAGTCGTGAGCAGCGTGAACGATGACAGGCTCGGCGTCGCCGAGGTCGGCCGTGTCGACGGGGTGGTGAACACTTCCGTCCAGCTGGCGGACCAGGCGAGCGCATCCCATCGAGTCCTCCCAGTAGGGCTCACCGTCGCGCCAGGTGAGGGCGCTCGGCCCGACTTCATCGCGCCAGTAGAGGAATCGAGTGCCACCTTCGACAGGGAGCGCGACCTGACGGGTGAGCCAATTCGAGACCGCGCCCTCGTCTTCGGGAGGCGTCGCCGGCATCGGCGGTCCGCACCATGGATCCTCGCGCTTGGCGTACATGCAGGGACCAAGCGCCCATGGCTTGCTCACGCTCGCGAGGCTCGCGTCGGGGGTTTCTCGTCGGGCGTTGTCCGCGAGCCCGAACGGACGGCGACGGTACAAGAAGTACTCCGGCCGCTGGGGCCCCGCCTGGTACAGACCGGAGTCAGGATGCTCCAGCAACGTGCGTGAGAGCACGAAGGCGTCAGGGGCCTCACCGACGATCTCGAAGTGCCAGTACGCCGGCCAGTCAGTCCGGAACCCGGAGAGTTGACGCCTGCTCCTGATGGCTCCGGCGGAGCAATACTCCTTGAGCATCCACGTTTGCCCCAGACGCCATCCAGAGGGAACGGAGGCTTGCTGGTCCGCAGCCGAGAGCGGCTGTTCGACAAGGGTGGGCGGGAGCGACCGCCTCAGCTCGGTCGGCTCGACGCAGGCAAACAGGAATAGCAGGACACCAACGCGAGCCATCGTCTCCTCCCTCCCAGCCCGCACGTGCCTGCGGTCAAGTCGCCGATCAAGACGGTTGGCTCGCCGGCGACGACGGAGCCGCTGCCGTGTGGGGTCGACGAGGTGAGCGGACGCGCCTGCGCGTCGCCGATCGTGCGGCGGGGGTTCCCATGGCGAGAGTCTACACCACACGGTCATCGAGCGCGTCCGGTCTGGTCGTTCAAGGGTCGCGAAGCTTGCTGGGCCGCCGCTCCGTCGCGGTACGGATCTCCTCCTTGAACTCGGGGCTCGCCTCCCACCGCTCCAGAAATGCGTCCACGTCTCCGGGGCGCAGGACGGTTCCGTCGGGGTTTCGCAGGAGCGTCGTGCAGCTGGGGCTTGCCTCCGGCCACGGGTCGCCGCTTTTCCAGCGAATGGTGAGCTGCGTTCCGTCGGGCTTCGCGTAGTCGAGCTCCACTCCGTCGCCGCTCTTACGCCGCGTCTGCTTGGCGATCCAGGAGCTCGGCTGCGTCCCGTCTACGGGTGGATCGGCCGGCATGGGAAAGGGACAACCGTCGACGTTGGGGCCGACGTTGAGACACGGCCCGCCGTCGTGCTCGCCCACGAGGTCGAGCTCTCGCCATCGAACGATCGCAAACGGTCTCTTCCGAAAGACGGTGGTCAGGCTCTTGCTCTCGTACGGCGACGGACGAGCATCCGTCCCAGGGCGGCGATGCTCCAGGCCTCTCCACGCCACCTTCCATTCCTTGATGACGAAGGTGTCAGCCGTCTCCTCGAGCACCTCGTAGAAGGCGAATACCGACAGCTCCGCCGTCAGAGGTGGCGGCCACTCGAAGAGCCAGGCCCCTTCGCGCGCATGGGCACGCGAGCGTGGCGGACACCGATGCTGCGTCACCCACGTGTCGCCGACCCGCCATCCGGGTGAAAAGAGACTTTCCCAGGTGAGGCCGTCAGGAGGGGAGGGCAGCGACGCGGCGAGGGGTTGGCTCGGCAGAGCCCGCGTCACGCGAGGCTCGGTGGCTGGCAGGTCGGTGGCGCTGCGCGGTCGAAAAACGGTTCCGTCCACGTTGCGTAGGATGCGGGTGCAACCACGCGAATCCTCCCAGTAGGGGGCTCCGACGCGCCATTCCAGGTTGGTCGGCCAATCACCACTTTCCCAGTAGAGGAACCGCGTTCCACTGGATACCTGGAGCGCGACCTGGCGCACCGGCCACGTCGTAGCGTCTTGTCCTTCGGCGGGGACAGCAGGAATGGGGGGGCATCGCTGCTCGTGGCGGTTGGAGCCGATGCAGGGACCGAGCGTCCATTTCTCCACGACGCTTCCCAGCTCGGCGCTCTCCGACTCTCGGGGCAGCCTGTCGGCAAGGCCAAACGGCCTTCGCCGAAAGAGGAAGCGCTCGGCTCGCGTCCCATCTTGGGGCGCCTCTGACCCGGACGGTACACTGGAGATCGTGCGGGCGAGGACGAACGCCTCGGGGGACGCGTCAACCACTTCGAAATGTTGGTAGGTCGGCCAATCACCGAGGATGGCAGTCAGGTATCGCTGTCCTGGTGGCGTTTCCGGGTGGCAGCGCGACTTGACCATCCATCTCGTGCCGCGCTCCCAGCCTGGTTGGAACGAGGCCTCCAAGTCCGTAGGTGAGAGCGGTTGCTCGACTTCGATGCGGGGGACCACCCTGGTGATCGCCTCGGCTTCGGCGCACCCCAGAACGGGGGCGAGCGCGAGGAGAAGAAGGCCCGTCGAAGCTGCATGCGCTGTTGCGCGTCTCCTTTGACCTAGCCGCGTGCCGGGCGGACGGCTGTTCGCCGTCAGGCGGCTCGGCCGGCATGGCGAACGGGCAACGGTCGACGTTGACGTTGACGTTGACGTTGACATTGATGCAGGGGCCGCGCCATTCATCGCCGGTTCGCCGTGAGCGAGCTGCTGAAGACGCGACTGCTGACCGAGCAAATGAAGGGGGAGTCTTCGATGAACTTCGGCTTGCTACAGGCACCGATGTGCACGTCGGCCCCCGGGCGCTCCTGCCAGGCAATGGTGCCTTCTCCGAGGAAGGGGGCGTCCGGCACCATGTCGGGCCGGGTGCATTGCTCCGAGAGGCGTGCCCCGAAGCCCGCGAGCAGCTCGCCGGCGGCGGTGCGTGCGACCCAGGCGGGTACGCCGGATCGGTAGAACTCCACCCGCCCGACTGTGAGCTCGTGCCTGCCCAGGTCGCTCGACTGGACATCGATGTCCCGTCCGAACCGTGTGGTCACCAGTTGGGCCTCGCCATCGTCGCGGTTCGCCAGGAACACGACCTCGTATCCAGCCGGGCTGATCCGGGAGCCGATGCTGGTCGTTGTAGGCAGGCGGAGCCCTTCGGGAGCTCGCACCTCCTCGGTCCTTGGTCGCCCCGAATGATCGACGACGTGCAGCACGACGAGCTGCCCCGCTCGCTCGACGACGAACCCAGCGTGGTGATCTTCCCCGACGCGGGGCGGTGAGTGCGCTGCGTGAACAGGGTCGGTCTGCGGGATCTGCCAGCGCTCGCGCGGCGAACGGGCGCACCGGTCCGATGCGAGGTAACCGATTGCTGCACGATCCCAGGCGAAGGCCTGATACGCAGACCAGTCCGCCTTCGTGTCGGGATCCGGCACCACGTGGGGGTGCTTGCCGAATGCGACGAGGTCCCCTCCGATAAACGTTATGCCGCCAATCCGTTCGACAGATAGCAGTTCAGGAAGATAGTTGACCTCGTCGGCGACAGGAGACCATCTGCGGGTCGCACTGGGATCCTGGAACGTTTGGGGATTGATGCAAGCCGCCGCCTCCCACCAGGCCCGGCCTTTCAGGAGCAACATGTCCCGCCTCACTGCGCGCAGCGTCAGCGGCTGCTCCTCCGGAGCGTCGTCGACCGCAACAATCGCCTCCGCACGCACAGATAGATCCGCGACTTCAGCTGTTGCCGTAACGCGATAGCGTCCAGGGAGAGGCCGGGCACCGAAACAGTCCAGATTGCGCGAGCCATCAATCGTCGCATTGTCGGGTCGGAACCCGACGTTGAGCAGTTCGGTGTCAGCCGAAACGGGCTCGATGCGAAAGCTGACGTCATCGCGACCGAACGCCTCTCCCCAGACCACCTCGCAATTGGCGCGCCCCGGCACATGGACGATGCGGAGATCTGAAGGAGCGAGCAGGTCCACCGGACACCGGGACTGATCGTTGCCAGCCGGCGGTGCCATCGCGGAGGGCTGCGAGTTGCAGGCCGCTGCAATCAGCCCGATGAACAGCCCCTTGGCCTGGCTACGCAGGCGCATCGGGCTCCTCGATGAGCGTTCGGATGTCCCATCCGCGCAGTCGCAGGACGCAGAAGCCGCAGAAGTGATCCTGCTTCGAGTAGGACATGATGCATTCGTCGTCCGCGGGGTCGTGGAGGCGGGGGTTGGCGTTCTCCAGATTAGGAGTAGGGTGAGGCAGGAAGAGCTCATGGCCAAGCTCGTGGGAGATTCGGAGCGAGATGCTCTCCTCGTCCTGAAGAACAAGGAGAAGACCTTGGCGCCGCTCGTCCTCGAAGGTAATGCCCATCGGCTGGGAATAGCGAGGGCCGGGTTTGCCGTCGCGGATCTCCACCGCGTTCGATCCGAACTCGACGACCGTGACGCCAATACGCAATGACAGCATGGCGCGGGCGACCCGATACGGCAGCCACCTCACCGCCGCTGCGATGAGCTTCTGACAGTTTCGGAACCGCACCTTGGGCTTAGGCGAGCCAGTCATATCCCGCTTCTGCTGCATTCCCTTGGCCGGGTCATCGTCCTTTAACCATAGCTCCTCAGCAAGCCACCAATCCTCGTGAACGCGGGCTGAGGCTGGGTACTGCGTGGCAAACCGAGCGAGGGTCGTCGCTTCGTCAAAAACCTTGAAGGCCGCTGTTCCCTCTGCGTGGTCCGCGTCATAGATGAAGAGGTTTTTGGAGCAGAGAAAGTCGGCGAACCGCCGTTTGAGTGAAACCGGTGCAGGCGCGGACCTCGAGATTCCCTCAATCGGCCAAGCAGGGATTCGGGAATTGGCGAGTTCTAGCAGAACAGAACCGGCCTCGAGCCGCAGTTTATCGTAAACCTCGAGATTCCTCGGCAGAGAAAGCAGATTTCGGGGCCCCAGCCGCAGGAGCAGCTTCACGGGCTCCACCCTGAAGCCTACTTCGAGGCTCTGCGGTACTCCGATTCGGCCCTCCACTACGAGCCGAGCACGGTAGGGAGAATGTTCGCAAGACAGGTAGCCACCGGGGTGGCCGACAAAGCCGTCGAAAGGGTCCTCCTCGGAGAGGAGTCGCCCGAGCGTGAGGTGACGGATGGCGAAGGGGGTAGTCTCCTCGGGGACGTGCGTGCGGAAGAACTCAATTCGCTCGGCGATGACCTGGTGTTGGGGGTCGACAAGCTGCCAGGTGAACCTCGGCTTCGGGTCCTCCGCGCCGGAGGCGATATGGGTGGCCTTGTGGCCGGTCGCTCGCTCGAGCTCGAAGTTAATGAGCCTCCAACTTGGGTCCTCCGCCATTGGCATCTCGTGAGAGCCAGGAAGCGGGGTTAGCCGAGCCGGAAACATGGGCGGCTCGGTGACGCCGGCGCGCATCGGGCTCCAGAGGTAGAGCCGCTCGTCTTCGATGAGCGCGACCAGCTTGCGTGCGCCGGCCTCGGAGGGGACGAGGTCTTCTCCGGTGAGCTCGAGCCAGAGGGCGGCAAGCTGCTCGCGGGGCTCGGGAGCGGAGATCCATTCGTTGACGAGGTAGTAGCCGAGCGAGGGATGCAGGCGCTCGAAGTCCTCGCGCGGGGGCGGGTCGTCGGCGATCGTGACGAGGACGTCATCGGGCCCGCGGCCGAGGGAGGGGAAGACCCAAGGGGAGAGACGTTGCCAGGTCACCGCGGCGCTCGGGCGGGCTCAGTCGCCGATCAAGACTGTTGGCTCGCCGGCGACGAGGACGCCACCGTGGGAGGTTGCGTCGCCGAGTCGTGCGGCGGGGAGGCTCTTGATGAAGACCGAGGCGGAGCCGCGGGCGACGACGTTGGGGGCCGCAGGCGCGCCTGCGCAGAGGACGGGATCGCCGACGCGCGCGGACGGGATGCCGCCGATGCAGACGGTGGGCTCACCGGCGATGATGGTGCCGCTGCCGTGTGGGGTCGGCGAGGTGAGCGGACACGCCTGTGCGTCGCCGAGTCGTGCGGCGGGGGTTCCCATGGCGAGAGTCTACACCAACCCGCGTTCGATCTCGGCAACCCGGCGGTCACACGCGCTGCGCCACACGAGGCGGAGCTCGGGCTCGGCGAACATGCGGTGCTCCCAGTAGCGGTCGAGCGCGCGGCGTTGCTCTTCGTTGATGCCGGCGCGTTGGAGGATGAGGGACTCGTCGAGCCCGGAGCGGATGAAGTCGATGCAGAGGCGACCGTATCGCTCGACGTCCCAGCCGGGTGGTGGCGCCGCGGCGGGCGCCGCGTTCCGGCGAAACGGCAGGCTCTTTCGGGGCAGCGGGCGGGCCGCGACGGTGAAGCCGCTCTGGAAGGCGGGACCGGTCGGCGGCGGCGCGACCGGATGCTCCGACGGAGAGAAGGGCAAGGGGCGAGCGGTCGCCGAAACGCGCGCGCCATCGCGAGCCGCTCCGCCGGGGGCAGCTTCGCGTTGGCCTCTCGCAAGCGCTCCTTCTCCGTCTCCCACGTGGCCTCGTCCAGCCCGGCCGCACGCAGCACCTCTTCGCGATTGGCGAACGGCCGGGCGAGGCGCGCCGCAACCCTGGCGATGTCTTCGAGGCCCCGCTGCAGGCGAGCAAGTTATCATGTCCTTCGCTCCAGACAGCGGTGTATCCTTTTCGCACTTTGATTGCGAGCAGGGAACACAAAGCAAAGATCGGAGGGCACACGAGTCTCGAATGAATCTGTGGGCGAAGCACCTCGGTGTCGCACCTCGGGCGTGCCGCGATCCCGTTGCCGCTCTGCGGCTGTGGGGCTCCTTGACTTCGGGTGCACAGGTAGCGCGCTACGACCCGAGTGGTGATGACCGCGCTCCGGAGCGGGAACAGGATTCCACCATGCCCGCTTTCCTTGTCGATGAGACTGATTGACCCTGACGGGAGTTGATCATGGACGTCCGGTCCGGAATGGCCTCGGCCTCATTGATGCTAGCGTTGACGATGTCGGATTGTGGTTGCGGCGACGGCATGCAGCGAAATGTGCGAACCACAGTTTCGGACTCACCGTTGTTCGTGCCGCAAGCTCTTGGGGACGGAGAGTGGATGCGAGAGGTGTGGACGCTCCGAGGCTCCTGGTCTGCTCTGAGTGGGCCGTGGGCGGGGAAGAGCGGTGAAATGCAGGAGGGGCCGTCGGATATTCAGGTGCTGAGGCTCTCTGCCGAGGAACGGACGTTCGCGGTGGCTGTTCGTAGCTTTCGGAGGATCGAGCCCGTTCAGGTCGAGGTCGACCTCAAGCGGTCCTTGGAGCCGTACCCCCCCTCTGGATATCGACTCGCGTATGATATGGGGCGAAACGCCGAGCGCATTCCTCTCCTCACCGTTTCTCCGACTGCTGGGGCAACACTTGATATCGGCGACTTCCTCGCGGCGCTTCCGTTGTGGATGCCGGAGTCCGCGAGTTGGAGTGCGACGATTGACCGCATCAAAGTTGACGAAGTGACATTGTCGCTGGTGTATGCGAGTCCACCTCCACAACCTGCCGCGGTCATCTCCGAGAGCCGGTTCGCAGGCGCCATGACGTTGTCGGGCACCTCGGGGCGCCCCCTGCGTCTTTGGGGTCGCGATAGTCGCACTGCTTCCACACTCACGCGGACCAATGAGAGGGACGTCCGGCGTGAAGAGGTAGACTACGAGATCGTATGGTCCTATGGGCGAAACTAGTCGGCAATGGGCGGTCCCTCGGGAGGCCGCTTTCGGTTGTTGCTCTGCCCTTCCAGCATCCCGACTCTTTGATGCCGAAGGCCCTCGTCGACGAGTCCTGGCTCAGCTGATCGACGCGGATGCGGGTAGTGTGCAGGAAAGACTCCCCGTTGCGCGGACTCTCCTGGTGCCTGCCGCGCTACTCCCACCCGCATCGATGCCAGCATGGTGGCCGGCACGGAGCGCGGCCACGAAGTCATCTGGTCGTACGAGCGAGAGTAGTTCGCGCGCACTTTACCTCTGCTTCAGCCCCGCGGCCTGACGGTCGTGGTGGGGCCGAGGGCGAGCGGCAAGACGTCGCTGCGTGACCGATCGACGACGGCGGGATGCGGCGTGAGCGGATTCATGCCCGGCGCGCGCAAGCGCGCCGCTCAGCCGAGCGTCTTCTTGAACGCTGCGGGCGTCATCGCTTCGAGCTCGAGCCCGAAG
>WBZM01000332.1_pt1 | contig 70866 bp, 48 predicted proteins | sample 5204271 | NCBI WGS metagenome assembly WBZM01 (sample SAMN12344346, study PRJNA552823) | activated sludge metagenome | biome: Activated sludge suspended growth; feature: Nitrification reactor; material: Wastewater; isolation source: activated sludge from nitrification reactor of wastewater... | reverse complement strand
GCCCTCTCGCGCGGCTGGATCTTCTACGCCGCCGCCGCCCTGGGCTCCTTCCTCACCGCCGCCTCCTTCCTCAAGCTCGGCCACGCCGCCTTCAAGGGGCCGGAGCGGGCGCCCGACCTCGCCGCGGTGAAGGAGGCGCCGGTCGCCATGCTGGTGCCGATGATCGTCATCGCCGCCGGCTGCGCCCTCTTCGGCGTGGCCAACGTCCTGCCGGTGGAGCACCTGGTGGTGCCGGCGGTGGCCGCGCACCTCGAGCCGGGCCACCACCTGGCCGGGCTGGTGCCGGCCGCCTGGGGGCTCACCGCCGTCACCGTGCTGGTGCAGCTGGCCGCCGTCGCCCACCACGCCTGGGGCGTGCGGCGCAGCGGCAGCGGCCTCGGCGCGGTGGACCACCTGCACCACGCGCCGGGGGCGCGGCAGCTCTACGACGCCGCCGAGCGGCGCGCCTTCGACCCCTACGAGCTGGCGCTCAAGGTCCTGGGGGCCTTCGCCCACCTGGCCATGTTCCTCGACCGGGTCATCGACGTGATCGTGGACGGGGTCGCCAGCTGGCTGGCGGCCACCTTCTCCCTGCTGGTGCGGCGGGCCCACACCGGCAGCCACGCCATGTACCTGGCCTGGTCGATGCTCGCCCTGGCGGCCATCGTCGCCTTCTTCGTCGGAGGGACCTGATCGTGGCCGCCCTGCTCATCCTCGCGCCCATCCTGGCGGTGGTGCTGCTCAACCTGCCGCCGCGGCGCTTCGCCGACCCCCTGGTGCTGCCGGTGGGCGGCCTGCTCTGCCTCCTGGAGGCCGCCGCCGCGCTGCTGGTGCCGGCGGAGGCCTGGCACGGCATCACCCTCCACCCGCTCCTCGACCCCTCGCGCCTCCTCGGCGCGCCCTTTCCCATCGACGCCACGGCGCGGGTCATGTTCCTGGCCATCGCGCTGGTGGGGCTCTGCACCACCATGGTGGTGCGGGTCTGGCGGCCCGAGCCGGAGCGCTCCTTCAAGCTCGGCTCGCTCCTCATCCTCATCATCGCCGCCATGAACGGCGTGGTGCTGGTGCGCGACCTCTTCACCCTCTACGTCTTCCTGGAGATCACCGCGGTCGCCTCGCTGGTGCTGATCGTGCTGGAGCGCGGGCCGGCGGCCTTCGAGGGGGCCTTCAAGTACCTTGTGCTGGGGGCGGTGGCGACGGCGCTGCTCCTCACCGGCCTGGCCCTCTTCTTCATCATGGCCGGCAGCGCGCGGTTCGACGACGTGACGCGGGTGCTGGCCAGCGGCCAGGCCAGCCGCTTCGAGCTCACCGCCATCGCCCTCTTCCTGGCCGGCCTGGCCATCAAGGGCGGCCTGGTGCCCTTCCACGGCTGGCTGCCCGACGCCTACTCGGCCTCGCCGGCGCCGGTCTCGGTGCTGCTGGCCGGCATCGTCACCAAGGTCACGGGCATCTACACGCTGATCCGGCTGGTGGAGGTCTTCGGCCACGCCGACCGGGTGCGGCCGGTGCTGCTGGTGCTGGCGCTGGCCTCCATCGTGGTGGGGGCGCTGGCGGCGCTGGGGCAGCGCGACCTCAAGCGCATGCTCGGCTACTCCAGCATCAGCCAGGTCGGCTACATCATCCTCGGCCTGGCGGTGGGCACGCCGCTGGCGCTGGCCGGCGCGGTCTTCCACCTCTTCAACCACGCGGTCTTCAAGAGCCTGCTCTTCGTCAACGCCGCGGCGGTGGAGGGGCAGGCGGGGACGCGGGACATGGACCAGCTGGGCGGCCTGGGGTCGCGCATGCCGGTCACCAGCACCACCTCCATCCTGGCGCTCCTCTCCACCGCGGGGCTGCCGCCCCTCTCCGGCTTCTGGTCGAAGCTGCTCATCGTGGTGGCGGCCTGGCAGGCCGGGTGGCGGGCCGCGGCGGCGGTGGCGGTGCTGGCCTCGGTGCTGACGCTGGCCTACTTCCTCTCCATGCAGCGGCGCGTCTTCTTCGGCAAGGTGGCGCCGCGCTGCGAGGCGGTGGAGGAGGTGGGGCCCTTCGGCCTGGTGCCGGCGCTCCTCCTGGCCGCCGTGACGGTGGGCCTCGGCCTCGGCGCCCCCTGGCTCTTCCAGACCTTCCTCCTGCCGCTGGAGCGGATCCTGTGACCTCCCTCACCGAGCCCCTCATCCTCCTGCTGGTGCTGGTGGCGCTCTGGACGGTGCAGACCACCATCATGCGGGCCGCCATCGGCCTGGCCCTCACCAGCGTGGTGCTGACGCTGCTCCTCTTCCACATGGGCGCGCCGCTGGCGGCGGTCTTCGAGCTCTCGGTCTGCGCCGGCCTGATCACGGTGCTCTTCTTCAGCACCATCGGCATGACCCGGCCCCTCGACGAGGCGGGGCGGCGGGTGGAGCGGAAGACCCTCTCCAAGCGCTTCCACCCGGCCTTCGCGGTCTGCGCCGTGGTCGGCATGATGCTCTGGGGCAGCGGCTACGTGCTGGAAGTGGCCCCGCCCCAGGGCGACAGCCCGGCGGTGCGCGACGTCCTCTGGGGCGTGCGCCAGCTCGACCTGGTGGGCCAGATCCTGGTGATGTTCGTGGGCGTCTTCGGCGTGGTGGTGCTCTTCAAGGAGCGCAAGAAGGAGGAGGTGGCCCCGTGAGCCCCAACGCCTGGATCGAGCACTACCGGCTCATCTCCTCCGCCGCCGGCATCCTCTTCACCGCCGGCCTCTACTGCATCTTCGCCTCCCACAACCTGATCCGCGTGGTGGTGGGCATCGAGATGCTCACCAAGGCCGTGACCCTCATGCTGGCCCTGGCCGGCGCCCTCACGGGCCGCATGGCCACGGCCGAGGCCTTCATCATCACGCTCATCGTCATGGAGGTGGTGGCGATCGCGGTGGCCACCGGCCTGGTGGTGGGCATCTTCAAGCACCACGGGTCGGCGCGGACGAAGTTCATCCGGGTGCTGAAGGGGTAGCCCCTCCTCCCCCTGAACGCCGGTCGTCCTCCGCGGTCGGGCCTTCCGGCCCGTGCGGTGCCTCCGCCGCTGGTCCTCGCGGCGCCACGCTTGGTGCTCGGGGCCCCGTCGCGCCCCGGAGTGACCCGCGTGGCGGGCGGCCGAACTTGCTGCCGCCCTGCGCGGCGCGCAGGCGGCAGCGGCGGACAGCGGCCGCCTCGCTCCAGGTCGAACAGGCGCGCCGGGGCGTCCGCTGGACGTGAGGCGCCGCTGCGGAGGCGGCTCCGGCGCCGCCCGGGCCTTGCGGCCCTGAGCTGAGCGGGCCACATGGGTGGACGCATGGCCCGCGCCCGAGCCCCAGCCCGAGCCCCAGCCCGGGTCCCCGCAGGCCTCCCAGCACGGTGGATGTCTCCCCAATCAAGTGGTCCCAGGGGACCCCGGTCTGGTGAATGGCGCCCGCCGATGTCTCCCCAATCAAGTCCCGGTGGCCGTCCGGAGTAGCCAGCTCCTCGCCGGCACCACCACGGCGGCGCCCAGCGGCCCGTCCGACGAGAACGGATCCGGCCCGGCCGGCGCCGGGCGGCCAGCCCGGGCGGCGTGGCTGGCGAAGTTCCCGCGCACGTAGGCCAGGGCATGGTGGACCTCGGCCAGGGTCCGCAGCACGTGCGAGTGATAGTGGTCCGCGAAGACCGGGCCTCTCCGCCCCATCAGGCGATTGAGGCCGCGGGCCAGGCGCACCGCCAGCCCCTTCATGCCGCGCCCCAGCCTCTCCTGGCCCGCGACCTCCACGATGAGGTGGAGGTGGTTGCCCTGGAGGGAGAAGTGGGTGATGCGCAGGTCGCCCACCGCGTTGGCCTTGGCGATGCGCTCCGCCACCACCCGCAGCGCGCGGCGGGAGCGCAGGTTCCAGACGTGGGGGAGGAAGCGCTGGGTGACGTGGACCGGCTGGTGACGGGAGAGCGGGCCGCGGGGGCGGTGGGGCACCAGCGGCCGCGGGCCCTTGGGCTTGCGGCCGGCCCCGCGCCGCCGTCCGCCCCAGGGGCGGAGGGGGAGGGGGAGCTGGCACGGCTGCTTCGGCTTCGGGGCGCGCGTGGGGGCCATTTGAATGGGGAGACAAGGCACGCCTCGGGCCACCGGGAGGGGCGCGGATTCACTCGGGCGCGGAGGCCGGAGGGCGGCCGCGCGGCGAACCAGGGGACGCCGGGCGGACCGCCGGCTCGAGCGCGATCACGGTGCCGAACTCACGCCGAGGTGACCGCGCCCCCGCCCCGCCCCGGCCGCCAGGAAGCCCACTCCGCGCAGTCGACGAATGTCTCCCCAATCAAGTTCCCGGGACACCGCCCCGCCCGCGCCCGGGGGCCGCCGTTCGGCCCACTTGAAAGGGGAGACATCCCCGAGCGCTCCGCTCCTGGTGAGCACGGTGGCAAGCCCGGTCAGCCTGGCCCGCCCCCTCACCCCGGCCCTCTCCCCCTCGGGGGGAGAGGGGGGATGTGCTCCCCGACCCCGACCCCGACCCCGACTTCGACCTCGACTTCGACCTCGATCCCGACCTCGTCCGCGCCCCAACCCCAGTCCCCCCCCAAAAACACACAGCCCCGGCCGCGCCCCCGTGCAAGGGCGCGACCGGGGCCGGGCGAGCGGCGCGGGTGCGTGGTACCCGTTCCTACTCGATCACCTCGGCGAGGAGCTCCGCCGTGTGCCGGACCTCCACCTTCGACTCGCGCTGGTCCAGCCCGCCGCGGATCTGCATGACGCACCCCGGGCAATCCATGGCCACCAGCGGCAGCCCGGTCTTGCCGATCTGGTCCAGCTTCCGCTGGAGCATCGGCGCCGAGATCTCCGGGAGCTTCACCGAGTAGCTGCCGCCCATGCCGCAGCAGGCGTCGTGCTCGGGCATCTCGGTGAGCTGCGCCCCGGCCTTCTTGAGGAGCGTCCGCGGCGCCTGCTCGGCGTGGAGGGTGCGCTTCAGGTGGCAGGAGTCGTGGTAGGTGAGCGCCCCCAGCCGCTGCCCCTCCCGGATGGTGAGCCGCCCCTCTTCCACCAGGTGGGCGACCAACGTGGAGAAGTCCACCGCCTTGTCGGCGACCAGCTTGGCCCGCGCCGCCGCCTCCGGCTGGCCGGTGGAGGCGAGCACCGAGGCGAAGTCCTGGCGCAGCGCCACGGTGCAGGTGGGGCAGGCCGAGACGATCCAGCGCACGTCCTGCTCCAGCAGCGCCTCGACGTTGTCGGCGGCGTTGCTGGCGGCCACCTCCCAGGCGCCGCTGTAGCGGGCCGGCGCGCCACAGCACGTCTGCCCCTTGGGGAAGATCACCTCGACGCCGGCCTTGTTGAGGATCCGCACCACCGCCTCGCCGGTGCCGGGGTAGGCGAAGTCGATGAGGCAGCCGGCGTAGAAGGCCGCCTTGTCGCGGCCGGGCACCTGCTTCACCGAGGCGAAGGTGTCGCGCAGCGGCGAGGGCGCGATGGCCGGCAGGCTGCGCCCCTCGGTGAGGCTGGAGAGGAAGAAGGGCAGGTGGCGGATGAAGCCCTTCCTGGCGAAGGGCTTCTGCGCCAGCGAGGCGGCCCGCAGCATGCCGTGGAAGAGCGACCGGTTGTTGACCACCGAGAAGATGGCCTTCTGCAGCGCCGGCTGCCCCTCCGACACCGCCAGCCGCCGGCGGATCTCCATGATCAGCTCGGGGATGTCGATCTTCCCCGGGCAGACGTCCTTGCAGGCCCCGCACTGGATGCAGAGCCCCTGGATCTCCTCCGACTTCTTCAGCTCGTCGAACCAGGCGGCCAGGATGGCGCCGATGCCGCCGGTGTAGGTGCGCCCGAAGACGTGGCCGCCCACCACCCGGTAGACCGGGCAGACGTTGACGCAGGAGGCGCAGCGGATGCACTGCAGCGCCTCCTTGAACTTGGGATCGGCCGCCATCTCGCTCCGGCGGTTGTCCATCAGGATGACGTGCAGCTCCTTCTGCGTGCCGTCCGGGTTCTGGGTGGGGCCGGAGATGACCGACACGTAGGAGGTGAGCAGCTGGGCCGTGGCGCTCTTGGGCAGCGCGGTGAGGATGGGCACCACGTCGTCGAAGCGGTCCACCAGCTTCTCGAGGCCGACGATGGCCACGTGGATGGGCGGCAGGGTGGTGACCAGGCGGGCGTTGCCCTCGTTGGTCACCAGCACCAGGCTGCCGGTCTCGGCCACCGCGATGTTGGCCCCGGAGATGCCCATGTCGGCGGCCAGGAACCGGCCGCGGAGCTGCTCGCGCGCCACCTTGACCAGGCGCGGGATGTCGGAGGCCAGCCGCTCCTCCACCTCCTTGGAGAAGATCTCGGCCACCTGCTCCTTGGTGAGGTGGATGGCCGGCATGACCATGTGCGAGGGGCGCTGGCCGGCCAGCTGGATGATCCACTCGCCCAGGTCGGTCTCGTGGGCGTGGACGCCGGCCGCCTCGAGGTGCGCGTTGAGGTGGATCTCCTCCGAGGCCATGGACTTCGACTTCACGACGTTCTTCACGCCGCGCTTGCGGGCCAGGTCCACGATGTAGTCGCGCACCGCCTCCGGCGAGCGGGCCCGGAAGACGGTCACGCCGGCCGCCCCGGCCACCTTGGCGAACTTCTCGGCCAGCTCGTCGAGCCGGCCGGCGGCGTCGCCCTTGGCGGCGGCGATGCGGCCGCGCAGCGCCTCGAAGTCGTAGCCCTCGTAGGCCTTGGCGCGGTTGACCCGGTAGGCCTCGTAGAAGCGCGTCAGCGCGCCGCCCAGGGTGGTGTTGGCGACCGCCTCGGCGATGGTCTCGCGGAACTCGGGGTTCATGTGTCCCTCCCGGGGCCGGCGGCGCCGCCGACGATCACGATGACGAGGCGCCCGGGGCCGTGGACGCCGATGGTGAGCACCCGCTCGATGTCGGCGGTCCGGCTCGGCCCGGTGATGAGCGCCAGGTAGCGCGCCTGGGCCGGCGAGAGCCGGGCGAAGAGCGCGCCCAGGTCGGCCACGATCCGGTCGCCCGGCACGATGGCCACGTGGATGGGCGGGAGGCTGGAGACGAGGCGCAGCTCCACCCGGTCGGCCGCCTGCGCCAGCGTGCCGGTGTTGGCCACGCCGAAGTCCACGTCGCAGATGCCGACCAGGGCCGCCTCGGCGGCGTCCTTGGTGGCCTGGAAGGAGAGCCCCGGCGCCGCCGCCGCCAGCGCGGCGCGGTCGGCCTCGCCGAGCGTCGGCCCGTCGGCCCAGACGGCGCGCTGCCGGGCCGCGTCGGCCACGCCGGCCTCCTTGAGGAAGCCGACCACGAAGTCGAGCGCCTCGCGGCGCGTCGGGACCTGGTGCACCTCGGCGCTGACCGCCTGCGCCCTGGCTCGGAACGTGTCGAGCATGCGGGGTTCCCCTCGGTGAGGCAGCGGAGCTGGATGAGGCCGGATTGGGTCGATTGGAGCACGCGCCGCCGGCCCCTGGATCACCCTCCTGCACGACCGGCGGCCCGGCGGGGGCGAGCGGTTGCCGGGGCCGGGGGACCGGCGGCGCGGGCCGGCGCGGCGCCTTGCCACGCCCCGGGATTTCGCACCCTTGGCGCCGGCCGACGCACCCCGCCGGGCGGCTGACCGGCGCCGCGGCGCCTTGCCGCCGGGGCCGCCGGCGGCCATGCTCGCGGCACCGGCGAGGGGCGGGCGGAGGGCGGCGCGCGTGCAGATCCTCATCTCACTCATCGAGGCGATGGCCGTCTTCCTGGTCATCTCCTACGCCTACTGCGCCTCGCCGCTCCTGCCGGCGCAGCCGACCGGCCGCCTCACGCCGCGCACCGGCCTCTCCATCTACGTCTTCTTCACCGCCGTCTGCATCATGGGCTCCTACCTGGGCGTCCGCGTGCAGGGCGGCCAGGCCATCGCCAACACCCGCGCCATCGGCGCGGTGATCGCCGGCCTGCTGGGCGGCTCCGGGCTGGGCGGCGCGGTGGGCCTGACCGCCGGCCTGCAGCGGCTCACGCTGGGCGGCGTGGCGGCGCTGCCGGGCTGCGTGGCCACCACGCTGGAGGGGGTGGCCGCCGGCCTGGTGCGCCGGGTGCTGCTGCGCCGGCGCCCCGACCGGCTCATGACCTGGCAGACCGCTGCCACCACCACCTTCATCGGCGAGGTGGTCCACCAGCTCATCGTGCTGGCCATGGTGAGCCCGATCGCCGACGGCGTGGAGATCGTCAAGATCATCGGGGTGCCCATGATCGTGGCCAACACCCTCGGCTCGGCGCTCTTCATGGTGGTCTTCCACGGCCGCGTGGACCTCTTCGACCGCATCAGCGCCGCCGCCTCGGCCCAGGCCCTGCGCATCGCCGAGCGCTCGGTGGGGCTCCTGCTCAAGGGCTACGGGCCGGAGGTGGCCGGCGACCTGGCCCGCATCGTCCGCGAGGAGACCGGCGTGGGCGCGGTGGGCATCACCGACGAGGAGAAGGTGCTGGCCTGGGACGGCCTGGGCGACGACCACCACCTCCCCGGCAGCAGCATCTCCTCCCCCTGGACGCGCCGCGCCCTGGCCACCCGGCAGGTGCAGTTCGCCGACGGCGTGCACGATCACTACGACTGCGCCCTCCGGCCGTCCTGCCCGCTCTCCTCGGTGGTGGTGGTGCCGCTGCAGGTGGACGACCGGGTGGTGGGCACGGTGCAGCTCTTCGAGGCCGAGCGGCTCCGCTTCCGCAGCGCCAACCGGCGCCTCGGCGAGGGGCTGGGGGCGCTCCTCTCCAGCCAGCTGGTGCTGGCCCGCTACCAGGAGCAGAAGACGCTGCTGGTCACCTCGGAGCTGAAGCTGCTCCAGGCCCAGGTCTCGCCCCACTTCCTCTTCAACGCCCTCAACACCATCATCGCCGTCACCCGCACCGACCCGGGGCGGGCCCGGGACCTGCTGGTCAACCTCTCGCGCTTCTTCCGCCTCAACCTGAAGCGCTCCGGCGACGTCTCCACGCTGGAGGAGGAGCTGGCCCACGTCCGCTCCTATCTGGAGATCGAGAAGGCCCGCTTCCCCGACCGGCTGGAGGTGGTGACGCAGATCGACGCCTCGCTGCTCTCGCTGCGGGTCCCGTCCTTCACGCTCCAGCCGCTCATCGAGAACGCCATCAAGCACGGCATCTCCCGCGCCCCCAACCCGGGCCGGGCCACCATCCGCGCCTACGTGGACGGCGCCGACGCCGTCATCGACATCGAGGACAACGCCGGCAACTACGTCCACCGCGACTGGCGGCAGACCGGCCTGGGCATGAAGATCGTCGACAAGCGCATCAAGAACCTGCTGGGCGAGCGCTACGGCGTGACCGTCCACTGCGTGCCCCAGGAGCTGACCCGCGTCACCGTGACGCTCCCCGCCGAGGGGCTGCGGCGCTAGGGCCCTCGCCGGTCGGCCGCCCCTGGCGGCCGGTCGCCACGGCCTGCCGACCGGTGTCCACGCCGCCCCCGGACCCCCGCACCCGCCGTGCTCCACTGATGCTGCGCCCGGCCACTTCCTCGCCCGGGCCAGCACAGGGAGGCGGCCATGACCACCCGACGGGATCGCGCGGCGCTCACCCCGCAGCACCGGGTCCTGCTGGACGAACTGGGGAAGGTGCTCCCGGCCGAGCGGCTCATCTTCGACCCGCTGCGGCGCCTGGCCCACGGCACCGACGCCAGCTTCTACCGGCTGGTGCCCCAGCTGGTGGTGCAGGTCCGCTCCGCCGAGGAGGTGGCCGACGTGCTCCGCGCCGCCGGGCGCCAGAAGCTGGGCTGCACCTTCCGCGCGGCCGGCACCAGCCTCTCCGGCCAGGCCATCTCCGACTCGGTGCTGGTCTCCGTGGTGGGCGGCTTCCGCGGCGCCCACGTCTCCGAGGGCGGGGAGTTCATCTCGCTGGAGCCGGGCGTCATCGGCGCCGAGGCCAACGCCCTGCTGGCGAAGTACGGCCGCAAGATCGGCCCCGACCCGGCCTCCATCGGCGCCGCCATGGTGGGCGGCATCGCCGCCAACAACGCCTCCGGCATGTGCTGCGGCACGGCGCAGAACAGCTACCGGACGGTGGAGAGCGTCAAGGTGGTGCTGGCCGACGGCACCCGCCTCGACACCGCCAACCCCGCCTCGCGCGCCGCCTTCGCCACCCGCCACGGCGCCCTGCTGGCCGGCCTGAGCCAGCTCCGCGCCGAGGTGCTGGCCGACGCGGCCCTCTCCGACCGCATCCGCGAGAAGTTCCGCATCAAGAACACCACCGGCTACGGGCTCAACTCGCTCACCGACTTCGAGGACCCCTTCGACATCCTCACCCACCTCCTCATCGGCTCGGAGGGGACGCTGGCCTTCATCGCCGAGATCACCTACCGGACGGTGGAGGAGCACCCGCACAAGGCCAGCGCGCTGATGTTCTTCCCCGACCTGGGGACGGCGGCGCGCGCGGTGCAGCGGCTCAAGGCCGGCCAGGTCTCGGCGGCGGAGCTGATGGACCGCCCCTCGCTGCGCGCGGTGGAGCACAAGGCCGGCCTGCCGCCCATCCTCAAGACGCTCCCCGAGGCGGCCTGCGCCCTGCTGGTGGAGGTGCGCGCCGCCGACGCCGCCGGCCTGAAGGACCGCATGGCCGACGCCGAGGCGCGGGTGGCCGACCTGCCCTCGCTGGCGCCCATCACCTTCACCTCGGTGAAGGCCGAGTACGAGGTGCTCTGGGACGTGCGGCGCGGCCTCTTCCCGGCCGTCGGCGCCAACCGGCCCATCGGCACCACCGTGGTCATCGAGGACGTGGCCTTCCCCATGGAGCACCTGGCGGCCGGCGTCACCGACCTGCAGGCGCTGCTCCGGTCCCACGGCTACCCGGAGGGCATCATCTTCGGCCACGCCCTGGACGGGAACGTCCACTTCGTCTTCACGCCCGACTTCGGCCCGGCCGCCGGCGTGGAGCGCTACCGCGCCTTCATGGAGGCGGTGGCCACGCTGGTGGTGGACCGCTACGACGGCGCCCTCAAGGCCGAGCACGGCACCGGGCGCAACATGGCGCCCTTCGTGGAGCGCGAGTGGGGCCACAAGGCCTACCGGCTGATGAAGCGCATCAAGGCGCTCTTCGACCCGGACGGCATCCTCAACCCGGGCGTGATCCTCAACGAGGACAGGGACGTCTTCGTCAAGGACCTGAAGCCGCTGCCGAAGACCCACGACCTCGTGGACCGCTGCATCGAGTGCGGCTTCTGCGAGCCGAAGTGCGCCTCCCGGTCGCTGACCCTCTCGCCGCGCCAGCGCATCGCGGTGCGCCGCGAGGTGGCGCGCCTCGGGGCCACCCACGAGGACGGCGAGCGGCTGGCGCGCCTCGAGGACGACTTCCAGTACTACGGCCTCGACACCTGCGCCGCCGACGGCCTGTGCGCCACCGCCTGCCCGGTCTCCATCGACACCGGCAAGCTCACCAAGGCGCTGCGGGCCGAGGCCCGCGGGCCGCTGGCCCACGGCATCGCCGGGGCGGTGGCGGGCCACTACGCCGGCACCATCTCGGCGGCCCGCGCCGGCTTCGCGGTCTCCACCCTGGCCCACGGCCTGGTGGGCGAGCAGGTGCTGTCCGGCCTGGCCGAGACCCTCCACGCCGCCACCGGCGGCCTGATGCCGGTCTGGAACGAGCACATGCCGCGGCCGGCCCGCACCGGCCCGCTGGCCGACGTGGTCAAGGGGCGCGACGCCAAGGTGGTCTACTTCCCCTCCTGCGTCACCCGGCTCTGGGGCCCGGCCCGCGGCGCCGACGACGAGCGCGGCGTCTCGGCCGCCATGATGTCGATCCTGGAGAAGGCCGGCTACGACGTCCTCTTCCCGAAGGAGCTGCCGTCGCTCTGCTGCGGCCTCACCTTCGAGTCGAAGGGCTTCCCGGAGCTGGCCGACCAGAAGTGCGCCGAGCTGGAGCAGGCGCTCCTCGAGCTGACCCAGGGCGGCGCCCTGCCGGTGCTCTGCGACACCAGCCCCTGCATCCAGCGCATGCGGGCCCACTTCGGCCCGCAGCTCAAGGTCTACGAGCCGGCCGAGTTCATCCACGAGAGGCTGATGTCCCGGCTGCGCTTCGTGAAGCAGCCCGGGGCGGTGGCGGTCCACGTCACCTGCAGCACCTCGAAGATGGGGCTGGGGGCCAAGCTGCAGGCGGTGGCCCAGGCCTGCGCCGAGCAGGTGGTGGTCCCGCCCGCCGGCTGCTGCGCCTTCGCCGGCGACCGCGGCCTCTCCTTCCCCGAGCTCAACGCCGCCGCGCTCTCCGGCCTGCGCGACACGGTCCGGGGGTGCGTGGCCGGCTACTCCAACAGCCGCGGCTGCGAGATCGGCCTCTCGAAGCACGGCGGCATCCCCTACCAGTCGATCGTCTACCTCGTCGATCGCTGCACCTCCGCCCCCGGCGGGGAGGCTCACGCGTGAACGTCCTGGTCCTCAACTGCGGCTCCTCCTCCGCCAAGTTCGCCGTCATCGACGCCGCCGCCGGGCGCGAGCGGCTCTCCGGCCTGGCCCAGCGCCTCGGCACCCCCGAGGCCACGCTGGAGTGGAAGGAGGGCGGGCAGAAGCGGGTGCGCCCCATCCCCGGCGCCGGCCATGACGGCGCCCTGCGGGCCGCGGTGGAGCTGCTCGGCGGCCTCGGCCTGGTCGAGGGGCTGGTGGGCGTGGGCCACCGGGTGGTGCACGGCGGGGCGCGCTTCTCCGGCTCGCGGGCCATCGACGCCGAGGTGCTGGCCGGCATCGAGGCCTGCGTGCCGCTGGGGCCGCTCCACAACCCGCCCAACCTGACCGGGATCCGCATCGCCCAGGAGCTGCTCCCGGGCCTGCCGCAGGTGGCGGTCTTCGACACCGCCTTCCACCAGAGCATGCCGGCCCGGGCCTACCTCTACCCGGTGCCGCACGAGTGGGCCGAGGCGCACCAGGTGCGCCGCTACGGCTTCCACGGCACCAGCCACCGCTACGTGGCCCAGGCGGCGGTGCGCCAGCTCGGCCTGGACCCGCGCCACCACGCCCTCATCACCGCCCACCTCGGCAACGGCTGCTCCTGCGCCGCCGTGAAGGACGGCCTGAGCGTGGACACCACCATGGGGCTCACGCCGCTGGAGGGCGTGGTCATGGGGACCCGCTCCGGCTCCATCGACCCCGCGGTGGTGGGCCACATGGCCCGCGCCCTGGGGAAGCCGGCCGAGGCGGTGCTCGACCTCCTCAACAAGAAGTCGGGCCTGCTCGGCCTCTCCGGCCTCTCCAACGACATGCGCACGCTGCAGGAGGCGGCCGACGCCGGCCACGCCCGCGCGCGGCTCGCCATCGAGGTCTTCTGCTACGTGCTGGCGAAGTCGATCGCCGCGCTGGTGGTGCCGCTGGGCCGCCTCGACGCCCTGATCTTCACCGGCGGCATCGGCGAGAACTCGGCGGCGGTCCGCGCCGGCGTGCTGGCGCAGCTCGGCTTCCTCGGGCTCACCGTGGATCCCCTCGCCAACGTGGGCCACGGCCGCGAGCAGGGCGGCCGCATCACCACCGGCCAGCACCCGCAGGCCGCCGTGGTGCCCACCAACGAGGAGCTGATGATCGCCCTCGACACCGCCGAGCTGGTGGCCGCGTCCTCGCGCGCCGTCGCCTGACCTCTCCACCCCACCTCCGCCCGCCGGACCCCGGAGCCGCCATGCCCCGCACCCTCTTCGTCGCCCCCGCCGGCCGCCAGGTCGGCCTCACCACCATCTGCCTCGGCCTCGTCCGCGCCCTCGATCGGCTCGGCGCCCGGGTGGCCTTCGTCCGCCCGGTGGCCGGGCGCGGCGACGAGCGCTCGCTGGCGCTGGCCCGGCTGGTGGCCCGCGTGGAGCCGCCGGCCCCGGTCTCCCGCCAGGTGGCCGAGGAGCTGCTGGCGGCCGGCGACGAGCAGACGCTGCTGGAGCACGTGGTGGCCACCTGCGCCAAGGCCGCCGAGGGGGCCGACGTGCTGGTGGTGGAGGGCATGGTGCCCGAGCCGGGCATGGTCTGGTCGGCGCGGGTCAACGCCCTGATGCAGAAGGCCCTCGACGCCGAGCTGGTGCTGGTGGGCGCGCCGGGCGCGGTGGGGGCCGAGGCGGCCGCGGACGCGGTGGCCATCGCCACCCGCGCCTACGGCGCCACCGAGGGGCGGGTCTCCTGCGTGCAGAACCTGGTCTGCCGGCAGGTGGCGCCGGGGCGCGACGCCGACGCGCTGCCGGCCGGGGCCTGCGCCGGCTGCCAGCCGGCCGACGACGAGGCCTCGCTGCAGATGCACCGCGTGGCGCTGGAGAAGGCCCAGCTCCGCCCGCTGGCGGTGCTCCCCTGCCGGCCCGACCTGCAGGCGCCCCGCGTCGGCGACCTGGCGCTGGCGCTGGGGGCGCGGGCCGTCCACGAGGGCGACCCGCGGCGGCGCATGAAGGACGTGGCCCTCTGCGCCATGACGGTGCCCAACGCCGTGAAGGCCTTCCGCCCCGGCTCGCTCCTCATCACGCCGGGCGACCGCGGCGACATCGTCATGGCCGCGGCCCTGGCGGCGCAGGGCGGCCTGCCGCTGGCCGGCCTGCTGCTCACCGGCGGCCTGGAGCCCGACGCCCGGGTGATGGAGCTGTGCAGGCCCGCGCTGGCCGGCGGCCTGCCGGTGCTGGCGGTGGAGCAGGGGAGCTTCGAGGCGGCCAGCCGCGTGGCGGCCCTCGACCGCGGCATCCCGGCCGACGACGCCGAGCGGGCCGAGGCGGCCGCCTCCTTCGTGGCCGACCGGCTCGACGCCGCCTGGCTGAAGGGGCTGGTGGGCACGCCGCGCGCCCCGCGCCTCTCGCCGCCCGCCTTCCGCCACAAGCTGGTGGAGCAGGCCCGCGCCGCCGACAAGCGCATCGTGCTGCCCGAGGGGGCCGAGCCCCGCACCCTGGCCGCCGCCGCCATCGTCGGCCAGCGCGGCATCGCCCGCTGCGTGCTCCTCGGCGACCCCGCCGAGATCCGCGAGGCGGCCCGGAAGCAGGGCGTGACGCTCCACCCCAGCACCGAGATCGTGGACGTGGCCGCGGTGGGGCCGCGCTACGTGGCGCCGCTGGTGGAGCGGCGCAAGTCGAAGGGCATGACGCCCGACCAGGCGGCCCAGGAGCTGGCCGATCCCATCATGGTCGGCACCATGATGATGGCCCTCGGCGAGGCCGACGGCCTGGTCTCCGGCGCGGTCCACACCACGGCGCACACCATCCGGCCGGCGCTGCAGATCATCAAGACCGTGCCCGGCTGCAACCTGGTGTCGAGCGTCTTCTTCATGTGCCTGCCGGAGCAGGTGCTGGTCTTCGGCGACTGCGCCGTCAACCCCAACCCCACCGCCGAGCAGCTGGCCGACATCGCCATCCAGAGCGCCGACTCCGCCGCCGCCTTCGGCATCCCGCCGCGGGTGGCCATGCTCTCCTACTCCACCGGCGCCTCCGGCTCCGGCGACGAGGTGGAGAAGGTGAAGAAGGCCACCGCCATCGCCAGGGCGGCCCGCCCCGACCTCGCCATCGACGGCCCCATGCAGTACGACGCCGCCGTCATGCCCGACGTGGCGCGGACCAAGATGCCCGGCTCCAAGGTGGCCGGGCAGGCCACGGTCTTCGTCTTCCCCGACCTCAACACCGGCAACGTCACCTACAAGGCCGTCCAGCGCAGCGCCGGCGTGGTGAGCATGGGGCCCATGCTGCAGGGGCTGGCGAAGCCGGTGAACGACCTGTCGCGCGGCTGCCTGGTGGAGGACATCGTCTTCACCATCACGCTGACGGCCATCCAGGCGGCGGGGATGGAGGCGGCGAAGAAGCGGTAGCGCGGCCGTTCGAGCCCGCGGCACGGCCGCGCACCCAGCGTCCCCCTCAAGATCCCCGGCCCCCGTGCCGATGATCCCGGTGCGGCCCCCATCCGTACCCCCCGTCCTCACGGACAGGCCGGGCGCGGTAGGCTCCGGGCCGGGAGCGCGGAGCGACGGGAGGCCCGCCATGGCCGCAGCCGACGTCCAGCCCGGGAGGCCCTACCCGCTCGGCGCCACGCCGGTGGAGGGCGGGGTCAACTTCAGCATCTGGTCCCGCGACGCGACCGGCGTCGATCTCCTGCTCTTCGACCGCGCCGAGGACCACCGGCCGAGCCGGGTCATCCCGCTGCGCCGCGGGCCGCACCGCACCTACCACTACTGGCACGCGCTGGTGCGCGGCCTCGAGCCCGGCCAGTGCTACGGCTGGAAGGCGCGCGGCCCCTTCGACCCCAACGTCGGCCTGCGCTTCGACGGCGACAAGCTGCTCCTCGACCCCTACGCCCGCGCCGTGGCGGTGCCGGCCGGCTACGACCGGCGCGCCGCCTGCCGGCCCGGCGACAACGCCGGCACCGCCATGAAGGGCGTGGTGGCCGACCTCTCGCGCTACGACTGGCAGGGCGACGCCCCGCTCCGCCGCCCCTTCTCGCGCACCGTCATCTACGAGCTGCACGTGCGCGGCTTCACCCGCCACGCCTCCAGCGGCCTGCCGCCGGAGCGGCGCGGCACCTACGCCGGCCTGGTGGAGAAGATCCCGCACCTCCAGGACCTCGGCGTCACCGCGGTGGAGCTCCTGCCGGTCTTCGCCTTCGACCCGCAGGACGCGCCGGTGGGCAAGGTCAACTACTGGGGCTACTCGCCGGTGGGGCTCTTCGCCCCCCACGCCGCCTACGCCGCCGCCGGGACGCCGCTGGGCGCCGTGGACGAGTTCCGCGACATGGTGCGGGCGCTCCACCGGGCCGGCATCGAGGTGATCCTCGACGTGGTCTACAACCACACCGCCGAGGGGGACGAGCGCGGCCCGACCCTCTCGATGCGCGGCCTCGACAACCGCGCCTACTACCTCCTCGACAAGGACTGGTCGCGCTACGCCAACTACTCGGGCTGCGGCAACACGCTCAAGGCCACCCACCCGGTGGTGCGGCGCATGATCCTCGACTCGCTGCGCCACTGGGTCAGCGAGTACCACGTGGACGGCTTCCGCTTCGACCTCGCCTCGGTGCTCTCCCGCGCCGAGGACGGCCAGCCCCTCTCCAACCCGCCCATCGTCTGGCAGATCGAGAGCGACCCGCTCCTCTGCGGCACCAAGCTCATCGCCGAGGCCTGGGACGCCGCCGGCCTCTACCAGGTGGGCCACTGGGTGGGCGAGGCCTGGAAGGAGTGGAACGGCAAGTTCCGCGACGACGTGCGCGCCTTCGCCCGCGGCGAGCCGGGGATGGTGGGGGCGCTGGCCAACCGCATCTTCGGCAGCCCCGACCTCTACGCCCGGGAGCCGGGCGAGCCGCAGCAGAGCGTCAACTTCGTCACCTGCCACGACGGGATGACCCTCAACGACCTGGTCAGCTACGACCGCAAGCACAACGAGGCCAACGGCGAGGAGAACCGCGACGGCGCCCCCGACGACCGCTCCTGGAACTGCGGCGCCGAGGGGCCCAGCGCGGACCCGGCGGTGGAGGCGCTGCGCGAGCGGCAGGTGCGCAACCTGCTGGCGGTGACCCTGCTCTCCGCCGGCGTCCCCATGATCACCATGGGCGACGAGGCGCGGCGCACCCAGCGCGGCAACAACAACGGCTACTGCCTCGACACCGAGCTGACCTGGCTCGACTGGGGGCTGGTGGCCCGCCACGCCGCGCTGCGCCGCTTCGTCCGCACCGTCAACGGCCTGCGCCTCTCCTTCGAGCCGCGCGACGCCGGCGACGCGCGCCCCCTCGCCGAGTTCCTGGCGGCGGCCGGCATCGAGTGGCACGGCACGCGGCTCGGCGCGCCGGACTGGGGGCCGGAGTCGCGCAGCCTGGCGGTCTGCTTCTCGGCCTACGGCAGCGCGGTGCGCGTCTGGTGCGCCTTCAACGCCTGGTGGGAGCCGCTCACGTTCGAGGTGCCGGCCACCAGCACCGGCTGGGTGCGCCTGGTGGACACCGCGCTGCCCTCGCCGGACGACGCCCGCGGCTGGTCGGAGGCCCCCTGGGTGAAGGGAGAGACCTACACGCTGGCGCCGCGCTCGCTGGTGGTGCTGGGGACGACGGGTTAACCGGGATCAAGCCGGCCGCACCCGCCGTCCGGGATCGCCCGGCGGGGTCTGCCCGCCCCGGGGGAATCCGGACGGAGCGCGTGTGCCGCCGGCCCGTCGGATCGTGTGACAACCTTCGTCGGCACCAGCCACGCATGCGCCCCGCCGCCGCCATCGCCGCCGCCTTCGCCGCGCTCGCGGCGCTCCTCGCCCTGGCGGCCTGCTCGCGCCCGGAGCCCATCCGCCTCGGCTTCGTGGGCGGCCTCTCCGGCCGCCACTACGACCTGGGCGTCTCGGGGCGCAACGGCGCGCAGCTCGCGGTGGCCGACCTCAACGCCGCCGGCGGCGTCAACGGCCGGCCCATCGAGCTGCTGCCGCGCGACGACGGCCAGGACCCCGAGCAGGCGCGCCGCGCCGTGGCCGGGCTGGCCGACCAGGGCGCCGCCGCCGTCATCGGCCACATGACCAGCTCCATGGCGGTGGCCAGCCTGCCGGTGGCCGAGGCGCGCGGGGTGTTGATGGTGAGCCCCACCGCCAGCGCCGCCTCGCTGCGCGGCCACGACGACGCCTTCATCACCCTCTTCCCCTCCAACGCGGAGATGGCGCGGGCGCTGGCGGAGCACGTGGTGGCGCGGACCCGGGTGCGGCGGGTGGCGGTGCTGGTGGACCAGTCCAACCTGGCCTTCAGCGGCACCTGGGGCGAGGCCTTCGGCGCCGAGCTGGCGCGCCGGGGCGGCACGGTGACCCGCACCGTGGCCTTCACCTCCGGGGCCGGCCGGCCGCTGGGCGAGGTGGCGGCCGAGGCGCTCTCCGACGGCCCCGACGGCCTGCTGGTGGTGGCCAACGCCCTCGACTCGGCGGCGCTGGCCCAGCAGGCCCGAAAGCGCGACGCCGGCGTTCGGCTCCTCGGCACCGACTGGGGCTTCACCCGCGACGCGGTCACCCACGGCGGCACCGCGGTGGAGGAGGCGCTCTTCACGCAGGAGATCGACGTGGAGGACCGCTCCCCGCGCTTCGCGCAGGTGGCGCAGGCCTACCAGGCGCGCTTCGGCCGGCCCATCGACTTCGCGGCCGCCACCGCCTACGAGGCGGTGCTGGTGGTGGCCGAGGGGTACCGGCGCGACCCCTCGGGCCGGGCCCTCAAGCGCGCCGTGCTGGCGGCCGGCCGGTTCGAGGGGCTCCAGGGGCCCTTCACCATCGACGCCTTCGGCGACGCGCAGCGCCAGCCGCGGGTCATGACCATCCGCGACGGGCGCATGGTGGCGCCGGAATGAGGCTGCGCCGCCTCAGGACGCAGCTGGCCGCCACCTTCCTGCTGGTGGCGGCGCTGCCCACCGCGCTGGCGGGCGGGGCGGCGCTCTGGCTGGCGGTGCAGCGGGCCGAGGCCGAGGTGGCCCTGCGCAACCAGCAGGTGGCCGAGGCGGTGGCCGGCGAGGTGGGGCGGTTCCTGGAGGCGCAGGTGGTCCACCTGCGCGAGCTGGCCCTGGTGGTGGAGAGCGCGCCGGCCGAGCTGGCCGGCGACGCCGAGCGCCACCAGCGCGCCAACAAGGTGCTGCGCACGGTGCTGGTCCTCGACCCGGGCGGCCGGGTCGACGGGGCGGTCCCGCCGGATCCCGACCTCCTCGGCATCGACATGAGCGGGCAGCCGGCGGTGCGCGAGGCCCTCTCGCGCCGGGAGCCCACCTGGTCGCAGGCCACCACCTCCATCCAGACCGGCCTGCCGGTGGTGACGCTGGTGGTCCCGGGCCGCCGGCGGGCGGTGCTCGGCTACCTGGACCTCTCCGTCCTCCGCGACATCGCCGGCCGCGGCCGCGAGGGGGCGCGAGGCCGGGCCGCCGTCCTGGACCGCGACGGCACCTTCATCGCCGGCACCGACGACCGGCAGGTGCGCGAGCACGTCAACGTGCGCGACCTGCCGCTGGTGAAGGCGGGGCTCGGCGGGGCCGGCGCCACCGGCCAGTACCGGCTGGACGGGCAGCTGTGGCTCGGCTCGGTGGCGCGGGTGCCCATCAGCGGCTGGCTGGTGCTGGTGACCGAGCCGGCCGAGGAGGCGCTGGCGCCGGTGGCCCGGCTGCGCGCGGCGCTGCTGCTGGTCCTGGCGGCGGCGGCGGCGGCGGCGCTCCTGGCCGGCTGGTGGAGCCACCGGCGCCTGCTGCGCCCCCTCGAGGCCCTGGGCGAGGCCACCCGGCGCATCGCGGCGGGGGAGCGGCCGGCGGGGGCGGCGGCCGCCCCGCTGGCCTTCACCGAGTACCAGGACCTGGCCGAGCGCTTCGACGCCATGGCCGAGGCGGTGCGGGCGCGGGAGGCCGAGCTGGCCCGCTCCGAGGCCAGCCTGCGGCGCATGGTGGAGTCGCCGCTGGTGGGCATCGCCCGGACCCGGGCCGACGACGGGCGCATCCTCTTCTGCAACGAGACCCTGGCCCGCATGCTCGGCTTCGACGGCGCCGCCGAGCTGGCCGGGCGCTCCATCGCCTCGCTCTACCGCGACCCGGCCCTGCGCCACCGCACCGTGACGGCGCTGGGCGAGCGGGGCCAGGTGGTGAACCAGGAGGTGGAGATGCTGACGCGGGACGGCCAGCCCCGCACCATGCTCCTCAACCTCTCCCGCGACGGCGACACGCTGGTGGGGATCGTGGTGGACGTCAGCGAGCAGCGCCGGGCCGACCGCGACCGGGCGCGGCTGGAGCAGGAGCTGCAGCACTCGCAGCGGCTGGAGGCGGTGGGGCGCCTGGCCGGCGGCGTGGCCCACGACTTCAACAACCTGCTCACCGCCATCATCGGCGACGGGACGCTGCTGCTGGAGGAGCTGGAGGGGCACCCGGCGCGCCACCACGTGCAGGGGATCATGGAGGCGGCGGCGCGGGCCGCCCAGCTCACCAGGAGCCTGCTGGCCTTCAGCCGCAAGCAGCCGCTGCGCCCGCGCCCGGTGGACCTCCGCGAGGTGGTGCGCGGCGTGGAGCGGCTGGTGCGCCGGGTGGTGGGCGAGGACGTGGCGCTGCGCCTCGAGCTGCCGCCCGGGCCGGTCACGGTGGTGGCCGACGCCGCGCAGCTGGAGCAGGTGCTGGTGAACCTCTGCACCAACGCCCGCGACGCCATGCCCCGCGGCGGGCGCATCACGCTCACGGCGGCGCCGGCGGCGCCCGGGCCGGAGGAGGCGGCGGCCCTCGGCCTCGAGGGGCCCGGCCCCTGGGCGCGCCTCGCGGTGGCCGACACCGGCGAGGGGATCCGGCCGGAGGAGCTGCCCCGCGTCTTCGAGCCCTTCTTCACCACCAAGGGCGTGGGGCGCGGCACCGGCCTCGGGCTCTCCATCGTGGACGGCATCGTGAAGCAGCACGGCGGCCACATCGGCGTGGCGAGCCGGGTGGGGCAGGGGACCACCTTCACCATCCACCTGCCGGCCGCCGAGCCCGGGGCGGTCGCGGCGACCTCCGCCGGCCCGGCGTCGGCGCCCGGCCCGGGCGGCCGGGAGACCATCCTCCTCGCCGAGGACGAGCCGGCGGTGCGCCGCGTGCTGCAGGCCACGCTGGAGCGGGCCGGCTACACGGTGCTGGCGGCGGAGGACGGCGCGCAGGCCCTGGCCCGCTTCCGCGTGGCGCCCGCCGCGGTGGACCTCTGCCTGCTCGACGTGATCATGCCGGTGATGAACGGCCGCGAGGCCTGCGACGCCATCCGCCTCGTCGATCCCACGGCGCGCGTCCTCTTCGTCTCCGGCTACACCGCCGACCTGCTGGAGCGGCGCGGCGTGGCCGAGGGGCTGCCGCCGGTGGTGATGAAGCCGGTGGCGCCGGCGGAGCTGCTGGCGCGGGTGCGGGCGGAGCTGGATCGGCCACGGCCGGGGTGGGTCGGCGAACGTTCCGTCAAGTGAAGGCGACTGACATTGCTGGTGGTTTTGGCGTGTACGGTCAGTCCGCGGACGCCGAGTCCCGCCTCGACAGGGTCGCAATCGGACACTTCGGTGGCCGGTGCGACGTTCCGTCGAGTCCCTCGTGCAAGGGACAATCAGGGACCTGGGAGGGCTTCCTGGCCACTGCGGTGGCGTCCCCACAAAGGGAGGCTCGCGATGCACTCCATCCCGAGCAGCACCACCGGCGCGCGTCGTTCTTCGTGGCTCCTCTCCGCGGCACTGCTCCTCACGCTGTCGGCCTGCGGCGCCGATCCGGTCGGCTCGTCCGGCGCGGCGGCCCCGGCCGATCCGGCCCCTCCGGCCGCGCCGGCCGATCCGGCGGCCCCCCCGGGCGCGGCGCCGGTGGTGCCCGACGCGAGGTCGGCCTCCTCGCGCCAGTTCCGCTGCGTCACCACGCGGCGCACCACGGCGAAGATGGAGGTGACCGGGTTCCTCGAGGGGGACGTGCCCGACCACGTCGACCTCGCCCTGGTGAGCAGCGGCGCGTCGCTGGCCAGCGTCAAGGAGCCCGGCGCCGACGCCGGCTTCGACGGCGGCGTCTGGGCGAGCGCCTGGGGCTACACGCCCTGGATCCTCGGCGAGGATCCGGCGGCGCCCTACCGGCTGATCCTGCCCCCGGCCCCCGGCAGCGCCTTCTCCGCCTCCCTCGGCTGGACCGGCCCGAGCGGCGCGGCCGTGACCAGCCCCATGGCGTGCACGGCCTGGGTGAACGTCGTGCCGGCGGCCCCGCCCGACGGCGCGGCCGGCCCGGTGGCGAGCCGCTTCCGCTGCAGCAGCCCCGGCTCGACCGCGGCCGAGGCGGTGGCGGTGAGCGGCGCCTTCGACGCCGCGGGGCGAGCCCGCGACCTGGTGGTGTCGCGCGCCTCGACCGGCGAGGTGGTGGCCCAGGCCGCCGCCCCGTCCTACCAGGCCGGGTTCGACGGCGGCGCCTGGGCCAGGACGGGGCTCTTCGCCTGGCTGGTGACCGACGCCGGCACGGCCGGCAGCCAGTACCTGCTGCTGCCCGGCCTGCCCAGGCCCCGCATGTTCGACGCCTACGCGGTGACCGACTACGGCGCCGCAGGGCGGGTGATGGTGCCCGTCGTCTGCGTCCCCTGAGACCGGCCGGCGGTCGCTGCCGCCGCCGGCGCAGCGACCGCCACGCCGCCCGTGGCCACGGGGCCGCCGGGGGGGTCCACTCCCCACGGGAGGCGCACCGGGACCCGCGAGGGCTCCCCGGCGACCCGCCGGCCCACCCAGACTGGAGTCGCCCGATGCCCGCCGTGCCTCGCTCCCGGCCACCCGCGCCGCCCCTGATCCTCGCCGCGCTGGCCGCGCTCCTCGCCGGCGCGTGCGGCGGCGGCGCCGGAACGCAGGCCGACCTCGGTGCGACGGGGCCGACCGGGCCCACCGGTCCCACCGGCTCGACTGGACCCACCGGTCCAACTGGGCCGACCGGTCCCACTGGTCCCACTGGGCCGACTGGTCCCACCGGTCCCACTGGTCCCACTGGTCCCACTGGGCCGACTGGTCCCACCGGGCCGACCGGCCCCGCCACGCCGTCGCCCCGCCAGTTCAGCTGCGTGACCACGCAGCGGACCATCCAGAAGATGGAGGCCACCGGCTTCCTCGACGGCGCCACGCCCGACCACGTGGAGCTGGCGCTGGTGTCCAACGGCGGCTCGCTGGCCAGCGCGCTCCTCCCCGCCGCGGATCCCGGCTACGACGGCGGCGTCTGGTCCGGCACCTACGGCATGGTCCCGTGGATCATCGGCCCTGATCCGAGCGCCACCTACCGGCTGATCCTGCCCACCACCATCGGCGACGTCTTCGCGGCCCAGCTGGCCTGGCGCACCCTGGCCGGCGCCGTCTCGGCCCACCCGATGGACTGCACCGCCTGGACCAACACCATCCTCTCGCCGCCGCCCGACGGCCCCGCCGGCCCGGCCACCAGCGCCTTCGTCTGCAGCGGACTGGCCGCCACCGGCCCGGAGGCGCTCCACGTGACCGGCGCGTTCGACGCGGCGGGGCGCGCCCGCGACCTGGTGGTGCGGCGGGAGGCGGCCGGCGCGGTGCTCCACCAGAACCCGGCCCCCACCTTCGTGCCCGCCTTCGACGACGGCGCCTGGGCCAGCGCGGGGCTCTACGCCTGGCTGGTGGCGTCGAGCCCGACCGAGCAGGACTGGCTGCTCCTGCCGGGCGTCCCCGCGCCGCGCATGTTCGACGCCTACTCGGCCATCGACTACGGCGTGGACGGCCGGGTCATGGTGCCGCTGGTCTGCACCCCGCCCTGACGCGCCGGCCGCCCGCGCGCCCCGTCAGGCCAGCGCGATCCAGGCCACGCCCAGCAGGATCGACGCCACCGAGGCCACCGGCGGCGCGTGGCGCACCAGCCGGGAGGCCGCCGGGCGGCGCGAGGCGGAGGCGAGGGCCTCGGTGAGGCCGGCCATGGCCGCGGTGCTCCCCGCCGTGAAGCCGGCCAGGAAGAGGGCCTGCTCCGCCGGCGTCCCGGTGACCGCCGCCGGCAGGAGCAGCAGCAGGCCGGCGGCGCCGGTGGCGCCGTGGATGAACCCGATGGTCACCACCGCCCGCCAGGCCAGGCGCGGGGCGGCGGCGCCCCCCGTGGGCGCCAGCCCCCGCACCGAGGCCCGCAGCCCGTGCAGGCCGAGCCCCAGCAGCGCCAGGCCCGCCAGCCGCTCGGCCCAGGTGGCCACCGAGGCGAGGGGCAGCTGGGCCGCCCCGAGGAGCAGCAGGCCGCCGAGGAGCAGCGTGCCGAGGCCGTGCCCCAGCCCCCAGAGCAGGCCGACGTGCCAGCCGCGCGGCCGCCCCATGGCGAGCGGGGTGAGGGAGACCAGGTGGTCGGGCCCGGAGAGGGCGTGCAGGGCGCCGGAGCCGAGGCCGGTGAGGGCGGCGATCATGGGGGCAGGATGCGCCCGCCCCCGGCCCCTGGCCAAGACAACGTACCTTGTATCATGATAGGCGCAGGCTATGACCCGCGCCCCCCACCCCGTCACCCTGCGCCAGCTCCAGTACCTCGCCGCGGTGGCCGACCTGCGCAGCTTCGGCCGGGCCGCCGAGGCCTGCCACGTCAGCCAGCCCTCCCTCTCCGCCCAGGTGGCCGAGGCCGAGGCGGCGCTGGGGGTGCGGCTCTTCGAGCGCGATCGGCGCGGCGTGCTGCTGACGCGGGCCGGGGAGGCGCTGCTGCCGCGGCTGCGCCAGGTGCTGGTGGAGGCCGACGACCTGGTGGAGGCGGCGCGGGCCCACGCCGACCCGCGGGCCGGCACGGTGGTGCTGGGCGTGCTCCCCACCATCGGGCCCTACCTGCTGCCCGCGGCGGTGCCGGCGCTGCGGGCCCAGCTGCCGCGCCTCACGGTGCGCTGGGACGAGGACCGGACCGCGGCGCTGGTGCGGCGCGTGGAGGAGGGGGCGCTGACCGGCGCGCTCCTCGCCGCCGAGGCCGACCTCGGCACCCTGGACTCGGCGCCGGTGGCCGAGGACCCCTTCGTGCTGGCGGCGCCGCCGGAGCACCCGCTGGCGCGCGCCGCCGGCCCGGTGCGCCCCGCCGACCTCAAGGGCGCCGAGGTGCTGCTCCTCGACGACGGCCACTGCCTCCGCGACCAGGCGCTGGAGGTCTGCGGCCGGGCCCGGGCGCGCGAGCTCGACTTCCGGGCCACCAGCCTCGCCACCCTCACGCAGATGGTGGCCTCCGGGGCCGGGGTGACGCTGCTGCCGGCCCTGGCCGCCGCCACCGAGGCGGCCCGCGCCGGCCTGGTCCTCCGCCCCTTCGCCGACCCGGCCCCGGCCCGCACGCTGGTGGTGGCCTGGCGGAAGCGCGCCGCGGCCGCGCCGGCCCTGCGGGAGGTGGCCGAGGTGCTCTCGCGGGCGGCGAAGCCGGTGGTGCGGGAGGGGTTGCCGCGGGGCGCGCGTCGAGGCCGGTGAGGGGCAGCGCCACGCACCCGGCGCAGCCCGACCCGAGCCGGTTCTCCCCGCCGAGGTCGAGGGCGATCGCCTCCCCGGGACGGGCCTCCACCCAGACCATCCAGGCCGGCCGCCCGCCCCCGGCCTGCGGCGGCGCGCTGGCCACCGCCGCGTAGCGCCCGGGCGGCAGCGCCGCGTCGTACCGCCCGTCGTCGCCGCTCCGCGCCACCGCCACCGCGGCTGGCAGCCCCTCCAGCGCCAGCTCGCCCCGCCGCAGCCGCGCCGCCTCGGCCTCCAGCGCCAGGAGCCGCGCCTCGGCCTGGTGCGACCGCCGGGCCGCCTCGGTGGCCCGTCGCCAGGCGGCCTGCTTCTCGGCGGCGAGCTGCCGGTGCGCCGCGGCCACGCCCTCGACGCCCCCGGCCGGGCGCAGGTTGAGCGCCAGCCGGCGCAGCAGGTCGCCGTCGTTGGTCCGCTTCCAGGCCTGGCTGGCCCGGTCGTTCTCGGCGAGGAGGGCCCGGTGCGCCTCCGCCACCGCGGCCCGCTCGGCCTCGCCGGCCGCCAGCGCGGCCTCGGTGGCCTCCCGGGCGGCCGCCAGGTGCGGCTCCAGCGCCGCCTCGGCCACGAAGCGCACCTCCACGCCGGGCAGCGGGACGGCGCCGCGCCGCCCCGGCCCGGGGACGGTCACGGCGCCGGTCACGGGGACCGGCGCCACGACGGTGGCGCGGGGGGGCGGCGCCGGCGGCGGGGGTGGAGACCCGCCGCAGGTGCAGCCGGCCGCGGCGGCGGTGACGAGAGAGGAGATCACCGCCGCCACCGCCGGCGCGCCGCGCCCCCCGCGCCGACCCGCGCCCCTCATCGGACCTGGACCCGCACCGTGGCCCCGTTGGAGGTGGCGCCGGCGTCGTCCTGCACCGTGTAGGTGAAGGCGTCGGCGCCGGTGTAGCGCCGGGCCGGCGTGTAGAGGATGGTCCCGTCGGCCCGGGCGGTGGCGCTGCCGTGCGCCGGCGCAGCGCCCACCCGCACCGAGGCCGGCACCAGCGCGCCGTCGGGGTCGCGGTCGTTGGCCAGCACCTTCACCGAGACCGCGCTGCCGCGCCGGACCGTGGCGCCGTCGTCGGCCGCCACGGGCGGCTGGTTGGGCGGCGGCACCACGGTGATGCTCACGGTGGCCGGGGCGCTGGCCAGGAGGCCGTCCTCGGCCCGGTAGCTGAAGGCGTCGGCGCCGGTGAAGCCGGCCGCCGGCGTGTAGCTGAAGGAGCCGTCGGCGGCCAGCGCGAGCGTCCCCTGGCCCGGAGAGGCCACCAGCGCGGCGGTGAGCGGGCGGCCGTCGGGATCGGTGTCGTTGGCGAGCACACCCGGCGCGGCCACGGCGGCCGTGGTCCCGGCGGTGACCGTGACGGCGTCGTCGGCCGCCACCGGAGGACGGGGCGGCGGGGTCACGGTCAGCGTGACCTGCGTCTCCGTCCCGCGCGCCAGCCCGTCGTCGGCGGCGTAGGTGAAGCCGTCGGTGCCGCTGAAGCCGGCGGCCGGCGCGTAGGTGAAGGCGCCGTCCGGCTGGAGCGTGAGCGTCCCGCCCGCCGGGCCGGTCACCAGCACCGCGGTGAGCGGCTGGCCGTTGTGGCCGGCGTCGTTGGCGAGCACGCCGGGGGAGGCCACGTCGAGGGTGGCGCCGGAGGTGGTGGACCAGGCGTCGGCCGCGGAGGTGGGCGGGGCCGGGGGCGGCGGGGCGGCCAGCGCGTCGAGGGAGAGGCGGGCGTCCACCAGCCCGGCGCCGTAGGCCTGGTCGGGCCCGGCCGGCCCGAGGTCGTGGGCCGTGCCCACCAGCGCCTGCTCCAGCTGCTCCACCGACGCGGCGGGATACGCCTCACGGAGCAGCGCCAGCACGCCGGCCACCTGCGGCGAGGCCAGCGAGCTGCCGGTGGCCGTGGTGTAGAGCTGGAACAGGTCGGCCGTGTAGACCGAGACGCCCGGCGAGGAGACGCTCGGGTAGGTGAGGCCGGTGCAGGCGTTGGGGCCGCGGCTGCTCTGCGACCAGATCGAGCCGTCGGCGGCGATGGCCCCGGCGGAGAGCGACTCCGGGTAGTTGGCCGGGCTGACGCTGCTGGACGCGTAGGGGCCGCCGTTGCCGGCGGCGAAGACCGGCGCGATGCCGGCCGCCAGCAGCGCCTGCACGTCGCGCTGGAACTCCAGGTTGCAGCCCGGGGCGCCGAAGGACCAGGAGTTGTTGACCACGTCCGGCGCGTCGTCGGTGGCCGGGTCGCCGTCCGGGTCGAGCAGCCACTGGAAGGCCAGGTGGATGGCGGTGGCGGTGGCCCGGCCGGCGTCGTCGAAGATCTTGGCGGAGATCCACTGCGCCTCGGGGGCCACGCCGATGGTGGTGCCGGAGGCGTCGCCGCCCACCATCACGCCCATGGTCATGGTGCCGTGGCCGCTCGGGTCGAAGGGCGTGGCGTGCTGGCCGTAGGGGTCGAACCAGCCGCCGGCCCCGCCGCGCCAGCGCCCCGCGAGGTCGGGGTGCGAGGCGTCCACGCCGGTGTCGAGGCTGGCCACCACCGTGCCGAGGCCGGTGTACCCGAGCCCCCAGGTCGGCGGCGCCGCCACCGCCTGGACGTTCCACTCCGGCGTGCCGGTGGGCAGGGCGAGCGGCGCCACGTCCACCGCGTCGGGCGTCACCGCCAGCACCTCGGGGAGCGCCGCCAGGGCGCGGATGACCTCGGGCGCGGCGGTCACCGAGAGGGCGTTGGCGGCCCAGAGCGGCGTGACGCCCGAGACCAGCCCGCGGAGCCGCAGCGCGGCCAGGGCGGTGCGCAGCGGCGCCTGGTCGAGGAGGGACCGCTCCCGCAGCGCCTGGAGCACCGCCCGCCGCCGCTCGGTGCGGGGCAGGGCGCGGAGCGCCGAGAGATCCGGGCGCCCGCGGAGCGCCACCACGGCGGTGACGTGGCCGGGCGGCGCGGCGGCAAGCTGGGCGGCCGCGGGGGAGGGCAGGGCCAGGCCCAGCGCGACCGCGAGCGCCGGGGGCAGGAGGAGGCGGTGGGCGAGGCGGCGGAGGTGGGCACGCATGGGCTCACCTCGCCGCGACCGGCCCGGCCTGCAGGTCGCCGAAGGCCACCGACACCGGCTGGCCCGGCCGCACCGCCCGCCGGGTGTTGGGGAAGAGGACGAAGCAGGGCGCGTCCTTGGCCAGGCGCACGCTGCGGAGCGCCCCGTGGTGCGGCGCCGCCAGCCGGGCGCCGCCCGCCAGCAGGGCCAGCGACCGGCCCGGATCCTCCAGCAGCGGCCGCGCCCGCGCCGGGTCGGTCACCGTGAAGCGCAGGTCCACCAGCCCGCCGCCGCCGGTGACGCTGACCCGGGTGATGCGCAGGCCGTGCTCGGCCTCCAGCGCCGCGGCCGAGATGGCGTGGGCCCCGGCGGCCGCCCGCCCGGGGGCGGTGGGGGCCGGGCGCGTCACCAGGGGGAGGGCCAGCAGCGGCGCGAGGATCGCCGCGGCGAGGGGAACGGGCTGGGGGAGGCGGATCATGGCGGCTCCTAGGGCAGGCTGAAGGCGTCCACGTCGAGGGCGGTGCTGGTGAGGCCGCGGGCGGTCCCGTCGAAGAGGACCGACCAGGTGCCGGCGTCGTAGCGGACGACGTCCTCGTCCTGCACCGCGCCGAGGCCGGGGAGGGTCACGTCGGCGGAGAACGAGACCGCGAAGTGGGTGGCGTCGGTGAAGGCCAGGCCGTCCACGTTGGCGCCCACCGGGATGCCCACCGCCGCGGCGGAGACGACGCGGCTGAAGGCGGTGCCGTCCCAGCGGTAGACGTCGGCCGCGCGGGGGGTGCCGGTCACGCCGGGCGGGTTGGCCGCGCCGGCCGTGGAGAAGTAGAGCACCCCGCCCACCACGTCGAAGGCGTCGATGTCGAGGGCGGCGGTGGTGAGGCCGTGGGCCGTGCCGTCGAAGAAGACCGACCAGGTGCCGGCGTCGTAGCGGACGACGTCCTCGTCCTGCACCGCGCCGAGGCCCGGCAGCGTCGTGTCGCCGGAGAAGGAGGCGTAGAAGTGGGTGGCGTCGATCACCTTCAGCCCGTCCACGTTGGCGCCGGCCGGCACGCCGATGGCGGTGGCGTCCACCACCCGGGCGAAGGCCGCGCCGGTCCAGCCGTAGACGTCGGCGTCGTCGGCGGTGCCGCCCACGCCCGGCGGGTTGGCGTTGCCGGCGGTGGAGAAGTAGAGGAGGAAGCGGCTCACCTGGAACGCGCCGCTGGCCGCCGCGCCCCAGTTGCCGGCCACGTCCCGGCCGCGGACCCACAGGGTGTGGGCGCCCTGCGCCAGCTGGGCGAGGGTGCTCGCCGGGACGTCGGCGAAGACCAGCTCGGCGGTGGCGTCGTAGGTGCCGTCGGCCGGCAGGAGCGGGAAGCCGGTGCCGGGCGCGCCGGCGGCGTCCACGAACCCCTCGGCGGCGGCCACGGCCGAGCCGCCCGAGGCGGCGTCGCTCACCGTGGCGGTGAGGCGCACCGGCGCCAGGCCGGTGGCGGTGGCCGGCGAGGCGGCCACGCCGGTGGTGGCCGGGCCCGCCACGTCCACGGTGAGCGTCGAGGCGGCGGGGTCGCCCCAGTGGCCCAGGGCGTCGCGGGCGCGCACCGAGACGGCGTGCGGGCCGGGGGCCAGGGCCGCCACCGCGGCGGCCGGGAGCGTGGCCGAGAGGGCCGCCTCCACGGCCGGCGCCCCGAGCGCCATGGTCGCGCCGGTGCCGGGCGCGCCCACCGCGTCCACGAACCACTCGGCCGCCACCACCGTGGCGCCGCCGGTGGCCACGTCGCTCGCCGTGGTGGTGATGGCCACGTCCACCGTCCCGTTGGTGCGCCCCGGCGCCAGGGCCGGGGGCGTGGTGACCGGCCCGGTGCGGTCGAGGGTGAAGGCGGCCGAGCCGGGCGGCCCCCAGTTGCCGAGGGCGTCCTGCCCGCGCACGTAGGCGAGGTGCGGCCCGGTGGCCAGGGCGGCCAGGGCCGCGGCGTCGAGGGTGGCGCTCGCGGTGGCGGTCGGGCCGCCGAAGCCGCCCGTCATGGGCGTGCCGGTGCCGGGCGCCGCGGCGCCGTCGAGCGAGTACTCCGCCGCCACCACCGCCGCGCCGCCGGTGGCGGCGTCGCTCAGCGCGGCGGTGACCACCACCGGCGTGGCGCCGTCGGTCACCGCCGGCGCGGCCGCGACCCCGCTCGCCACCGGGCCGGTGGTGTCGGCGCCGCCGCCCTGCGGGGCCGCGCCCACCTGGAGGAAGGTGAGCATGCCGCCGAAGCCGGCCAGCGCCCCCGCGCCCGAGCCGTTGTGCAGCTTGAGCGCGGCGTCGTAGAGCGCGAGGCGCGTCCCGTCGGCGGCGGTGGCCGGGACGGTGACGATGGCGTCCAGGGTCTGGCCGGGCGCGACGGTCTCGGCCACCAGCGGTTGCGGGGCGGGGCGCGGGTGGCCGCCGGCCCCCACCACCACCTGGCTCGCGCCGAGGAGCGCCATGGAGTGGTGCTGCAGGCCGGCGTTGACGTAGCGGAGGAGGAGCCGCTGGCCGGCCAGCACCGGGATGGTGGCGGCGGCCGGCCAGGGCTGGCCGCCCACCAGGAAGTAGGTGGGCGCCCAGGCGCGCAGGTCGAAGGTGGCCGGGCTGGCGGCGAGCGCCAGGTCCACCTCGGAGAGCACCACCAGCGCCTCGTCGTCGAAGGCGGTGGCCGGGTCGGCGTAGGCCTGGCCCGGCGCGCCGAGCGGGCGCACCACCAGGGCGCCGGCCAGCCCCATGGCCACCTGGTGCTCGGCGCCGTCGAGGGGGCCGGCCTCGTAGAGGAAGGTGCCGGGCGCGCCGGCCACGAAGGTGTAGGTGCGGCTGGCGCCGGGGGCCACGCCGGCGAGGTCCGGCGGCATGGCCTGCCCCTGGAAGAGGAGCGCCGCCGGCTCGGCCAGGCCGTTGGTGAAGGCCACCATCACCGTGTCACCCTGGGTGACGACGATGGTCGGGCCCGGCACGGTGGCCGGCCCGGCGGCCGAGGCGGCGAAGCCCCAGATGGTGGCGGTGGCGCCCGGGAGCGCCAGCGAGCCCGGGAGGGCCCACAGGTCGCAGGTGGCGCCGGAGGTGGAGGTGCAGGGCGCGGGCAGGGCCGCCTCGGCGGCGCCGGCCAGCGTGAGGGCGAGGGCCGCGAGCGCGCGGCGCAGCGTGGTCGTCATGGATCGCTCCTGGCCGGGTGGCTACGGGAAGGGGGGGCAGGTGTTGGAGGGGCCCGGCGGAGGGTCGATCCGCAGGTAGGTGATGGGGCCGGACATCGTCATGCCCCACGACGTGATCTGGAAGAGCGCGTGGTTGTGCGACAGGATGTAGTACTCGCCGCACTCGTTGAGGTTCACGATGTTGGGCGGCGGATCCTGGCGCAGGCCGAGGTAGGGGCTGCCGCCGAAGAACGGCCCCAGCTCCATGTCCACCAGGCTGGGCACGGTGAGCGGCACCGGGTTGGCGGCCGAGTACTGCTCGGCGTCGTGCCACTTGAAGAGCACGTCCCAGGCCTGGCCCGGCCCCACGTTGATGGCGAACTTCTCGAAGGAGAGGTCCTGGCCCGCCGGCCCCTGCAGCGCGTGGCCGTCGCGGCCGATGACCGCGCCGTTGTTGCCGTGGGGGTGGAAGGGGAAGTCGTCGGTGCCGACGTTGAGGTAGTGGATGCGCCCCGGGTACGGGTGCCAGGCCGGGTCGGTGGGCGCCACCGTGTCGTTGAAGGCGTGGATGCGGGCCAGGGCGCCGAAGGGCTGCGCCGGGAGCCAGGGGGCGCCGTTGTCGGCGATGCTGTCCGGGAAGCCGCGCCCGTTGAGCAGCCAGTAGCGTGGGTGGTAGGCGCGCAGGTCGAAGGGCTTGGCGCGCTCGGCGGCCTGGTGCTGGAAGGGGTCGAGCTCGGAGAGGAGGACCAGGAACTCCTCGCCGGGGGTGAAGCGGCTGTCGAGCCGGTCGTTGGCGTACTCCGCCGCCGTCCCCGTGCCGCCGGCGGGCACCGCCGCCGGCCGCACCACCAGCGCGCCGAACATCCCCATGCGCACCTGCTGCCAGGGGGCCGTGCCGCTCTCGTAGAGGTACTCGCCGGGCCGGCCGGCCACGAACGAGTAGGTGACGCTGCCGCCCGGGGGCGCCGCGGCGGTGAGCGAGGTGAGGGCGCCGGCGGTGAACTGCGGCTGGGCCGGCACGCCGTCGGCGAGGACGCCCTCCTGCCCGGGGAAGACGAGCGAGGTGGCGCCCCAGGGGCCGGCCGGGTTCTGCAGCACCACGGTGACCGTGTCACCCTCGGTGACGCAGAGGACCGGCCCGGGGTGCTGGAAGGCCCCGGCGCCCTCGGCCAGGCCCCACATGTACATGGTGTTGCCGTCGGGGAGCGAGACGTAGCCGGCCCGCGCCGTGAGCGTGAAGGTGGGGGTGGGGCCCGGGGCGGTGGTGCAGGCCAGGCCGACGCGGGGGGCCGCGGCCGCGGCGGCGGGGAGCGCGGCGAGGGCGGCCGCCAGGAGGGCCAGGCCGGCGCGGGGGGAGGCGTGGTGCGGGAGGTGCGGTGCGCGCATGGTCGGCTCCTCAGGTGGCCTGGTCGTGGGGGAAGCGCTGCGGGGGCAGGGCGGCGGCGGGGTAGACGCGCACCTCGGTCCGCTGCCCGCCGGCGGCCAGGCCGTCGGCGCGCGAGAAGGCGCGGTTGTAGAGGAGGTAGGTGTCCCAGCCCTGGCCCGAGGTGCCGGCGCCGCCGGTGAAGGCCGGCGCCGTGAAGAGCGCGTCGAGGCTCTCGCCGGCGCCGAAGGAGAGGGTGCTGGCGTCGTAGCGGGTGTCGGTGCCGTCGCGCCCGCGCATGGGCGTGGCGTCCTTGCCCACCACCGTGAGGGTCACGCCGGTGAGGGTCATGGCCGCCTCGCGGAAGCCGAGGTTGGCCAGGCGCAGCAGCACCCGCTCCCCGGCGTTGCAGGTGACGAGCCCGCTGTAGGGCTGGTACTGCAGGTCGGGCCGGCCCGGCGGCGCCACCAGGTCGCCGTCGGCGGCGGACGCCAGCGGCAGGTGGTGGAGCGAGGCCGGCTCGCCGGGCCCGAGGGGCCGCAGCGGCGCCCCCGGCACCAGCGTGTCGGGCCAGGTCCGCCCGTTGAGGAGCGAGAAGTCGGCCCGGTAGTCGGTCCACTCCGGCAGCTGGATGTGGGCGTCGGCCCAGTGGGCCTCCGCCCAGACCTCGGAGAGGAAGACCACGAACTCGCGGTCGTAGCCGGTGGTGCCGTCGCCGTCGTTGTAGGCGTACTTGCCGCTCGGGTAGAGCGCCGTGTTCCCGTTCTGGAGCGGCCGGACGAAGACCAGCCCGGTCATCCCCATGTGGACGTGCTCCACGTCCTCCACGTGGCAGTGGAACATGTAGGAGCCGGGATCGCGGGGCCGGTACAGGTAGGTGAAGAACCGGCCGGCCGGCACCGCCACCGAGCCGGAGGGCTCGCCGTCGAAGAACGGGATGACGTTGCGGAACCCGTGCCAGTGGATGGTGTGGGCGTCGAAGAGGTCCGGCCGCTGCGCCAGCCCGAGGTTGGTGAGCTGCACGCGGAAGTCGCGGTGGCCCGGCGCCCCCGGGGCGGGGTCGTACTGGTCGAGCCAGAAGATGGGGGCCGAGTGCTGGGCCCGGTTCTTCTGGAGCGGCACCAGGTCCGGCGCGAGCTCGGTGAGGTCGCGGAAGCCGAACACGTAGGTGCTGAACGGCGCCGGGGCCAGCGGGTCGGGGTGGAAGGCCCCGATGGGCGGCGTCTTCGGCAGGGAGATCCAGCCGTCGGTGCCGCCGAAGAAGAGGTCGGGCGGCGGATCGGCGGCGGCCGCCACGCCGGCGCCGGCCGGGAGCAGGACGCGGCGGAGCGCGCCCGGCACCACCCCGGTGGCGGCGGCGGCGAGGAGGGTGCCGCCCGCGCCCCGGAGGAAGGCGCGGCGGCCGACGGACGTGCGGGTGGCGGCGGGCATGGCGTGGCTCCTGCTGCGGCGGAGGGGGGTCACGGCGCCACCTCGTCGGCGCCGGCGTCGGGGGCACCGCCGGCCGGGCGCGCCTGGCCGTCGATGTCGGTGGTGGACATGGGGACGCCGCCGCGGGACGGGACGCCCAGGTCGATGGCGGGGGAGCCGGCCGCGAGGTGGTAGTCGCCCATCAGCGTGGGCGGCAGGTCCACGGCCACCATGACGGCGCCGACGAAGGCCGGGTTGGTGCGCCAGGGGGCGAAGGCGACCGAGAGGTCGTAGGTGGCCACCACGCCGGGATCGACGCCCACCACGTTGGAGGGGTCGGCGGCCACGCCGGTGCCGTCCTGCAGCACCGACCCGCTCGCCGAGAGGACGCCGGCCGCGTCGGACACGCCCATGTCCCAGCTGGTGACCGGCGCGGTGTCGCCCACCAGCCCGAGGCCCAGCACGGTGCCGCCGGAGCGGGTGCCGGCCCGGTTGTCCCAGAAGACGTTGTCGAAGAGGAGCGGGGCGCTGAAGGGGGGGGCGCCGGGGGGCAGGGTGGCCTGGAGCGGGGCGCTGTTGAGCGCGGTGGAGAGGCCGGCCGGCATGGGCAGCCCGTTGCTGGCCACCGCCGTGGCGGTGGTCAGGTTCTTCATGACGGTGTTGCCGAAGAACCGGACGTCGGGCGCGTCGTCGAGGGCCACGCCGCCGCCCTCGTGGGTGGCCACGTTGTTGACGATGAAGTTGTCGTGGACGCTCACCGGGACGTTGCCCACCATGAGCAGCCGCAGGCCGCCGCCGTCGTCGTTGGAGAGGTTGGCCTGGATCAGGTTGCCGGCGATCTCCACCGGCCCGGAGCCGGGCGAGAGCGCCGCCGGGTCGGCCGGCAGCTCGCCGGCCACGAAGACCGCGCCGCCCTCGTCGTAGGACTGGTTGAACCAGATGCGGTTGCGCAGGATGCGGCCGCCCGGGCTGTAGCCGTAGGCGGAGATGGCGCCGCCGTACTCGGCCGAGAAGTTGCCGCACAGGTCGTTGCCCGAGACCTCGTAGGCGTCGGCGCCGGCGAAGAGGCCGATGGCGCCGGCCAGGTTGGTGCCGGCGTTGTGGACGATCCGGTTGCGGGCGATGCGGACGTGGTCGTTGAAGCTGGAGGCCGGGGTCAGGTTGGGCGTGCCGATGCGCACCGCGCCGTAGGAGCCGCCGTTGGCCTCGATCTCGTCGTTGGTGACCTGCAGGAAGTGGGCGTAGGCGTTGGCGAAGATGGCCCCGCCCTGGGTGATGACGGCCGCCGGCAGGCCGGTGGGGCCGCCGCCGATCTCGTTGATGTTGGCCGGGAACCCCTGCTGGTTGCCGCCGCGGATGGAGAAGCCGTCCACCGCCGCCTCGAAGTCCTCGGTGAACTGGGTGGCGGTCCGGGCCAGGACGTAGACCACCTCGCCCTCCTGGACGGTCTGGTTGCCCACCCAGGTGAGGCTGGCCACCTTGGCCCGCCAGTCGGTCTCGAGCTGCCCGTCGCCGCCGAAGGCGCTGCCGTCGAGCACCGAGCCGCGCACCCAGGTGGTGCCCTGGAAGCCGCCCGGGCCGACGCCCTGCAGCTTCACCGGCGAGTGCATGATGACGTTCTCGTAGTAGGCGCCGAGGGGGTTGATGCGGTCGCCCTGCGGCGTGCCCGGGTAGACCACCACCAGCGCGCCGCGCGGGCTGGCGGCGGCGGCCGCGGCGTCGAGGGCCCGCTGGATGGCGTGGGGCGGGGCGGCCGGGTCGAAGGTCGGGCCCGGGTCGTAGGTCCGGCCGGGGCCGACCTCGTAGACCAGCGGGTCGTAGCCGGCCGCGGCCGCGGCCGGGGCCACCGTGGTGCCGCCGGCGAAGTCGTCGGCGCGGGCGCCGGGGGAGAGGAGGTGCAGGCCGATGCGGCCGCCGCCCGCGCCGGGCGCCCAGGCGCCGGCGCCGGTGAGGGGGATGGCGGCGGTGCCGAGGAGCGTGGTGGTGCCGCCGCGGGTCCGCCAGGCGGAGACCGCGCCGGTGGCGTCGGCGAGGGCGGTGAGCCGGTCGCCGGGGGCCAGGGCGGCCACGAAGGTGCCGCGGCGCACGTAGGAGAGGCCGGCGTTGACGGTGGTCTCCACGAAGACGCGCCCGCCGCCGGCGGTGGCGTAGCGGACCCGCAGGAAGCGCTGCGGCACGGCGGCCGAGCCGCCGGTGGCCTTGAGCACCAGCGCCGCGTTGTTGAGGCTGGGCGCCGGGCCGTTGAGGGTCACCGCCGCGCCCTGGGTGGCGCCGAGGGCGGCGCCGGGGCCGTTCCAGTAGGCCATGCCGAGGAGCGGCACCGGCGTGAAGGCCTGGCCGCCGTTGACGCGGAGGGCGCTGGTCCCGAGGAGCGCCAGCTGCGCCCACCGCGGGCCGAGGTTCGCGGCGTTGGCGCGGGCGAAGGCGTCGAGGACCGGCAGCGCCGGCAGCTCCGGGACGGCCGCGGCCCCCGCGCCGAGGACGTGGAAGGTGAGGCCGTTGACGGTGCGCAGGCCGCCGGCGGCCCGCACGTCGAGCTGGTACGGGCCGGGGGCCGTGCCGGCCGGCACGGTGGCCTGGATGCGGGTGTCGGACCAGCTGGTCACCGGGAGCGGCGTCCCGCCGAGGAGCACCGCGCCGGCGCCCTGGCCGGCGCCGAAGCCGAGGCCGTCGATGGTGACGGCGCCGCTGCCGCGCACGTAGGGGGTGTCCACCGCGAAGAGGCGCGGCTGCGCCGCCTCGAGGGCGCAGGTCACCTGGGCCGCCTGGTTGGCCTGGCCGCCGGGGAGCTGCACCGAGACGCCCACCTGCACCGGCGCGAGGTCGGTCGGGACCAGCAGGCCCGGCAGCGCCTCGAACTCGGCGGCGATGGTGCGGAAGCGCGGGTTGTAGTTCGGGTTGAGCTGGCCCGGCGTGCCCGGGTCGTTGCCGACGAAGCGGTAGACGTTGGCGCAGACGCCCGAGGGGGTGGGGCAGCTGATCCGGTCGGTGGAGGGGAGCAGCACGTCGAAGAGGCCGTTGAAGTCCGACTCGACGGTGGTCACCAGCCGGTTGGTGAAGTCGTAGATGCCGACCGGCGCGAAGGGGATGCCGGCCTTCTCGCCGTAGAGGAGCGAGCGCGGGTCGGCCGAGAAGTTCAGGTCGTCCACCAGCAGGCCCCAGAAGCGGGTCGGCACCGGCACGTCGGTGAAGACGTTGAAGGTGGGCACCACCGACTTGCCGGCGGCGAGCGTGACCAGGCGCGTGCCGCAGAGCGGGTGCGGCTGCCCCTCGTAGACCGTGCCGCCCAAGCCGACGAAGGGGTCGTTCACGACCGGCGTGGAGGCCGGCACCGTGACGCCGGGGAGGAAGGTGGTGTCGGCCGGGTAGCCGTCGGCGCCGAAGCCGGCCAGGTCCACGGTGTGGAGCGGCCCGGCGCAGGGCGGCGGCGGCACCTGCGGGATGAACTGGTCGCCGCGGGCGATGTTGACGTCCTCCTCGCGGGTGACCTGGTAGAGCGGGCGGCCCATGGCGTCGGCCGGGATCTCGACCTCCACCAGGTAGTCGTTGGCCGGCAGGGTGGTGAAGCCCACGTCGGCGCCGCCGGCGTCGCGGCAGGCCGGGGCGGCGGGGTCGGTGCGGTCGAGGACGTTGGGGGCGAAGCAGCCGTCGCCGAAGCCGTAGTTGCCGTCCACCGCCGAGAAGCCGTGCTGGAACTGGACGCCCATGAGCGGCCCCTCCAGGCAGTCGGCGTCGTTGCTGGTGACCTGCTGGCCGGCCGGGTAGGCGATGCGGTCGCCGTTGACGTCGCGCGGGATGCAGATGCCGTCGCCGTTCAGGCCCGGGCGCTGCCAGGTCTCGGTGACGTAGGTGTTGAGGAGCTGCCCCTTGGCGTAGGCGCCGTCGGGCGTGAGCTCGTACCAGCCGGCGGCGTCGCAGGGCGCGCCGGGGTGCGTGCCGCAGTCCACCGGCGCCCAGAGGTCCACCACCAGCCCCGAGACGCCCGGCTGCCAGTCCTCCACCGCGGCGTAGCGCGGGTCGAGCTCGTTGCGGGTGGTGTCGTAGCTGACCGTGCCGACGATGCCGCCGTTGGCGGGATCGGGGCAGGCCGGGCCGGTGGGCGTGGCCACGCAGTTGCGGCCGGAGGGGTCGTAGGCGTGGACGCCCCAGTCGATGCGCCCGGCGAGGCCGATGATGGGCAGGACGCTCACGTCCACGCCCGCGCCCATCACCGTGGTGGGCGCGGGCTGGTTGTCGGCCTGGTAGGTGACGCCGGTCGTGTAGAAGGCGTCGTTGTAGGCCTCCAGCACCAACCACTGCGTCATCGGGTAGCCGTTCTCGAAGAGGTAGTGCCCGTCGGGCCCGGTGGTGGCCAGGGTGGTGCCCCGGTCCATCAGCGAGTTCTCGCGCTTGCGCAGCGAGAGGGTGAAGTTGGGGATGCCCGGCTCGCCGGCGTCCTTCACGCCGTTGCGGTTCAGGTCGTTGAAGACGAACCCCTCGAGGCGGGTCCACCAGCCGGTGAGCGGCAGGATGCCGAGGTCCACCACCTCGCCCGGGCCGACCGCGACGTTGATGAGGTCGAGGAGGTAGTCGAGCCGCTCGTCCCACCAGGTGAGGGTGTAGCTGCCGGGCGGCACGCCCTGGATGTCCACCGCGCCGCTGGCGTCGCCGCGGCCGATCCAGACCACCGTGTCGCCGCCGGTGAGGTCGGTGAGCGTGACCCACGGGAAGGGCACCGGCTTGTCGAGCTTGATGCCGGAGAGGCCGCCCGCGTTGCCCGGCAGGCCGCCAATGCCGCCCACCGAGGGGACGTAGACCTTGACCGCGTCCACCACCGCCTTGACGCGCCCCGTGCCGCCGGCGGCCATCCGGTTGAGCGACGGGCCCGGCACGTAGCCGAAGATCACCGCCGGGAAGGGCTCGCCGGCCACCGCGAACTCGGTGTCGAGGCCGGTGGCCCCCTCCATCACCCAGGCGTCCCAGTCGAGGTTGCCCTCCAGGGTGGTGGTCTGGATCCAGCCCGAGCCGGTGGGCGGCGTGATGGAGAGCGAGTAGCGGTTCGGCCCCAGGTTGGGGATCTTGAGCTTCCCCTCCACCACCGCGCCGGCCGGGATGGCGGCGCCCTCCTGGGTGGTGGTGAGGCCGGTGGTGTCGACCGGGCAGCGGGCCCGGCCGTCGGCGCCGGTGACCGGCGCCACCGTGCCGACGTCCACCGCGTTGGCCACCACGTAGCACTGGCTCAGGCAGCGGCCGGTGCCGCACAGCGGGGCGCCGTAGACGTCGGTGGTCACCTCGCCGAGGTAGTCGGCGATGTGCCCCTGGAAGCCCGGCAGGCCCCGCTCGGCCGGGACGTCGGGGGCGCCGTTCACCGGCGAGACGTCCTCGAAGACCGCCGCCTGGATGGTGGCGTCCGGGAGCGTGTTGGCGAGCAGCGGCACCGTCACCGCCGCGCCGGTGGCGTCCACGGTGAAGCGCACCCCGTCCAGCTTGTAGCCGTCGGCCAGGACCGAGACGAGGTAGCGGCCCGGCGGGAGGTCGATGGACGTCCCGAGGGAGCCGTTGAAGTCGTCCTGGTTGCCCTGCGCCGCGATGGGGCTGGAGCCCGGCACGCCGGCGATGGAGGTCCAGAGGCAAGTGCCCGGGTAGCCGGGCGAGGCCGGCGAGCAGCCGTCGGCCGGGCTGCGCTGGCGGGTCACGCCGGTGTTGTCCACGTTGACCAGCCACCGCCAGCTGGCGATCACGCCGGCCCCGCCGTTGGCCGGGATCACCGAGAGGGTCACCGGCGCGGCCAGGGCCGCCGGCGCGCCGAGGAGGAGGGCGGCCGCCAGCGCGGCGATCGGGAGCCGGCGCGGAGGGGCGGCTGCCCGGTGGGGGCCAACGGTCATTCGTCCTGTCATGGCGCGCTCCCTCTTGGTGCCACCGCGGTGGCGGCGGCCTCGCGGCGCTCCCGGCGCCGGCGAGTGCGAGGGTGAGGTGCCGGTCGGTGAATGACCTGAGCGAACCCTGAAGGAACCGTGAATTCACCAATGGCAAATCCATCCGGGGCGCCGCGACCCGGGCGCCGCGCGCGGCCTGCGACGCCCGCACGGTCGCTTGCGCCCCCGCCTGTGCACCGCGACGACGGGAGCCCCGTCGGCAGGGGTGGCGGGCGTTGCCGTCGTGGTTAGGCTCCGCCCTGCGGGCGCCAGGGGCCCGGCGGGCTCGCGCCGCCGGGAGGAGCGCCGGCGGCGGGCGGAATGGGTAGCCAGCGAACGTATTCTTTCGGGCCCTTCGAGGTCCGCCCGGAGCGCCGTGAGCTCCGGCGCGGCGGGGCGCCGTTGCACCTCGCGCCCAAGGACTTCGGCGTGCTGCTGGCGCTGGTGGCGCGCCACGGTGAGCTGGTGACCAGGGAGGAGCTGCTGGAGACCGTCTGGCCCGGCGTGGTGGTGGAGGACTGCAACCTGGCGCGGCACGTGGCCAACCTCCGGCGTGCCCTGGGCGACGAGGCCGAGCGCCCCGCCTTCATCGAGACCGTCCCGCGGCGCGGCTACCGGTTCGTGGCGCCGGTGCAGGAGGGCGAGGCGGCGCCGGTCGAGGCGGCGATCGCGCCGGTCCCGCCGGGTCCCGGTCCGGATCCACGGCCCGCGCCCGCGGGCGGCGAGCGGAGCCGGAGCCGCCTCCGATGGCTCGGCCTGGCGGTCGCCACCGCGCTGGCGACGCTGGCGCTCCGGCCCGTCGCCAGCCGGTTCGGCTGGGCCGGCCGCGTGGACGCCGCCGGCGCGCTGCCCAGCGTGGTGATCCTGCCGGTGGCCAACCTGAGCGGTGACCCGGCCAAGGACGCGCTGGCGAAGGCGCTCGCCGGGGCGCTGGCGGACCGGCTGGAGCGCTCGGGGGCGGTGCAGGTGGTGCCCCAGGCCGCCACCGTGCAGAGCGCCGCCGAGGCCGGCTCGGGGCGGGACGCCGCCGACGAGCTGGGCGCGGACCTGCACGTCGAGGCGGCCTACCTCGGGGGCGAGGGGCCGGATCGGCTCGTGGTGGAGCTGGTGGAGACGCGGAGCCGGCTGCCGCTCTGGGCCGAGGTGTTCGAGGCCGAGGCCGGCTGCCCCGAGCGGTTGCAGGAGGCGGTGGCGGCGGCGCTGCTCGACCAGCTGCGCGGGGCGCCGGCCGGGGCGGCGCACCGCGACACCAGCGTGGCGTGCGAGGCGATGGGCGGGGGGCCGCGGTGAGCCGCCGGCCGCGGCGCCGGCCGTCAGCGCCTGGCCCGCCCCAGCCGCCAGCGCAGCCGCAGCAGCCCCCAGGCCATGCGCACCGGGTCGATGCCGGCCACCACGGTGGAGCGGCCGCTCTCGTGCCAGTCGATGGCCACCTCCTCGAAGCGGGCCCCGTCCTGGGCCAGCTCGATGAGCAGCTCCAGGTCGAGGAGCCAGCGCCCCTCGCGCAGCCCGCCGAGGCGCGGCGCCAGGCGGGCGGCCCGGAAGAGCTTGAGGCCGCACTGCGGATCCGAGAGCCCGAGCCCCAGCACCGCCTCGGCCAGCACCGAGAAGGCCCGCCCCTGGAGCTCCCGCAGCGGCGCGCGGCGCACCGCCCGGCCGCCGCCGAGGCGCGACGCCGCCAGCACGTCGAAGGCCGGCGCGCCGGCCAGGCGGGCCGCCAGGCGCCAGACCTCGGCGGCCGGCACCGCGCCGTCGCCGTCCACGAAGCCGAGCCAGGGCTCGCCGCGCGCCCCGGCCCAGGCGAGCCGGATGGCCGCGCCCTTCCCCAGGTTGCGCGGCGCGGTGACCAGCTCCAGCGCGTGGGCCGACCCGGCCGCCGCGAGGGCGCGCGCGCCCGCCGCCACCGCCTCGGCCTGCCGCGCCGCCGCCGCCGGGCCGCTGCCGTCGTCCACCACCACCAGGCGCACCGGCGGGGCGCCGCTCCCCGGGCCGAGGGCCGCCAGCTCCGCCGCGAAGGCGGCCAGGCGCGCCCCCTCGTCGTGGACCGGGATGGCGAGGAGGGCGGCGTGCGCCGGCGGGGCGCTCACGGGCGGGCGTACCCCAGCACCGCCAGGGCGCCGCGGACGTGGCGGACCAGGTCGCCCGGCCCGCGCAGCGACCGCAGCCGCTCCAGCACGTAGCGCGGGCGCAGGTAGAAGCGCCGGTGGGCCAGCCGGTGGGCGGCGCGGAGCTCGGCCTCGGTGAGGCCGTGGGGGACGAAGACCGGGAACCAGATGGTGTGCCGCGCCGGGTCGGTGGTGAGCCGCTCGCCGTGGCGGGCCAGCTCGTCCCACAGCTCGGTGCCGGGGTAGGGGGTGAGGTACTGGAACTGGGCGTAGTCGGCCCGGGCCTCGATGGCCAGGTCGATGGTCTGCATCATGGTGTCCCAGGTGTCGCCGGGCATGCCGAGGATGAAGGTGCCGCGCGCCTCCAGCCCCGCCTCGCGGGTCCAGCGGAAGGCCTGCTTCACCTGCGCCACCTCGAAGCCCTTGCGGATGCCGTCGAGCACGCCCTGGTTGCCCGACTCCACGCCGTAGGAGACGTGCCAGCAGCCGGCGGCCCGCATGGCGCGGAGCACGTCCGGCTCCACCAGGTCCACGCGCATCCAGGCCGACCAGCCGACCTTCAGCGGGGCCAGCAGCTCGCAGAGCCGCAGCGTCCAGGCCCGCGTCAGGCCGAAGGTGTCGTCCCAGAAGAGGATCTCCCGCGCGCCGCGCTCGGCCACCAGGGCGCGCACCTCGGCGGCCACCGACTCCGGCGAGCGGACCGTGTAGCGCCCGCGGAAGACCTTGGCGCAGGAGCAGAAGGTGCAGCGCCACGGGCAGCCGCGGCCGCAGACCACCGAGAAGGCCGGCAGCGCCCGGTAGTGGAGCGGCGAGGGGCGGTAGCGCTCCATGGGCAGGAGGTCGCGGGCCGGCCAGGGGAGGGCGTCGAGGTCCTCGACCCGCGGGCGCGGCGGCGTGCGCACCGGCCGGCCCTCGCGGCGCAGGGCCAGGCCGGCCACGCCGTCGAGGGGCGCGCCGGCGTCGAGGGCGTCGAGGAGCGCCGGGAAGGTGGCGTCGCCCTCGCCGATGGCCACCGCGTCCACCGCCTCGCAGCCGAGCATCTCCTCCGGGCAGGCGCTCGGGTAGGGGCCGCCCGCCACGATGCGCACCGCCGGGAGGCGGGCCTTCACGGCGCGGCAGATGGCCTCGACGCGGGGCAGGGCCGGCGTCACCACCGTCACCCCCAGCACCTCGGGGGCCCGCCGCACGATCTCCTCCACCGTGGCCGCCTCGCCGAGCCCCATCACCTCGGCGTCGAGGATGGCCACCTGGTGGCGCGGGCGCGCCGCGGCCGCCAGGTAGGCGAGGCCGAGCGGCGGCAGGTAGGTGCCGGCGCTGGCCAGTTCGCCGTACCGTTCCTCGCCCGTCATGGGCGGAGCCAGCAGGAGCGCGCGCATGGGACGCGCAGTCTCGCAGAGGTCCGGGGCGCCTGGAAAGCGCGCCGGCGGCTCAGGGGGCGCGGCGCTCGAAGATCAGGGCGTAGCGGACCTCGGCCACCATGCGGTAGTCGCGGGCCAGGAAGGCCATGAGCTCGTCCAGCCCGGGGTAGCGGGCCCACTCCGGCTGCACCACCACGTAGGCCGGGCGGGTGGCCTCCAGCCCGTGCGCCAGCTGGGCCACCGCCAGCCCGAGGTCGGGCACGGCGGCCATCATCGGCGTGGAGAGGTGGGGCATGGGCGGGCGGCCGCCGGTGAGGAAGTAGAGCTCCGGCTGGAAGCCCCACTGCAGGAACCAGTCGCCGGGGCGCAGCCGCGGGCGGAGCCAGGCGGCCACCTCCTCCGACTCCGCGAAGACCGGGCCGTACTTGGCGGTGGAGACCTCGGCCGGCGTCATGGTGGTGAAGTGGGGCCAGTCGCGGGCGGCGTAGGCGGCGAGCGACGCGGCCGCGGCCAGGCCGGCCGCAGCGCGGAGCGCGCCGCCCCGCGCCCAGGCCGCGTCGAGCCCCAGGCCCCCCGCCACCGCCAGGGCCGGGACGAGGAGGATGAAGTAGTGGGGGAAGAAGCGGCCCGGCATGGCCACCGCCGCCGCCGTGACCGGGACCAGCAGCGCCGCCAGCACGGCGGCCTGCGCGGCGGCCGGCGCGGCGCCGTGGCGGCCCCGCCGGACCAGCAGCCAGGCCGCCGCCGGCAGCCCGAGGACCGCCGGCAGCGCCAGCTCCGGGGCGAGGTCGCGGAGCACCAGCCAGAGCGGCGGGCCGCTCACCACCGCGCCGCCGGCGTAGCGCAGCGGGAAGGCGACGTTCCAGAAGAGGAAGGGCTCCAGGGCCCCGGCGGCGGCGAAGGCGCCGAGGGTGGCCAGGGCCAGCGCCAGGCCGGGGAGGGCCAGCCACCCGGCCGCGGCGAGGCGGGCGCGCCAGGGGTGGCCGGGGCGCGCCGGCCAGAGCGCGGCCGCGAGGAGCAGCGCGGCGGTGGGGGCGGCCACCGGCTTCACCAGCATGGCGGCCCCGAGCCCCAGGCCGGCGAGGAGCAGCCACCCCGTGCCGGCGGCGCCCGCCGCCTGCGCCGCCCGGGCGCGGAGGAAGGCGCCCACCGCGAGCCAGAGCGGGAGGAGCAGGAAGACCTCCGAGTTGGCGCTGGAGCCCTGGAGCACCGGCGCCGGCGCCACCAGGGCGAAGAGGGCCGCGGCGAGGAGGCCGGCGCGGGGCCCGCCGGCCTGGCGGGCCACCCAGGCCACCGCGAGGAGCGTCAGGGCCGAGCAGGCCGCCGCGAGGAGGCGGATGGCCACCGCGCCGTCGAGGGGGAGGGCCAGCGCCGCCGCGTAGAGGTAGTAGACGCCGGGCGGCTTCAGGTCGATGGCGTCGCGGTAGGGGAGGTCGCCGCGCAGGATGGCCTGGGCCACCGCGCCGTAGGTGCCCTCGTCGCGCTCCAGGGGCTCGTGGAGGAAGCAGAGGCGCAGGCCCACCAGCAGCGCCACCAGGCCGGCCAGGGCCAGCCGGCCCCGCCATCGCGACTCGCCAGGGCCGCCGCCACCGTCCATGGCCGAGCGTGTACCGCGGCCCGCCGGCGCCGGCAACGGCAGGGGACGGGGCCCGCGCCGGTTCACCCGGTGTTCATCCGCCGTGATCCCGCGAGCTTGTCCACCCGGCCGAAACGGCCGGGCGCGAGGTGGCCAGCCACCCGGGGTCGGCCATTTCAGTCAGCGCCGCTTCACGGCGACACGGGACGCAGCAGTCTCGCCGACTGGCCCGAAGACGAGGTCAGGAGGGGGACACCATGGCGCGCCACGAGGGAGAGCTCGAGCTGGATCCGGCCACCTGGCATCGCTCGCAGGCCGCGGCGCTGCGCCGGCAGGCCGAGCTGCTCGGGAGCGCCGGGTACCGCAACGAGGCCGCGCGGCAGCTCCTCGAGGCGCGGCTGCACGACCTCAAGGCCGCGGCCATCTCCGTACCTTCGTGGGCGGCCTAGCCCGGCAGCGCCGGACGGAACCGCCCCCGCGTCATCGAGACCCCCGCCGGCCCTTCCAAGGCCCGCGGGGGTCTTCCGTTCCCGGGTGGCCCGGCTACTCCACCCGCCAGTGCGGCCGCTCCGCCTCCCAGGCGGCGGCCACGTCCGCCGGCGGCCGCGCCAGCAGCACCTCGGCCGTGGCCGAGACCGTGCCGTCCGGCAGGCGCAGCTCGGCCACCGCCTGGGCGCGGGAGCCCGAGCGCTTGAGGAGGCGGGCCACCACCGTGATGGGCGTCTCGGTGGGCGTCGGCCGCTTGTAGGTCAGCTCCAGGCGCGCCGTGACCATCAGGTCGTCGAAGCCGCCGTCGAGGAGCGCCGTGCGCACCGCCGCCTCGTCGAGGAGGGCGCCGAGGACGCCGCCGTGGGCCACGCCCGGGTAGCCGTTCATGGCCTCCGGGATGGTGACCGTGGCGCGGACCTCGCCCGCCTCCTTGTCGCCGGTGAAGCGGGCCTTGAGGCCGAGGGGGTTCTCGCGGCCGCAGATGAAGCAGGTGCGCGAGGTGGGCTGGGGCGTGGACATGGGGGCCGGTTCTACCCGATGGCCGGGGTGGCGGCCACCCGTGGGAGCGCGGCGACACGCGCCGTCCGGGGGCTTCTTGGGCGCGCCCCGGCGTGGGAGCCTCGGCGCTCCTCGTCGCTGGAGCGCGCCATGACCCGTCGCCGTGCCCTGCTGCTGCTGCTGTCGCTGCTGCTCGCCCCGGCCGCGCTGGCCGACGGATCGGCCGCGCCGGGCGGGAAGGCGCCGTACAAGGCGAGCGAGGAGCTGCTGAAGGCGAGCGAGACGGTGGCCGGGGAGCCGCTGAGGTGGCCCGAGGGGAAGCCCCAGGTCCGCACGGTGGTGGTGACGCTGCAGCCGGGGGAGTCCACGGCGAAGCACACGCACGGCTCGCCGCTGGTGGCCTACGTGCTCCAGGGGACGCTGCGGGTGGCGTACGACGGGGTCGGGGCCAGGACCTACGCGGCGGGGGAGTCGTTCGTGGAGGCGCTGGCGGTGCCGCACGTGGGGACGAACGTGGGCTCCGGGTTGGTGAGGATCCTGGCGGTGTTCGTGGAGGGGGCGGCGGGGAAGGAGTGAGGGTCAGCGGCCGGCGCGGGTGAGGAGCCAGGCGGCCACCGAGCCGAGGAGGATCGCCGCGATCACGGCGACCGTGCTCCCCACCTGGCTCTTCCGGGCAGCGCGGACGTCGCGCGTCTCCAAGGGGCGTCCCCCCGCGACCTGGCGGGGCACGACGGCGTCGTGCGCCTGCTCGAACTCGTGGGGCGTCCAGCCACGGTGGCCGCAGTCGACGCAGACGTAGCGGCGATAGGGCGTGGCGGACCTGACGAGCCGTTGCCAGACGCCGGCCGCGTGGGCGCGCCGAGCCCTGGACGAACCGCACCGCTCACACGCGAAGAGGACCTCAGCCACGCGCCGCATCCTAGTCATCGTGGGGCGGGCTGGCCAGCGACGCACCAGCGTGGGTCGCCGGGGACTCAGCGGCCTTGCTTGAGCTCGTCGCGGAGCCGGCGCTCAGGCGCCTGCGCCTTCAGGGTCTGCAGCTCGGCGATCCGCTTCCGGTACGCCTCCTGGGCCTCCGCGCCCTGGCCAGGGAGCGCGGCCGCGCGCTCGACGGCCGCGATGGCTTCGTCCATCCGCCCCGCGGCCTGGGCGTAGCTCGAGACCGCCGAGAGCGGCCAGGGAGAGTCCGGGTAGTAGCCGCTCGCGGATTGCGCGCGGTCCAGGGCCTCGGAGGTCCGGCCCTGTGCAGCGAGGGAGGAGGCGATCAGCAACTCCCGGAGCGCCAGCTCGAAGGGCGTCTGGGCCGTCATCCCTTCCGCGACGCGGCGCGCCTCGGCCGGGCGGCGGGCCGCCAGCAGGCGATACGTGAGCGCCTCCACCAGCCGCGGTGAGCCGGGCCGGCGCTTCAACCCCTCCTCCAGCGTGGCCCGGGCCTCCTCCTCCTGCTCCAGGGCCACCTGGGCATTGGCGGCGAAGCGCCAGCCCTCCGGGTCGTCCGGCGTCTCCTGGATGCGCCGGCGCGCCACCGCCAGCCCCTCCTCCGGTTCGCCGGCGAGGACCAGCGCCCTGGCCAGGGGCGCCAGGGCCCGGGTGTCCTGGTGCTCGTCGAGCGCCCGCCGCAACGCCACCACGGCGTCCTCGGGGCGGCCGGCGTTGGAGAGGAACTCCCCGAGCCTGAGCAGGCCGTCGGCGTCGTCGGGCACCACCTCCATGAGCGCCGAGATCTGGTCGAAGCGCCCCGCGGCCTCCTCCAGCGCGGTGGGGGATCCGAAGACCCCGGCCAGCCGGTACTCGCGCCGGGCTGCAGGGCCCTGGCCGGCGGCCGCCAGGCAGCGGGCCGCCAGCTGGTGGGGCTCCGGCGCCGTGGGGTTGAGCTGCATGGCCCTCATCAGCCAGGGCATGGCCTTCGAGCAGCGGTCGGCCTCCACCCAGCGGGCGCCCGCCCTCGCCGCCGGGAGGTAGTCGGCGGGATGCCAGCGCAGCGCTTCCTCGGCGAGCTGGGCGGCGTCCTCGGGCGTGGCGGCCTCGGTCACCTTGTTCGCGTCGCCTTCCGTGGGGTGCGCCCGCCACAGCAGCATCCCGCCCAGCGCGGTCGCCAGCACCACTCCGGCCCCGGCCACCTGCCAGGGCCACCTGAGACGCACCGGCCAGGCCCCCCGCGAGAGGAGCCCCATCGCCACCGCGAAGGGCACGCCCACGCCCACGAACTCGAGGGAGAAGTCCACCAGGCCCTGGGCGGCGACGGCGGCGGTCCCGGCCAGCAGGCCCACCTCGACGGTGGAGAGGTCGCGGCGCGAGGCGAGGCGGAGCCAGATGAGGAGGTAGGTGCCGATGAGGAGCAGGCCCGCCGGCACACCGAGATCGACCAGCGGCTGGAGCCAGCTGTTCTCGACGTGGGTGAAGGTGACCAGGGAGGGATCGACCTTGTAGGCGCCGAAGACCGTGGCCCACGCGCCGCGCCCGATGCCAAACCACGGGTGCTCCTGGATGAGCTGGAGCGCGGGCCGCCAGAGCGAGAGCTTCACCTGGTCGCCGGCGCCGCGGAAGGTGGTCAGCTCGCGGAGGACCGGGTCGAGCAACAGGTAGGCCACCGCCCCCAGCCCGGCCACCAGGCCAGCCAGGACCGGCCGCCGCCAGGGGCGTGGGGCCTCCTCGGGGGCAGGCCGCTGCCGGCGGCTGGCCAGCAGCAGGAAGAGCGCGGCGCCGCCCAGGAAGGCGGCGATGGCGCCGCGCGACAGCGTGGCGAAGAGCGCCAGCACCACCAGCACGAAGCCGATGAGCCAGTTGAAGCGCGCCTGCCCGTGGCTCCGCAGCGTGATGCCGAGCAAGGCGAAGGCGGCGAGGTTGAGGAGCCCGCCCTGGTGGTTGGGGTTGACGAAGGGGAACGCCCCGTTGAGGAGCGGCCCGGCGCCCACCAGGGCGGCCCCGACGGCGGCCAGGGCGACGGCCACTCCCGCCACGCCCAGGGCCTGCACCAGGCGCTCTCGCCGCTGCTTGGTGCCGGCCAGCACCCAGGCCCCCGCGAAGGCGAGGACCATGGCCGCCGACGAGGCCAATTCCCTCCCGGTCGCCGGCGGGTCGAGCGAGAGCGGGCGACCGCCCGCGAGGGGCAGCGTCTGGAGGGCCCCGACCGCCATGGGTACGAGGAGCACCAGCGCCAGGGCTGGCGCCCGGTCGGCACCGACCGCCAGGAGCGAGAAGGCCAGCCCGGTCAGCCCGGCCACCGCCAGCTGGACCCGCGGGGCCACGCCACCGGAGGCGAGCGGCGCCGCCACCACGGCGGCGGCGAGGAGCCACGTGCCGACGGTCGCAGTGGGGGATCGGCGGGGGCGGGACATCAGGCGGAGGCAGTGTAGCGGAATCGGCAGGCCGGGCCAGGGTCCCCCGTTGGACACGATGTCCCTGGATCCCGTAGATTCCCCGCCTCTACTCGTGTCGCGCGCCCACAACCCCGGGCGCGCGCGGGGACCAGCATGGCAGATACGGGCAACACCACCTCCGCGCCGAGGAGATTGGCCTCGGAGATGGCCGAGTCGATCGACCTCCACGGCTACTGGCGGACCATCGTGCGCCGGCGGTGGCTCATCGTGCCGTTCTTCCTGGCCACGGTGCTGATCACCGGCATCATCACGCTCCGCCAGACGAAGATCTTCGACGCCACCTGCACCATCATCATCGACCTGCAGGCTCCCAAGGTCCTCGACAAGGACTCGGTCCAGGAGGTGGTGGAGTCGGGCAGCAGCGGGTACTGGGCCTCCAAGGAGTTCTACGAGACCCAGTACAAGGTCCTGACCAGCCGGGCCGTGGCGCAGCGGGTCATCGAACGGCTGGGCCTGGCCCAGAACGCCCGCTTCCTGGACCTGGACGGCGTCCCCGACCCGGCCGAGCTGGAGCGCCGGAAGAGCAAGCTCGACCCGTTCCTCATCCTCCAGAAGAACCTCAAGGTCGAGCCGGTCAAGGACTCCCGCGTCGTGCGCCTCCGCTACGAGGACAAGGACCCGGCCCTGGCCGCGCAGATCGCCAACACGCTGGCCGAGGCCTACATCGCCGAGAACCTCTCGGTGAAGACGGTGACCACCCAGAACGCCTCGGAGTGGCTCGAGGGGCAGCTCGCCGACCTGGAGAAGAAGCTGGAGCAGAGCGGCAAGGCGCTCTTCGAGTTCAAGCGGGAGCACGACATCGTGGCCACCAGCTGGGAGGACCGGCAGGGGATGGTCACCCAGCGGCTCACCCAGATCAACGACTCGCTCACCCGCGCCAGCGTGCGGCGTGCGGAGCTGAAGGCGCGCAACGACGCGGTGCGGGCGGCCGCGAAGAACCTCGACCGGCTCGACTCGGTGGCCGACGAGCTGGCGCCGGTGGTGAACTCGGCGGCCATCCAGTCCATCAAGGTCCGCTACGTCGACAGCCGCGCCGACTGCGCCGACCTGCGGACCAAGTACGGCGACGGGCACCCCAAGCTGCAGGCCTGCGAGAAGAAGCTCCAGGAGACGCGCCAGGCGATGAAGGACGAGATCCAGGCCGTCCTGGCCTCCTCGGCGCACGAGTTCGACGAGGTGGTCGAGACCGAGCGCAACCTCCGCCAGCTCCTGACGGAGGCCAAGACCGACGCCTTCAGCCTCAACCAGTACGAGCGGGACTACCTGGAGCTGAAGCGGACGCACGACAACAACCAGCGGCTCTACGAGCTGGTGCTGAAGCGGCTCAAGGACACCGGCGTGACGGGCCTCCTGCAGGCCTCCAACGTCCGCATCCTCGACCGGGCCCGCCCCACAGGGAAGCCGGTGCGCCCCAACCTGGTGGCCAACCTCACGCTGGCGCTGCTGGTCGGCCTCTTCGGCGGCCTGGCCATCGCCTTCGGCGCCGAGGTGCTGGACCAGAGCATCACCAGCCAGAGCCAGATCGAGGAGCGGCTCGGCCTCTCCTTCCTCGGCGTGGTGCCCTCCATCGAGCGGAACAAGGACGGGACCTCGCAGGACCTGCTGGTCGCCACCCAGCCCAAGTCGGCGGTGGCGGAGTGCCTGCGCGCGGTGCGGACCAACCTCCTCTTCATGTCGCCGGAGAAGCCGCTCAAGGCCATCATGGTCACCTCCTCCGGGCCGCAGGAGGGCAAGACCACCACCGCGACCTCCCTCGCCATCACCATGGCCGGCAGCGGCAACACCGTGCTGCTGGTGGACGCCGACATGCGGCGGCCGCGCATCCACCGCATCTTCGGCACCGACTCGCGGAAGGGGCTCTCCTCCCTCATCCTGGGAGAGGGCCAGCTGGCCGACACGGTGAAGGCCACCGGGATCGAGAACCTGAGCTTCCTGCCCTGCGGGCCGGTGCCGCCCAACCCGGCCGAGCTCCTCCACACCGCCGCCTTCCAGCGCCTGCTGGGCGAGATGGTCCAGCGGTTCGACCGCGTCATCGTGGACTCGCCGCCGGTGGGCGTGGTGGCCGACGCGCTGGTCATGGCCACCCACATGGACGGCACGCTGCTCATCCTGAAGGCGGGCAAGACCCAGCGCGACGTGGCGCGCCAGGCGGTGCGGCAGCTCCGGGACGTGAAGGCGAACATCTTCGGTGCCGTGCTCAACGACCTGGACCTGCAGGACCAGCGCTACGGGCAGTACTCGTACTACTACCGGTACGGGTACTACTACGACGACCAGGCCTCGGATCAGCCGAAGGCGGCGGTGTAGCGGTCGATCAGGCCCGGAACTGGGAGAGCTTCCCCAGGTTCTTCCAGACCAGCGCTCCGAGCCCGCCCAGCGCCCCCACCCGGGCGCGGCGGAGCGCGTCGAGGTCCTCGCGCGACTTGCGCAGCACGTTGGCCAGCGAGCGGTTGCTGGCGCCGCCGAGGCGCATCCTCACCAGGACTTCGGGCAGGTGGACCGCCGTGAAGCCCGGCTGCGTGAAGAGCTTCAGGATGCTGTCGTAGTCGGCGGCGATGCGGTAGCGGGTGTCGAAGCCGCCGATGCGCGCGTACCACTCGCGGCGCACGTAGAGCGTGGGGTGCGGCGGCATCCAGCCCCACTCCAGCGCGGCGCGCCGGAAGGGAGCAGACCGCCAGTGGCGGATGACGCGGGAGGTGTCCTCGCGTCGCACGTACTGGAGGTCGCCGTAGACCGCCGACACCGCCGGATCGGCGAAGGCCGCCGCGACGCGGGCCAGCACCTCCGGACCCGCGTAGAGGTCGTCGGCGTGGAGGAAGCCCACCACCTCGCCGCGCGCCCGGGCGATGCCCTTGTTGAGGGCGTCGTAGATGCCCCGGTCCGGCTCGCTGACCAGCTGGCCGAGCTGGCCGCGGTGGCGCTCCAGCACCGCCAGGGTGCCGTCGGTGCTGGCGCCGTCGATGATGACGTGCTCGACGCCCGGCCAGGTCTGGGCGGCCACCGAGGCCAGGCAGTCGGGGAGGGTGGCGGCGCAGTTCCAGGTGGCGGTGACGACGGAGATGGTGGGCGAGGCCGGTGCGGTGGCGCTCGCGGGCGGGGGGGTCACCAGGTCACTCCAGGTGGTCGAGGCGGTGCCGGAGGGGCATGGCACGGGCGGCCGTGCCGCGTCTAGGTGGGTGGCGTGCCACGCGGGTCCCGGCCGGCGTCGGCCCGCCGGAGCGACTCGAGGTGGACATCGACCACCAGCCTGAACCAGAGCGCGTGGAAGAAGTGGAAGAGGAACCCCTGCCGCCCGTCCAGGAAGCCGAGCCGCACCACGTACCGCCAGCCGAAGTAGAGGAAGGGGCGCACGTAGAGGGGCATCCGGTACCAGGCCCGCTTGAGCCAGAGGATGCGCTGGTCGGGCGAGCCGAAGAACCGGGGCTCCAGGGCCCAGGCCCCGCCGCCGGTGTGCCATCGCCGGTGCTCCTCCTGCGCCTGGCGCTCGGCGTACTTCACGTGCTTGGACAGCCAGAAGGAGATGTCGCGCTCCTTCTGGTTGTCCTCCAGCAGGAGGCCGTCCGCGCGGGCGGTCGCCCCCTTGACGTAGAAGTGGTGGTCGAGCAGCTCGCCCTCGTCCGTGAACGCGGTCCCCGTGCGGAAGATCTTGAGCATCCACTTGGGGAAGAGGCCGCCCCGCCGCAGGGGCTTCCCGCGGTAGACGTGGAGGCGGTTCACGTAGACCCCCTCGACGCCCTCGGGCATGGCGTCGAGCGCCGCCGGGAGCCCGCTGGCCAGGTCCGGCGCGAGTCGCTGGTCCGCGTCCAGCGCCAGGATCCACCTCCCCTGGAGCGGCTGGGCCAGGGCGAAGCGCCACTGCGCGGCGTGGCCGGCGAAGGGGTGCTGCACCACCCGGGCCCCGAGACGGGTGGCGATCTCCACGGTGCGGTCGGTGCTGCCGGAGTCGACCACCAGGATCTCGCGCACCGCCGGGACCATCGACGCCAGGCAGGCCTCGATGTTCGCCTCCTCGTTGAAGGTGAGGACGACGGCGCTGATGGGGGAGGTCTCGTTCACGCTGGCACCTGGCCGGCAGCAACCATGGGCGCCGGGGATCCAGACGGCTCGGGGAGCCGCCCCCGGCCCAGGGGACGGAGAATGGCGCGGACGAAAGTGGCCGTCCACGAATTCCTCGGCTTCCGGTATCGTCGCGGACGCCATGCCGGGCAGGACCGACCTCTCGCGCTTCGACAACGCCTGGTTCGACCCGGGACGGCCGCTTCCCGTGCGGCTCGCCTGGATGGTGGTGAACGGCCTGGTGTTCCTCACCTGGTTCCCCTGGCCGTCCGGCTTGAAGGCGCGGCTGCTGCGGCTCTTCGGGGCCACCATCGGGGCGGGCGTCGTCATCAAGCCACGGGTGAACGTGAAGTACCCCTGGAACCTGCGCGTCGGCGATCACGCCTGGATCGGCGAGGGGACCTGGATCGACTCGCTGGCGCGGGTCGAGATCGGCCCCCACGCCTGCCTCTCGCAGGGCTGCGTCATCGAGACCGGGAACCACGACTGGTCCAGGCCGACCTTCGACCTGATCGTGAAGCCGGTCACCGTCGAGGCGGGGGCCTGGGCCGCGGTGGGCTCGCTCCTCCTGCCGGGCGCCCGCCTGGCGAGCCACGCCGTCCTGGGCGCCGGATCGGTGCTGGCCGGCGTCACCGAGCCCTATGGCGTCTACGTGGGCGTGCCGGCGGTGAAGGTGCGGGAGCGGGACATCCAGGCCTAGCTCGGCCGGTTCCTAGTCGAGGCGCACGCAGTCCGGCCGGGCGCCCTGGCCGAGGAGCCATCGGTAGACGTCCAGGGTCTGCCGGGCGATGCCCGCCCAGGCGAAGCGCTGCACGTAGGCCTGCCCCCGGGCGCCCATGGCGCCGAGCGCCGCGTCGTCGAGCGCCGTGGCCTCCCGGAGCGCCTCCACCAAGGGCTCGACACCGATGTCGATCCACCAGCCGCAGCGATGCGTCTCGAGGTCGGCCCAGGGGGCGCCGCGGGTGGTGATCACCGGCAGGCCGTGGGCCAGCGCCTCGGCGACCACGACGCCGAAGTTCTCGGAGAGGGAGGGCAGCACGAAGAGGTCTGCACCACGAAAGGCGCTGGTCTTCGCGTCGCCGCTCAACTCGCCCACGTATTCGACGGTGTCGCCGAGTCCGGTCCGGCGCACCTCCGCCAGGATCTCGGCGAGGTGGCCTCCCTCGTCCGGTCCTGCGATGCGGAGCCGCCAGCCTGATGGCCGAAGGTTCGCCCATGCCTTGATGAGCGTGATGAGCCCCTTCACCGGATGAACACGGGAGAGGAAGAGCGCCGTGCGGCGGGAATCTCCAGCCGGCGGTGGGGCTGCAGGAGGAGAACCCGCGTGGAGCTCGACGCCATTGGGGACGACGGCGATGGGCTGCCGGAGGCCGAAGCGGCGAAGGCACTCATGCTCGGCCGCCGAGGTCGCGATGAAGAGGCGCGCCGTCGCCAGGTCTCGGCCCTGGAACACCGCCAAGGCGAGGCGCTTCTTCGCGGCCTTGTTGCGCAGGGCCCAGGGGTGGAGCATCCCGTGCGTCTGGATCACGAGCGGCAGGCGCCGCCGCACGGCCGCCGCGGTGGCCCAGTGATTGACCGGGAGCCAGAGGCCGTGGCTCTGGACGACATCCGGTGCTCCCATGACTTCGCTGGACGTGAGGGCCTTCCGGATGGGCAGTCCGAGCGCGAGGGCGACCCTGGACCGACTCTCGCGTACCCGGAGGTCCACCCCGGTCGACCGGGGTGCCACCACCTCCTCGCCGGGTCTCGCCTGGGTGAGCAAGGTCACCTTCAGGCCGCGGAGGTCTCCCAAGGCATCGGCCAGGTCCACCACGACGCGCGAGGGCCCCCCGGCGCGAGGGTGGAGCCCCGCGATGACGTGGAGGATGTGGAGGTCGCGGGACATGGCTCGAAGAAGTCCTCGTCGCGCAGGCGCCCTGCCCCAACTCGGCTTCAGGTCAGGCCCGCCTCCCACGGCGGTGGCGGCCTGGGGCCACCCCCGGCGCGGTGCGCCAGGATCTCCACCAGATAGCACGCACCCGCATCACCGCCCAGGCTCCGCGCCCAGCGGGCCAGCCGCGTGCGGTCTCCGGGTGCGACCCGCCCGCGCTCCAGCGCCGCCTGGACCAGGGCTTGGAGGCCCGACCGGTCACCGCTTCGAAAGACCCCACCCACCGTGCTGGCGTGCACCGCTCCAGCCGCGCCGCAGGCGTCGCTGCAGATCACCGGCGTGCCCACCATGAGGGCCTCCGACACCACCGCCCCCCAGCCGTCGTGGCGGCTCGGCAGGACCAGGCAGTCGGCCTCGGCCATGGCCGCCGGCACGGCGGTGACCGGGAGGCGCCCCACCCAGCGCACCCGGCCCGGTAGCGCCGCCTCCGCCTCCGCCCGCCAGGCCGCCTCGAGCGGGCCCGCGCCGACCACCGCCAGCTCCAGCTCACGGGAGCCCGCGGCCGCCAAAGCGGCGATGAGCAGGTCGAGCCGCTTGAGCTCGATGAGCCGGCCCACGAAGAGGAAGCGGAACGGGCCCGTTCGCGGCGCCACGGGCGCCGGCACGGACGGCGTCGGCAGGAAGTAGGCGAACGGGAAGACCTGCGCCGCGGGCACGCCGCGCCCGGCCACCCAGGCCGGCGTGCGGTGCCCGGTGGCCAGCACGCCCTCGAGCCGGCCGCGCCAGCGCCGGAAGAGGCGCGCATACTCCAGGCGCTTCAGCGCGCCCTTCCAGCCGGGGTCCTCCACCGTCTCCATCACGACCCACTGGCGCAGGCCGCGCGCGGCCAGCGCCCGCTGCGCCACGCCGATCAGGCCGTTGGCGCGCACGCCCTGGCAGACGTGGATCGAGTCCGGCGGGGCCTCGGCGACCAGGGCGCGCATGGCGGCGGCGTCCGGCGCCAGCCGGAGCCGGGCGCCGCCCAGGTCGGGCACGGTCCAGCCGTCGCCCGCCCGCTCGGCCGACAGCGATTGCTCGGCGACGTAGACGGCGGTGCCGCCGCGCCGCGCCAGGCCTGCCGCCAGGTCGGCCATGTGCGGGCTGACCATCCGCTGCCAGATCCAGACCGCCGGGGTGCCGGGGGCGAGGTCAGGCGCCACGCGCGGGCCTCGCCGTGGCGTCGAGGAAGGCCAGCAACCGGTGGCCCACCGCGCGGGCGTCGAAGAGCTCGGCGGCGCGGCGGTGCCCCTGCTCGGCGATGCGGGCCATGCCGGCGGGGTCGGCCAGGGCCGCTTCGATCGCAGCGGCAAGCGCAGCGCCCGTTGCAGCCTCGAGGAAGATCGCCTGGGTCGAGTCGAACAGCATAGGCACGTCGCTTGTCCGAGTCGTGATGAGGAGCAGGCCGTGGCTCGTGATCTCCACCACCTTGGAGGGGAAGGTGGTCTCCGTGACGGACGCCATCGGGACCCTCAAGGAGAGCGCGGCGTGGCAGGAGTTGAAGGCAGCCAGGTACGCGGGTCGATCGAGATCCCGCTGAACATGGACTTGAACCTGAGAACCTGAGCAAAGGGCGCTCAATTCCTCGAGCGCCTGAGCACCACCGGAACCCGTCACGAGAAATTCGACGCGGCGTCCTCCGGGCCGGAGCCTTGCGGCCAGCAGCCGGACCCCTTCGCAGAAGACGAACAGGCCTGTGCCAAGGAAGAGAGATCCCCCGAAGTGAATGCGGAGCGGCGAGCGAGCTTCAATCTCAGCCCTGGCCTGATGAGCACGCCGATCAGGCATCTCTGAGAAGTCTACGGCTCCATACACCGCGCAGGTCTCGGGCGAGCCGCGGTGCCTGGCGATGCCCGTTGATGCGACCAGGCACCTGCGGCTGGTCAGGAGTGAGCCGAGGGCATAGGAGAATCGATACACCAAGTCCCGGAGCCCATGCGCGTCGCTCCGCGGAGCATCCTCTATGTCGAGAGTCGGTACGATTCCCCTAAGTCGGAGAATGAGGAGACCGAGGAGATACTCAAAAGCGTGATTGTAGAGAATCACGCGATCAACTCTGCGCACGCGGCGCGCGCAGAACCAGCCAAATGCGAACAGGGCGGAAGCCTTGCGGATCAGGGGATGAGCATATGTCGGGAGGAAGAGGGCGGGCAGCTTCGTCACGTGGACGCAAACGCCACGGCAACGCCTGCTGGTCGAGTCGACTCCGAGCACGGGAATGGAGACCAGCCATGCCCGCCCCCCGGCTGCTCGCAGTGCGCGAACGAGCGCACACATCTTGACGGACGCAGCTCCCACAAAGAGCGAAGCCCCAATCCGCCGGGACAACTCAGTCGTATTGACCATGCCGCAGTAGAAGATCCTCGCCAAACCACACTCCTTGGCACAGGAGTCAGCCCTCAAGCAGGGCCCGCCGGTGTGCCCTCCGGCGAAACTGACGCATCCCCAGCCAGACCAAGACGGAGAAGGTGAGGATGATGGCAGTGAAGGCCGAGAACCACATGGCCGCCTGCAGCGTGTAGAGGGTGCAGACGACCGCCAGCGCGGCGACCGTGTGCTGGACGAACCCGCGCCGGGGGAGGGCGACGGTGCACCACTGCATGGCGGCCGCGATGAGGAAGGCGGCGAGCATGAAGTAGTCGGGGCCGAAGTCCACCAGCAGGCGGGGGATGACGTTGGTCTGCGTCCAGCCCCAGGGGTCGGGCGAGTCCTGGTAGAACTGGTGGCCGAAGAGGTTGGCTGGCATGGGGTCGACCCAGCCGAGCGGCATGAGGAGGCGGTAGGCGGCGTCGAAGGTCTGCTTCCCGTAGAGCGGCGCCGCCTGGAGGGCGTGGCCGGCGTGGACCCCGATGGAGAGGTAGGCGTCGGAGATGTAGGTCGGGACGGCAAAGACGAACTTCAGGATGCCCTTGCCCGACAGCATCGCCGTGACGTCGACCGAGGCGGTGCGCAGCCGGCCCAGCAGGGCGAACAGGCCGAAGAACGCCAGCAGCACCTTGGAGAAGTGGCGCAGCGCCTCGCCGCGCTGGAGCGCGTCGCCCACCTGCCGGGCCATGCAGAGCAGGTAGGACGTGAAGTACATGAGCGGCGCCACCACGGTGTTGATCCGCCCGCCGACCGACAGGTTGTGGAAGACCAGCCCGAGCATCGCCAGGTAGACCGAGGCCCTCGGCCGCGCCGCCCGGTTGCCGTCGATGAAGCCGGAGAGCAGCAGGTAGGCATACGCGAAGTAGAAGAGGTACGTGTAGACCTGGTAGTCCGCGGACATGCCGGAGATGGAGCTGACGCGCAGGTCGAGCAGGTTGTCGTACCGGCTGTAGTTGGTGGAGAACTCCACCGCGCCGGCGGCGAAGAAGAGCAGGGACAGCCGGAGCCGCCAGCGTTCGGAGAGGAAGTCCCAGTCGGCCGGGTCGAACCAGGCCTGGTCGGTGCCGACCCGCTCCAGGTGGCGCCGCAGCAGGATGCTGGTGAGGATGAAGCCGGCGGCCGAGGCGGCCAGGTACTGCACGGTGTAGCGGCGGATGTCGGCCGTGATGAGGTAGGGGTAGTCCAGCGCGTCGATGCTGGTGACGACCTCGGTCGAGCCGATGAGGAAGAGCCAGGCACCCCAGAAGGCGCGCTCGGCCGTCAGCCACTGGCGGCACAGCGACCCGCACACCACCAGGCTGACGGCGGCGATGGCGCCGATGACCAGGTTGAAGGCGAGCAGGCTGTCGAGCAGGTCGGTCATGGGAGGTGCGGTCGGCAGCAACCCGCCGGGCGATGCACGGCGTCGCCAGGGTGACCCCTGGCCCAGGAAGGTGTCAAACGGCGCCGGCGCCCCACCGTGTCACCCACGGGTGCGCGTCCACTGCACGCCCTGGCGCACCACCTTGCCGGGGTTGCCAGCGATGATGCACTGCGCCGGGTAGTCGCCGCGAGCGACCACGGCGCCGGTGCCGACGATCGAGCCAGCGCCGATGACGGCGCCCTTCAGGATGGCGGCCCTCGTGCCAACCCACACGTGATCCCCCAGCGTCACGTCGCACGCCGCGTTGATGCGCCGCCCGGACTGGTCGTAGATGCCGTGCGAGTCGCCCGTCCGGACGTCGATCTCATAGGCGAACATGCAGTCCTCGCCGATGGTGATGCGGGACCCGTCCTCGGTCGCGGCCAGGTGGACGCCCTCGGTGGTCGTCCCCCTGCCGAGGGTGATGCGCCCGCCCGAGTCCTCGATCCAGAGCACCGCGTTGCGGAGGCGGCAGCCATCGCCGATGCGCACCTCGGCGCGGTGGCCGGTGATGTGGAAGGTGACGTTCTCCAGGACGGCGAGGGCGCCGATCTCGACGGTGTTCCCGTCGCCGCGGATGTCGTAGGTCACGCCGTTGAGCGCGAAGGTCCTGGAGCGGACCGAGTTGCCACGCCCGTGGATGCGGCGCCGATTGAGGCGGAAGCGGCGGCGCATCCAGAGCCCGAACGCCAGCGCGTGAAGCGCGGGGTGCGCCGCCTGGAGCCAGGCGGCGGCCGCCCGCAGCCGGGGCCCGAGGCCGCCAGCCGTGGCGGCGCCGGAGGCCGCGGGCGCACCCTGGTCAGGCCGGTCCACCTTCTCCTGGTCCATGTCGGTCCTCGGGGCCATGGCGTGGCGAGGCGTGGTCACGTGAGCAGCCGCTTGCGGAGGCGCTTGAGGGGGGGAGGCGTGAGCCGGGCGGCCAGGCTGACGAGCTGGTGCCAGCGGAGCCTCCGCTCGTAGGCCGAGCGCAGCTCGGCGGGATCGGCCGCCAGGATGGATCGGTTGGCCTCGAGGAAGCGGCGGAAGGAGGCCCGCAGCACGCCGTACTGCATGCCCTGGGTGTAGCCGTCCGAGATCCGCTCGCCGGCGTGGAGGCAGTACTGGAACAGGGGCTCGCCGACGTAGGCCCACCGCGAGACCGTGGTGAAGTACTTGTACATGAAGTCGATGTCCTGCAGCCGCTTCAGCGCCACGTTCCACTGCAGCCCTGGGGCGATCGAGTCCCGCCGCAGCAGCACCGCCGAGACGGATGGGCTCTTCAAGGAGCGGATGAAGTCGTGCGGCGCGAGCGAGTTGGTGAGCCGCACCACCACGACCCCGGCGTCGTTGACGCATTCGACGTCGCAGATGGAGCACTGCGCCTGCGCCGCCTCCAGGGCCGCCACCTGCTTGCGCAGGTAGCCTTCGCGGAGCAGGTCGTCCGAGTCCAGGAAGAGGACGTAGCGCCCCGTCGCCAGCATCAGCCCCCGATTGCGCGCCGCGCAGGCGCCCGCGTTCTGCTGGCGGACGTAGCGGACGCGCCGGCCGTCGCCGGGGGCCTCCGCCAGGACCTGCACCGCCGCCTCCGTGTCGTCGGTCGAGCCGTCGTCCACCACCAGGATCTCGATCGACGGGTAGTCCTGCCCCAGGACCGAGCGCAGCGTGGGGCCGATCCGCTGCGCCCGGTTGTAGGTCGGGACGATGACCGAGACGGTCTCCACGATCAGCCTCCCTCGCCGGCCGGCGGGGCCCGACGGGCCGGGTGCTCGAAGAGGAGGAAGCGATGCGAGGGGTTCTCGAACACCCGGTAGGTCCTGACCAGGGGCATGGACGCCGTGAGGTCGCCGAGCACGCGGGCCAGGGGATGGCCGCGCTTGTTCAGCTCCCAGTGGTGCTCCCCGTCGAAGACGTGGTCGGGCGCCCGGAGGCGTGGCCTCGGCACCAGGAAGTCCCGCGGGCCGAGCTTCGGCAGGTGGAGCCGATAGGCCCAGACCGGCTGGGCGTCGGGCAGGCTGATGAGGACGTGGCGGCGGCTGGCCCGGGCCATCTCCCGGAAGGCCGCGAGCGCCGCCTCGTACGGGAGGTGCTCCAGCACCTGGAAGGCGCAGACCACGTCGAAGGTGGCGTCCGGGAAGGGCAGGGCGGTGACCGAGCCCACGTGGTCGGGGCGGAGCTCCGGGTCCAGGTCGAGCGTCTCGAGCCGGAGGCCGTAGAGGGCGGCGACCTGCTTGACGACGCCGGCTCCCGGGCCGATCTCGAGGGCCCTCTCGGGTGAGAGGCGGAGCAGCTCGTCGAGCTGGTGCCAGACGCTCGCCCAGCGCGCCTTGCTCATGTAGCGCGCGAACTCGTAGATCGACTTGTCGACCTGCTTGGTGAAGTTCACCGCTGCGGACCTCCCCCCGCCGAGGCTGCAGCGCGCGCGCCGCTCCGCCGGACGACCCACAGGATAAGCCATGCGTAGGCGATCGAGCCGGAGACCGAGAACAGGGCGACCGCGGCCACGTCGCTGCGGAACAGGGCGAACCCCAGCCACAGCGCCAGCACCTTGGTCCCGGTGCTGAACACCTCGTAGACCAGCAGGCCGCCCTGCAGGTCGAGCGCCGGGATGGCCGCGACCGCAGGCCGGTTGAGGTACTGGAGGAAGACCCACGGCGCGAGCCACTGCGCGTAGGTGCCGGCGGTGTGCCACCGCGCCCCGAAGGCCAGGCCGAAGAGCCAGGGCCCGGTCAGGGCGACCACCAGGAAGGGCACGGCCCCGGCCGCCGCCAGCCCCTTGGTGGCCCGGACGATGAGGCCGCGGGCGTCCTCCCCGCCGTGGATGGCCTCGTTGATCCGCGGGTAGAAGACCGACATGACCGCCGCGCCGACCAGGCCGGTGGGCACCCCCAGGACCGCGAGCGCGAGCGAGTACTGCCCGGTGGCCGCCGGCCCCGCCGACGCGGCGAGGTAGAGGAGCGGCAGGCTCTGGGAGAACGTGTTGATGAGGTCCTGGGGCGTGCGGAGGAGGGGGAAGTCGCGGTGCCGCCGGGCCAGCTCCCAGAGGCCGACACCCGCGGCGGGCGGCTCCGGCACGGCCTCCTGCCGGGCCTGCAACCGACGCCAGGCGACCTGGGTCGCCACGATGCCGAGCAGCGTCCCGGCCAGCGTGGTCACGATCAGCGCGACCGCCGAGGGCGCGAGGAGCCCGACGGCGAGGCGAGCCACGCCGAGCAGCAGCGCCGCCACCAGCGCAAGCTGGGCGGAGAGGCGGAAGGCCTTCTTCCGGATGAGCCACTGCGCCTGCACCCGGCCGGCGACGAGCACGACCATGGCGAAGGGGATGAGGAGCACGAACCGCGAGATGGCCTCGGCGTTCAGCAGCCGCAGGAGCGGCTCCCCGGCGGCGAGGAGGGCGGCGAGGGCGAGCGCCCCGGCGGCCAGGGACCCCAGGACGGAGAGGCGCCCCAGGCCCCTTGCCTCGGCGTCGCTCCGCGGCAGGACCACGGCGGTCGGATAGCTCATGGCCCCCGCCACCGAGAGCAGGCCCGCCACCGACATGAACAGGCCCTGGAGGCCATACGCCTCCGGGCCGAAGAGCCGGGTCACGAACGGCGTGAAGGCCATGGTGACGGCCTGGGCCGCCGCCGTGCCGGTGGCCACGGTGAGCACGTCGCGCACGAAGGGGCGGCGCGAGAGAGCCTGGAAGAGGCGCTTCAATGCGACCTGCTCCAAGGCTGCCACATCGTGGGTTCCAGGGGTCGGAGGGGACTGCGCCCGCGGCGGCGGCGGCCGGCTCTGCGAGCAGCGCAATCTAGCATCTGTCGGTACCGGGGCGAAGCCGGCGGTGCCGGCGCCAGGGTTGGCAATCGCCGGTCGGCGCCTGGACGAACGCTGCGGCCGGGGAAGGTGGCCGGGAACGCTGAACTGCGCTACTTTGCGGGCCGGCTTCGGCTGAAGCGGGGGCAGCATTGCGTACGGCAGCAGTCGCATTCGTCTCGTCCACCCTGGTGTCGGCGATTGCCACGCCATTGGTGCGCGACGCCGCGCGCCAGTGGGGCCTCTACGACCACGGCATCTCCTCCCGCAAGGTCCACGGCAAGCCCATCCCGCGGATGGGTGGTGTCGCCATCGTCCTCGGCTTCTTTGCCCCGCTGGCCGGGCTCTACTTCATCAGCTCCGACGTCGGCAATCGGCTCTGGTCCAACGCCCAGGCCACCCTCGCCCTCTTCGTCGGTGGCCTCGCCATCGCCGCCCTCGGCCTCTACGACGACCTGAAGGGCTGCAACGCGAAGACGAAGTTCGCCGTCCAGTTCGGCGTGGCCGCCGCCATGTACTGGGCCGGCTACCGCATCGACCGCATCAGCGCGCCGCTCGGTGGCTACGTCGACCTCGGCCTCCTGGCGCTCCCCTTCACCATGCTCTGGATCGCCGGGGTCATCAACGCGATGAACCTCATCGACGGGCTCGATGGGCTCGCCGGCGGCGTGGCCTTCATCGCGGTGACCACCACCTTCGCCCTGGCGCTGGTGCACGGCGACCCGCTCATGCTGCTCCTCACGGGGGCGCTGGCGGGGGCGATCCTGGGGTTCCTCTTCTACAACTTCAACCCGGCCACCATCTTCATGGGCGACACGGGCTCCATGTTCCTGGGCTTCGTGCTGGCGGTGGCCTCCATCCGCAGCTCCCAGAAGTCCACCGCCACGGTGGCCATCGCGGTGCCGCTCCTGGCGCTGGCGGTCCCCATCACCGACACGCTCCTGGCCATGGGCCGGCGCGCCGCCCGCGGGGCGCCGCTCTTCTCGGCCGACCGCGGCCACATCCACCACCGGCTCCTCGACCGGGGCCACAGCCACCGCACCGCCGTGATGATCATCTACCTGGGCGCCACCATCGGCGGCGCCGCGGCCCTGATGATCTCCTTCACCAAGGGGGCCACGCCGGCCCTCATCCTGGCGGGCGTGGCGGTGCTGGCCTTCGGCTGCCTCCGCGCCCTCGGCTTCATGGATCTCAAGAAGACCCAGGCCGCCCTCACCGATCGAAAGCGGAACCTGGAGCTGCGCGCCGCGGTCCGCAAGGCGGGCGAGCGGCTCCGCTCGGTGAGGTCGGCCGAGGAGCTCTGGCGCTCGGTGCTCCACGCCGCGCCGGCCTTCGGCGCGGTGGGCGTGCGCCTCACCCTCGGCCGCATGGAGGGGCGCGAGGGCTGGGGGCCGTGGGAGGTGGGCTTCGAGGACCTGCCGGAGGACGCCCTGCAGGCCCGCTACGGCCTCATCGCCGAGCGCCCGGGCGACGACCACATCGATCTGGTCTGGACCGACGGCCGCAGCTCGGTCCACCGGGACACGGAGATCGCCGTGGAGCTGTTCTGTGAGCAGGTCTCCGCCGCCCTGGAGCGGCTGGAGGGGCTCGAGGCCCCGCGGCTGGTCGCGCCCGCCAAGGGCTGACGCGCGGCGGCCTCGAACCCGGGTTGCAGCGCCCTACGCCGCCTCCCCCACCTTCAGCGCGTACGTCTCGCCGTTCGCCGTCCGGTAGCGGAACCCCACCACCCGCCCCTGGTGCGTGTGCCCCATGGCCTTGAAGGCCACGTCGAACCGCAGCGCCAGCTCGCTCGGCACGCCCAGCTCCACCAGCGTGGCGGCCTTCTCCTGCGCCTGCCGGTCGGCCTCGGCCCGCGCGGCGGGGATGGCCTTCAGGGCGTCCAGGTTGAACGGCGTGAACGGCGGCTCGGCCAGGGGCCGGGCGCGCTCGGCGCCGGTCAGCCAGGCCTTCAGCGACTGCAGCTTCTCCAGCATCGTCCTCTTCTCCGACTTCATCTGCTGCTCCTTCTCTCCCCGCACCGCGCCGCCGCTCATCGGCCGGCGCTCACGGGGCAGATGATGCTGTCGCAGGGCGTCACCGTCCAATCGATTGAAAGCCGGGAAACGATTCCATATGGTTATCGGTATGGAACTGCGATTGTTGAGATCCTTCGAGATCTTGGCCGAATCCGGGCACTTCGGCCGCGCCGCGCGCGCCATACATGTGAGTCAACCTGCGCTGACGAAGCAGATCCGCCAGCTGGAGGCGGAGGTGGGCGGGCCGCTCTTCGTGCGCGGGCGCCACGGCGCGGAGCTGACGCCGGTGGGGCGGCTCTTCCTCGCCGAGGTGGGCCCGCTGCTCCGCCACTCGGACCGGGTGCTGGAGCGCGTCCGCCGCGCCTCCCGCGGCGAGCTGGGCGAGCTGCGCCTCGGCTTCGGCATCGCGGTCCGCCTGCTGGTGCCGAAGCTGGTCTCGCGCTTCCGCCGCGCCTACCCGAGCGTGCAGGTGACGCTGGGCGACACCTCCACGCCCATCCAGCTGGAGGCCCTGGCCGCCGGCACCCTCGACGTGGGCTTCGTGCGCCTGCCCATCGACGCGCCGCTGGTCCACCTCCCGGTGGTGGAGGAGCGGCTGGTGCTGGCGGTGCCGGAGACCCGCCGCGAGGAGCTGGCGCGCCGCCCGCCCACGCTCCTCGCCGACGAGCCCTTCGTGGAGCTGGGCTACGCCCGCTCGCCCTCCTTCCACGCCCACGTGCTCCGGGTCTGCGCGGCCTACGGCTTCCGCCCCAAGGTCTCCCAGTCGGCCACCGAGTTCTTCACGGTGCTGGCGCTGGTGGCGGCCGGCATGGGCGTGGCGGTGGTGCCGCGGGCGGTCACGCAGACGCGCGTGGAGGGCGTGGCCTACCTGCCCCTCGACACGCCGGAGGCGGCCTGGCGCGTGGGCGCGGCCTGGCTCCCCTCGGCGGCCAGCCCGGCGCGGGAGGCGTTCCTCTCGCTGCTGAAGGACCACCTGGCCCGGGCGGCGGCGAAGGGGAAGGGGGGCGAGGCGGGGCGGTAGCGGACGACGCAGCGGCCAGATCCCCCACCCGGCGGCGGCGGCGTGGCGCACCCGCAGGGATGTGCGGGACCGCTTGGGGTCCCCCGCGCCTGCGGGCGATGCGTGCCGCCGCGAAGGACGCGCAGCATCGGGCATCGGCTCCACCTCGACCAGGGAGGAGACGATGAAGCGGGGGATCGCCGTCGCAGTGTCCATCGGGCTGCTCGCCCTCGCCGCCTGCGGCGGCGGGAAGTCGAAGCCCGCACCAGCCACCCACACCCTCTCCGGCACGGTGACGCGCGCCTGGGGCGGGGCGCTGGCCGGCGTGGCCGTCGATCTCGGCGGCGACGCCACGCGCACCGCCACCACCGCCGCCGACGGCGGCTTCGCCTTCGCCGGCCTCGCCGACGGCACGTACACGCTCACGCCGCGCCGCGCGGGCTGGGTCTTCACGCCGGCGGCGCCGGTGGTGTCGCTCGCCGGCGCCGACCTGGCCCGCGACTTCACCGCCGACGGCGCCTACGCCATCACCGGCGCCATCTCCGGCGCGGCCACGGGGGGCGTGACCATCGCCCTCTCCGGCGGGGGCCTGGTGAAGCCGGACGCCACCTCGGCGGCCGGCACCGGCGCCTACGCCTTCGCGGGGATCCCCGACGGCGCCTACACGCTCACGCCGTCGGCCGCCGGGATCACCTTCACGCCGGCGGCGCCGGTGGTGACGGTGGCCGGCGCCAGCGCCACGCAGGACTTCGTGGCCGTCGCCCCCCTGCGCCTCGCCGGCACGGTCCGCGACGCCGCCGCCCAGCCCCTGGCCGGCATGACGGTGCGCCTCACCGGCGCGCGCACCGCCCTCGCCACCACCGACGCCGGCGGCGCCTACGCCTTCGAGGGGCTCACGGCGGGCCAGGACTACACGGTGACGCCCGCGACCTTCGGCTGGACCTTCGACCCGCTGGGCGGCGCCACTGGACCGGTCTCGCGCCACTACACGCTGGCCGCCAGCGTGAACGACGCCGACTTCGCCGGCGCGCCCACCGGGCCGCTGGCCAGCACCTTCCACGGCACGCTGGCCTACGGCGGCACCCGGGCCGGCCCGGTCTACGTCACGGTCGGCTTCCCGTTCGGCGGCGGCACGCCCGCCGGCGGCACCGGCCTTCCCGCACAGGCGGGCCCCTTCGGCGGCCGCGCCTTCGCGGCGCGCAACGTCCAGGCGAGCGGGCCGGTGCGCGTGCGGGCCTGGATGGACGTGCTCGGCATCGGCCGCTACGTGGCCGGCGCCGACCCCGCGGTCACCGTGGACCTCGACACCGCGCAGGACGGCTTCGACCTCGGCCCGCTGACGCTCCTCGATCCCGCCCCGCCGGCCGTCGCCTCGCCCCTGGCGCTGGGGGCGGCGGTCCCCATCGACGGCGCGGTGGTGGTGGCCTTCGACGCGCCCCGCACCGTCGGCGGCGACCTGGTGGCCGACGCGTTCACGGTCACCTGGGCCGACGGCCCGGTGGTGGACGCGGCCCACGCCCTCGGGACCATCACCGTCCCGGCCGGCCCGGACTTCGCCGTGGTCCACGGCCTCGCCAACGGCACCGGCTACTGGTTCGCGGTGGAGGCCTGGCTGGGCGGCGCGCCGCTGGCCGGCCAGCGCGTGGTCACGGGCGCCGCCACCGTGCCCGGGCCGCAGGGCGGGGGCGCCACCATCACCGGCACGGTGACCTACCCGGTGGTCGCGGCCCCGGCGGCGCTCTACGTGGTGGCGCAGTCGGGCCAGAAGGGGCCGGCCGGCGGCATCTGGCTGCAGCGCATCGCCAACCCGGCCGGCACGCAGTCGGACTACGCGCTCCAGGCGCCGCCGGGCCGCTACGCCGTCTTCGCCTTCCTCGACCTGGGCGACGACGGCGTGATCGGCCCGGGCGAGCCGGCCCGCTTCCCGGGGAACAACACCGTCACCTTCGTCAACGCGGTGGCCGGGCCCAACGCCGGACCGGCCCTGGCCCTGCCGGGCGGCGCCACCAGCCCCTCGCTCACCACCAAGCGGTACGCCGACGCGGGCTGGGAGGGCGTCATGCTGCAGCCCGACGTCACCTCCGCCGGCCGCGTGCCGGTGAGCGCGGTGGTGACCGGCCCGGGCCTGCGCGGCCCCCTCGACCTGGGGCTCGACAACGACAGCGGCGGCGTGGGCGCCACGCTGGCGTGCGTCTACAGCGCCTTCGGGGCCCTCCCGGTGGTGGGCGACACCTACGCGGTGCAGCTCGGCTTCGCCGACGGCAGCACCGAGGCGGTGGAGCGGACCATCACCGGCTTCTTCGGCGGCGTGCCCGCCCTGGTCGCGCCGGCGGACGGCGCCACCGGGGTGGACACGGCGCCGACCTTCGTGTGGAGCGCGCCGCCCGGCCCGACCACGCCGGCCGGCTGGGTCCTGGAGGTGCGGACGCAGACCGGCGACGGCGACGTCTGGGGCGCCTTCCTCCCGGGCGACCGGCTGGCGGCCACCTTCAACGAGGACGGCCAGGCCGCGGTCGCCGCCCTCTCACCCTTCACCGCCTACTCGCTCAACCTCATCGCCGTGGACGCCGACGGTAACATGGCGGGCTACGGGGGCCACTTCACCACCGGCGCGGCCCTCCTCTCGCCCTACGATCTCCTCGACGGGCCGACGCTCGACGGCCAGCTCTGGCAGACGCCGCAGTTCACCAGGGAGGTGGCGGGCGGCCAGCTGGTGCTGGGCGTCCTGGCGGACGACATGCAGGCCCGGACCATCCAGGGGATCACCTACACCAACGCGGTCAACGTCCAGGCCACCGGCCGGCGCGTCACCACGCTGGGCGCCACGGTGACGGTGCCGGCGGCGACGGCCGGGCGCAGCACGTTCGCGGTGATCCTCGGCGGCATCCGGCTCGTCTACCAGCCGGCCGCGCACCGCGGCCTGCCGTTCCCGGACGGCAGCATGGACAACCTGGTCGCGGCCCTCGAGCTCTTCGACGACGGGAGCGGCCTGCGGCTGCGGCGGCGCTTCTTCCACTGCGACGACGGCGGCTGCGCCGCCTTCTCCGGGTCGGGCATCGCCGTGGTCGATCCGGCCGGCTTCGTCCCACAGGGCGTGAACGCGGTGGCCGACGGCGCCTACGACGTGCCCTACACCCTCCACCTCGCCCTCGACGAGGGCACCGGGGTGTTCACCTGGACGGTCCAGGGGGGCGCCTTCGCCACGCCGGTGTCGGGCACCGCCGACGTCTCCACCTGGGCGGCCGCCAGCGGCCTGGTGCTCGCCTCCACCACCACCGGCTTCAGCGGCGCCCAGCTCTACGCCCGCGCCTCCGACGACGACGGCGGCAGCAGCGGGCACGTCGCGCCGGCCTTCGACGACGTGGTGGTGGGCCTCGACGGGGCGGCCGCTGCGGCCTGGGACGCCTTCGGCGCGGGCTTCCTCGACCCGTCGCGCTGGGCCACGCCGGACACCGACGTCTGGCTCGAGGGCGGGCGCCTGCACCTCACCAACGCCGTCACCAGCGTCGCCGCCGGGGCCGGGGGGGCCAGCGGCGCGGTGAACCTCATGTACCCGGTCTCCTTCCGGGCCTGGCAGGCCGACGTGTCCATCGCCGCCGAGGTGCTCGGGCCGACCCCGGACGCCGCGAGCCGCGCCGGGATGCTCGGCGCCTTCTACAACGACGGCACGCCGGGCGCCGGGGCCACCGGCGACGTGCGGGCCAACATCACGCTGGCCACCGCCGACGCGGGCTGGGTCATCATCCGCTGCGGCAACCCGACCTGCGGCAACGCCACCGGGGTGGGCGGGCCGCTCGCGCCCGCCGCCGGGCACCCCCTCGGCGTGGGCACGGTGCACACCCTGGGCGTGCACTGGGATCCGCTGGCGGCGCGCTTCACCTTCCTCCTCGACGACGCGCCGCCGGTCACGGTGGATCCGGTCGTCCAGGGCCTGCCGGGGCCGGTGAGCCCCGTGCCGCGCTCCCCGCTGCACCTCCTGTCCGCCTCGACCACCTTCGGGGCGGCGGCGCCGGCGGGCAGCAGCGCGCGGGTGGAGGTGACGGTGGACAACGTGCGGGGGCAGGCGCCGTGAGGTGACCGGGGCCGCGCGGGCGGGGTGGGGTAGGATCGCGCCCGTGCGGCTCCTGCTGGTTGAAGACGACCGGATGATCGGCGGCTCGGTGGAGCAGGCGCTCCGCCGGCAGGGGCACGCGGTGGACTGGGTGCGCGACGGCGAGGCGGCCGAGCAGGCCCTGGCCGGCGAGCCCTACGACGTGGTGCTCCTCGACCTCGGCCTGCCTGGGAAGGGCGGGCTGGAGGTGCTGCGCGGGCTGCGCCGCCGGGGCGGCGCGGTGCCGGTGCTGGTGATCACGGCGCAGGACGGCGTGGCCGACCGGGTGGCCGGCCTCGACGCCGGCGCCGACGACTACCTGGTGAAGCCCTTCGACCTCGAGGAGCTGTCGGCGCGCCTCCGGGCCCTGCAGCGGCGGGGCGCCGGCCGG
>WBZM01000331.1_pt1 | contig 70961 bp, 74 predicted proteins | sample 5204271 | NCBI WGS metagenome assembly WBZM01 (sample SAMN12344346, study PRJNA552823) | activated sludge metagenome | biome: Activated sludge suspended growth; feature: Nitrification reactor; material: Wastewater; isolation source: activated sludge from nitrification reactor of wastewater... | reverse complement strand
GGGAGTGTCGCATCTCTGTAGAGAAAGCCGTATTCCATGGAGGGATTATATCAAACAAAAAGACTTCTTGCTGAGAAGTCTTTCATACTGCTTATGCTTGGAGGGCCAGGAGGGACTCGAACCCTCGACACCCTGCTTAAGAGGCAGGTGCTCTAACCAGCTGAGCTACTGGCCCATGTTTTAATGTAAGGTGCTTGCCCGTTTGTTTCCGGTAGCTCGGTCCGTTGAGGTTAGAGCACCTGGTGCTAGAACATTCTTCTCGGTGACATGCACCTCGGACAGGGCAGCTGAGCTACTGGTATTAAAACTGATGTATCTTAGCAAATTATCACTGTTTTTTCAATCTTTTCGCTTCCATATCTGAAAGGTGTAACGTACTTCATTTTCTCTCTGCAAGTCACTTTCCCAAGAAAGTTCAAAATCATCCCTGTATTCTGGAAAAAACTTCGTGCACTCAAAATCTTCTTTCAGTTGTGTTAGATACAGCTCGTTCGCATACTGGATAGTCTGAGCAAATAAGCCGGCACCACCAAAAAGCCACGGATTATCCGGAGGGTTTTTCATAAACTCTACCAAATCCGTCACTGCCTCAAACCCTTCGCGAAGAGGCTCCATGCCATCATAAAATACAAAACTACGCCTGCCAACTAGTGGTTTCGTCAGCTCAGTATACGTGCCATAACCCATGATTACAGCCCCACCTTGAGTCTTCTCACGCACATACGCTATATCACCTGGCAACTTCCATGGTATTCCATGCTCATTGGCAAGACCACGCTTTTTATCTATCGCTGCAATTGCTCTAATGTTCATTCTTCCATCATAAGATGTCGTACCGTTTCTGGCAAAAAAAACGACCCGACTATCAAAATAATATCCTCTTCCCGGCCCATGAGCTTGGCAAACGCAGTGCGTGGATTACTGCACACTTCTGCCCGATCATAACCCAAATCATTGCAATGTTTCTGAATAACTCGTGGATCTATAGCTGCGCGCACGTTATTTATTTTGCTGAAGTCGGTCGCTACCAATCTACTAACTATAGGTAGTAATATCGATAAGTTTTCGTCAATCTTTGATTGTTTGGACTGCACAAAGCTCACCATACATGCAACTTTCTTACCTGGAAAAGCGTTTTGCATACTCCGTGCTAGAGCTGAGAGTTTTTGTGGATTGTGAGCACCATCCAGAATGATTGTCTTTCCCCGATAATGTACACGCTCCATCCGAGCCGGCACAAACACTCGGGCTGTTGCTTTTTTAGATTTTCTTCCTAGCTTGGATAGGCTGTCGCGCTGTGCAATGTATTTATAAACTTCGTAAGCAAGACTCCAGTTTCGATACTGATATACGGGCAGTTCTGACCACAAATCCGTATTCTGCAAAGAATCAATAACATGTAGTTTTGCCTGTTTTTCTGCCGTCACCTCATCAACTACTTGCATAATCTCTGAGTTTTGCCTGTGCATGAAAATAACGTTTCGAGGCAAAATAATACCCGCTTTTTGTTTAGCAACATCCTCAATTCGTGGACCAAGCACCTCGGTATGATCCAAATCCATATCTGTCATTACACATATTTTGTTCGGCCTACTAATGATATTAGTACAATCCAGCAAACCACCCAAACCGACCTCAATAACCGCATAATCCACGTTCTGACGGGCAAATTCCCAGAACGCAAAAGCTATGAGCATCTCAAAATACGTTGGCACGATGTCAAGTACGCTAACTTCCGAGACAAAAATACTGAATTCGCTACAGAATATTTGCTCTGATAGGGGCTGAGTATTTATCTGTACTCTCTCGTTTATTTGATACACATGTGGCGAGACACTGAGACCCACCTTTGCTCCAGATGCCGTCAACATCGCACTCAAATAGTGACATGTAGAGGATTTGCCACTGGTACCGGCAACGTGCACGACTTGGTATGAATTTTGCGGGTTACCAAAGTACGCCATAAGCTGGCGCATGGTATCTAGTGAGTATGTCTTGTTGCGAGAAAGTGTTTTTTGCAACACTGTCGCAAGAAAAGAATTTACTTCAGTAAAGTTAGCGAGTTTTTGCATACAAAAGCATTGTAAGCAAAAGAACATAAAACCCCAACAAACAAAACACGTCCAAGCTACTGTATAGATTACACTAGTAAGTAAAGCCAAAATAAAAACCCTGCTAAAAGCAAGCCTTTTCTTGGTAGAGTTTTACTCCTACGCTAGAACCTATTTTAGCACGAAGTGCTGAAGCTCAGCCCCAACGCCTGCGGGCACAAGTGCCCGCTCACCCCACCAGAAAAGACCCTTTGCCTATTTTTGAGATTTCCCCCGCCGATTTTTTTAGTGGAAAAAGCTGTTTCTGTCGGTGCGCCTGCCGTAAACGGCAGAGGCGGCGTGGCTCAGGACGGCAATGCCGCCCACGTGGCGCAAGCGACACGTAGAACAACAGAGATAAAACAGATTAAGTTTGATACAATTAAGGTAATGGCACTGGTTATCAATCCCTATATTGAAATTAAAGACTCACCTATTCAAGGCAAGGGTTTGTTTACTAAAGTTCCTATTAAAAAAGGGACTGCTATCTGGGTTTCTAAGGGCGAAGAGCCATATGATGAGAAAATATATACTGACGAAGAATTTGAAACATTCCAAAAGTGGTGCATTGAAAATGGCAAAGAGTGGGACGCGGTAGCAAATGGGGACGGAACACATACTGCAGCAATTTCAGACAGAGAGAAGCATCCGGGAAACTACGGCAATCATAGTTGCGACCCAAATACGGATAAAAATCGTGTGGCGTTAAGAGATATTATGGCTGGCGAGGAACTGACGGCTGATTATGCCCAATTTTCAACAGAAGACTGGGAAATGAAGTGTAATTGTGGAGCGGAAAACTGCAAGGGTATTGTTAGAGGAATCTTATGATTATTCAGATAGACGGCATATCAGGAACTGGTAAAATACGATAGCGGAAGAACTTACTAAACGAGGTTACAGTGCTATAGACTCCGATGAAGCATTTGGATATTACGGCGACCCTGAAACAGGCGCACCAACCGATGAACAAACCCAGATGAACTGGATTTGGGACTTAGAGAAAGTTAGGGAATTAGCAGGGTCATCGGCAAATAGCACTGTATTTGTTTGTGGCGGTGCAATGAATCAGGACAAAGTCAGGAATTTGTTTGATAAGAGATTTACGCTAGTGGTTGATGACGACACTATGCGGCACCGACTTATGACCCGCACTAACAACGACTTCGGTAAGCATCCAGACGATCTTGCCCAACAGCTTGAGTGGAATAAGGGGGCGGTTGCCTACGCAAAAAGTATAGGTGCAATAGTTATTGATGCGACAAAGCCGCCTGAAAATGTAGTTGATGAAATCGTGAAGAAAGTTGGAGTATGAGCGAAACAACAATGACTAAACAAGAATTTGACAAAACTGGTGTTGAAATTGAGCGAGCCGTACCTGATGACGCGGAAACAATCTGCGATATACGCGACAGGGCGTGGTTTGAAGCCTACCCAAATGCAGAACTCGGCATAACCGTTGACGACATACGACTAAATGCACAGGGTAAAAATGGCGAATTTGTGCCACGCAGGGTTGCATACCTAAAAGACCAATTAGCACAAGATGACGGCTCTGGCCTGACTACATTTGTGGCAAAAGTGGGCGGTAAAGTTGTCGGCTACATTGACCCGCGCATTGACGAACAAGATCGCCGCCGTATTGGTGCGATTTATGTTGAACCAGAGGCACAAGGCAAAGGTGTTGGCGGTAAACTTATGCAAAAAGTCTTGGGCTTATACGGACGAGATGAGGACATATTTTTAGAGGTGGTCAGCTACAACCAAAATGCGATAGATTTTTACAAACGCTTTGGGCTTGAGCAGACGGACGCAGTTGTCCCCGAAGAAGAAGGCAGACCAGACTATATGAAATCGCTACCACAAATTGAAATGGTCTTGAGAGCGGAAAGAAAAAGATAAACCGCCGATGTCGCCAAAGCGACAGCGCACCCGACCAGAAAAATCTGACCTTTTCATTTAGAAAAATAAGGAATTGGCAGGGGAAATCTCAAAAATATGCAAAGGCTTTTTCTGGCGGAGCGCATTCCAGCTTGGCTGGAATAGGCGGCGGGGCTTGCCTCGTTCAACATTTTTCCTCAAAATAGCTTCTAGCGGAGTTGTAAAACTCTACCAAAAGACAATTTTTTTCAGAAATGGAGCGCAAATGCGCTCTTTTTTCTTTGGCTTGCACTCCGCGCAGCCAAAGAGAAAACCGCTCAAATGGGCGGTATTTCCGGAAAAAATCCTTTTTTGGTACCCGCGGACGGATTCGAACCGCCGACCCTCTGTTCCGAAGACAGATGCTCTAATCCGCTGAGCTACGCGGGCATAATGACAACAAGTAAATTATATCAAAAAATACCCCTGTTGAATACCAGCCAAGGCCATATTCTGCGATATGGTACAAAAAAAGCAGCAACTATTCACAAGTCGGCTTATTTTTCTGATGATTCATCAGAAGCAATTTCTGGCTTCGGGGATGGCAAAAGCTTCTGCTCGATAGGCTGCAAAGACTTTTGAAGAATCTCTAGTAAAGTTTGGGCATGGTCGCGACTCATCCCAACTCTAGAAACAGCCAAAGGCTGACCACCTATACCGTCTGCCTGCAAAAAGTTAAGAGTTACACCATATTTGTTGGTTGTTACATGCACCATATCCGTATATACAATCCTGGCATCCATAGGCATGACTACAACTGGCTGAATTTGCTCCTTGAGGTTATTTCCGTCATCACCAGTTTTACCATAGCCTGCCATTTCCCAAAGCTTGACTGCTTCATCTTCCTTGACAGAAAAATAGCTAATTAGAAGCATCAAGATGTCTTCGCTAGGACGCTTCATGCCTTGCTCTATATCTGACAAGAAGTCACTATCAATCTCTACGGCACCAGAAACTTCAGCTAAACTCTGTCTCCGCTTTTGACGCATAGCCTTTAACCACAATCCGAGTCTTTGGTATGGATATTCCTTGTTTTGCTTCTCACTCATTCGTTCATATATGGTACGCCGGAAAGCATTGGTTCGCAAGACCCAGGTAAGTCATATACAATATTCAGTACAATGCAGATCCAAGAAAATGTATCCCTGAAGCCCTACTCAACAATGCGACTGGGTGGAAATGCCAAATATTTGGCAGAGGTCCACAACAAAAACGAGCTCATTGAGTTATTGCAATGGTCCAACGGCATGCAACTCCCAACTGTCATGATTGGTGAAGGTAGCAACATAATCTGGACAGATAATGGCTATAGTGGCTTGGTAATAGTTAATAAAATATCTGGATTTGAGGTTGAGCGAATAGATACTAAGCAAGCAAAATTTACATTTGGCTCTGGCGAACCTTGGGACAAGACTGTCCAAAGGACTGTTGAGCTGGGCTACAGCGGACTTGAGCAGCTGTCATACATCCCTGGAACAGTTGGTGGCACACCAGTACAAAACGTTGGCGCATATGGTCAGGAGATTAGTAATGTTTTAGTGGAAGTTGAAGCCTACGATAGCCAAACAGATCAATTCGTAATTATTCCTAGTGAGCAATGTGGTTTTGGATATCGTACCAGTCGTTTCAAAACTAACGACAAAAGGCGATTTTTTATCACAGCGGTTTCGGTAAAGCTCACCAAACAACACCTCCAGCCACCTTTTTACACAACACTGCAACAATATTTCAATGACAGGAACATTCACGAATATTCACCAGCAATTGTTAGACAAGCCGTCATAGATATACGCACAAGCAAGTTACCAGATCCAAATGAAAAAGCAAACAATGGATCATTCTTCAGCAATCCGATAGTGAGCGATTCTGTTTTCGAAAAGCTAAATCAACAATTCCGGGATATTCCGCACTGGATCGTGTCAAAAAATAAATACAAGTTGTCAGCTGCGTGGCTCATAGAACAATCTGGATTTAGCAAAGGCTTCCAAGACATAGATACCGGCATGGGTTTATGGCCAAAACAAGCACTGGTGGTAGTGAACAATAGTGCCAAAAGTGCGAAAGATCTACAAAGCTTTAAAGACAAGATCATCAAAGCCGTAGAAACAAAATTCGACATCACATTAGAACAAGAACCGGAAACAATTACAAACCCTAGCGATAACTAATGACGCTAGGTATCGCTCGGTAGCGGGAATGCACTAGCAAAATCAGCAACCTCTACACGCAGTTTTTGCAACAAAGTCGCATCCTTGTGACCAATGATAGCCTGATGCATCCAACCGGCAATTTGCGACATATGTTCTTCTTTGAGGCCGCGAGTCGTAACTGCAGGTGTACCAAATCGGATACCACTCGGTCGGAATGGCGGTAGGGGGTCATCAGCAATAGCGTTTTTGTTTAGCGTTAGACCGATAGCGTCAAGAGCCTGTTCAGCTACGCTACCGTCAATCCCAAACGAAGTGTATATATCTGCCAGCAAAAGATGATTATCAGTACCACCAGTGATCAGACGAAAGCCTTTGTCCAACACTGCCGTGCTAAGCGCCCTGGCGTTTTTTACAATCTGCTGTGCATATTCCCTGAACTCCGGTTGCAACGCCTCGCCAAAAGCGACAGCCTTGGCTGCTACAACGTGCATATGTGGGCCGCCCTGTATACCCGGGAATACCGTGCGATCAATCAAAGTTGGAATATTTTCCAGCGTCTTTTCAGCTTTTTTTAGTGGATTGCTCACTTTTCCACGACTCAAAATCAACCCACCTCTTGGTCCACGTAATGTCTTGTGTGTCGTGGTGGTCACCACGTGAAAGCCATAGTCAAACGGATTCTTGGCCACTTTACCGGCAATAAGTCCTGCAATATGCGCCATATCTGCCATCAGCAAGGCGCCAACTTCGTTGCCTATTTCTGCGAATTTTGCATAATTCAGCTCTCTGGGATAAGCGCTAAACCCTGCAAGGATAATTTTTGGCCTGTGCTCAAGCGCAAGCTGACGTAGCTCATCGTAGTCAATCTCGCCAGTTTCAACATCCTTCATTTTGTACCGGATGAAGTTGTACTGCTTAGCAAGCACAGTCACCGGATGGCCATGAGTTAAGTGCCCGCCATGACTTAAATCCATAGCCAGAACTGTATCCCCTGGTTCCAGCCACGCATGATACACTGCTTCATTGGCCGGCGCACCAGAGTGAGCCTGGACATTGGCATGATCGCAACCAAACAGGTGCTTGGCTCGCTCAATTGCCAACGACTCAAGCTTGTCAGTGTTTTCCTGGCCACCATAATACCGCTTGCCAGGATAACCTTCTGAATATTTATTGGTAAATACGCTACCCAGAGCAGTTAACACATCCCTAGATACGTAATTTTCCGAAGGAATTAGCTCTAAACCCTCATGTTGACGATGTTCCTCTGCCTTGATTAGCTCTGCAATTATTTCATCTTTCATACACACCTCCATATTGAATACTTTTCTACGATTGTCTGATAGGCGTATTCAACTATTCCATAACATATATTGTAGCGTGTATGGCGGCGGCCATAAAATGTTTGTATGTCTATATCTTGAAAGGTATAATATTCTACACAATGAATACGACAAATGAAAAGATTGGTCAACTAATTTACCAGATACGGCAAGACAGGGGTCTAACCCAGGCAGAATTTGCTCGCAAACTAGGCACTAGCCAGTCTGCTGTAAATCGTATCGAGCATGGTCGACAGAACCTTAGCCTAGAAACCCTCGGACGCATCAGCGACGTGCTCAAAAAACCGCTTATTAGCATTACTGGCAGTGCCGTCAATCTACGTATCGAAGGCGGACACGAGCTTAAAGGCTCAATCAAAACTCGCGTATCGAAAAACGCAGCAGTCTGTTTGCTATTCGCTGCCCTGCTCAACAAAGGCACCACCAAACTCAAGCACATGCCTCGCATCGAAGAGGTTAATCGCATTATCGAAGTCCTTGTGAGTATTGGCGTCAGCGTAAAATGGCAAAGCAACAACGACTTAGAAATAAAACCTCCAGAAAAACTGCAGATGGACAAAATGGACAAACAAGCAGCTCGCAAAACACGCTCGGTACTGATGATGCTTGGTCCGCTTATGCATCTGTTTCCAGAGTTTAATATTCCCTACGCCGGTGGCTGCAAACTTGGCACACGAACTGTTCGCCCACACCTATTCGCACTTGAAGAATTTGGCGTGAATGTGGTTGCAAAAACCGGCCACTATAACGTCAAAGTTACCAAAAAATCACCCGACAAAATCATCCTGTACGAATCTGGCGACACCGTTACCGAAAATACCTTGATGGCGGCCGCACGACTTGATGGCGGCGTTACTATCAAAATGGCCAGCGCCAATTACATGGTACAAGACCTCTGTTTCTTTTTGTGCAAACTCGGTGTCAAGATTGATGGTATCGGCACAACTACCCTACGTGTCAAAGGCGTTGGCGAAATAAAGAAAAACATCACTTACTACCCTAGTGAAGATCCCGTAGAGGCTATGACATTCATAGCAGCGGCAGTAACCACCAACTCAAAGCTAACCATTACAAGAGCGCCGATTGAGTTTATCGAGCTAGAATTGGTCAAACTCAAGCACATGGGTCTGAACTTTGATGTCAGCGAACACTACAAGGCCGACAATGGCCAGACTAATCTTGCCGATGTTACCATCCACAAACACGATGGCAAGCTTGTCGCCCTAGAAGAGAAAATTTATGCTCGACCTTTCCCCGGACTGAACATCGACAATCTACCGTATTTTGTACCGATTGCCGCCATCGCAAAAGGACGAACACTAATTCATGACTGGGTATACGAAGAACGCGCGCTTTACTACACCGAAATGCGTAAACTAGGTGCCAACGTCACTCTTGCCGACCCTCACCGTGCGTACATAGATGGTCCATCAAAATTCAGCGCTGCCGACATCGTCTGCCCGCCAGCACTACGTCCAGCTGTCTTGCTACTAATTGGCATGCTGGCGGCCGATGGTATCTCTATATTACGCAATGTATACTCCATCAACCGAGGCTATGAAGACCTAGCCGAAAGACTCAATTCAGTTGGTGCGCGTATCACTGTCATCAACGAGCTATAGCTGCAAATACCTGATGTAGTCTACTTCCATACGCCAATTGTCTCCTGTCGATTGAGTTATCTGGCCACCACCAGACCCGCCCATTGCTAGGTTCAAGATAACATAGAACTGGTTATCCCGTGTAAAAGGCCAAGTTTCTGATGTACCCGACTTCTCGTAAGTGCTATAGGTTGTGTCATCCACGCCAATAACCAGTTTATCGGCGTGCCATTCTAACCAATAGGTATGAAATACATCTGAGCTATCCGGTAGATTATGTTGCTTCTCATAGCTTCGCCCAAAGGTATGAGCAGTGGCCTCTATGACTCCCGGAAAGGTGCCGTAAGCCTCCATAATATCAATCTCGCCATCTCGCATATAGAACCTTGGACTTTGCCAATCAGATTCGGTAGGCTGTAGCTTTGCAGTGTGTGGCTGGTTATCAGACAAAAGCCAAAATGCCGGCCACACACCCTTACCTTTTGGTAACTTGATACTTGCTTCCAGACGCGTTCCTTGCTCTACTCGAACTTTACCTTTAGTATCAACGCGGCCAGATGTTATGCCACTCGTGCTGTTATGCGCCTCAAGAATGAGCCGCCCGCCAGCAACACGAACATTGCTAGAGCCAGGCGAATATATCTGCTGTTCTTCGTTATAAATTGGCAAAGCTGAGTTAGCAACATTCCAGTACCGAGAGTCTAGAGCACTGCTATCTACAGCATTGAAGTCTTGCTGCCATATTAACTTTGGAGTCCTGGCAATACTCATGTCCGCGCTCTCTTTCTTTGCAATAGACGGTTTGCTTATCTTTTGTTCCAAGGGCTTAGATTTTTGCTTATCTGCTACTGAGAGCACCTGTTCAACAGAGGGTCCAGACTGTTCAGGTTCCATAGCGACAGGAGTCCTCCTAGTGATTGCTACCCCACCTATTATTCCTGATATTGCAATTACCGCCCCCACCGACAGCAATACCCTCTTGCTGTTCATATTTACATTATATCAGTGACACTGAATACAAGTAATGGTTATTAAAGAATATTCTTGCTTATTTTGTTGTTTTGTGTTATTATTATCAGGTTAAACAAAGGTGGATAGCATGGAGAGTTGGTACTGCGACACTGTGGCTGACCGTAGCTCAACCAAGCTAGTAATTGCTCGGCCGATACAGATGACAAGACGTAAATCAACCTACCAAGGTAGACAGACACCATCTGTAGCCTCCAGAACCTCTGAGGCTACACTGTCTAAGCATGTTGTTTCGCGACCAATAGCACCACCCATATCAAGACAACGGTTTGATCGTCGTACACAGAAAAAACTTGCCCTGCTATTGCCTGGTCACAACGAAGAATTGATTATCGCTACCACCATTAGATCAGCAATTGCTGCAGGTCAGAACAAACGCGACATCTACGTTGTAGACGACTGCTCTAGCGACAAAACCCGTCAAGAAGCCATAGCCTTGCTCGGAAAAGACCACGTACTTACCGTAAGACGAAGTGGTAAAGCCCTTGCGGTCAAAAAAGCTATAAAACGTTTCAAGCTAGACACCAGATACCAATGGCTACACGTAGCCGACGCTGATAGCGTTTTTGGCAAAGATTACTTTAGAATTTATCGCAAAAAACTAGATCCAAAGAAATATGCCGTCGCTGTTGGCTTCGTGCAAAGTCTTCGTGGAAACTGGATCAGCACCTACCGCGCGGCGTCATATTCCTACAGTCAGCACGTTAATCGACGTATTCAGGCAAAACTGGGCATGATTTCTGTCTTCCCAGGTCCGATCACCTGCTTCCGTACCGACATCCTCAAACACCTGGACTTCGAAGCAAATACACTAACAGAGGATTTCGACATTACCCTACAGGTTCACAGATACAAATTGGGTAAAATACTGTTTATTCCAAAGGCGGTCAACTACACCCAAGACCCGCAGAGTTTCCGAGATTTTTGTAAACAAAACCTTCGCTGGCAACGCGGCTTTTTTCAGGGCGTAAAGAAATACAAAATCGGCCTACGACCTCAAGCCATCGACTTGAGTATTGGTTGGCAAGTTTGGCAAGCCGTGTTCTACCTGTTGCAGATGTTTGTATTGCTACCATATATGATTCACGTCACTGGCAACTGGGGTCTGATACCTTTTGTGTTGGCGGCGGATTTTGTGGTTACTGGTATCATCACCCTTGCTTCATCCGCTGTAATAAAGCGCTGGAATCTATTGGGATGCCTGCCGTACTTCTACGCTCTACGTTGGGTCGAGATTGGCATATTTGTCACCGCCTTTGTAGAAATATACATTCTTGGCAAATTTCAGACAGAGATACGTGGCTGGGGTACTGAAGGGCGCAGATACAAACTAGACGCCAACGCCCTCAAAGATGCTGCCAGAGTATAATTACAACTAGCTATCTGCCCTACCGCCCACAGACCGTACTAATAGAAACATTCTTAGCACATACCGGTAGGTACAAAATAAACACTATTTAACATTCACCAAATCAAAGCTAAACAATTGTCTATTTTGCATAAATGCACCTGTACAAGTCTGGATCGTTAGCATTGGCTTGCCTTCATAGCCAAGAATGGATGTGTCTGTTGGCGCAACTGTCTTACTGCCTACATACTTGTAGGTAAAGGCGTGGCCATTGCTAGTCATCACCTGTACGGTTGCGCCTGGTTGAATAGTATGAAGCGTTGCAAATACCTCAGGCCTGTAGTGGCCATAGATCAACGTATTGCCTTGTTTATCGTTCGGCTGAACCGTCATGAGTGCATAGTGTGCTTGATTGAGAGATAGCGACCATTGTCCTGTTTTGGCGTCGTAAACACCATCCGCCACCGGTAAATCCTTGTTAAGGCTAGGGATAATCAATCGACTGGGCTTGCCAGTAATCGTTTTGGGCGCCTCTACTACGGTAGGGCGCGTAACGGTAGTCATATGCATATTGGAAGCCGCTGCCTCTGTAATCTGGCGATTTAAGTGCCAAAAATACACGCTAGGCACAAGACCTACCAAACCCATTACAGAGGTAGTTGCTCCAATAATCATTATTTTCTTCGAAGTCTTCATCATATTTGCTCCCGTGGAATAAAATAGCGGCACGATACGAGTATCTAGCCGCTATTTTATATAGGTACCTATAGTGTAATGCTGGATTAGCTTCTTGCAGCTACCAACTTAGAAACAACCATAGTCACCAAACCGCCAACAAACAGTACAGCAGCTGCGATAAACAGCGGACGGTTACTGCCGGTGGCAGGTAGTACAGCAGCGGCACCAACGGTGACGTTGCGTCCCAATACGTTTCCGTACATAGGAACTCCTTTTGTTAAGAACAAAAGAATCTACCCGTAGTGGCGCATTCGCGCGTACTGGTAGACCCTCTAGACACATATTATACATCTTTCTGACAATTTGTAAATAGTATTATATAAAATTCCTTATGCTTATTAGTTGCATCAAATGATATTGACTTTTTGTATAGTTGGTGATAAAATAAATACAATTCAAGTTGCAGGAGTTTACATGAAGAAATTATTCAACATATTAATAGCTCTGGTCGTCGTAAGCGCCCTGGTCTTTTCGGCTGTTCCTTCAGTACTAGCCAGCACGAACCTAGTATCTAATCCATCAGTAGAATCGGCTGACAATACCGGCAATTCACCAAACGACTGGGTTGCTAACGACTGGGGAATTCTGGATGCAAACTTTACCTACGTAAACTCTGGACAAGACGGCAACAAGAGCGTACGAGTGGATGTTAGCAATTATCAAAGTGGTGATGCTAAGTGGTATTTCAAACCAGTCACAGCACAACCAAACACAACTTACACTTATCGCACCTATTTCAAGGCTAGCGTAACTACTGACATCGTAATGCAAGTCGAGCACACAAACGGCACCACTACTTATCAATGGCTCAAAACTGCGAATGCCAACCTTGGCGACTGGCAGGCTGTATCTGCAGACTACACAACTCCGGCAGACGTCAGTAAAGTTTCGGTATTCCACGTAGTCAACAGCAATGGCTGGCTACAGACAGATAACACTTCGTTTAGTGTGAAAGAAACAATGCCAACTCCTACAACCGGCAACCTCTTGCCGAACGCTTCTCTAGAAACTGCCGATGACAACATCGCCAACAAGCCGGCCTGGTGGAGCTCCGGAGCTTGGGGTACAAATACCGCTAACTTTACCTATGAACAAACCGGTCAGCAAGGCTCACGCAGTGTTCGAACAGAGATAACCGCCTTTACAAACGGTGATGCCAAGTGGTTCGTTGATCCAGTTACCATCAAACCAAATCAGCAATACGACTACAAACACTATTACAAGTCAAATGTCGACACACAAGTGATAGCAGCCTATATAGATGCAAACGGAAATTACACCTACGAATGGCTCCGAAGCGTTCCAAGCAGCGCCAACTGGTCAGAGATGACAGTACGATTTAAGACTCCTGCGAACAGCCAAAAGGTTACTCTATATAACGTAGTAGACAAGGTTGGCTGGCTACAAATTGACAACACTTCTTTGACCGAATTTGTCGTCGACCCAAATGCTCAACCAATACCTAACGGGTCCCTAGAGACAGTATCTAGCGTCAACACCAAACTACCCGCCAACTGGTCACACAGTAAATGGGGGACCAATACTGCAAAGTTTGCCTACGTACAAAACGGTCACACTGGTTCTCGAAGCGTGAAAGTTACCATTTCTAACTACACAGATGGTGACGCCAAGTGGTTGTTTGACCCAATCACCACACTGACTCCTGGCAAACAATACCGCTTCACAGCTTGGTACAAAAGCAATGTAGCGCCCAAGGCAGTAGCGATGTTCAACAAGGCCGACGGCACAACTCAGTACTTTGGTCTGCCCGATCCTTTCGCAACTGGCAACGCCAAGACAACCTGGCAGCAATATTCCGACACATTCACTGTACCAACCGATGCAGTCAGCACATCAGTATTCTTATTCATCAACAAAAATGGTTGGCTGCAAACTGACGATTACAGCATCAGCAACTATCAGCCAACTGGCTTTAGTCGTCCACTAGTAACTATGACATTCGACGACGGTCACGAAGACAACGTCACAACAGCCCTTCCTTTGCTTAACCAATACGGCTTCAAGACAACTCAGTGCTACGCCACCGAGTTCATCGAAGGCGTACCAGGTGCTGCAGACAATGTATTGGCATTCTTCAATAGCGGTCATGAAGTCTGCTCACACACAGTGACACACCCTTTCATGACTTTGCTTAATCAGACCCAGCTCGACTATGAACTTAGCCACTCGCAGCAAGTACTGCAGAACATCATTGGCCAGCCAGTACGTAACTTTGCATCACCTTATGGTGATTACAATCAGAATGTAAACAACACAATCGACAACTATTACCAAGCGCACCGTACAGTCGACGAAGGCTACAACTCGAAAGATAACTTCAATGTATATAGATTACGTGTGCAAAATGTACAAAACACTACTACCCTTGCCGAATACCAGAGCTGGTTAGACAAAGCCAAAGAGACAAACACCTGGTTGATACTGGTGTACCATCGCGTTGCAGCTGATGCTGGTCAGTTCGACACCTATCCTGCAGATTTTGCAGCACAGCTTCAGGCCGTACATAACAGTGGTATTACGGTCAAGACTTACCAAGATGCACTGACTGAGACGCGCGCACAGCTCTAGATTACAACAACCTTCTATACATGGATGGTTGGCACACTCGCCGAACGCGACCAAACGACCAGCGCAATTGCTGCAACCAACAAAATAACCAATATTACTGTTCTATGCCATTCCCTCATAGGTTTCCCTTCATTGGCTCCGCCTGAATGACCAACCTGTTGGCGGCCGTCACAAGTGGCGTACATGTATAGATTGTCAGTAAAGGATCTTTGGTTTGGTTCTGTACATCCCCCCTTGTGGGTGGCACCACTAGGATGTTCTTTACTTCGTATTCATACTTCTTCTTTTCCCAATAGACAATGATCTTATCACCCTTCTTTACTTTGTCCATATGGTACAGAACAGCAGGGCCACCATAAGTAAACCTGTGTCCGCTCAGAACCATGTTACCCCCCGTGGTAGGCGAACCAGTACCAGGCATGTGCCAAATACCTTTGTTCAGTGCCTCTTCACCTCCCTCGTGCAAAACTTGCTGAAGCTTCATGCCTGGTATTACAAGCGTATTTTCCGCAGGTATTTTTTCTGGCTCTTCGCCTTTTTCAAGCTTTGCTACGAGATCAGGGGTGTCCTGAATCTGATATGCAACCTTCGGCCACAATGGCGCCAAGATAACGTACAAACATAGCCCAATAACAACGAGACTGAGCAAGTTATTAAATATTCTTAGTTTAGAGGTCCTACCATTTCTCATTCACATATAAGTATACTAAAAAACCAGCATAAGCATAGTAAGTCACAATCGCACTAATATTTGTGTGTTTTGCATGAAACAACAGATATTATCTGCTATAATGTTGCGGTATTTGCGAGTGTAGTACAACGGCTAGTATGCCAGCCTTCCAAGCTGGAAATGCGGGTTCGATTCCCGCCACTCGCACCAAAATGGAAACCTAGCATAATGCTAATTATTCTGCCCCGGTAGCTCAGCTGGATAGAGCAAGTGGGTTCTAACCATTAGGTCGGGGGTTCGAATCCCTCCCGGGGTACCATCAAGCGATTTTTCGAGGAAATTCCGCCCGCATGGGCGGTTTTTTCTAGGGTTTTGCGGAGCAAAACCCATATGTTCTTGGGGGATAAACATTCTAGGCAGCTGTAGGCTGCGCCTTTTTATTTTTGATAAACAGACTCAATCCTTCAATTTATTGTATCGTAACTGGACATACACATGGGCGCTTTGGCGCTTTCGCGGCGAACTTCAGAAAATGTTCAGGGTGTTCAGGTCTGTGGAGTGCTTCGGTCATTGTCCACAAATATAGCAAACCACTATGCATGAACGTCTAGAGCCAGTAATCCGGCCATCTCTCGTTCAACATTCTAATCTAGGATTTTCGCCTTCCGTGTCAACAAAACATGTATTGATATTTAGGGATAGTTCGCCTATTTCGCCCAGGTCTATGCGTGATACCGCCATGGGCTTTTTTGTATCTGCATCTAGGTAGATTATCGCAGCTGTTCGGTGTGCTGGCTTGTCCGTTGCGTACGCTCGCAAAAAAGCCGCTCCTGTGGTACCTGGATTTACGTAAAGCGTACCATCCTCAATGTCTGCTTTTGGAACGTGCGTATCTCCAGCAATCGCCAGACCGACCTGTCCAAAATATTGCTCAACAGTCTTTGGGCGGTGCGTCAACAGAATATCAGTTTCCGGTGGTATTTCTTGTAAGGCCTGAGCACTATGAGCAGTATCCGCGCTTTCTGAGGATGGCGTATAGCTCTGGTCCCCGATACCATAAACCATAACCCCCGATTTCTCTACGAAACTTTGATCAATAACAGAAACATTATCTAGCCCATGTAGGTAATCGACTGTATCGTCTGAATCATGGTTACCCTGAACGATCACAATCGGCACCCCAACCTTATCTATGCCCTGAAAACACAATTGATTTTCCGCGACAGTACCATGATCTGTCATATCTCCAGCGTCTAGCATAAATTTTATCTTGGGGTCAGCCTTGACTATTTCCGCCAAGAAATCATAGGCACCCGGCAAGCAATGTATGTCACTGGTCACTAAAACACCTATAGCATCACCTGGAATTGCCTCGCTCGCTAGTGCACTCTGGCGCAAGCTACCCAGATAATCAAGGATTTTGCCTAGCTCTTTAATATTGCCTGGATAAGCAGCCAGTATATCGCTTGTTTCACCAACGTATTCAGGCGCAAAACTTGCGAGACCATGATAGGTTGCATCATCCAGCGCATTGTCATCATAAGTCAAAGCCGGCAAAGCACCCATCACCATAGCCGTTGCCACCGTTCCAGCAGCACCAGTTTTTAACACATGGCGTAAGTGACGTCTTTCGCCCGAAAATAACCCGTAGCTTGCCATAGCAACGCCGACCCCTGCCAATGAATATAGAGTTCCTTTCAACCCCAAATCTCTGACCGCCTTGCTAATTGAAGTCTGAAGGCCCTCCGAAGAATCTAGCGACTGAAGATCTTGCACTATTTCTTGCGGATTGTCTGAATTTGCCACATCAGTCATACTTACACGCACCGATGGTCCGGCATGTGTTGGGATTTCTATGGAACCCAGCAAGGATAGATCAAGGATAGTGCCACCTATAAGCGCAGGAGGCTTATCGAAGCTGACCTCTCCCTTTATAGGACCAGCAGAGAAGTCCTCTGGGGGAGTAAACATAAACCCGGCAGTTGCCCCACAAACACCTAACAATATTCTCCCGGCGAACTTTCGAAACCGTGCAGGATGATGACCTGTTTGTTCCGAGCCTAACTCTGGCGGCAATTCTCTTGGTCCAGACATTATTCCTGGCATATCCAACAACTCACTCATGACACCTAGCATACGTCCCAGTACGATAAATATAAAGGGTAGCATTGACAACACGAGCTTTTACTCCACAACGAGCTCATTAGATTGAAAAATAGATCAAAAACAAGTATAATCTCCGCTGTTATGGTGCCTGTAGCTTAGTTGGTTAAAGCGTCGGGTTGTGGTTCCGAAGATCGAGGGTTCGAGTCCCTTCAGGCACCCCAGGGTTTCAACAGATTAAACCAAAATCAAGAGGTCTTTCATGACCTCTTTTGTTATCATTAGGGCATGAAACAACTGAGCAAAGAAGAATGGGAAGCATCCATAGCCTGGTCACGTGTTGTTGCAGGTTGCGTTGTTCGTGACGACGAAGGAAGGTATCTACTGGTTCAAGAGAGGCAACCTAAAGTATACGGGCTCTGGAATATTCCCGCTGGACACGTCGACAAAGGTGAATCCATAAAAGACGCAGCTATACGAGAAGTCAAAGAAGAGACCGGTTACGACGTTGAACTAGGAGATAAAATAGACGTATATCACGACGAGGTAGAAGAACCGGTGCGACATGCGTTTTTGGCAAAAGTTATTGGTGGCACCATGCTAGCTCAACCCGACGAAATACTAGACGTAAACTGGTTCAATTACAACGAAATTGATCATATGAGACAAGAAGGCAAGCTCCGTGTGCTTTGGATATTTGATGCAATTAGTCGAGTTGAATCGACCCATAAACAAACATAATCATGCAATCATTGACATTTGTTACGGGCAACCAGTCAAAGGCAGAATACTTGTCGAAGTACCTCGATTTTCCTATCGTGCATCAAAAGATTGATTTAGATGAAATACAGTCCTTAGATCTCCGTGAAGTTGTCGAGCACAAAGTCCGGCAAGCCTATGACGTCATAAAATCTCCAGTGATTGTCGAAGACGTTTCGCTTGAATTCGCAGCTTTGGGTCGCTTACCAGGAACTTTTATAAAATTCTTTGTCGAAGAAATTCCGTTCCAAGAAATCTGCGATCTACTGAATGGCAAATCACGACATGCCGTCGCTAAATGCATTTTCGGTTACTGCGACGACAAAGAACCAGTGCTTTTTGAAGGCCACCTTGATGGACGGATAGCCCAAAAGCCGGCAGGCAACAATGGATACGGCTGGGACCAGATTTTCATACCCGAAGGCTACTATATTACGCGTGCCCAAATGAACAGCGAAGAATACAAAAAATCATACTTACAGGTAAAACCTTTTGAAAAGCTCAAGAGATTTTTGGAAACGAACACTTCTACTTGATGGTTAGTACTACCTTGCCTGACACCGTACCACTTTCCCGTACCCGAAATGCCTCCTGAGCCTGTTCTAGTGGTAATTCTTTACCAATACGTACAGTAATCACACCAGAGTTGACAAGTTTTGCAAGCTGATCAAGCATATGAGTCGTTACTACCGTAGACTGCCTTAGCGCAACTATGCCGTGCTCTAGGTACTCTGCCTCGTCTGGACTTTCGACCATGGATACTGCAACTCCGTCCTGTCGAAGTATTGCATACGCTCGACTGAAGTCATCTCCGCCAACTGTATCAAAAAACGCATCATAGTTATGCAACATTTCAGTAAAGTCATACTGCTTATAGTCAATAACCTCGTCAGCGCCGAGCTTAGCAACATAGTCAATATCATCACCAGATGCTGTGGCAGCAACATGAACACCAATATGTTTGGCTAACTGAACAGCTATAGCACCTATACCGCCAGCCCCGCCTTTGATGCAAATCTTCTGACCTCGCTTTAGGTTGAAGTGCTTTGTCATTGCCTGTAGTGCACTGACGCCTACCAGTGGTAGCGCGGCCGCTTGATTAAAGCCGATATTGTTAGGTATCTTTGCAACCTGTGCGGCAGCCGTAGATGCAAATTCGGCAAAGGCTCCACTGTTACCCGCCACAACACTAGCCTGGCCATATACCTTATCACCCACAGAAATCCCAGAAACCGCTGGACCTACATCAACAACAATTCCCGCTATATCACCCCCTAGTGTTATTGGCAATTTCAAAGGGAGAGTTTCCCTTAAGACTCCTTCACGAATCATTGTGTCAAAGGGGTTAAGACTTGCGGCATGCACCTCGACAAAGACCTGACCCTCGTGAATAGCAGGCCAACCAATGTCTAAAAGCTGTAGCGCTGATAACCCTCCATACTCAAGTAGCCGTACCGCTTTCACGCTTAGTTCCTAACTCAGTTAAGTAATAATTCGTTCAAGTACATCACCCAAAATATACGCTGCCGATGCGGCAATTGCACCAAGTATCAATGTCTCGGCAACCGCACGATAAACATTAGATTGCGCCACGCGGCTCTTTAGCAAGCCAATGCCAATAAACGCTAGAGCAGTAAGTATCATTGCAATAGGGAAAAGATTGTCTAAGCCTAAGCCAAAGACAATATCAACGGTATATGATAGCAAAGGCACGAAGCCAATTAGGATGAATGATGCGTAGGTAGTAATGCCGTTTATTACTGGCGACGGCTCATCCTCAATAGACTCACCCTTCTTAACCATCAGTTCCTGTTCGGACTTGGTAGACAAGTATGACCCGACACCCATAGAGAAGCCGTCGGCAATCAAGTTTGCAAACCCCAATACTAGCAAGACCTTGACATCAAATCGTGCCCCAGTTGCACCGGCAACAACCGCAAAAGTCGTCACCGCGCCGTCAATACCACCATACACAAACTCACTTAAATAGTCTTCCAGATGCTGTTTTATTCGATTGGTTATATTCATACGTTTATTATACGTTACTCCTACGCTATCCTATAGCTCTAAGAGAGTTAAGAATCGTAACCACAACAGCGGGAACTAAAATATTGTCAACACCGTAGACTCCCATGTTCTCGATAACAGTGGTGCATAATGGTAGTAGTAGCAAGACGATCAACACATTGGAACCGTAAGCAGCAGGGTCCATAAGCATAGTGGCCATGATAATTCCTAACGAAGTTGCCAAGAAAACCATCGTTCCAACTACTGTCTTCGATTGCCCAAAAACCTTGTAGCCATACTTATTTACATACCGCACACCAACCAGAGCTGCTAGTCCGTCAGCAAGACTAAGGTGTAGAACTGCGGCTAGATACACCCAGCCAGAATGTGCAAACGTAGCCGCCACCAATACACCCAATGGGAAAAGTAACTCTCCGTAAGTTACCCGTTTCACCGCGTGTATCGACCTAAAAATATGCCATTTTTTTGAAACATAAACTGCGCCGAGTAATAAAATACTCAAAATCTGTATCCAGGCAAAGCTCATTAGAAGTGGCCAGAATGCTATGTAGACACCTGTAAGTATATGTACTAGCTTGCGAGGAATCTCAGAATTCTTAAATAAACGCAGATACCATAATAGCTCCGATGATAAAAGTATAAACGCAATTCCACCAACTCCTGCTATTGGGCCCGTCAGTGCGTGAGCAATGTCAGAAATCTGCATACCTATCAATCACCTACTCTGTCGCAGGAACAAAATCAGATATCACGCCACTAAATCTGGCAACTGGCCTTGGCGCTCGATCAATATGACGGACGGTATTCTGTCGTTGCGTCTGGACTACCGGTCTTGGGACGGTAGCAATTGAGGGCCTAGGAGTACGCACAGCAATCATGTCGTTTACCAAACGCCTCGGCTGCCGTAAAGCAATATTTGTCTCAACTGGTACCTGACTGCTACTTTGAACTTTGGTCGTAGCTGAATGTGCCGTTTGTGCCACGGTGCTCCTTACTGTAACACTTGGTACTTCGTGTAAAAGCTCGTCTACGCCGGACATAACGGCCTCGGTAATACTTGGTTTGTGCTTCCTACCCTTGCGTGCAGCCACGTTACGAATTGCTATAACCAAGACCGATATAAAATACAGTGCGATTATCGGCCCGGCCATAAGTGCTTGGTTCATTGGGTCAGGAGTTGGTGTAATAATTGCGGAAACAATAAAACTTGCCAAGATAACATAACGTGTCCCACCGAGTAGCTGAGAAGGCTTGAGTGGTTTAATCTTGTTGATAAAGATGATAATCAACGGCAACTGAAAGAGGGCAGCAAATCCAGCAATGTAAGCAAGCACAAAATTGAAGTATTCCTCGGCAGTTATCATTGCCTGGATGTCGCCAGCAGAGTTGCCAAAATTAACCAAAAAGTGTAACGCTGCAGGCAGACTAATAAAGTAGGCGAAAGATATCCCTGTAACTGCCAGTAACACCGACACCACTACATACCATAGCAGTAGCCTGCGTGTCTTTGTGGGTATCAGTGGCTCAAAAAAGCTAAACGCCTGATACGTTACAACAGGAAGAGAAACAATGAAACCAAAGACACAACAAACTTTTATTATGAAACTAAACGCACCTGTTGGAGTCGTATAGTACAACCTCTCACCAAGAGGTTGCTGCAAAAGCCACACAATATGATCATTCAACAAATAGCCGACTGCCGCGCCAATAGCAACAAACAGCAACGACCACATCAATCGCTTTCGCAATTCACGTATATGCTCAGCAAACGTGAGATTCTGCGCAACGGCTGACATACGCCCCTTACCCTCTTAGTTTTTGTATGTAGTTATTATTGTTCTTTTGCTTCAGTCTTCTTGGCCGTGTCTACCTTGCTAGTTCGAACACCGTCGAACCCTTTTTGTAGCTCACCAGCAGATTCGCCAATACTCTTTGCAAGCTTTGGCAACTTAGTACTTCCAAACAGAAGCAATAATATTACTAAGATGATAATTAGTTCCGGTAATCCTAACCCAAACATTTCGACTCCTTTTTTACCTATTTTATAGTATAGCATAAGCAAATATTGCACATGCTATCTATGTAGTAATTATTCACACAACTTAAGCGAAAAGAATAATAGCCCATCTAAGGATGAGCTATTATTTGTGGTCGGGGTGAAAGGACTCAAACCTTCGACCTCTCGGTCCCAAACCGAGCGCGCTATCAACTGCGCCACACCCCGGTATGATATACACGGATGTCTAACGCAGGCAATTATACCTAATAACAGATATAAAATCTAGTCGATGATTTGTTGAATATGCTCTATGGATTGTGCCAAACCATTTTGTCCAACCATAATAAGCACCGCGTTAAACTGATATGGCTTGGATATTTCTAATTGATTGCGATTCACCTGACCATTGCGCCACCGAGAAATAATAATTTCTGTCTTTACCCCTAGACTAGAGTGCAAACTACCGCACATCCCGACATCGGTAATGTGCGCCGTTCCCTTGGGCAAAACCATTGCGTCAGCCGTCGGCACATGCCAGTGGTCACCAACTACCGCTGTTACACGACCGTCCAGATAATATCCGACCACCCGCTTTTCACTACTGAAGTCACCATGGAAGTTCACTATAGTTGCGCTACGGGCAATGTTTCGATTATCTTCTAAGATCTGGTCTATCGTCGCGAGGGAATTCTTCGACTCTACCGACCTGCCAACGGTTTGTCCGAGTAACGAAATAATAAGTACACGCCCTGAGGATGTTGCTATATATTTCCAGCCATCACCGGGACAATTGGTCATATTAGCAGGACCAATTACTGGTTGCGACTCATCCTCTAGACTAGACCTCAGTTCATCCAATTCTGGCGTATGATTACCACCAGTAAAAAAGTCCACTCCAATGTCTTGAAGTTTTTTCATATCGTCCAAAGACATACCTTTGCCTTCCGTAACGTTTTCGGCCTGAGCAATCACAAGGTCGATGTTACGTGCATGCCTAAGCTTCGGCAAGATAGCCTGCACAGTATCGATACCCGGCTGACCCATGATGTCGCCTATGTACAAAATATTCATGGCTTTTGTCGGTCCTTCAAGTATTGTGGCAAGGGAACGTTAAAACGAACTTCGGATAGATCTCCAATAGATTCATCTGCTGTCATGCCTAAATATTGACTGCGGTAAACCGTGTCTACACTTCCGTATTTGGCCTTATTCCAATCAAACCCCAGCTTCTCGGCAACACCGGCAATAGTTTCCTCGTTCGGTCCTTCAATCTCTATATAGGTATGGGCCCACGGCCATTCATCTAGCACCACCTCCACATCGTTAAGCTTCCATGTCTCTCTTTTGGACTCCTGAAAGCTAAAATCAACTAAACCTATGGCTTTGAATAGCCTTAACGTACCTTCGAACGAACCTACTGTCGTCTCTATCTCATAGGCATACTTTGTTTCTCTGGACTTTTCTTTATAAGTCAAGGTTACCTTGTCGCCCTCGTCACGAATTCTGAGCCTCCGAGATTGATTATTTTTAGAAAACCGTTTGTCTGGAAAATCCAACATTACGCGCCGCATCAGCCGCATTGGATGTTCACAAACAGCACCCAACTCCAGCAACTTTTGCCTAAGTTTGTCGTGGTCGACATATAGGAACTTAACCTCGATCTCATGTTGCATGCTCACACCTCAAACGATTGCCCATCAACCGGCTTGATAAATACTATGTTATGTTCGGCAAAGAATGCCTCTAGCCTGTCGTAAGCACCTCTCCTAGCCACATCATTCCAGTGCCAATCATGCACCGGGATTATCTTTTTGGGTATTAGCTTTAGAGCCATACCTGCTGCCTCCGTCATAGCACCCCAGGGCGCAGTTACTGGCAACGCCAATATTTCTCTTGACTCTTCTAGGTCGTGTCTATCGCCAGCGATAGTCAGCGCATCAGCAATATGTACAGCAATATTTTCTGGCGAATCCCCTAGCGGTGTAAGCTGAGCATGGCGCTGTCTGGAAAAAATCTCTACCTCCTCAACTGACTCAGAGCATGCTTGTAGCACTCTCGAGGATTGTAGTCGAGCAACAACTTCTGGAGTTGATACAAATTGTACATTTGGAAACTTTTGCAAGATTGCTTGAACAAATGGTTCGTAAAAATGATCAAAATGCTCGTGCGTAATGACAACTGCATCGAGTTTTTCTAGCTTGTTTATGTCGAAGACCCCCGACTCCCAACTGAACTGACCAGGGTCAACCAAAATATTCTGTGACTCGGTTTCTACCATTAAACAAGAATGGACATATTTGGTAATTTTCATGGACTTTGCCTCGCTCTTTATTTGGCAAATTCTATTGCGCGCGTTTCTCGGATGACATTCACCTTGATTGTACCCGGGTACTGCATGGTGGATTCGATCTTGGTGGCAATATCTCGAGCCAGCTTAATCGCTGTCAGATCGTCAACCTGACCTGGCTTCACGAATACTCGCACTTCACGTCCGGCACTAATTGCATAGGACTTCTCAATGCCAGGAAAGCCATTGGCAACATTCTCTAGATCCTTCATACGCTCTGCAAAGTTCTCTGCACTAATATTACGAGCGCCTGGACGAGCAGCACTAATTGCATCCACCACACGGACAACCAGGGCCTCCGTACTAGTCGCCTCAACGTCATCGTGATGCTGTTCAGCGGCTAGAGCAACTTCCTCTGGTGCACCATATTTACGAAGCATCTCTCCACTTATATGATGATGCTTGCCTTCCATTTTGTGAGTCAAAGCCTTACCCAGATCGTGAACCAACGCAGCGTATTTAACAGTCTTGACGTTTGCACCAACTTCTTCGGCAATAATACCGGCTATATGAGCCATTTCTGTAGAGTGCTTCAGAACATTTTGTCCATAACTAGTACGGAATTTTAGCTCGCCAAGTAGCTGCAGAACTTCCCTTGGAATACCAATCACACCAACCTCGCGAGCAGCATCTTCACCAGCACGCATAACGTCTTTGGCAACATTCTTTTGGGCTTTTTCGACAACTTCTTCAATACGACCAGGATGAATGCGCCCGTCTTTCATGAGCATTTCCAAAGCCTGGCGCGCAACCTCGCGACGCACAGGATCAAAGCTACTCAAAATAATCATACCTGGTGTATCATCCACCATAATATCAACGCCTGTTGCGCGCTGCAGAGCTTGGATATTCCGACCTTCTTTACCGATGATACGTCCCTTCATCTCCTCGTCCTCGAGCTTAACAGCCGTTACAGTTCGCTCGGCAGTTACCTCGGATGCCATCCTCTCCATTGCCTCAACAATAATTGCACCAGCTTTTTCTTCTGCCAAATCGCGTGCTTCGTTCTGAAGCTTGGTTACTAAGCCGGTAAGATCGTTGCGGATGTCACGCTCGGTCATTTGCATTAGCTTGTCAGCAGCGTCGGCCTTGGTAAGCTTAGCGACTTTCTCTAGCTTTTCTTGCTGCTTGGTACGGATCTCGCGTATTTCGTTTTTTAGATCTTCAACCTCTGCTTCATTTTTGCGCAAAGCTTCGGTGCGCTTGTCGATGCTATCAAGCTTCTTGTCCAAGGCCTCCTCACGGTCCAAGAGGCGTTGTTCGATTTCCTTCAGCTCTTTGCGACGCGTGTTCTCGTCTTTCCTCGCCTGGTCAGCAAGCTTACCGGCCTCCTCTCTTGCCTCACTCAAGGCCTTTTCAGCTTCTTTTTTAGCCTTTTTTAACTCTTTTTCGGCTGCTTCTTCGGCAGACCCTAGCCTTTTCTTGGTTACAACCTGGCTAGCGCCAAAACCAACGCCAGCACCAACAACTGCTAGCAGTAGTGCTACTATTTCCATATTTTTGCCTTTCTATAGATAGTCTAGGTTTTGCTTTTGGGGAACGATCACTATCACTTCATTAGCTCCCTTGCAAAAAATCTAGGTACTCAAAATTTATAAAACGGATTTCTCCCAAAAATACAAAATCCTACTTTCAATATATCATATAAATGCGTGAAAATGTTATTTCCTAGGCTTCGTGATGTTTGCAGCACTACCGTATTCGGGAGTAATGGAATTTTCATTCTGACCATTTTGTAACGCATCAATTCCTTTGCTCGCCCAATCCGCGCCACTCTGTGCCACAATTGGCACATCCATACTATAAGCCAAGGCATTTGCCACACTCATGCCAATACGCAAGCCCGTAAAACTACCTGGACCCTTATAAACCACTATGCCGCTTATATCACCTAGAGTCTTGTCACTGTCCTCTAAAATAATGGAAATCCTGTGATGAATAGTTTCTGCCAGTTGTCGGTGTGCGTGCCAGGATTGATAGGCTATTTTCGTATGACTATCAAATAGCCCAATCTCTGATTCCGGCTTATCTGTCCGTATTGTCAATATCATGCAACATCCTTATCCATATACACCAATCTATCGGGTGCAACACATTCAATATCTCGTTTTTCTTCACCGCTCTTGGTCAGCCGTACGGTCAAACGATCTTCTGGCAAGACATCTGTAACTATCTTTCCCCATTCTATAACCGTCACCACATCCTCTTCATCAAGTATTTCTTGCAATTCATGCTCTATAAGTCCCGCTTCACTCAATCGGTAGAAATCAAAATGATACAATCGCAAATTTGTGCCTTGGTATACTTTGCTGATCGTAAAGGTTGGGCTAGCAACCCGATCTTGACTGCCAAGACCCCGCGCTAATCCACGCACGAATGTAGTTTTGCCACCACCCAGATCACTTATTAGCTCAATGACTTCGCCACCACGCAACCGACTGGCAAGCTCCTCGGCGAACTCCTCTGTCTCGACAGCGCTATTGGTTGTTATCTTAATACGCATCTGTTTGATATATTAATACATTCTGTGCTGTCTACCATAAGCCTATAGGCTATACTATGGATATTATGTTGCAACTCAGTGATTCATTACTCAACAAGCAAGTTATGTCCCTTAGGACAGGTGGACCAATTGCTACGGTTATGCAAGCAATCATTAACCCCAACAACCTCAAGGTAGAAGGCTTTTATTGCGAGGACCGCTTTGACAAATCACATCTAGTATTGCTGACTCAAGATATTCGCGACACCGTACCGCAAGGCTATGCCGTAAACGACCATGAGGTCTTAGCTCATCCCGAAGAACTGATCCGTCTACAAAAAACCATGAAAATCGACTTTCAGCTTATTGGCAAGCGTGTAGTGACGATCAACAAGCAAAAAGTCGGCAAGGTAACCGACTTTGCCACCGAAACAAATACCTTCTACATACAGAAACTATATGTTGGGCAAAGTATCTTCAAGAGCATCAGCACGGGTAAGCTCAGTATCGATCGCTCCCAGATAGTCGAAACCACCAAGACCAAGATAGTTATTCAGGAAATCCTAAAAGGCCAAAAGACAACGGTTACAGTTGCATCCCCCGCTACCTAGTCTTCGTCCTCTACCAGTCGAGACATGGCTGTTTTAATATCATCATAACTAAAGCCCTGGCGCGACAAATACTGCATTAGCTTGGTTGGGTCTTGATACTTTGTCTGTTTTCTTTTGCGCTGTATGAGTTCCGCAAGCACTTGGCGCTCATCCGTACTATCAGCCACCAATACTTCTGAAATAATTTCGTCTGCAATCCGTTTTTGTCGAAGCTCTTGTGTGAGGCGACGTTTACTCGTACTTTTTAGTAAACGCCGATTAGAAACCCACCGCATCGCAAAGTCCAGATCATCTACGTATCCCCCGTTTGCTAGTTTTGCTATAACCCTGTCAATGTCGCTACTGGGCAAGTCTTTGCGACGCAAGTAGTCTCGTAGTTCTCCCTCGCTCCTGGGACGATGAGAAATCAAGTTCAGCGCCCTATCATATGCCTTGTCCAACATGGCCGAACTCTTCAGCTCGCCCAACTCCCGCTTGGTCAACTCTTGACCAACGCGAATACCAGACTGCAACAGCTCACTCTGAGAAAAAGAGAAAAGGTATTTTCCATCAACATACACCGAGTAGCGATCTTGGCGCTTGACCTGTTGCTTGATGGACGAGATTTGCATTACCTCCATTCTACCAGATGATTGCTCGCAAATTGACAATTTGATGTTTTTAAGTTATAGTTAGTTTTATGACAAATCCTGCTCGCGTCATCAGCCCAGAATTTCGTGATCTACAGACCGCTATCTACAGACATACGAATGAATTTGGAGAACCGCTTATACATGGAGAACGCTCGCATATATTAAGTGATTTTTTGCCTGCATCATTAAACGGAGTGACAATCGGTAACAGTGTCACATCCCAATTTACTGTTGGACAGACTAAACTTGAGGTCACAGTAGATGCATTCAATGAAGCACTAGGTGCTGTGGAGCGAAGCAATGAATTTCCAGATGGAATTTATCTGAACTATACTTTTATCGATACGCTGTGGAATGCCGGAGAAGATGAACTTCGGCGCGGTGGTATATTTTATTTGGCCATTAGCCAGCTAGATGAAGGGCATGTGTATGTCACAGGTGAGATTAGGGGAAAGGAATGGAAAGCCTATGATCATGAAGACCGTCATGCCGCAGGCGAATTGCTAGCCAGACTAGGAATTACTGAAGATATTACTCTTGGGTATGGCCGTAAATTGTCCGACCCTGACGACGGTTACAGACTTATAGATGGCTACTTGGGCAACAGCCAGATACAACGTGTTACTGATTTCATCCTAGAGCTTTCCGCAAACAGCTAACAAGCTCATAAAGACTGAGGATTACCAAAATTTTATTCTTATCATAATACTTTGTCGGCTTTAAGCTTATCGGTTAGTTGGGGTAGATTAAGCATCCCCGAACTATCGCCTAAATGGTGACCGTTATGAACGGTGATAAATTGACCGTTCAGGTCATGACAAAGTCTCTTTGCATCATCTATATCACAATATGGATCGTTATCACCGTGGACAAAGTAGAAGTGCTGCGCTCTGTTCTTTAGCAATATTGGAACAAATGACCTTACAAAAAGCTTGTCGAATTGACCTTCTTCTACCCAATCTGCGTGCTTTGTCAGCTTTTCATTTAAAAAAGTTCCCACTAAAACTACTGTCTTTACCGGCGGAAACCAATCAGTTGTTAGAAGATTTAGAATTGTAGTCGCCCCAGAAGAATGGCCAACTAACAAATTGTCACTAAAATCCCAACCTGATCTTTGTAAAAACTCTTCGTATATTTGAAAATCAGGCCTATGATTATTTGGCAACAAAGGAGCATAAACTTCGTAATCGACAGACTCCAGCTCACCCCTAAGCCAGGGGAACCATATGCCATCAGGGTCTCCGTCTGTACCGTGTAAAATAACTGCCCTTTTCATGTCTAATCTTTTGTGGCAGCTTCGGCGGCGCGGACTTTATCCTCTATTTCGTCGAGGACTTTTGGATTTTCTTTCAGGTATTCTTTGGTGGCTTCACGGCCCTGGCCAATTTTGGCATCGCTGTAACTAAACCAAGCACCAGACTTCTCGACAATTCCACGCTCGGTTGCCAGATCTAGTACATCGCCCGTCTTGGATATACCTTCGTTGTACATGATGTCAAATTCAGCCACACGGAATGGCGGAGCAATCTTGTTCTTGACCACTTTTACACGTGTCCGGTTGCCGATGATTTCTTCGCCTTTTTTGATCTGGGAAATACGGCGGATATCCATACGCGCACTGGCGTAAAATTTCAGTGCATTTCCGCCCGTAGTTGTTTCTGGGTTACCGAACATTACACCAATCTTCATACGAATCTGGTTGATAAATATAACTGTCGTCTTGGAGCGCGATATAACACCGGTGAGCTTACGCAAGGCCTGACTCATCAAACGAGCTTGCAAACCAGGCAAACTATCGCCCATATCACCTTCAATTTCCGCCCGTGGCACTAATGCCGCCACAGAGTCTACGACTACCAAATCAACTGCACTAGAGCGCACCAATGTCTCTGCAATCTCCAATGCTTGCTCACCATTGTCCGGCTGGGAAATTAGCAAATTTTCGGTATCTACACCAATACGCTTGGCATACGCAGGGTCCAGCGCATGCTCGGCATCAATGAACGCCGCCGTTCCACCAGCCTTCTGTACGGCTGCAATGGCATGCAGCGTAAGGGTCGTTTTACCCGAACTTTCTGGCCCATAGATCTCGATAATACGACCCTTTGGTAAACCGCCCCCCAATGCAATGTCTAGGCTAAGCGAACCAGTTGGAATAGTCTCGACAGCTGTTTTGTGAGCTTCACCAAGCTTCATAATCGAACCTTTGCCGAACTGCTTTTCGATTGTTTCCATTGCCAAACTTAGCGCCTTGACTTTACCTTCTGGTGCACCTTCGGTTTTTGGTTCTTTCTTGGTTGCCATATAGTCTACTTACCCCTTTTGCCACCCGTTTATTACACTTTTCTTACGCAGTAATTATAGCAAATCAATATCGCCTCTTTAAAATGCTCATGTCTTTCATATATAATATTGATAATTATGCGCATATCAGACTCGTTGGTGGAAAAGTTGCTTGTGGCATCGGAAAAAGTATCGTCAGAGAAAATTGCCGAACTTAAAGAACATGCCAAAACGGAGAAGCGCCCACTACAGGACCTGAGCATAACTGATGGTGTAATTTCTGAAAAAGCCCTGACTAAACTTTATGCTGCCGAGATAGATATTCCATTCACCGAAATCAATCCCAAAGAAATCAAGCGCGAAGTCCTGAAGCTAGTCCCAGAACGAATCGCCAAGCAATATGGCGTAGCATTGTTTGGAGTTGAAGATGACGGCACCAAACTGCTGGCTATGGAGGACCCGGACGACATTCAAGCGGTAAACTTTTTACAGAAACAGCTTGGTGATCAGCTCAAAGTCTTTGTTGCCACGTCGACAGATATACGGTCTGCATTAGATCTGTATCGAGGCAATATCAGTAACGAACTTACTCAGGTAGTATCTGCCGGTGATTCAGACGAAGCACCAGAGGAGGAGGTTAGTGAAGAAGACTTAGCCGAAGACTCGCCAATCGCCCAAACCGTCAACCTGCTCATAGAATACGCTATTCGTTCAAGCGCAAGCGATATCCACATTGAACCACGCGACAACCACATCAGTGTCCGCTACCGGGTAGATGGTATCCTAAAGGAAGCCAACAAGCTGCCCAAAAAAGCCCACAGTGCATTGGTTTCACGTATCAAAATTCTTTCCAACCTCAAGCTAGACGAGCGCCGCGTCCCACAAGATGGTCGTTTCAAGATTCAGATTGGCTCTAGTGTGTATGCCCTTCGGGTTTCTACTCTGCCGATTAGCGAAGGTGAGAAAATCGTCATGCGAATACTTAGCGAGTCGTCGGAAGCTCTATCGCTCGAGACATTAGGTTACTGGGGAAAGTCACTAGACAATATCAATGAAGCCATATCTCAACCACACGGCATGATCCTAGTTACAGGCCCAACCGGCTCTGGCAAATCAACTAGCCTCTTTAGTGTGCTTAGCAAGCTCAATAAACCCAGCGTCAACATATCAACTATTGAAGACCCCGTAGAATACAAAATTCCTGGTGCCAATCAAACCCAAGTAAATTCAATTGCTGGCATGACATTTGCGAGTGGATTGCGTGCCCTACTACGCCAAGACCCCAATATCATAATGGTGGGAGAAATACGTGACGTCGAAACTGCTAGCCTTGCAGTACAAGCCGCCCTGACGGGACACTTAGTTTTTGCAACACTGCACACAAACGATGCAGCAACCTGTCTTCCCCGACTTTTGGACATGGGCATTGAACCATTTCTGATTGCCAGTACCGTTCGTGCGGTGGTCGGACAGCGTTTAGTCAGGCGTCTATGTATTGAGTGTCGAGAAGAATTTACCCCAGATACCAATGTCCTAAAAAAGATTGATCAAATATTCAAAATCAGCAATAGCTCAGTTATGTCGTCTCTGCATGAGCTCGAGCAACAAGCACTTGATGGCGGAATAGGCGTTTCCCAAGACGCCAAATCAAAGGCCAATGTTCTCAGCACGACCGCATCCAAGATTACTCGCCTTTGGAAGCCACACGACAACGGCTGTGAAGCTTGCAACCAAACAGGCTACAAAGGACGTGTTGGTATTTACGAAGTACTAGCCAATTCTCAAAACATTCAGAAAATGATCGTCGCCAGCTCCACGAGCGGAGAAATCGCAAATCAGGCGATCAAGGAAGGCATGACCACTATGCAATTAGACGGGTTCATCAAAGCACTTAGAGGTCAGACCACGATAGAAGAACTACTAAGAGTAACTGCTACCAAAGAAGGCTAGGAGTCATCGTGCCAGGGTATAAATACACAGCCAATAACAAATCAAACAAAATGGTCGATGGCTTCATCGAAGCAAAGGATAAAGAAACTGCAATTGAAGCACTTAAAAAGCAGGGCTACAAGCCACTTGTTGTATCCGAGTCTAAGAGCTTCAATATTGATATCCTGTCTAGCAAAAAAGTAAAGACAAAAGACATCGCGATTTTTACCCGCCAGCTATCGACCATGATATCTGCCGGCGTGCCACTAAACAGGGCCTTCATTACACTACAGCAACAAACCGATAACAAATACTTTAAAACAGTCATAGGTGATGTTGGCAAACAAATAGAAGGCGGTGCCAGCATCGGAGACGCACTTAGCAAGTACCCAAAAGTCTTTAGTGACATTTTTATTAACATGGTTGTTGCCGGAGAAGCTGGTGGTATTTTGGATGACATCTTAAAACGCCTAGCTACCCAGCTCGAAAAAAGCGAATCTATCCGCAAAAAGATTAAAAGTGCCACAACATACCCAAAGGTCGTATTCGGGCTAACGATTGGTGCGTTCATGATAATCATGAATGTCATCGTGCCGAAGATAACAGCAATGTTATTTGAGCTGGGTGGGCCGGACGCCAAGCTCCCTATGTTAACACGCGTAATGATATCTATCAGTAATTTCTCAAAGAGCTATGCTATACCAATTGTTATCGTATTGGCAGTAGCGGTCTTTTTCGTCAGAAAGTATCTCAACACGCCCGGAGGAAAATACAAATATCACCGACTGCTATTGATGACACCGATTCTAAAAAATGTAATCATCAAGATCGCAATCGCCAGATTTGCCCGAACGTTCTCTAGCTTGATGAGCGCTGGAGTCTCCGTGAATAAGGCTCTACGTGTCACCGCCGGTAGTATGGGCAATAAAGTCCTAGAAAAAGAACTTCTTGACGCAGCAGTAGATGTTGAATCCGGCAAACAACTCTCGGACTCCCTATCGAAAAGTCATCACTATCCGCCTATTGTTCCCCAGATGATTACCATCGGTGAGGAGACAGGGCAGATTGATAAAATCCTCGTTAGGATCGCAGATTTCTACGAAGAAGAAGTTGATGCAACCATAGAAGGACTTAGCTCACTCTTAGAGCCTCTAATGATAGTTGTCCTAGGAGGTATGGTTGGCCTAGTAGCCGCAAGTGTTATGGCACCACTAAGCTCTCTGACAAACAGCTTAGCAAAATAAATCTGTCGTTTTGTTGACATTGCAATCATAAGCGTTATATCATCTGTGTATGTAATAACTAAAAGCATTGTTAAGGAGTGGTAATAAAAATGCAAAAGCTAAAGCAAAAAGGTTTCACTATCATCGAACTGATGATTGTAATCCTTGTGATTGGTATTTTGGCGACAATCGGTTTCGTGGCATACGGTAATGTTACAAAGAGCGCACGTGACTCGGACAGACAAGCGGACGCAAGCGCAATTGCGAAAAAAGCTGAGGAATATCACGCAGCAAATGGTGAATATCCAAGTAATGCGGCTGCAATTACAGGTATGGAAGGGATCGATAGCAAGGTGACGACCAGTCCTAGTGGCAATGCACTACAAGATGGTGGTACAACCATTAGCTCATGTACATCTGTTCCAAACAGCAAGGCGAATGACCACTACTGTTATGCGGTAACAGCTGACCAGTCACAAATGTCAGTTGGCTACTGGGATGAATCATCCGGTACTGCAACATACATTACTGGTGTAAACAACTAGTACCGTTGCTAAAACTAAAAACGGCCCAAGTGGGTCGTTTTTAGTTTTAAGCTTAAGCTTGATATAATTTACCCATCAATCAAGATATACAAATGGGCATCATTAAGCTACATACATCAAACAACAAAGGATTCACTACAATTGAAATTCTTGTCTCGAGCCTAGTAATAGCTATTTTGTCCATATCTTTGCTGAGTGCTTTTGTTTCACTAAACTCAACTGCACTATTTTCAAAACGTAAATTGATTGGCACCGAATTGGCGACAAACCAGTTGGAGTATCTAAAATCACTGCCCTACGATGATCTTGCCGTAGTCGGTGGCGCAATACCGCATGCTTCGCCATTACCAAACTCGAAGACCGTCACAATCGACAACACAAACTATGAAATCACCACTGCCATCAACTACATCGATGACGCATTCGATGGTTGCGCAAGCTATGCAACCCCAGAGCTTAAAAGTCAGATTTGCAGAAACCTTCCAGAGCCAGGAGGATCACCGACGGACACAAACCCCGCGGATTATAAAATAGTCAATGTCAAAGCGTCTGTAAATGGCAAGAAAGTTGCCGAGCTAGATACCAGCATAGCCGCCAGAGTGGCAGAAACAGACAGTAACACAGGATCGCTTACCGTTACGGTTATAGATTCATCGGGAAATCCTGTTTCTGGTGCAAATGTAAATGTAGTGAATACAAACTTAAACCCCGACATAAATGTAAATGACAATACCGACATTAATGGGGTGGCGATATTTTATGGCTTACCGCCTGATTCTAGTAACAACTACATCGCAACAGCCAGCAAGTCTGATTATTCCAGCCTGGCAACAATATCTCCGGCAGGCAGCCTTGCCCCGAACTTCCCTAGCCAAAATATCATTGTTCAACAATCATCATCAGTGACTCTAACCATCGATCCCATGGGTCAATACAGCTTATTGAGTGAAGTCGTGGACACAGGCGGTAGCCCCCTATCTGGCGCAACAATCTACGTTAAAGGCGGTCAGAAGAAATACAGTAACAGTAGCGATACAAGCTATTATTTTGATAATGTAACTCCGAGTGACGTCAGGCCAACTTCCGACACGAATGGAAATTTTGTGCTAGAAAACCTAACTCCTAGCGGATACTTATTTTGCGGCGACAGCGGTGGAACAAATTGTGCAATCGGTGGGACAACTTACTACCTAGCCGCCGCCATTCCTTACGCCGGGTCTAACCAGTTCGGACCTATATCAATCCCCTCATATTCGGTAGCAAGCCCTCCATCACCAACATTTCCATTTAGCGGGCATAGCTACTACCAAAAAGCCCGCCTCATGCTTACGACAAACGCAAACTTTCCACGTATATTTACAGTCACCAATGGTACAGCACTCAAGTCTTCTGGTACGCACAGCTTCACAATTAAGGGCGCTAACCTCCCTTGCGATGCAAGCAATCCATCGCTTTGCGGTACAACCGTTGTAGTCAAAAACTCTGGTGGCAATATGACCGCTAGCTGCACTGGCACGAACTCGGAACTTCAATGCAACATCTCTCTCACATCAGCAAATATCGAACAGTCGAATTTTACGATAACTGCCAATGGCTACACACTAGACATACCTAACGGCACTGGGATGCTAGGAGGTATCAATGTATCGCCTTGATAGTAAAGGATTTACCCTGTTTGAACTAATTGTCGTTATGATGGTGAGTAGTTTTTTGTTGATTAGTTTGTTTGGTTTTACTTCAAGATCAATAAATAGCTTCATGAAGATGCAAGCCGAAGGATTGGCAAGGAGCAAACTAGCAGACGGTGTTTTCCGTGTATCGCAGGTGTTGCGGAGCAGTAATTTTGTCGAAGAGGCCAATGCAGACTCTTTTACTGCATACGCATATTTTGCCCCTCAGGACTTATACACATCCAAAATCAGATACTATCTAAGCCCGTCACAAGACCAGTTACTAGCAGACGTTACGCCGATGACAGCAGATTATCCTGTTGGCACGCTGCTTACAGGCCAGCAAAGAACAGTAGTTGTTATCGACAAATTTTACAAAAGAACTAGCTATCCAACATTCCAGTATTTCACGTCAACCAATACTGAGCTCAGTGCACCTGTCAGCAATATGGACTCTATAGACAATATCACGGTCAACCTCTACACAAAGGTCTATCAGGCCACTGATGAATATAAATCTAGTACTCTCACAGTTAACATGCGAAACAGGAAGTCGAACTTATGAATACACATCATTCTGACGGTCATGTACTTACATGGGTCATGGGGTTCTTGACGGCTATATCAATAATCATGATTGCGACACTAAGCGTTTTGGGCCTGCTTCTTTCTGATGCAACTAGTGTAAGCAAAAAGCAATTAGCGTTAAATATTGCAGATGCTGGAGTTAATTATTACCTATGGCACATGAGTCATGCAGGAGCAGATTTTCAGGACGGAAACACGGGTGGCACTCCAATATCCAGTGGTGAATTTGCTGGTTTTTATGGCCCATATACCCATAGCTACAAAAACAATGACGGCGAAGACGTAGGTCAATACACCCTCTATATTAAGCCGAAGTCAGTTGGTTCTACTGTCGCTATTGTACGATCTGTCGGTGAAGCAACAGGATCAAGCGCTCGCAGAACGGTAGAAGCCGAGATTGGAGCACCCTCTTTTGCCAGTTATGGGCTGGTTGGCGATGAAGCAATTTGGTTTGGCTCAACAGAGACCGCAAATGGCCCAACCCATTCAAATGTAGGCATTCGCATGGATGGTGTGAACAATGGTACTGTGTCAAGCGCCAATGGCACATACGTACCACCATATTCTTTAGGCGGGGATGGCGGTACACATAATGGAGTGTGGTGTAATGCAGGATCCAACTGTGCTTCTCGCAATACCACAAAGAACAACGGTACATGGCAGTATCCGGTTCCTGCCGTAGATTTCAACTCCTTGACAGGTGAAATATGCAACCTCAAAAAGCAAGCATTTCTAGCCGACCCTAGCACCTCGGCGCTTGCTAGTAGCCCCACGGCATGTAGCAACGTAAGCGCCGGGCGCACCGGTGCATACATCCCACGTTACGCTTCTGGGTTCAATACTAGGCGTGGCTACCTGATAGAGCTAAACTCCAATGGAACATACAACTTATACCGTGTTTCGAACGAAAATTATTGGTATAGCAATAACAATAACTACTTAGATAGCTGGCAATCAGCCTTGTCCGAAACATTAGTACAGAGCAACATATCCATACCCGCCGATGGAGTAATATTTGTAGAGGACAACGTATGGATACGTTCAAACCCGGTCTTTGATGGCAGGGTCACTATAGCCTCTGGTCGTCTTGCCAGCTCCAGTCAGCAAACCAATGCAGTTATAGCAGATGATATAAAGTACCAAGCAAAGGACGGCTCTGATGCGATTGGAATAATTGCAGAAAATAACATCCTAATTGCTCCTTACGCACCACCAAAGCCAAGCGACCCAGCATCAGAATACCCTTTCGAGATTAATGCTGCCCTTATTGCCAAAGATGGTTCAGTTAGTGTCACTTCTACATATCTTGGGGATGATGTACCGTATTGGAATAATTCTAGCAAAAAACTATCCTACTATGGATCAATTGCGACCCGCAGTACATGGACCTGGCTGTTCACGGGTGGGGATGATGATGGGTTTCGGTATAACGACACCACGTATGATTACAATATGCTATACGCCCCACCGCCCAGCTTCCCGATCACCAGTACCTACGACATCTTAAAATGGCGCGAAATACTGGTTACTCCATAACAAATATAGTGTCAGATATTATCGTCAAACTTCTTGAGTATATCTGATATACTAGTATCATTAAGCTAATGTTTATTTCTCGATGACAAAAAAATCCAACAATGCATACTTCTACAAGGACAAGCCGGTTTTTGGCCTAGATATCGGACACCGGAGCATCAAGGTATTGCAAGTATCACGTAACGACGCAAAGGAAGCATCATATGATATATCCGGATATGGCGTTACCGACTACGATCCTAACCTAATTCAGGATGGAGTAGTAGTAGACATTGAAGGCATGGCCAGTTGCATGAAAGATTTCTTCAAGAATAATATGATAGGTAGCATCACCACCAAGCGCGTTACGGTGGCAGTGCCATCCTCAAAGTCCTTCAGTCAATCTATTACCCTTCCAAAAGCAGCAAAAAGAAACCTGAGGGAAATTGTCCTATCAGAAATTGACCAGTCCATTCCTGCTAGAATAGAAGATCTCTACGTAGACTACGATATATACAAAGAGTCTAAAGACAACCTGGAACTACAGATAGTAGCAACCCCAAAAGTTATCGTAGATTCATACCTACAGCTTATGAAGGTACTTGGTCTAGAAACCGTCGCAATTGAAACAACTATCAACTCCGGCTCAAGACTGTTCGTCCATGCAACGCAGAGCAACGTTCCAACCATTTTGGTAGATTTTGGGTCTTTGTCTTCTGACATCACTATCTACGATGACGGACCCATTACGACCAGTACCGTACCAGGAGGTGGTGATAGTTTCACGCAACATATCTCGACCAAGCTATCGGTCAGTCCCCAGGAAGCTCAAATTATCAAAACACGATATGGACTGGGAGTTAGTAAAAGACAAAAAGAAATCAATGACGCCCTAACCCCATTACTCAATTCATTATGCAAAGAAATACGAAGAATGGTTCGGTATTTCGAAGAACGGACAACAAACAATAATAAAATAGGCCAAGTTATTACGATGGGTGGTGGTGCAAATATGCCAGGTCTCAGCGACTACCTTACTGATAACCTACGCATTCCTGCTAGAATGTGCGAACCCTGGCAACGTATATCTTTCGGAGACCTACAGCCCCCCGCTGCAACCGAAAGAACTATGTACATCACTGTGGCCGGACTGGCAATAATCGATCCGAAAGAGGCCTTCTGACCATGTATATCAACATCTGTCATAAATTTAGTCGAGGGTATCACAGTGATTAATCTTTTGCCACCGGATGTACGTAAGGACATAAACTTCGCACGCCATAACACTCAAATTATCCGGTACATTATTGGCTGCTTGCTAGGATTTATCGGAGTTTTGATTCTCGCACTCTCTGGCAAGATTTACCTACACAAGAATATCGACACATACAAAGCCACCCTGGAAACAAACCGCCAGCAACTACAGCTTCAAAAACAAGAAGAAACTCTTACGAAGGTCAAAGACATTCAAAATAGCGTTAAGCTTGTTGTTGACGTGTTGTCAAAGGATATATTATTTTCCAAACTATTACCTCAGGTTGGTGCAATTATGCCACCCGGCACCGTACTAGAAAACTTCACGCTTAGTACTGAATCAGACCAAGCCGCATTTGAAATTACCGCCAGATCAAAAGATTTTGAAAGCGCATCACAAATACAAGTCAACCTCGAAGACAATTCGAATAAATTATTCGAAAAAGCCGACCTAGTAGACATTTCATGTCAATCTGTGAGTGAGACCACAGATCTGTACCCATGCAAAACAACCCTGAAAGTGCTCCCCTCCAATAACAGCCAGTTCTTACTAATTCCTAACGGAGGAAAGCATGACAAGTAAGAAAGTATTTTTTGTACTATCGGCGTCTCTAGTTGTAGTTCTGCTTGGATCATTGACCGCCACAATCTATGGAGTCAAGCTCCTGAAAAAATCCGGCGACGAGCTTACGAACCTAAAGGTGGAAAACCAAGCGCTAATAAACGACAAACAGACTATCTCAAAAGCCAAAGACGACATAGAAAAATACGAACATCTCGAAACCATAGCAAAATCTATTGTCCCTCAAGAAAAAGATCAGGCCAAGACGGTTCGAGAAATTATTGCTATCGCAGACAAAACAAGCGTTCCGCTAGATAGTATCTCCTTTCCAGAATCGGAACTAGGCCAAAAGAAAGGCAAAAACGACAAAAAAACTGCTGCACCCAGTGGTTTTACTCAGATAACACCAGTAAAAGGTATTACTGGTGTATATGTTATGCCAATAACCGTTAATTCAAAAGTAGACCAGCCAGTGCAATACTCACAGGTCTTGAGTTTCTTGCAAAATCTCGAACAGAACCGTAGAACAGCTCATATCACTGATATCACCATCACACCTGATAGTGAAAACAGAAGTCTAGTCAGCTTCTCGTTGACAATCAATATTTATCTCAAGCCGTAGGAGACATATATGAAACTAAGCCCAGCAAGTATTACAAATAAATTAACCGCTTCACTTCAAACAATTCAAAAGTTCAAATTTCTGATTATGTTCATTGTCTTTAGCGCAATGTATGGATACATACTAATGCAGGTAGCAGTAATTAACGACAAACAGCCAACTCAGGCAGAAATTTCTGCCAAAACTAAAACCACTCCCAAGACCAAAATCGATGAAGAGCTCATAGAAAAAATGAACACTCTAGAAGATCAAAACATTCAAGTTAAAACAATCTTCAACGAAGCACGCAAGAATCCTTTTGCCGAATAGCGTCTGAATATCACGCATGCCGGCTGTACATTAACCCTTAAATCAATCAAGCGTTACGCCGCAGGAGATTAGTTGCCGTGGAGCTTGAGGTTTTCTTCGTGGGAGCTAACGATCATTTTAGCCGTTTCATACGGAAAAGGAGTATAGGTAAATCTGTAGTTTTGCTGTTCTCCAGCCGTTTCAATCACGATAGTACCGTACTTGAAAAGGTGAGGGAAAATTCCGTCTTGTTGTACGGTAACATCCTGAACATCACCTATACTAAGTTGCGATATCTTGCGATTAAACAGCGTAATATTCAACAACTGTACAAGCTTTTCTGAAGTTACCAATACAACATTCGACTTGTATAAAAATGCGCCAATCGCCGTACCGACCGCGGCCAATAAAGCAGAAACAAAACAAAGCAATATTATTGGCATCTGTATTGCGCTAAAGCTTAACCCAATAGTGTCGGCACTAGCTTCACCGCCCAAAAACGCAGATCCTACAGCAACCATAATCAACACGACTGATACAAATGTACCAACCGCATAGACTAGAAAAAGGCCAAACCAGTGCTTGCGCACCTCGCAGAGCAAAACCTCGTCCTTGTCGAATTCAATAAGCCTGAAAGCCTGCCTTGCGCTAGACGACAGCTGTGATGGTTCTATTGGTTTCATAAACTAAACCCATTATATCATCTATACTAAGGATGACTGGTCATCTGGAGTATGTTTTCTTTTTTGCAAATGCTTATATGCTTTTGGCGTCACCTTCCTACCCCTTGGTGTACGCTCCAATAGACCAATCTGCATCAGATATGGCTCATGAAAATCCTCGATAGTTCCCCGCTCTTCTGCCAACAAAGCAGCGATGGTCTCTACGCCCACCGGACCACCATTGTAACTATCTATCATCGCCTCTAGCATGCGTCGATCTGCGGGGTCAAGACCAAGCTCATCAACTTCCAGCAGAGCCAGCGCACTGGTACTGATAACTGCATCGATAGTTCCATCACCATTTACATCCGCATAGTCGCGCACCCGCTTGAGTAGCCGATTGGCAATTCTAGGTGTCAAGCGAGCGCGCCCTGCGAGCTGCAAAGCCGCATCTTCACTAATCTTTACTCCCAGAATCTGTGCAGCCCTTTTGATAATACGAGCAATTTCCTCAGTCTGATAAAACTCCAGCCTGTGAATCATCCCAAACCTGTCACGCAACGGAGCCGCCAAAGACCCGGTTCTGGTAGTTGCACCAATGATTGTAAACTGAGGCAAATCAAGACGCAGACTCTTTGCGCTAGGCCCTTTGCCGAGCATGATATCTAGCTTGAAGTCCTCCATAGCACTGTAAAGTACCTCTTCTACGCTACGGTTCAAGCGATGTATTTCGTCGATAAACAAGATATCACCATCCTGTAGGTTGGTAAGTAAACTGGCCAAATCTCCAGCTCTATCGATGGCTGGGCCAGAAGTAATGCGAATCTGCGCACCCATTTCATTGGCAATAACACTCGCAAGCGTAGTCTTGCCCAAACCCGGAGGGCCGTGTAACAGCACATGATCAATTGGCTCCCCTCGTTTTTTAGCAGCCGTTATCGCTAGTTTCAGATTTTGTTTAATCCGCTCCTGACCTATGTAATTTGCAAAATCTTGGGGTCGCAAAGTAACTTCCAGTTCTTGTTCTTCTGGAGTATTGTCATTAGCGCCAGTATTGACTATCCTCTCAATTGCCATGTCACTTCACCCCTTCAGGACTAGCTTTATTCTATCTTCGGTAGGCAAGTTGGAATCGACATTTTGTAAAGCTATTTGAGCATCAGACTCTGTATAGCCTAGCGATATAAGCGCTTGCATAGCCTCGTCACTATGATTTACGCCAGCCCGATTAATCAAGCTTTCGGCCGCATCACCGACGGGAGCACCAACTTTGTCACGTAGTTCTACAACTATTTGCTCCGCTGCTCTTCGGCCAACACCCTTTGCAGTTTGCAAAAACTTAACATCTCCGTTTGCGACGCCTGCACGTACCAAATCCGGTGCGGCAACATCCAGTACCGCCATAGCGGCCTTTGGGCCGATATTTTTTACACTCAGCAATTGTTCAAATAACTTCTTTGCATCAAGCTCAGAAAACCCGTATAAATCGTGTGCATTCTCTCTGATATGTTCGTAAACATAGAATTTTGTTGACTTGCCGGTGGCCGATCTACCGTGATCGACTGAAGTAACAATCAGGCCGTAGCCAACCCCTTGGACATCCACAACAACCAACTCATCAAGCTTCTCGCTCACAACTCCAGTAAGTGTTGAAATCATGTGCTTATTATCTCACAGATTAGTCTATGCGACAGCCTTTCGGCTCATACTACAACACACCGCAGCCGCAAGCGCATCGGCAGCGTCATCTGGCTTGGGTACCGTTTCTAGACCAAGCAGAACACGTACCATTTCCTGTACCTGCTTCTTGTCGGCCTTGCCGTAACCCGTAACAGCCGACTTGATCTGAAGCGGAGTATACTCGTAAAGCTCCATGCCATTCTGCTTTCCTAGAAGTAAAACCACCCCTCGTGCCTGACTAACACTCATCGCCGTAGTGACATTACGAGCAAAGAATAGCTTCTCGACAGCCATAATCTGCGGTCTTGTTTCACGAATTATCTGCTCTAGTTCTTCGTAAATCGTCAATAGCCGATTACTATCTGCCTGTTTAGCTGGCGTTGTAATCACACCTGCATCGACGATACGGAGCCCTCTCTTATCGTCAACGTCAAGTACACCAAAGCCCAGTATGCCAGTGCCAGGATCAATACCGATAATTCGCATATAGGTATTATACCTGTTTGTTTACTCACCACTCTTTGTGGCAAAGAAACGATTTTTTATACCAGCTAGCTTCGTTCGAATATCGTTCCGGTACTCATACACGCCATACCCGACAACAGCCATACCGACCAATCCGAGAATGCCATAATTTATCAGGTTCTTACTTTCACCATTCGATTTATCAGTAGTGGCTGCGGATGAAGCAAGCTTTGCGGTTGCCTTCCTGCAACGATTCGTCTCTGGATTACGCTCTTCGCCGTCATCGCACGGCTTCAATGCTGTTTTGGCGGCCAAGACTTTACGGCACCTGTTTGTTGCAGGGTTCCTCTCTTGCCCAGGCTTACATGATGCAAGAGTTGAACTCGCAAGCACTACACTACGACAACGATTTGTCTCTGTATTTCTTACTTGGCCTGGGTTGCATGGTGTTAAGGTATCCGCAAGTACAGCTATATTTTTGCAACGATTTGTTTCAGGATTACGGAATTTACCCACCGGACAAGGCTCCAGCCCACTACTTTCTAGCTCATCACTGCTATCTACAACTGTTGTCATTGGCATATTTTCTTCGCCGGGCGTTGGTCGATCTGTCGCCTGCCAAGTACTGCCAATCAGAGCCCAAGCTTCACTATCTTTCATACCCTTTGGGTACAAAAAGGGATACTCTGTATTGCCATTGATAATGACAACTTCACCACCAGCAGCATTAGGCAAAGATATATCACTGACTTCATCATAAAAAGCTCGATATTCGCCTGGAGCCAAAGAAATATCTTCTACAAAGGGGTACGTTTTACTCGTACCACTCAGACCTATCGCACAACCCTTCATGCTAATTATCTGGCTAGTGGGATTATGTAACTCTACAAACTCCTTGCCAGTATCCACACCTTCCGGATTGGGCAAGATCTCACTAACAATAATGCCTTCACAACTCTGAGCCTCCCCAGGCACTCGTGGCTCTTCGGGCTCTTCAGTAGGAGCATCCGGGTCTTCTTCGCTCACGATCACTAGCCCATCACCCACAGGAGACGTGGTGTAGGTTTGTGTAGAGAATTTACCAAGAGTATCATACAGTGGATCATTGGGTTGCAAACGCTGAACGGAATACTCAGGATTGATTACTGGCACTTTCGGCCAAGCATCCGTAGCAGCAGCCGATCCCCAGCCGACCAAATCCATTACAACACTGTCTTTCGTAAGGCGAATGTGTCCGCCAGATTTTGCCAGCAGTCCACTGGCATTAGTTTTAGCAAAATACAAATCCGGCACTACATCTTTTGGACGATAACCGTCATAACTAATCAATATGCTACCACCAGCCTTTACATGTCCATTCAGTACCACTAGCTCTGTGACTGTTGCCCCGCTAGCCGAAACATACTCCAACTGCCAATCATCCAGCCAAATATCGATTGGCAATAGGTTGCGTAGTTCCACAAACTCTTTCTGACCATCTTCCATGCTGCACTTTGGTGGGTCTTCGGTTGCAAACACGTCACAGCCACCGGTCTGCACTTCATTGATTACAAGCGTTTCTATTGAGCCTTCTGCACTAACGGTATTGACCGCACTATTAGGCAGAATAACCGAAAGCATAATGATTAATATACTGAACCATTTCCCCATGCAAACAATGGTATTACAATCAACAACTTAATGTCAAAAAGTATTTGTAGCCTAGTAATTACAACAAGTCGTCGTTGATGTCAAAATTTACATGAGTGGCCGAAACATCATCTAGACCATCCAACATATCCATCAAACGGATTACCTTATCTGCTGTAGCTTGGTCAGAAATTTCTACGGTATTACTCGGCACAAACGTCAGTTCTGCTTCCAGGATTGTAATACCAGCTTCTTTTAGTGCATCGCGAACTTTGGCAAGCTCTTTGGGGTCTGTATACACAATCGATTCGGCTCCATCATCTTGGATATCTTCAGCGCCGGCTTCTAGCACCTGCATCATGAGGTCGTCACCCGTTCCCTCGACTCGAATCAAACCTTTGCGTTCGAACTGAAAAGCCACCGCACCCTTTTCGGCAATACTGCCACCGGTTTTGGAAAAAGCCAGCTTCACTTCTGGATAAGTTCGGTTTACATTATCGGTTGCGCACTCTACCAAAACCGCCACACCGCCCGGGCCATAGCCCTCGTACATAACTTCTTGGATTTGATCGCCGCCAAGCTTGCCAGAACCACGGTCAATCGCTCTTTGTATGTTATTGGCTGGCATGTTTGCCGCCTTGGCCTTGTCAATTGCCAGCCGCAATGCAAAGTTCATATCAGGATCAGCACCGCCCTTAGCAGCTACCGCTATTGTATTGCCTAGCTTTGTAAAAATCGCACCTCTTTTAGCGTCTTCAATAGCTTTGCCACGATGAATCTTCGCCCATTTGGAATGTCCTGCCATAGTAAATCCCCTTCTCGATAAATCCTTATTGGCTATATTGTATCACATCTACCCCTGTTATTCTACTACTGACGGAAGTTTATTTGGCTCCAAGCCAGACCTTTTGCGCAGCACGATCACAATGACAGAAATAGCTACATACAGTGCCGTCATGGTAATAGCTCCAATATGAAAACTCTGTTGAGCCCAAGACGGCTGCGCAAAAAATCGCGTGGCCGCCACGACATAGCTCAAAACTAATTGAGCTGGAACAGCAAGCCAAGCTGCCAACCCTCCGGACAAAGCCAGACCAGCTACGCCGGCCACAAAAGTTGCAAGCATCGCTATAGGAATCAGTGGTACTACGACAATATTTGCCAACAAGGCAACCAACGATAAATTACCAAAAGTAAACAAAATTAGCGGTACTGCCATCACTTGGGCAGACAAAGTCTCAACCGCAACTTGCAATAGCAAAGGTGGCGACTTTTTACCAAAATAGCGCGCTGTGAGCAACGGTGCTAATATCAACACGCCAGCAAAAGCTAGAAACGACAACCACCAGCCAATATCAAACCAGATGAATAGCGGGTTAAATCCCGCTGTCAGTACGGCACCCAACAGAACAATCATTACCGGCTGGAAACGTCGTCCATATTGCCAAGCCAGCAAACTCAAAACTGTCACTACGCTAGCTCTTACCATTGATGCACTTGCACCTGTAACCGCCAAAAACATACTGACTAATAGCATAGAGCCTACCAATGCCTGATATCTGGAGTACTTGGCCAGTAAACGACGCGATAATCGCACCAAAATCGTCAGGTTGAAACCAGACGCCACTACGATATGCGTCAGCCCTGCTATCTGCAATTGCTTATCGAAATCATCTGGCAAAGCCGAACGCAGACCAACCAAGAAGCCCAGACCCAAGCTTGCCTGAGGCTCAGGCAACACACTATAGACTGACGCAAAAAACTTCCGCCGCAACGATTCAATTGGATTCTTGGGATGACGAACCAAGCTTGCCTCCGCAAAATACATAGAAGCCTGATAATTGCCAAAACCATTAGTCAGCCTTCCATACACTTGCACCAAATCACCACGCCGAAGCCCATTTGTATGCGTTTTGATCCGTACTTGCCCCACCATACTCTGCCCATCAAGCTTTCCAGATGAAATACGAAAATCTTGCCTGCCCTTACTGTCGTACACTGGGTCGTCCTGAACACGCCCAGTCATAACTACCTTTGATCCAATATATTTGTTGTACTGTAATACTTGCACTAGCATATGTTGGCCACGCCACATGCCTAGAGTCAATCCACTCAAGCAAGCCAAGATCAGCATTACCACAGAATTTCGTCGAAGCACAAAAAAAGCGCCAAGCAGCCCAACAGCAAGGACTACCGGAAGACCAAAATTTACATATTTAACACTAAACAAACCGACTAAAAACGCCACCAAACTGACAGATATTACTGTCGTTCTACGCAACGAAACTTTTTGGTTCATAATAATAAGTATACCAATCATCGACGCTCATTGACTTTCTGCCAAAAATACGGATAATGTAAGGGGTTAATTTCTGACACGTTGTAAGCACACAATCATATCTGATTTGCTCGCAACAACCCAAAGCCACTCACGTGACAAGGGTCCATAGCTCAGCCGGTTAGAGCACCTGCCTTTTAAGCAGGGTGTCGTGGGTTCGAGTCCCACTGGACCCTCCAATTCTGATTTTTCAAAAGTCTCCTATAAGAGACTTTTGTTATAGTGGTATCGTGAAACCTATCTCAGCCAATCAAATGATTGCCGAATTTCTGAAAGCCGAGCTCCATTCTTCACGTTTTCGTGAAGGTAGCCTTAAGGCTCTTAGAATGTGTGGTTACGAAGAAGTTCTTCTTGAACACCCCGACTGCAACAATCCGATACAGAACAAAAAAAGAGCAGAAGTTCTAAATCTCTGCAGAGGCTGGCCCGATACAGATCTGTTTATGAATTTTCCAAGCGACACCATGTGGTTTAGTACGACTATTCTTCTGGGTGAACTAAAAGAATCATATCGTCTAAAAAGTTCTTATAATATGACAGACATAGAGCGCTCACTAAAAGCAACTGGAAGCAAAGTGATGGAAGGCTCGGCTGTAGAAAATATTAATAATAATCTTATCCTTGAAATTCGTAAAAAGATTGAAGTAGGTGAGCAACTTCCGCCAATTATTTTAGTTGCCGTTGAAAGAGAAGGTCAAAAGGTACTGCTTGAGGGTCATTCGCGTAGCGTTGCATACTCGACATTTGAACAACTCGACTTCGATATCCCCGCAATCATTGGCATATCAAATAATATGAACGATTGGGCCTACTTTTAGTGTAGTTGCAATAGTTTGCACCTTGCTCCTCCATAAATGGACTTTTTTGAATAAACCTAGCATCTTTGGGGCTATTTTTGTTATTGAACTTAAAATATTCGCACAAAGTAGCGAGATGCATAAATTACATGGCAGACATACCAACTGAAACGTACTGAGAATTCCCAGAACATGTTCTAGCATACAGTGAGTTCAGAAGGGGTATATACTTAACCCATGTGGTTCGCACTCTCTATTGTTGCATTGTTCATGTTGTCTGGCAGACGTACCGCCGAAAAGAAGGCTGCGACCGGTATTGACAGTATGGCAATGGCCTGGCTCCAACAGGCAGTAGCATTGCCACTTATCGTATTAACACTTTTCTTTGCTAGATTCTACTGGCCTAGAGAACTACCTCTTCTATTCTGGGAACTCATGATTGTCTATGTATCCCTGCAAGCCGTGTATCTTTATTGTTACTACAAAGCCGTCTCTATTGCTGACATAAGTTTTGTTGCACCTCTCATGACTTTATTCTCCGTTGGAAACATGATTGGGGCATACATTATACTGGGTCAAGTGCCATCTCTATCTGGCGTTATTGGTGCTTCTTTTATTATATCTGGGGCATGGATAATATCTCGTGCCAAAAAGCATGGCGATACCAAATCAATAACAGCGCATAGGAAAGCACTGGTCTTAATAATGGTCGCTATTGTTGTTTGTAGTATCTTTTCAAACATAGAAGTAAAAATGCTAGAAATGAGCAATCCTGTAAGCTACAACTTTTACACTTCAGTTCTAACCGTACCTTTTGTAATTTTAGTCACAATTACCCTATTAAAAAGCCGAAAGCAAAACACTTTAACTTATTGGAAGTCAATCAATAAAAGTGTCAGGAGTAATGTTTGGCCTTTGATGATTGTTGGTATAACGTACACCGTCAATATGCTGGCAACTTATCAGGCTAAAATGCTTGCTCCGAATCAGGCGTATGTAGGTGCTATTAAAGCAGCCTCAGTAATTCCAGTCGTTATTCTGGGAGTAGTCTTTTTCCAAGAAAAGGTGTCAAAGAAACAATGGCTTGGCATCGGTTGTATGCTGGCAGGGCTGGCTCTAATTGCCTTTAATACATAGTCGGTATGCATTAATGCACAGAGTATAATGTTCTTTTCTCTGCAACTATTGAGTGGTGTTGTTTGACTATGTCGTCCAATAGCCCTCGCCAACGCATTAGTTAGCTCAGTTGTGCAGCAACTTCAGCATCATATCGATAAAAAGCGTCGAGTGCTTGTCGTAGATCATCATGGTCATTAACGGCGCCGTGATAAGCGTTGAATAGTATGGCAAAATAGCTATTGCGACCCGACTTGAATTGCTCATGTAATGCCAACATCGCATATACAGGAGCTGTGTATGGTACGCCGGGCTTAATGCGCATGTTTCCGTTATCTAGTAGCTCGATACCTGGACTCCCCGATGATAACTGGGCTAGATATTCGGTCATTCCCTCGTTTACCTCCAACCCCTGACCATTGGATTGTAGCCCACAGCGGTACCTATCCAGGTCTTGTGCAGATCCTGCGTGTTGTAGCTCGTGAGCTAGAATGTGATGTACCTCTTGGCCTTGGCGTAATTTTGCAGCTTTAACACTTCCGTCAAACTGTACCTCGACCCTGAGAGTACCTATCTGATAATCCCCCAACGTACCTGTATTATCCGTTGTTACTAAACCTTGCAAATGGTCGAAACTTCCAAACGCAGTTCTCTGTAGTTGATTTACAGCACGGACTATCATCTCGTGACGAAGTCCAGTCGAAGCACCTATACTACGGGTCATGTCTATTGCTTGGTTCTTGGCGCGATCCAAGATTTGTCCGTAATGGCTTTCTAGAAATTCCTCTCCCGCCAACGAGCGCCCGGCAAGATAAACCGCAATCGAAGACATAAGCTCTTGGTCCGGGCTCCTGGTCATTGCAGCAAGTAGACTGTTCTTAGCCTTTAGGTCATTTGACCCTGCTATGTGATAAATTGTCGTATTGAGGCGTTCTGTAACCAATTCATTAAATTGCTTTGCCCAAGGCAGCCCACTATCAATAAAGCCGGTGGCATTAACAAAAAAATTGTGACCCACAGGCTGATCTGAATTTTGCGAAACACATCTTTGATGCAGATTTTGCACAGGGTCAGAGAGTATATGGCTATGATTTGCGGCAAGGTTTTCTAGTGTGCCACGTTGGTAAGCGGTTAGTATCATAGATCTTTGCGCACTACACATCTCACCTACATCACGCAATCCAGTAAAGCACTGATCAAAATCCGCGATAATCCGATCCAGATCCCTTGGTGAAGAAAGTTCAATAGCAAGACCTACCGTGTCCGTCGCAATACCTTCATATTGTCCACGCACACGCATGTTCTCAATCTCTGGCGCTATACCATTAGAGTGTTTCATATAAACGCATATTATATCATGATGTCTGTGATACATCAACTTCTGTACTTGCAAACATAAGCTTCAATAACATATACTACTGATAGATTGAGCTAATGCGCTCTCAACGTAGTAATATATTCACAATACACGAGGTAGAACATGGCACGATTACCAGTACCTGGTCAAGATGATGGAACTTGGGGCGATTTACTAAACGAGTATTTAGCCGTATCGCACGATTCTGATGGAAGCCTAAAAGAGGCAGCTGTTTCTCCTATGTTAGTCACGGGAGCAACAGGTCCTGTGGGAGCAACTGGACCACAAGGTACTACAGGAGTTACTGGGGCAACCGGACCGGCTGGACCACAAGGCGCTACTGGAGCTGGTGCCACTGGGGCCACAGGAGCAACTGGAGATAGTGGAACATCGCGCGTATGGTTTTACGAGGGCGGCGATTATGTCGAGAAGCCAAATGCGCGAATCTTTGTTGGTTCTGTTGATCCAGCGACAGAGGGCTTTACTTTAGCAAACGGTGATATTTGGGAAGACACTAGTGTATGAGTTCACGAAAAATTTGGGACGGTAGTCAGTGGGTCCAAATCGGAGGCGAAGTACCCGATCAAATACAAGGTATAACTCAATCCGATTTTGATAGTCTTAGTACACCAGATTCGTCGACTATTTATGCTATAACAAACGCCAGTGGTGTAGGCGTTGCAAATTCAATGCGTATTAACCAATCATTAGTCACAAAAATGTATGTTGGCGCCACTGAAATTTGGTCACCACCAGTTTATGCCACCGGGGGCACCGTCACGGATATAGACGTCGGTGGTGCAATGTGGCGTGTCCACACATTTACGGGCTCAGGACAGTTCGAAGTCCTGCAGCCTTCTTTAGATATTGAGTATCTTATAGTAGCTGGTGGCGGTGGTGGCGGGTATGGTGGTGGCGGTGGAAACTTCGGAGGTGCAGGTGGTGCCGGTGCCGTACTGACCGGATCTATAACAATTTCATCTGGAACCTCCTCTCTAATTATTGGATCTGGAGGGGTGGGCAGTACAGCTTCGATAGCCCCAACATCAGGAACTAACAGTAGTGCTTTCGGAATTACTGCGCTTGGCGGCGGCTCAGGAGGTGGCAGCTTTGGTGGGGCAAACGGTGCTAACGGTGGATCTGGAGGGTCTGGTGGTTACACTGGAACAAGTGGATCTGGCAGTGCAGGTGGTAATGCTGGTGGAACATCGATTAACGGTCCGAACTATCGCGCCGGCGGTGGTGGTGGTGCTGGTGGGGATGGGTCATCAGGCAATACTGCAGCAGGTGGCCCAGGCCTCTTGAGTAGCATTAGTGGCACAGCTATTCATTACGGAGGAGGAGGTGGTGGCGGTGCTGGATATAGCGGGAGTGGGAACCTTGCAGGGGGTGTCGGGGGTGCAGGAGGAGGTGGTAACGGCGGTTCCTGCTACTACAGTACTGGCACGGCAGGCACGGCAGGCACGGCAAATACTGGTGGCGGCGGTGGTGGTGGTGGTGGTTACTACAACAACGGAGGTAATGGGGGCTCTGGAATTGTAATTGTTCGTTATCAAATTGGCTAGTAATTCAAAACGTAATGTGAAACAATGCAATTCGACAACATAACAAAGGAAATATTATGCCAAAGAAACAAAAATCTACGATTGACACCACAGCCAGTGCCACATACTACACTGGGCGTGTCATCCAGCGTGTATGCTTGTTCCTGGCAGTAGCAACCTCTATCCTGTCCTACATAGTCACTGTATCTATCGCACATACACAAATGGTCTATAGCGTGATTCAGTATAAGTTCGTAGATAATATGGACGCCATAACTTTTCATGAAAGTGAGATCAACACCTACAAGTATTTCGCTATTACGGCAGCCGTAGTAGCCATCGCAGTCACTATTGCTTTTTATGCAATTCCTAGAGTAAAAAAATACGACAAACGACTAATAATCGACAGTCTGGTCGTCGCCATCGGTTGCGTTGCCATCATTGTATTACAGGCACCTATTATCAGATTCTTCTTGGCCCAAATTTAAGCGTGGCGCTTGTGTTTCGACTTCTTGTCTGATTTGTGACGATACGTAAACCACATAATTAACAGAGCCATGGAAGCGGTTGCGCCTATTATCAAGTCCTGAGAACTATTTAACATCGCTCCGTATTGATTGTTTATGATCTGATTCTGGGCTTCGCTACCCAAAACACCCAGGCCAAACACAGCCAGCATCATCCCTACCCCGACAAGCAATGGAAAATGTAATAATATCTTTGCTTTCGGCAGTGTGTTTTTTAGCACAAGCAAACTAACAACTACTGGAAAAAGTAGTAAAATAAACTGCGCTATCATCTGGGTGCTTTCGCCGTGCAATGTCATGCCAAGAACCAAGTTTGCATCATCGCCAAAATATCGCATCAACAAATATCCCGATACTGCGCTAACAAACAAAAATACTCCGCTAACCCTGAATAGCAGTGCCAGCAGTACCGGAAGAGCCACGATAAAAGACAAGATAATCAATGGATTCATATGCTAATGATAGCATAAGCAAATTTCACAGAGCACTAAAGCCTTATACGCTGGCCGACATGCAAATCAGCGGCTTTAATAATGCCGCTATTTAGCTCCACGACATATCGCGCCGATGCTGGTCCACAAAAAGATTTGGGATATGTGTCAGGTGTAACACCTTCGATCATATGCACTATTTCGTATTGGTCATTCAGCCAGATCATATCCAGATCGAAGTGCATGTCTTTCATCCACATACAATATTCTCCAGAAGTAGCAAAATCAAACAACATCCCCTTGTTGCGATCCATCGAAGCACGCCCCGATAAACCCAAAGTCCTTGCGCTGTTTGACGCGGCTTTTTCTAGCTGTACGCAATTGTCCAGTACATTAGAATCGCCCTGAGTTTCGGGCGTTACATCCGAGCTCGAAATCCGAAATGCACAGTCTGCATAAGAAGTCTTTGGGCTGAAACGATATACAATCAGAGCCATCAGCAGTAATACTGCAAAACCTACAGCCATAACACGCACACGCCAACTACTGGCCGAGCGCTGTATACTACGCACCAACTCGGTCACGACGACGTTTGCCACGTGCATTTTGCTCCACATAATCGATAATCTTGCCCGCCACATCTCTACCCGTAATTGTTTCGGGTGTCTTTAGGCTAGCTGATGAATTAACTTCCAGAACAAGTGGCCCTCGATCACTACGCATCATATCTACGCCACAAATCGGTAGTCCCATTGCCTTGGCAGCCTTCTGAGCCGTCTTGCGTTCTTCGTCAGTGATCTTTACTGGCACTCCCTCACCACCCTGATGAGTATTGCTTCGGAAATCATCGTCCAAGCTCTGGCGCTTTACACTCGCAACCACTTTACCGCCCACAACAAGCGCACGAATGTCCATACCCGCAGATTCCTTAACAAACTCTTGTACTAAAAAGTTCACACCCTCCACATAGAAGGCCTGCATTACAGCCTGGGCGGCTTTCTTGGTTTCGGCCAGTACTACACCATTACCATGCGTACCACGAGCTACTTTAATAATAAGAGGCGTGCCGCCAGCTAGCTCGATAACTTCATCGAATTCTGATGTTTCACGCGCGAAGACCGTCTTTGGCACGCCTACGCCATATTTTGCCAACAGCTGGTAAGAGCGCAGTTTGTCGCGAGAACGATTGATTGCAATCGAACTAGACGTTGTAAATACCCCTTGCATCTCAAACTGACGCACCACAGATGAACCATACTTTGTAAAACTCTGCGCAATACGTGGAATAATCGCATCAACATCAGTCAGTGGCTCACCCTTGTAGTACACAACCGGGTTATCTTTTTCGATGGTCATATAACATTTGTTGTAGTTGATGACTCTCACATTGTGTCCACGCGCCAAAGCCACCTCTTTGAGGCGTTTGGTGGAGTAATTTCCGGGACCTTTGGATAAGATAATGATGTTCATAGCATTCAATTATTTCTCTGTTAGTTGTGACTGGAGTGATTGGGAACGATCTTTTTCCCGTTGAATTAATGGAGTACCAAGCTTTACATCTACAACAAATTTTCCTCGTAGTATATTGCGTCCTACTAGCACAGGATACACTTGTGTCTGCCTATCTGCCAGTGTAAAAGTTGCTCGAATGTTTTTCCCTGCAATCTTAATCAATATCTTTACTTTGTATCGCTTCTCCGATTGACCATTGGAACTAGACACAACGACCGAAGCAAACCTATCAAATATTTGTACCTGACTAGAGTACTCTGGGTGATCTTCTCCCAAAAAAATAACATGCAATTTACCAGCGACTATCTGTGCGCTTGATACCCATATTGCTGATGTCTTTGCGCCAGTATCAACCCTGGCAAAAACTTCTCCGATACCTATTTCGGGGAAAGTAACTGGCTCAACGCGTCCAATAACATCTTTGGTTAATTGCTTGTTCATTGATTTATTATAGCATATTGATTAGGATTTTTCAAATATTTGTATGCTTATGTTATTATAAGCCAATATGAACTTGAACGACCGAGTGCTCCGGTACTACACTGATAATTTTGACACTTTACCCATCGACAAGCAATTTCATTTTGCAACTCGTCTTGATGCTTGGCAAAATCTACCATTTGCTCACGATAAACTCAACAAAATGCGAAGTTACGTATTTCCTGATCAGGATGTAAAAGCCTCGCTAGCAAACCTGCTAAACAACCCACCGGAAGGCAAAATGAACGCCGTTGGCCTACGTCAATCATACTTTTCTAAATACCCAGATCTTAGACCGTTAATGCTCGTGCTATTTAGGGTTCGCCATCTTCGCGACATATACGACATCAACGTCATCGATACTCTCCTAGATCTGGTGCCCGAACACCGTCTTGATGCATTAGCCAGTCAGCTTCTTGGTGATTCTGATGCACTATGTATTCTTTCGACCTACGCCATAAACTATTTGTACTTATTGCGTCATATCTTGTTTCCGTCCGAGAACAACATGATAGATATAGAAAAGCTGTATGAAGTCAGCAGAGCTGCACCTGCCAATACGCCGGCAGAAATTCAGCTCCAAATATACTTCTATACTCACTGTATTATTGGCGAGTCAAATTTCTACAAGTGGCCTATACGATCGGAGTATTCAAAGATTTACAAGGCAATGATTGCCGACCTGGAAAAACTCATCACAAACAACTTCGAAGACATTAATCTAGATAACAAGCTAGAGTTTTTGGTATGTTGTAGGATTATGGGCTACACACCAGCTCTTGCCGAAGAAATATATCAGGAATGTTCGCAGTCCATCAGCAAAGATGGGGTATTTTTAGTAGACAGACTCAACAACCTCAGGCAGTCGGACAAAACGTCCTTTGCTGACTCCGAACATCGCAATGTACTGTTCATAATGAGCCACTCCGCCTATCCACAGGTGACTTAGACTACTTATTACCAATAGCATGGAACAAATCCTGTAATATTTGTTTCTTCTCATCCAAAAGAGCCCCCGTTCTTAGCTGTGGCTGAGAGTTTACTTCCAGAAACACGTATTCATTCGTACCGTATCGTGGCATGATATCAACACCAGATATCATTAGCTTAAGCTTTTGGCTAACCGAAACTGCGTGTTGCACAATATCACTTGGCAGTGTTTCGATAGGCAGCTTCGTGGCTTGGCCACCTTTTGAGGTATTGTTGAGATGCGTCGAAACATCTCCTCTACGTTCAAATAAAAGCATCTCTTTACCGGTGATTAGCAAGCGATAATCTCTGTCGTTCTCGCAAAACTCTTGCAGTAAGAAATCTGCTTTTGGCTCGGTAGCCAAAAGCGATTTCATATCATCAACACTTTTGATAACGTAGTTGGCATCGCCATGAGAACCTACATTAGTCTTTAGCACCGCCGGAAAATCTACCGTATCCGCGACACATTCGACAAGCAAATCTTTGTCGACCGAATAAACCGTTCTCAGGAAAGGAATATCTAGCTCCAAAAAGTATATCGCCTGGGCAAATTTAGTACCTGGATAATAAAGAGAGTAGTCATTAACGCAATCAATGTTGTGCCAATCCGCAAACCGGCTCATATAATAAGCATAGGCACTACTTAGACGCATCTGAGGCCCACGGATGTATATAACGTCAGAATCACCGATTTCTACATTGTTGTATGTATCAAATGCGCTAAACTTACCTGGTTCAATCGTATACACAATCTTATCAAGGAAGGTTGAATATATCTGACCCTGCTCAGACAAAACATTATGAGTGAATGCACGTAGCTGAGTGAATGATTCGTAGTCAACCGGATCTGTACTGACCCCGCCAACAAGGTGGATTTTCTTCATAATAGGAGAAGTATAGAGAAGTTGAGCAAATTTGCAAAGTAAGTTGGTGTTTAGTTTGCGCGACTTACACGCATATAAACCAAATAAATGATTGCTATCACTACAACTAATACCGTGAGTAATATCGGTATCAATCCAGCTTCATCTAGCTTTTTCACAATTCTATTTTTACCCATTAGCTAGCGATTTGTACAGACCCAGCTAAAAAATTCCTCGTTTTTTATGTGTCTTGAACTCTTCCAAAAGAGCTTGCTGCTTCTTGCTAAGTTTTGTTGGTGTTTCTACATGGATTGTCACAATATGAGCTCCACGAGTATCGCGCTTTAGATGTGGAACTCCATGACCAGACAGCTTAAAGTCGGTGCCAGCCTGTGTGCCTGCTGGTATCTTCATTTTGACCGGACCGTCCACTGTATTTACCTCAATTGTTGTACCTAGTGCGGCATCCACCATGCCGACTACTTCTTCACTCAGGATAAGGTCGCCTTCTCTTGTAAACTTCTTGTGTGGCTTGACGCGCACATTGACATACAGATCACCCTTTGGACCGTTGGCGATTGCTTCGCCACGCTCTCGAAGTCTAATGGTCGCCCCATCGTCTATGCCGGCTGGGATTTTTAGACCGATTTTTTGTGACTTTCGCTGAGTGCCTTTACCATGACATACGCTGCACTCTTTTTCAGGCACTTTGCCGCGGCCAGCACACTTTGGACAGACTGTAGCTTGCTGAATGTCGCCAAACATCGTCCTCATCACTCTCGTAACCTGACCGCTGCCCTTGCACTCGTCACAAGACTTCATATCGTAACCAGGTTCCACCATCTTTCCGTCACAGTGTTCACACACATCTTCCAGGTTCAAGTTCAAATCTACATCGGTCCCAAAAACAGCTTGTTCAAAAGTAATCTCCACATTCGTTTCAACATCTCTACCGCGAGATTGACGACCCTGTCTACTTCCAACGCCACCGCCAAAAAAACTACTGAATATATCGCCCAGGCCCATGTCGCCAAAGTCAAAGTTGATATTTTGACCCTGACCACCAAAACCAGCAAAAGGATCACCACCACTAGCGCCACCGCCAACGCCAACGCCGGCGTGGCCAAACTGATCATATCGCTGGCGTTTGGATGGATCCTTTAGGACTTCGTAGGCTTCGTTGACTTCCTTGAACTTCGACTCATCACCACCTTCTTTGTCCGGATGGTGTTTAATAGCAGCTTTTCGAAAAGCCTTTTTGATCTCATCCGCAGAAGCGCCTTTGCTAATGCCCAAAACTTCGTAATAATCACGCTTACTCATATAATACACATATTTTAGCACTTAGAGCATGCGAGTGCCAGAATTTGCTGCTCTTAATTATTATTTTCGGAGCCAATCGACCGCTATTCCGATGATAAACTCTGTCAGCATGACCATGATATTCCTGTTTTGAAACTAAATATAACTCAACAAGTAACGGCTGTGTGATGTATGTAGAGCTTACTTAACAAAATTATTTGATACCGTACAAAACAATGCCAGTGACAATAGATACGTTGATTGTTATCCAAATACATTGCATTAATATGTAAGGCCATAACCTATGGACAAATCCATAGGCCAAAAACAACAATCCAAAAATACTAAACGACAGCCAAGTAAAAAGTGATAGCCCACCCACATCTCTTGTCTGGTACACCTGAATAACTTGTGGCAAGGCCATTGCAGGATGAGCAAACGCTGCCAGCATCATTGCTCGGTCTATGTTGGTGCGATTTTTGCGAGATCGAATAACCTTTCCGAGTTTGTGCAAATTTATATACAACACTTGTAAATAATACTAAACACAAGCAATTTAGTCTATGGTCTCAATGCTGTTGCGGCAGTCCTTTACGCAATAATCCACCCCATTCTACCAAGGTATACCCTTGCCGTTTTGGAGTAGTAAGTTTCTGAGTAGGCAGACTAATCTTGTGCTCAAGACCCTCAAAATCCAAGAATACTCGAATGATAGTTTTAGGCGCTGGGCTGACCTTTAGCGGTGCTAATCTATTTACCTGATCTGTCGTAAGCCACGTCAAACGCACATAAGGCGTCTTTGGCAAACGAGGTTGCCAAAAGTCCATGAAATCCTGAGATTCTTTGGCGTTTAGCCCTTGTTGTCTTAGCTGTCGCCAAATTGTACTCGTAGCCTCCGCACTTGTTACGACCGTACCTGTCGTAATCTCTGGGTATTCTCCATGGCCGTAACCCTCCCAGTACAATGAGTCATAACCTTGATCTTGGTAGGTTAGACTTCCATTTGGCCTAGCCAAGACATTTCGCCAACCACCGATTGGATATGTAGGCTCAGATATGCGGACGTCTGCACCCACTGCTACATTTACACTGGTTTCTTGGGTTGGGTAGAGATATATTACTGGTTTACCGCAGCCACCACGTATATACATATCTGAACGTTGGTAAACTACTAGCTCGTTCAAGCCGTTTCGAACAAGGAAGTACGCGTGCTTATCGTTGAATTGTTGAATAGTTAAATTCTTGAGAGTTGCATCACTCAAGTCTGTACCTTTTGCATAATCGGATGTATACAGCTCCTGTAAAAGGGGCGCGGATAGCGGCAATTGATATAGGACTTGTCCACCCGGAGTAGTACCGACACTAATCAAATCTGTGGCGTTAACATTTAACGCAGTTACGTATCCAGAAGGTCTGCCACACCCCCTTCCTGCGGTAAAATACTCTGCGGATGATTTGCTTTCGCCATTCTGCCATTGGTACGCTAGTTTACCGTCTACAGCCGATATTTCTCCGTCAAGAGCATACACAATACCAAATAAATTTTTGTATGTGGCATATATGCCATTGAGGCTGTAGTTTGTCTTCTTATCAGATACCTCATAGTATGAAACATCTCCTTTTGCCTCCAGCTTATCGACTTTCATGTCTCCATTACTTTGACTCGTTAATGATGCGGTGCCTTTGGGCAAGAAGTAAGCACTATATTGGCTCTTTAGCTTTTGACCCTTGACCGTAATGCTTTCATCAAACTTAAGCTGAGAATACTCTATAGACATATCAACAGTCACATTATCTTTAAATGCTTTGTCCTTCATTTCGCCGACTACTGTTCCATCACAGCTCTTTTGATTACCATTTCCCGAGTCGTCTTGTGGAGGACACACAACATCGCTATGTTTGCCTACAATCACATACTTATTATTTGACAATTCTGTGAAAATATACGTTCTTGTATCAATACCCGCAGATAGTACCACAGCGTATATACCATTATTGTCTTGAGTTGTACCTATCTGGAAGTACTCGACATCTTCTTTTTTTAAAAATGGCTTACAGTTTTGGTCGAAGTTCTCACCTTCACATTCTTCGCCGGCAAAATACGAATAATTGGATATGATATCGATGTTATTGACTTTTTTAGCCGAATCGAGAAAGGTTACCTTCTTTGGGCTATCACCGGCCTTATTGGTGCTGGTCGTAACATTTGACACTGGTTCGGCTTTTTGTTGTGTTCGGTTTCGTACCAAGAACCAATACACTGCTATTGCCACAATGACTACCAGTAGCACAAGAAGCAGGATCAGCTTTTTCTTACTTGGGCTAAATCGTTTTTTTGGAGGTATCGGATCTGGGACATTTGGGGCTGTATAAACTGGCTGTGGCTGCTGTTCTGGTGCCATTTGTTGTATTGACGGTGGTTGTTGTAGTTGCTCTGGTATAGTTTGTTGCTCTGTACTACTTGGGGTATTTGGATCCACGACGACTCCTATGATTACTTATATTAAGCATAACCCTAAACAATATTTACTACAAACAACAAATAACCCTAGCCCGCGTCACCTGGGCTAGGGTTATCATGAAGCGTACGTACGCTAATTACTACTTCTCGTCGACTACTTCGCCTTCAACCGGACCGTCACTGTCTTTGGGCTTTTTGTCACTCTTTTTTGATTTATCATCTGACGTGTCATCGCTGACTACACCATCTTTTTGTTCATACAATTTAGCACCAATTGGCATCATTTTGTCTGTCAACTCTTTGGCGGCAGTTTCTAGAGCATCTTTATCAGCTTTGTCATCGGCCACAGCCTTTTTGGCAACTTCAATAGCTTCGTCTAGTGTCTTTTGGTCGTCTTCAGAAATCTTGTCTTTGTTATCAGACTTCAGCTTTTCGGCCTGATAGACTGCGCTGTCTAGCTGGTTTCGCGCGTCAATTGCTTCGCGCTTCTGCTTGTCTTCCTCGGCATGAGCCTCAGCCTCTTTGGCCATTTTCTCGACTTCGTCTTTGTCCAAGTTTCCACTATTTTGAATAGTGATAGACTGCTCTTTGCCAGAACCTTTGTCCTTGGCCGTGACGTTCAAAATTCCATTTGCATCTATATTGAAAGTAACCTCAATCTGCGGCACACCGCGAGGAGCCGATGGTATGCCATCTAGCACAAACCGACCAAGTGACTTATTGTCGCTAACCATTTCGCGCTCGCCCTGAACAACATGGATCTCTACCTGAGGCTGATTGTCCGCTGCAGTACTAAAGGTCTCGCTCTTACTTGTTGGGATCGTAGTGTTGCGTTCGATAAGCTTGGTTGCAACCCCACCCAAGGTTTCGATACCGAGCGACAAAGGCGTCACATCTAGCAGAAGTACGTCTTTTACATCACCCTGCAATACACCACCCTGTATAGCTGCACCAATGGCCACGACCTCGTCGGGATTAACGCCTTTCATTGGGTCTTTACCAAAGATCTTCTTGACCTTTTCCTGAACGGCAGGCATACGTGTCATTCCACCTACCAACACCACCGCGTCAATCTCGCTAGCCTTTACACCGGCATCTTTTAGTGCCTTTTCACAAGGCGTTGCCGTTTTGTCGATCAAATCACCGACCAAACTTTCCAACTTGGCGCGGGTTAGCTTATGCTCAAAGTGCTTTGGTCCATCTGCGTCCGCGGTCAAGAATGGCAAATTGATAGTCACTTCGTTGGTTGTACTGAGTTCAATCTTGGCTTTTTCGGCTTCGTCGCGGAGACGTTGCATTGCCGCCTTGTCGTCTTCGATAGAAACGCCATGTTCCTTTTTGAACTCGTCGGCAAAGTAATTTACCAAAACTCTATCAAAGTCCGCGCCGCCCAAGTGAGTATCACCATTGGTCGATTTGACCTCAAATACTCCGTCACCAAGTTCTAGGATAGATACGTCAAAAGTTCCGCCACCAAGGTCGTAGACCGCTATCTTTTCATCGGTCTTCTTTTTGTCCAGGCCATAAGCCAGAGCAGCTGCAGTTGGCTCGTTGATAATTCGCTTCACTTCCAGACCGGCAATTTTACCCGCGTCTTTGGTGGCATGTCGCTGAGAGTCGTCAAAGTAAGCTGGCACAGTAATGACAGCTTCTGTCACTGGCTGGCCAAGAAATGCCTCGGCATCAGCCTTGAGCTTGCCCAGGATCATGGCACTGATCTCTTCGGGGCTGTATTCTTTGTCCCCCATCTTGACCTTGACGCCGCTCTTGCTCTTGATGATCTCATACCCCATTAGCTTAAGGTCACGTTGAACTTCTTTGTCATTAAAGTTACGTCCGATTAATCGCTTTACTTCATAAATTGTATTGGCGGAATTCGTAACTTGCTGGCGACGCGCCACCTGGCCAACCAAACGCTCACCGTTTTTATTGACAGCCACGACGGATGGTGTAGTGCGATTACCCTCACTATTGGCAACAATTTCTGCTTTGCCAGCTTGCATCACTGCCATAGCGCTGTTTGTAGTACCTAAATCTATTCCGATAATTTTACCCATTGTTTTATCCTTTCAGTTAGCAATATGCGTGTTAGAGTGCTAATACAATTCTATCATAAAAAACTAGCACTCTACTGTCAAGAGTGCCAACTATTTTGTTTGAATATTGTTGTTTGGAAAGTCTTCAGTATCTTTGGGCTTGTCATCATCTGATGTCCAAACGACATCAAAGCTGTTCTTACTAGCACTTTGCGCTTGTTCAACTCGACGATCCTTGTAATATTGGCCTACTATCTCTATGCCGGGATCCTTGGGATGACCATCGACATATTGAAAGTAATAAAACACACACCCACTAACACAGCCAACGGCAAGACCGACTATACATTTAATCACCGTCCACGCTGTCACCTGTCCGACCAAAACTGTACCTAGCGAATGAAGCCCGATCGGAAAAAACACTATCACCAACGCCAGCATCACACCGGCCCGCAAACTTTTTGGAATCAGACTTCCCAATATTCTAAGAGCAAAAATCTCTGTTGGAAACATGTCACTCTGTATTATACAGCAGTTATCTTATTGCCTTTTGACTCGTACCATTGCGTGGCGAATAACCGTATCGCCAAGTTGGTATCCGGCCTGCAACTCTTCGTCAACGATCTCGTCAGCACCGTCGCCTTCTTCCATACTGACCGCTTCGTGCAACTGTGGGTCGAAGTGCTCACCCACTGTCTTGATACGCTGTACGCCTATATTTCCAAGAGTTGTCTCGAACTGCTTTACGACAGCCTGAACACCCTTAACGAAGTCGTTACCTTCCAAATCTTTAGGTACATGTCCGAGCGCTCGCTCAAAGTTATCGATAATAGGCAGTAAGTCCTCTATGACATCTGCTTTGACATGATTCTTTAGGCTAGCAATCTGTTCATCGTGCCGGCGACGAACGTTGATTACGTCAGCTCGTTCGCGCTGCAAGGCCTCGGTTAGCTCGTCAATCTGTTGTTGCAACTCTTCATTGACTAACTTAGTAGTTTTTGAATCTTTTTTACTCATACAACGCTCCTTCTAATGCCTGACCAGCATGGCTGACCAAATTCATAACTTCACGGTAACTCTGTCTAGTAGGCCCCAGAACGCCAATGTAACTATGGTCACTATACGGACTACGAAACCGGCTAATAATCAAAGAACATCCCGCATTACGTCCAATAGGGTTTTCGTGACCTATATAGACGTTTAGTGGCTCGTTTGGAGCTGCTTCGTACAACCAAGGCTCAAGATTGTCCAGCAGATTTGCAACCTGTTGAACCTGCGAACCTTGCATAAACTCAGGTTGGCCAAATAAATTGGATAATCCACTCATATATAGCTGGTTTCCAATGGTAGCTATGCCTAAATTTGAAGTTAGCTCCACTAGTGTATCTACGGCATTGCGTATAGTTCGGTCCGGCACACCTCCGCCATGTACGCGAGCAGTCAACGCTCGCTCCCCACGATGTCCCTCTGTACGCTCCGGCATATTTTCGTTCAAATAATTAACGTAGTATCTATATCCTTTGTCGGTTGGGATTCGGCCAGCACTGGTGTGTGGCTGGGCAATAAACCCCAAGCGTTCTAATTCCGCCATTTCTGTTCGTATGGTTGCCGACGACACGTCAAAAACCTTTGCCAACAAACTAGAACCAACCGGGCTAGCCACCTCGGCATACTGCTCCACTATCGAACACAAAATCTGTTTCTGGCGGTCTGTCATATCTGTATTAGTGTAAAATTTTAGCACTCCAAAGTCAAGAGTGCCAAAATCCTGCGTAAGTACCTCCTTGACATACAATATCGCTAATTAGTCTATCTATAGATAACTAGGTCACATACTAAATTATAGATTAAATAACAGGGCTGGGAACGACCTATTTCACTGTATTCAGATACATGTTTGTTTCGGTGAGTAGATTCTGAATAACACTTTGTCCAGCCAACTGACGCTTCTCATCGAAGCAATCGCCCGCAATACAATCGTCAATATATTTAACCGAATGGTCGAAGCTGTCGTTAACAATATATCTGTAGTAATCATTAGCGAGCGCGGCGTCAAACTCCTTCACCGCACTGCTAAGCCTACGCCTTTTCTCTAGCTCTGGCATTTTGCCCCGAGAATCCATGCGCTCCATCCACACGGAAAAACTTGGAGGAACAACAAAAAATGCAAATACATCGGGTTTAACACGAATAATATTATGCATACCGACTGTTTCGATTTCATTTACAGCTATCTTGCCCTCTTGCTGGGCCTTTTCTAGCTCACGCAAACTAATACCTGATACTTGTTGATCATGAATAATTGCCGCCTCAAGAAAATCACCTGATCTCAAGCCTGAGAGTATTTCCTGTTCCGTACGAAACCAATATTCGACTCCATCCTTTTCTGGTACACCATTATTTACTCTTGGCGCACGTGTCGTATCCGATACTATGGCGTGATACCCGCCACCTTCCTTGAGTGCATTGATGATTGTATTGCGTCCAGAAGAACTTGGACCTGCTAAAAGCACAAGTTTTGTCTTCGCTAAGAGCTTTTTGCCAACTTCGGATATATGATAATTTTGCAGAACTGCCTGAAACTCAGATAGATACTCAAGCTCGTTTACCATAGGGTATTTATAACAGAGGTGGTGCGTAGTGTCAAAAATCTTCAGCGTGAATAATTTTCTGTGTCAGTATGTTGACAAGCGAAGCGTGTAGTATACTGCAAGCACTAGCACTTAGCTCATGTATAGTCGAATAAAAAACATAATCAAACGCAATCTGCCGGTACTTTCGTGGTTTGGAGGCATTGTACTGATTGGCGCCAGCTTTGTTCTTCCTGGCTCTGGGGCGATACTGCTTTTGGCTATACCCATGATGTTGTACTACGTAGAAAACCTGCGTAAACATTCACTGCGCCAAGCTCTTCTGTACTTTTATACGGCCGGGATAACACTGACTGGCTTTGCATTTTTGTTCATGTTTCAGACAGCACTGGATAATTGGAATACCGTCATAACTGGTTGGTTTGCTTTTGGCTCCATCTTCATATCTTGGGTCATATTGTGTACGCTCTGCGCATTGCCTATGCTATTTTTTTCCTGGTTTTGTTATCGAATCAAAAACAACACATACAGATTGATTGCTTTTGTTTGCATGTGGCCGATCGTTGAAATTGCTAGATCATTATCTTTTTCTATCGTCACACTAGGCCCAGGAACTGACATTCATACAAACTTCAATTTCGGAGCACTGGGCGGCCCTCTCAGTGGTACTCCTATGGTATTCTTGTCACGCATTGCAGGGTTCTGGGGAATGGGGCTTGGCGCAATGTTGATCGGCCTTGGGATCTACGTCATACGAAAACGCCAGTATCTTGTCGGAAGCCTGCTGATCACACTGATCGTGGTTTGCACGGTGATAGGCTATTTATTACCAGTGCGGCAATCGGATAGATATATCAAGACAACCGTAGTTCATCTGAATGAAAAAGACACACTGACTCAGTGGGATAGCTTTGACGGATTGCCAAACGGCATCGATTTATTGGTGCTGCCAGAGTATTCAGAAGCTACAGCCCAGACAGTCATTAACAAAGTGTCAGAAAAATTGTCAGAAAACGGAGTAGCGATCACATCCGTTATGCGAATAGACGAACATGGCCGCAAGCGCAATACCCTAACGTATTTCAATAAAGGTGGAATAATATCTGAACAAGACAAAACACTCCTCGTTCCCAACGGCGAGTACCTGCCGTACGTTGCAGAAGCAGCATTTAAACTATTCAAGCAAGACAGACTAATAACGACATTTAAGTATACTCAGCAAATAGCTCCTGGGACCACCGCCGAAGAACCTGTGTCAGTTGGCGGCATTACGTTCGGTGCCCTAGCATGTAGCGGAGCGACCGTGATAAACGAGTATAAAAGCATGATGGAAAACGGTGCAGATATATTTGTCAACTCAGCCTCTTTGTCGTTCTTGCGCTCAAATAGCATATACCATGTACATGGCGACAATATGGCACGCTTTCAGGCAGTCAGCAATAGTCGTCCCTTAATTCAAGCCAGTAGAAGCGGAAATAGTTTTATGTACGACTCTCAGGGGAAAATTATGTCTAAAAGCACCGGCCAACAAACACAAGTAATCACAAAAGATATGAAGTTATAGTAAGAGTGCTATTGACGTAAGCACAACCAATTACTATCATATGCTTACGAATCTGTAAAAACAATAAGATAAAGGATAATAAAGCATGGCACGCATCCCAAAAAACAACCAGTTCATGAATTCCAAGGCCAAATCATCCGGGGCTAGATTCAACGTATGGCAAAAGGTTCGTAACTTGGGCCCTATGAATAAGAAAATTTCCATAGCGATAATGGTGTTACCATTTATTGCCATTGGCGTGTGGCTCACCTTGTTTACCAGTGCCGCACCGAATAACTGTCAATCAGAGAACGGATTTAACATATGTGACGTCGACCAAGTTGCTGGCGGCAGCGACACGGTGCTAAGCATCAGTGCCGAAGCACAAAGTCTTGGCACGCAAGGTTGGGGAATGTATTATGGCGCAGCATTCCGTGCTCCGACTGCTGCATACAACGGTGCAGTACCGGTTCATAGAGTACTAAATCAAGGTGCATCATATCATGATTGGGTAACGGATGACCAAAAATCCGCTAAGGAAGCAAAGTATGGTGCCAATACATACGAAGGTGTCGCGTTCTTTGCATGGAAGACCGCCGGACAACCTGGCACTGTACCTGTATACCGGTTGACTCGCGCTGGTGCTGCAACACAAACCATATTCTCCACAGACAAAGCATGGGTAGACAGAATATTGGCAGAAAGTGGTAGTAATCCTGATGGATGGAAAGCAAATCAGTTTGGGCCACTAATTGCATTTTATGCCTATCCGCCAAACTACAAAGTAGCGGACCAAGTCAACCCATATGACTGCGCAATCCTAGACAACTTTGTTAGTGAAAGATGCAAACCCCAGAGAGAAAACCTAGACAAAGCCATAAAGGCCGGCAAAATACCAACGACCAATGAATGCCCTAAAACACTTACCGCTTACCGCGAGGCACCGTTTGCTAGTCAGTTCGACCAAAACTGCCAAACTTTCTGGAATACATACATGCAGGATTGTTCTATTGCTGAAAACTTCCTCGCAGACCGATGTAAGCAAGAAAGAGAAGTAATCGCCAAAGCTGCAGCAGAACAAGCACGTCTACGTGCAGAGGCCCAGGCACAGGCCAGGCGAAACGCTGCTAAGACATCAGGATCACGATCTTCCGATTCAAGGTCGAACAGCAGTCAGCCAAAAAAGACTGACACCCCATCTACTCCAGCGACAACAGCCCCAGTGACAACAGAGGTTGATCTCGACGCCTTAGCTAGAAGCTTTGGGAGTGGATCATTCGGAGCTGGACAAACCGTAAAGAGAGGCATGTGTACCATAAGCTGGAAGATGGAGAAATTCTGGGGCTTTGTCGGATCTTCGACAGGCAAAAAAGTCTACAAAAATTTGACTAGCGCAGAATGTGAGGCTCGACTCAGCATTGCCAAGCGCAAAACCATAGACGGTATGAACAGAAAACACTACGACTACAGAAAGACTTGGAAGGCTAGCTAAACATCCATACTTGAGTGTTAAAAATGTGAGTCTCTGAAAATATGCAGAGCTCACATTTTTACTATTATTCCTTATTACTTGTTTGGTCTACCAGCAAGCCCGGTGTATGAAATAACATGGCAACAAATATTCTTCGGATTGCCTAACCAATATAAAACTATACCCGCAAGAGACCAAGGTACGGAATGTCAATCGTGCTTTAGCATGACGGTGAAAGCCTCGGCTGGAATGTCCACCTTGCCGAATCGTTTCATCCTAGCCTTGCCTTTTTTCTGCTTTTCCAATAGTTTTTTGCGCCTTGTTACATCACCACCATAGAGCTTAGCCGTAACATCTTTGCGATATCCACTAATGTCTTCTCGTGCAATAAACTTACCACCAATTGCCGCCTGCAACGCAACCTGGAAGTTTTGTCGTGGGATGACTTCTTTGAGCTTTTCTACAATTTGGCGACCCAATGTCTGCGCTTCGCTTCTGTGAACCATTATACTCAGCGCATCAACTCGCTCGCCTGCAATGTAAAAATCAAGCTTCACCAAATCCTCTACCCGATAATTATCAAGCTCGTAGTTAAACGAACCGTAGCCTGATGTTACACTCTTTAGTTGGTCATAAAAATCTGTCAACAGATTAGCCAGTGGCGCCTCAAACGTCACTACTGCCAGCTGTGCGTCTACGTAACTGAGATTTTTCTGCAAGCCTCTTTTAGAAGAAATAAGTTGTATAACCGCGCCTACAAATTCCTTAGGCACCACTACCTCACCTTTTATCCAGGGCTCACGGATTTCTAGAATCTTCGACGGGTCAGGCAGATCAACTGCTGATTTGATATCAATATCCTCTCCATCAAGCAACGTCACCTCGTAGTCGGTTGATGGATTTGTCACCACCAGGTCGAGGTCGTATTCTCTCTCAAGGCGTTCGCGGACTATGTCCATGTGTAACAAACCCAGAAACCCAATACGTACACCAAATCCAAGTACCGGGGAATTTTCTGTAGTAAATTGGAGTGCTGAATCACTAAGAGAGAGCTTTTCTATCGCATCCTTTAAAAGCTGGTAGTTCTCGTTGCTATCGGGAAAAAAACCTGCATAGACAAAGGGCTTTACGTCCCGATAGCCCGGAAGAGCCTGTGTTGCCGGTGACCTGGCAAGCGTCACAGTATCACCAACCTTTGCTTCGCGCGTGCTTCGCAAGTTGGTAACGATATAGCCAATTTCACCTGTTTGCAGAACTTTGTCCGGCGACATAGTTGGCTGTAAAGTACCAACCTCTAACGCCAGACCTTCTGCACCAGTAGCCATCATTTGCAATGTATCATTCTTGGAAATTACACCGTCTACGACCCTAACGTACAGAATAACGCCTCGATAATCATCGTAGTAACTATCAAAAATCAGTGCTCTGGATGGATTAGTGGCGATACCCTGTGGTGCTGGAATATTCTCAACAACCTTATCCAACACTGCCTCGACACCTTGACCAGTTTTGGCTGAAATGTGTAGAATGTCTTCTTCATTGCAGCCCAAAAGGGATACAACTTCCGCAGTCACTCGTGGAACATCGGCGGCAGGCAGGTCAATTTTGTTTAGAACTGGAATGATTGTCAGTTCGGCCTCCATGGCCAGGTATACATTTGCAAGGGTTTGTGCCTGTATGCCCTGCGAAGCATCGACAACCAAAACAGCCCCTTCGCACGCCTCTAGACTGCGCGATACCTCGTAAGAAAAGTCAACATGTCCAGGTGTATCAATTAAGTTTAGTTCATAGTCCTTGTACTGCATACGAACCGGTGCCAGCTTGATGGTAATACCCTTTTCACGCTCCAAATCCATCTTGTCCAAAAGCTGGGCTTTCATGTCTCGCTTTTGAACTGTACCAGTTAGCTCCAGCAAGCGATCAGCTAGAGTAGACTTGCCATGATCAATATGGGCAATAATACAAAAATTCCGAATATTAGCTTGGTTCATGCTCAACAGATTATAACAGATGAGATATCCGTAAGACTAAAAGTCTATATTGATCGGCTTTAAGACAAACTTCTTGATACGATCTACCACAGGCCTTGCTTCCTCTAAGCCTAGCACTAAAGACACGCATAAATACACTGTACCTGTTACCGATGAAATAACCCCAAGCTTAAAGCCAAGCGTCACCAAACCACGGTCATTGGTGTGTAGTGGCATCATCGATACCATCACAAATGCCGTAAGTATACTAAATCCTGATACCGATGCAATGCGCACCA